>Ga0066395_10000113_pt1 | contig 29648 bp, 17 predicted proteins | sample PanSoiPlot1MoBio_FD_61218 | JGI IMG/M metagenome (GOLD analysis project Ga0066395, IMG submission 61218) | Tropical forest soil microbial communities from Panama analyzed to predict greenhouse gas emissions - Panama Soil Plot 1 MoBio | ecosystem: Environmental > Terrestrial > Soil > Tropical... | reverse complement strand
ATTTGATCGGGTTTCGGTCCATCCAAGCGGCTGCCGTTCGGATCGCTTGCATCCGGCACGCGATCATAAATCGCGCGGGTGAAGCCTGCCGGCACCACGATCGCTGGTAAGCCGCTCGCCGGGCTCAGATTCACCGCGAAGCTGCCGCCGGCACTACGCCAGGTGTCGAGATCGGTTTTGAGACTGGGCTCGCCCGGCACGAGATCAGGATTGGACATCTTCGTTCCCGCCTTGAGCACGCGTGGCTCGACGCGGGGGTCGTACACAGCGGCGACCCGGCTCGGATAGACGAGCGGCGCCGGAATCGTGGTGTAGACATAGACGAGGGCGTCGAGATTGTTGTCTGCCATTACCTTGTAAAGAATGCGCTGCAGGTTCGTGATGCGCAGCGTGTGACTGATCCCGTCCGGCGTGCCCAGCGTTTCCGCTCTGGCGCCGAGCGCAAATCGCAACCAGTCGTTCTCGCCGGCAAAAGACTTCGTGTTGTACAGGTCCTCGACGCTGTGAAATTTCTTATCGCCCCGCTCCTTGAAGTAGAGATCGAGCGCGTATCTGGCTTCAATGCGCGGGTTGAAGGCCGCGAGCATGCGCAAATTGACGCCGCGCGCGCCGCCCGGCAGCAGCTTCGGATCGCTGGCTATCGCCGCCAAGTGGTCGATCGGTTTCACTCCGGCGGGAACTGCAAGCGGGAAGGTCTGGGTGAAGAAGCTCGGCTCATAGGCGGTCATGATCTCGGCAATGGCGCCGCTGAAATCGACCGGATCGACAAGGGTCGCGCCGAGGCCCTTCATGTCGGCGAGTGCCTCGTTGCCGATGCGGATATTTTCGCGGTCGGCAATCGTCGCCTCGATCATGAAGTCGCGCACGACGCCAAGCCGTCTGCCGGCGAGCGAATGGCGGCCGGTGTAATTCGAATAGGCGACCGGCTGCCTTCCGTGCGCGATGGCCGTGATGGCGTCGCGCGGATCATCGCCGGTGAGCACCTCGAGCACGGCCGCCGTGTCCTCGACGGTGCGGCACATCGGGCCGCCCCGGTCGCGCGAGAACGTCAGCGGCACGATGCCGGCGCGGCTCACGAGCCCCTGTGTCGCTACCATTCCAACCAGCGCGTTGAGCGACGACGGATAGCGCACCGACCCTGAGGTATCGGTGCCGAGCGCGCAGACCGCGAGGTTCGCGGCAACCGCCGCCGCCGAGCCGGCGCTGGAACCGCCGGTAATGCGCTTGGTGTCATAGGGATTGCAGGTCTGGCCGCCGAGCGTGCTGCGGCCGATACCAGCCGGCGCATATTCGTCGAGATTGGTCTTGCCGAGCAGGATTGCGCCGGCCGCGCGCAGTTTTGCCACCATGGTGGCATCCTTTGGCGGCTTGTCGTTGGCGTAATCGGCGACGGCGCCCGCCGTCGTGCGCATATCGACGGTGTCGAAGTTGTCCTTTACGGCGATTGGGATGCCATGCAGCGGCCCGACGAAATTTCCGGTTCGGGCAAAATACTCGTCCTGCGCCCGCGCCGTTTCAAGGGCGTCGAGCATCTTCGGGTCATTGTCGGTGGGGTCCGTCTTCGAGCGCTTGCCACGGATGTTGAGCGTCATGTAGGCGTTCACCTGGCCGGCGTTCTCGATCGGGGTTATTTCGCCGAGCATGAGCCCAGTTGCCGGATCGACTTCGCCTTTGACGCAGGTGCCGTTATAAGCCTCAATGCGCTTGAAATAGAGTTGGACGAGTTGCTCTGCGGTGATCTCTTTAGCCCGGATCGCACGGTGCACGTCGGCAATTGTCGCTTCTTCAAGGTGGAACCGCGGCGCAGAGGCGGCTTTCGCCATAAGCGCTATGTGCGCCCCGTATAACACTGCCGTACCGACGCAGAGCATGGAGATTGTCGAGCGAAGGCTTCGCGGACGCATGGCATTCCCTCCCGAAAGTGAATTTTTCGTATGGTATGCTGGCGGCATTTCGAGTCAATTCGAATCCCGGGTAGCCGATTTGCGTTCGGAAAGCTCGCTTGTTTGCCACTCAAGGCGGGCGATACGCATCATCCGACGTGCTTCCTCTGAGTGACGTTGGGTAATCCTTATGCCATCATGGGCCGTGCCGCAATTGAGATGATGAAGCTGACGGCCGCTTGGCCATGTGGCAAGTTGGCGTTTCCAAATTCGGAGGCAACGAATGGTTCATATTCTTGGAAATTTGAGCCGCCGATGCGGCCTTGTCATCGGTGCAGCAGCATTTTGTTTCATCCTGGCCGCTTCGCCTCCAGAGGCTCAGGTGCAAATCGCTGAGCCGCGGTATACGCCAAACGGCGACCTCCTGCTACCGAACGAATTCGAGACATGGGTTTTCGTCGGTTCCAATCTTGGATTATCTTACACGCCCGATGCCGCGGCGGCAGCTTCCGCGCCTCCTCCTCGCGCGCCCAGGCAGCAATTTCACAATGTATATATCAGCAAAGCCGCATACGATTATTTCTTGGCAAACGACCGGTTTCCCGAAAAGACGGTCCTGGTGATGCAGGTTTTCGAGGCTGCTGATAAAGAGCCGAGGGGCGTTTTGGCGAGCGGCCTGTTCAATGGCCGCAGGGTCGGGCTCGAGGTCGCTGTGAAGAATACGTCTCGCCCGGGCGGCAATACGACCCCCTGGGCTTATTACAATTTCACCGACCCATCAGACCGATCTAAAGTGCTTGCCTCGGCGGCTGCATTTCCCGATGAGGCTTGTGCGAATTGTCATCGCCTTCATGCGAGCATCGACAACGTGTGGGTTCAATTTTATCCGGCTTTGCGTGATAACAGGAAATAGCATCGCGTTTTGCTCGACGAACCCTGCGACCGAGGCTGTCCTATGGAGGCCGACCCTGTAGCCGCAGGCGCCGGCTGCACCCTTCGCATCCTCAAGGGCGCCCAGCCAAGTAGCCGGTAAGGTTTTGCAACCAGAGTCGAATTGTTTGTCGCCCGGCAGCTCTCGCACAAGCCCGGTCCCGTATTATCCCGCGACACGTAGGTATCTCAGCTGCTCATTTCTTGCCCAGAAGCGAAATATCCGAACCGTCACGATAAGCAGGGTGCCGCCAGCCGTCTTCATCATAATCCGCCATGCACTGGTCAGCGAACGCCTCCATCTCTTTGAGCACGCCGGAGGCCTGCGCCTGCTGAAGCGGAAACAGGCGCACCAGCTCGGCGCTCCCCGAATAGTTCATTTCATAGAGCTCGTGCCGCGCCCCGAACTCGGTGCCGACCGCATCCCAAAGCAGCTTCATTGTTTTGATGCGTTCTTTGTAGTCGATGCCGTTCGAACCGCGCACGAAGCGTGCGAGATATTTATCGATATCTGGATTTTTGAAATCGCGTGCATGGGAGGGCAGATAGATGAGACCTGACGCAATCACCTTCTCGACAATCGCGCGCACAACCGGATAAGCCTCGGTCATGAACAAGCGATAGGTGCTGGATGCTCTGGAATTTGGCAGCACGGCTCCGTTGACCCATGGCTCAGGATTGAACGCCATGGCGTCGGACAACGACCAGAACAGATTCCTCCAGCCGATGACCTCACCGATCTGCGCCTGCACGCCACGGAACGCCTCTACCCCGGTCGCACGCGCGGCCTTGTACAACAGACCCGCGATGAAATCGAGCTTCACGGCGAGCCGGGTGCATCCCTGCAGTGTGAAGCCGTTGAAAAATCCGGAGCGTGGATAGAAATTCTTGAGGCGCTCTATGTCGCGATGAATGATCACGTTCTCCCATGGAATGAATGCGTTATCGAACACGAAGATGGCGTCGTTCTCATCGAAACGAGAGGTGAGCGGATAATCCCAGGGCGAACCGGTAGCAGCGGCGGCGAACTCGTAGGATGGTCGGCAGATCAGCTTGATGCCGGGCGTGTCCATGGGTGCGATAAACATCACCACCATGCTCGGATCCGTAATCTCTTGGCCCATGTTCTGGCCGAGAAAATTGTAATGGGTCAGCGCCGAGTTGGTGGCCACGACCTTTGCGCCCGACACGAAGATGCCGGCGTCCGTTTCTTTCTGTACGGTGATGTAGACGTCCTTGACCTGCTCGACTGCCTTGTTGCGGTCTATCGGCGGATTGACGAGCGCGTGGTTGAGGTAGAGCACCGCCTCCTGCCCCCTCTTGTGCCACGCGCGTGCGTTGTCGGCGAACTTTCCATAGAACTCCGCGTTGGCACCTAGCGTGTTGAGGAAGGCGGCTTTGTAGTCGGGGCTGCGGCCCATCCAACCGTAAGAGATACGGGCCCAGGCCGCGATCGCGTCGCGCTGGGCGATGACGTCCTCGCGTGAATGGGCAGCCTTGAAAAATTTGTGCGTGTAGCCGCCGGAGCCGGTGTCGGTCTTGGCGGTGAGCACGTCTTTGCTCTTTGTATCGTGCAGAGCATCATAGAGCTGGGCGACAGAGGCAGCTGCATTGCGGAACGCCGGATGGATCGTAACATCCTCGACCTGCTCGCCATAAATATAGACCTCGCGCCCGTCCCGAAGAGATTCCAGGAACTCAGCACCGTTGAAAGGGCGTTGCTTGCCTTTGACAAGGGCTTCAGGGGGCTGCGGCATCGAGCGCTCCATTATTCTTACTTTCAGGTATTGGTGCGTGCATTGCCGGCGCATGTAAAGCCAGTCCGGAAACAAAATAGCAAGCGCGGGCCCTACAGAGGGGCGTGGAATTGAATGAGGCCACCGGACACGCGTAAAACCGCTTCCATATCGCTCCGGGCGAAGGTTGCGGCAGCCATACTTGGCTTCCGTGCCGCATCGTGCACGCTACGGAAGAGTCGGGTCGGGGCTGCTTCCCCACAACGTTGCCCTCACGACCGATATATCTCGGATAGCGGCTAAGCTGCCGCCCGCCCAAGTCGGCGGGTCGGGCCACGGCCGAACACAACGACTGCCCACGGCGAAGGCAGCTGTTCCGCGGTGCAGACATTGCGCACCTCTTCCATGCATGCACGTAACGTGTAAACCTTATCCGAGAGCTGCCGGGGGAGCCATGAAAGGGACGGGAGCATGAATGTGCAGCGGGAGAATTTCCGTTTATTGGTGGCAATAGTGTCAGCGATTTCGACACCCGCCTGGGCACAGGCGATTTTGCCGGCAGCACAACCAGCTGGCAGCGATACGCGAAGCGCCATGTCCATACCGGATTTCTCAGGCATATGGGCTCATCCCTACCTTACCGGCTTTGAGCCGCCGGCATCGGGTGCTGGTCCTGTGCGGAACAAGTCGCGCCGGCCTGATGGCGTTGCCAACTTCAATCGCCTGGTTGGCGATTACAGCAATCCGATCTTGCAGCCCTGGGCAGCCGAAATCGTGAAGAAGCACGGCGAGATTTCTTTGGCCGGCCAGGGTTATCCAACGCCGAGCAACCAGTGTTGGCCCGGCGGCGTGCCCTACGTGTTTTGGGATTTCTTGCTGCAAATCTTCCAGCAGCCGGACCACATCCTGATGATCTACCGCCAGGGCCATGAACTGCGCCATGTGCGCCTGAACGAGCCTCATCCGATGCCGATCACACCCTCCTGGTATGGGGATTCTGTGGGTCACTACGAAGCCGACACACTGACGATCGACACCGTGGGGATTAAGGTCGGGCCGTTCGCCATGGTCGACATGTATGGCACTCCACACAGTCCGGCGCTGCACGTGGTCGAGCGCTATCGCCTCGTCGATTACGACGATGCCAAAGATGCCTTAGAGCGCAACGCAAAAGAGAACTCCTATATCGCCGCCACTGCCGCGACGGGTGTCGTGGAGGTCGATACCAACCACCGCGGTAAGATGCTTCAACTCCACTTTACGGTCGAGGATCCCGGCGTCTTCACCATGCCCTGGACAGGGACCATCACATATCGGCCCAACCTGGGCCCATGGACCGAAGTGATCTGCGCCGAGAACATCCAATGGTACTCTGGAAAGGACTCTGCGGTCCCGCAGGCGGATAAGCCGGACTTCTGAGCGGACCGCCCACTCGAAACAAGTGTTAGAGTTACAATGCCGAGGCGGCGCGCGGATCTGGACAGGGCGGTGCGAAAACGGAGGAGTGCAATGTCACGCGAAGTTTCGATGCCAGTCCTCTGGGGCGCGCTTGGCTGCGCCGTCGCATTAGCGTTGCTCGCGGGCCATGGTTTGGCGCAACAGAACGCAACCTTCAACTCGTACTCGGTCGATGACGGCTGGCTGAATGTGCCAGACGGGCGGATGATGGGGCTCGCCACCAAGGTTGCGCTTGATCGCGACGGCAAGAGCCTGTGGGTATTCGACAGGTGCGGGGCTGTTGATTGCGTCGGCTCCATGGTGGACCCGATTGCCAAATTCGATCCATTGGGAAATCTAGTGGTGCGCTTCGGCGCCGGGATGTTCAACCATCCGCATGGCATGCATGTCGATCACGACGGCAATGTGTGGACGACCGACGATCATGGCGGCGGGGGCAAGGGGCATACTGTGTTCAAGCTCAGCCCACAGGGCAAGGTGCTGATGACCCTTGGCAAGCCCGGCATTGCCGGCGCCGGTCCCGACACGTTCAATGCTCCGACCGACGTGTTCGTCGCCTCGAATGGCGATGTCTTCGTCAGCGACGGCCATGGCCGTGACACCAATGCGCGGATCGTGAAGTTCTCCAAAGAAGGCAAGTTCATCGCCGCATGGGGCAAGCGCGGCAGCGGTCCGGGGGAGTTTGCCTTGCCGCATGCGTTGGCGATGGATTCGGCCGGCCGCCTGTTCGTCGCCGACCGCGGCAACAACCGCATCGAAACCTTCGATCAGGACGGCAACTTCATTGCCGAGTGGAAACAGTTTGGTCGCCCGAGCGGCCTGTTCATCGACAAGAACGACATTCTCTATTGCATGGATTCCGAATCGACTGGGGCTGTCAATCGCGGCTTCCGGCGCGGGCTCACGATCGGCAGCGCCAGGGACGGAACGGTGACCACCTTCATTCCCGCCCCATTCTCAGAAGGCCAAGCCGCCGGCGCCAGACAATGGGGCGAGTCCGTAGCGGTCGATGACGACGGCAACATCTATATGGGGATGAACGGCACCAAGGGGGTCGAGCGCTATGCCAGGCGCAGCGAAAACCCGCAGTCTCGGCCATAAAGATAGGGTTCGGAGCTAACCGATTCCGGCGCAAACGCCAACGCACATCCTATTGAGCGTGACGCCCAACTGCTTCAGCGTGCTGGTTGCGGTAAGCCGCGACAATCGGATAATGGGCCGGTAACTGTCAGCCACTCTTCGGCTGTGCGACCGGCAGTTCCCCTCGTTGCTCCGGTCGCTCGGGTTTTGTCCGACCCGCGATCGCGCGCACCAGCACGTAAAATATCGGCGTGAACAACAGCCCGAATAGCGTCACGCCGAGCATGCCGAAGAAAACGGCGGTTCCGAGCGCTTGGCGCATTTCGGCGCCCGCTCCGGTCGCCACCACCAGCGGCAGCACGCCGAGGATGAACGCGAACGAGGTCATCAGGATCGGGCGCAGGCGCGTGCGCGCGGCCTCTACGGCCGCCTCTTGACGACTGGCGCCGCGCTCCTCCGCCTGGCGAGCGAACTCGACGATGAGAATTGCGTTCTTGGCCGCCAAGCCGATCAGCACCACGAAGCCGATCTGGGTCAAAATGTTGTTGTCCATGCCCCTCAAGATCACGCCGCTGATCGCCGCGAACAGGCACATCGGCACGATGAGGATCACGGCGAGCGGCAGCAGTACGCTCTCGTATTGCGCGGCCAGAAGCAGGAACACAAACACGACTGCGAGGCTGAATGCCACCGCGGCGGTGGTGCCGGCGATCTTTTCCTGAAGCGCGATCTCCGTCCACTCAAAGCCGAATCCGGCCGCCAGGTTCGTGGCAACGATCTGCTCCATGGCCGCGATGGCCTGCCCGGTCGAGAAGCCAGGCAGCGTAGACCCCTGCACTTCAGCAGCCGGAAAAAGATTATAGCGCGGAACCCGATACGGTCCGGTGATCTCGCGGAAGCTCGCAACCGCGCCAAGCGGCACCATGTCGCCCGCATTGGAGCGGGTTCGCAGGTTCTCCACGTCGCGCAGCGTCACCCGATACGGGTTGTCGGCCTGCGCGTTGACCTGATAGGTCCGGCCCAGAATGTTGAAATCGTTCACGAAGGTCGAGCCCATGTAGGTCGACAGCGTGTCGAAGAAGCGCGTAATCGGCACGCCCAGCATCTCGGCCTTCGTGCGGTCGATATCGGCGTATACCTGGGGCGTGGAGGTGTTGAACAACGTGAACACCTGAACCAAGCCCGGTGTCTGGTTCGCAGCGCCGAGAATCGCGCCAACAGTCTGTTCGAGCGCTCGCGGGCCGCGGCCAGCGCGATCTTGCACATACATCTTGAAGCCGCCGCCGGTTCCGATGCCTGGAACGGAGGGGGGTGGAATCACGAGCACGAAAGCCTCACGCAAGGTCTGCATCTGGGCGCGCAGATCGCTGAGGATAGCCGCTGCGTTTAGTCCGGCTTTCGCGCGCTCCTCGAAGGGCTTCAACGGGACGAAGATCACGCCTGTGTTGGGAGCGGTCGTGAAGGTCGCTCCGTCAAAACCCGCAAACGTGACGGCGTGCTCGATACCGGGCCGAGTGAGCAACAAGTCCGCCGCCTTGTGCACGACATCGTCGGTGCGAGCAAGGGTCGAGCCCGGCGGCAAAGTGATTGCGATAATGAAATAACCGCGGTCGAGCTGCGGAATAAACCCTGATGGCGTGCGGGAAAATTGAAAATAGGTCAGCCCGATGAGGCCGCCGTAGACCAGAAGCATCAAGGCAGATATGCGCAGCACCCGGCGGGTCAAGCCACCATAGCCCAGCGACAGGCGCTCGAATAGGAAATTGAAGCCCGAAAAGAAAGCGTTGAAGGGCCTGCTTAAGGTCGCCCACACGCCAGTCTGCCGCGCACCACCATGCGGCTTGAGCAGCAGCGCCGCAAGCGCGGGCGACAAGGTCAACGACACGGTTGCGGAGATAATGGTCGAGGCCGTAATCGTGAGAGCAAATTGCCGATAGAACGCGCCAGAGATACCGGCGATGAACGCAGCCGGGATGAAGACCGCGCAAAGCACGAGCGCAATCGCAATCAGCGCGCCGCCCACTTCGTCCATCGTGCGGTGGGCCGCTTCGCGAGGAGATAGGCCCTGGCGGAGGTAACGTTCGACATTCTCGACCACCACGATGGCATCGTCGACCACAATGCCGATCGCCAGTACGAGGCCGAACAGCGTGAGGTTGTTGAGCGAGAACCCAAACGCCGCCATCACGAAGAACGTGCCGATCAGCGACACCGGAATGGCAACGATCGGAATGATCGCAGCGCGCCAGGTCTGCAGGAACAGGATGATCACGATCACGACCAGCAGAACCGCCTCAAACAGCGTCTTGATCACTTCGTCGACGGACTGCTGAACGAAATCGGTGGTGTTGTAGACGACGCGGTATGCCAATCCGGGAGGAAAGCTCTTGGCAAGCTCGTCCATGGTTCCGATCACAGCCGCGGCGGTCGCAAGCGCATTGGAGCCTGGCCGCTGATAGATGCCGATCGCCGTCGCGACCTTCGTGTCGAGGTAGGCGTTCCGCGTATAGTCCTGCGAGCCTAGCTCCACCCGCGCGATATCACTAATACGTGTGACGCGGCCATCGCTATCGGTCGCTACCACTATGTCGCCGAACTGGTCTGGGCTGGAGAGGCGACCGAGTGTCTGCACCGCGACCTCGAACCCGCCGGGCGAGCGTGCCGGCGGCTGATTGATGGCGCCTGCAGCGACCTGCACGTTCGCGGCGCGCAGCGCTGCAACGACGTCGTCTGCCGTCAGGGAGCGCGCCTGCACTTTCGCCGGATCGAGCCATATCCGCATCGAATAATCGCGCGCCCCGAACACGATGGTATCGCCCACACCGTCCACCCTGGTGATCACGTCCTTGACGTTGATGGTTGCATAATTCGAGATGTACTGCTGGTCGAGGCTCCCGTCTGGCGAGAGGAGATGGATAACGAGCATCAGATCGGGCGAGCTCTTACGCACGGTCACGCCGATGCGCTGCACCTCTTCGGGCAGTCGTGGCAGTGCGATCGACACGCGGTTCTGCACCAGTACCTGCGCCTGGTCGACGTTGGTCCCCGGCTTGAACACGACGTTGATCGAAAGGGCGCCGTTGCCGGTCGATTGCGACACCATGTAAATCATGTTGTCGACGCCATTGATCTCCTGCTCGATCGGGGAAGCGACCGTTTGGCCGATTACCTCGGCGGAGGCGCCGGCAAAGGTCGCGCTCACCACCACGGTTGGCGGCGCAATCTCCGGATATTCGGCGATGGGCAGCGCCCTAAACGAGATGTAGCCGACGAGGGTCACGATGATGGAAATGACCGCCGCGAAGATTGGTCGATCGACGAAGAAATGAGAAAACCGCATGCTCTCCTCCGAGCGGCGCGGATCCGATCCCGGCGCGATGAGTTAGCGAGCGTCGGCAACGGGCATGATTGGCACAATCTTGCCCTCTTCTGGCTTGACCTTCTGTCCTGGGCGAGCCCGCTGAAGGCCCTCAATGACGATCCGGTCGCCCGGGGCAAGTCCCGAACGAATGACGCGCAGGCCGTCGACGATGGGGCCGAGCTCAACCAGTTTGGTGCCGACGGTAGCGTCGTCCGCGACGGTGAAGACGATCTTGCGCGATTGATCGGACGCGATCGCGTTGTCGGGCACCAGCAGCGCCTCGTGCTCGCCGCCGAACAGGCGGAGCCTTCCGAAGAAGCCGGGCGTCAACAGCCCGTCCTTGTTGTCGAACACGGCGCGGCCGCGAATCGTGCCGGTCTTGGAGTTCACCGTGTTATCGACGAAATCCATTCGCCCCTGATGCGTATAGTCGGCCTCGTCCGCGAGGCGAACCGAGACCGGGTTCTGCACGTCGCGGGAAGACGGCCGCGCACCAGCGGCGGCAAGCCGCAAATAGTGCAGGAAGTCGGCCTCGCTACCGTCGAAGACGAAGTGTATGGGATCGATCGACACGATGAGGGTAAGGAGGGTCGCGCCGCTCTGGCCGCCGGCGATCAGGTTGCCGGCATCGACGCGACGATCGGAGATACGCCCGGTAGTAGGTGCGCGCACCTCGGTCCATTCGAGATTGAGCTGCGCCTGCTTCAAAGCGGCCTCGGCGGATCCGACCTGCCCGGCGGCGTCGCGCTCGGTCGCTCTCCTGGTGTCGAATTCGCGCTCGGTAACTGACTGGCTACGCAGCAGAGGCGTCGCCCGCTGCACATCAAGAGTGGCGATCTCAAGCTTGGCTTTGGCGCGCTCCACGTCGGCCTTCGCTTGCTCGACGGCAATGGTGTACGGACGCTGATCTATGGTGAAGAGGGGGTCGCCCTGCTTCACCAGCTGGCCTTCCTTGAAATGGATGGAATCGATGAAACCGGAAACTCTCGCGCGGACTTCGACGGTTTCCACCGCCGTAAAGCGCCCTGTATACTCATCCCATTCTGTAATATTCTTCTGCAGCGGGCGCGCGGCCGTCACAGGAGGCGGAGGCGGAACTCCTGTTGTGACCGGCTTGCTGTCGCAGCCAACCAGCCAAGGTGCTACGATCAATAGGCAGACCAGCAAAAATGCGCGCGCCATCGCACGTGCCTCCATTCCATCAAATCGGCCCGGGGAGCGAACAAGCCGTCGGCCAGCTTTGTACATGATTTTGTACATGATACAGAATTGTCAACCCCGCGACATCGGCCCTCCTTCGGGCTGAGGCGCGACCGATGATGGCTCACCGTAAAGCGCGGCGCGTCATCATTGTCGGCGGTTCGACGTCCGGGCTATTCTCTGCCGCATTCCTGCGTCAAATCGGCTGGGATGTGGACGTCTATGAGCGTTCGCGCGTCGAACTGGTCGGCCGCGGGGTCGGCATCACTGGCCACCCGGAGCTGTTCAAGGCACTGGAAGCGAGCGGTGCCGGGACCAAGGATCTCGGCGTCGAAGTACCGAAGCGTATCGCCATCGACCGGGATGGGCGGATTACGGATGAGCGTCCCTTACGTCAGATCATGACATCTTGGGACCGAATGCAACGCCTGCTTCGCGCGAGAATTGATGACGCGCATTACCATCTCGGCTGCAATTTCGAGCGGGTCGATCAAGATGAGCGCGGCGTGCGGGTTCAGTTTTCCGGTGGTCGGATCGAACATGCTGACATTCTGGTCGGCGGCGACGGCATTCGCTCGAGCGTACGGGCGCAATTAACGCCCGAGATACGACCAATCTATGCCGGCTATTACATTTGGCGAGGAGCCCCCAACGAGGCCGATCTCGCCCCGGAAACGTTGCGCACCATTTACCCGTACTTCACGTTCTATCTTCCGAAACGCCAGCAGGTGCTTGGCTATCCAATCGCGGGCTTCGACAACGATCTCACCCCAGGCAAACGCCGTTACAATATCATCTGGTACCGAGTTGCCGACGCGGGCGAGCTTCGCGACATATGTATCGATGAAAATGGCATACAGCATGAATATTCGGTACCCCCGCCGCTAATCCGCAAAGATCTGATCGCGCAGATGCACAGGGACGCGGGCGATTCTTTGCCGCCCGCGCTGCTTGATGCCGTGCTCAAGATCAAGCAACCATTCATCACCCCGATCTATGACTTCACTGCGCCGTCGATCGCGTTTGGCCGCGTCGCCATGGTCGGTGACGCCGCAATGAATGCGCGCCCGCATATGGGCTTCGGTATGGCCAAGGCAGGCTGCGACGCACAAGCGTTGGCCAAACATGTGCAGGATCACGAAGACATCGATACAGCGTTGAAAGCCTACAATGCCGAACGGCAACCAATTGGGAATAAAGTCGTCATCCATGCGCGCAAGCTCGGTACCCACCTCGGCGTCGACTTGAGGACGGAAGACGACCGGCGCATGCATGAGCTGCTGCAAAGCAATGGTGCGCTGCTCGACTGGATCGCGGTGCCGGATTTCTTGGCCGCATATCGATAACTGTGAACGCCTCTCTGCTAATCCCAATCCTGAGATGGCGGAGGGCCAAGAATTTGGACGGCGGCTCGGCACGGCGGCCTCTCCTACCCGGACCTGCTGCATCGGATTCTAGCTGTCGGAATGAACCGAACGGCGTTAAGCAGCACCGATGAGGGCGGTCCGACTCCTCCGCCAGAAGGCAGCTTGCGTTTGTCCGCCACCGTCCGCGAGCCGCCACGGGCTTAGCCAATTTGGTGGGGTAGGGGAATCACCCCGGGTGTTATCCCTTTCTGAGACTTCTCACAGTAGCGTTCGGCACCGTTTTCGCTTTTACGCTGCCCCGCTTGAGGCCCTTGGTGGGTCTGCAAGCCGGCGGCCCTGACCTAACGGCTTCCGCCGCTCCGGGTCGGGGCCGCCACTTTCCCGAAATGGATTACCGATGTTCGACAAGATCGCGCCAAGCCGCTTCAATGCACCGTCGGCGGCGTCGGTGGGCTCAGCAGCGCAATGGCGCGATCGAGCAGGTCCGCGACCGCGTCGTGCTTTTGCAGGGGCCGATGACGAAAGTGCTCGACCGGGCGTCCGGGACGGCCGCGAGCGCAGCGACACCAGTTGCCAGATAGAGACAAAGTCCTAAGGGGAAGATTCATAATGATGCCCTGAGGCGGCGCCCAGCTGAGATGCAGACGCCGCCCCGGCGGCAGCCGCCAAGCCTGCGCGACTCAGACAAGACTATTGCGCCACGCCCTCTACGGTGAAGGTGCGGAATTTCGCGTACTTGTCGCCGACAGTCGCGCGGAGCTCTTTGAACTCCGCTGAATTGCGGTAAGCCTGAAATTTCTCCATGCTATCCCACACTGTCAGCGCAACGCGCCGTTTGGGCGCGTCTCCTTCCACCCTGGTGACGTTTTCTCCCGCGGCCAGGTTGCGCCCGCCGTTCGCCCTAACAATAGCCTGAGCCTTCGGCGCGTACTCTTTCATGTAGGCGTCGAGGTTTGATACGTCGATTTCGGTGATTTGGTAGATCGGTGGCTTGGCCTGAGCGTGAAGGGTCTGAACTGCCGCGGCACCGAGCACGGCACTGGCAATCGCCGCGAGTCCGAGAGTGATGTAGCGCTTCATGGTGTACTCCTCTGGGTTTGACGAAGATATTTGATGCGCAAGGAATGCCATCTCCCAATGCTAACCCGGGGTGGGAGATCAACGTGTGAGTTATCTCACGCAGCGACTCGGTGGCCAGCTGGTCAGGTGGGCCGCATGTCTCTTTTGTCCTAGCTCAGCCGACTTTGGCGGTGCGTTAAGTTGGCAGCTATCTGAGGTGCACCGGTCGTGGCGCTAACGCGATCGGGAAGGCACAGCTTTATTGTAGCATCATGGCCTCCGTGGATATTACGCGGCTGCGCGGGCTGATTGACGGGATGCCTCCATAGACGAGGCTTGTGCCGAATAGTCGTGAATGGGGGGCCAGGCATCCGGGCTCAGCGACTCCGGGGAAGGCCTGGACCGCCGGCGTGGAAAGTACATAAGGTACTTAAATTCGAGCGCATCGACGAAAATCAAATATCCTCCGTCGAGACCACAGAGGAGACCCAACATGACTGACCCGGTACGGGGGCCATCACCGCCCATTTTCAATTTCAACGCCTATAGCCCGGCCGAGGTCCAGGATGCAGTCGAAAAAGTCGGGGTCAAGAAAGCGAACTTGCCGTTTCTACCCTCCTTCATGCTGGCGCTGGTGGCAGGTGGCGCCATTGGCCTCGGCGCGCTTTACTACACCATCGTCGTCAGCGATGCGGGGTTGAGCTTTGCAACCACCCGCGTTGTCGGCGGCCTGGTGTTCTCACTCGGACTGGCGATCGTCTTGGTAGGGGGGGCCGAGTTGTTCACAGGCAACAACCTGATTGTGATGGCCTGGGCAAGCGGCAAAATTTCCACGAGGGAGGTGCTGCGCAACTGGCTCATCGTATATTGTGGCAACTTGGTCGGTGCCCTCGGGCTCGTCATCCTGGTCCTGCTTTCACACCATCTCGATATGAACGGCGGCGGCATCGGGCTGTCCATATTGAATACGGCGGTCACAAAAATCGGCCCCGACATGGTCACGCTGTTCATCAAAGGCATCTTGTGCAACCTGCTCGTTTGCACGGGGGTTTGGCTTGCGTATGCAGGTCGTTCGGTCACCGACAAGATTGTCGGTCTGATACTGCCGACCTCCGCATTCGTAGCGGCCGGCTTCGAGCACTGCATCGCAAACATGTATTTTTTGCCCTTGGCATGGCTGCAGACTGTTAACGGTAGTGTCCCTGCTGGTTTCGACGCCTCCCTTATTACAATACCTGGCATTATCCATAACCTCGTCCCGGTCACACTCGGCAATATCGTCGGCGGAGCCGGCTTCGTCGGCTTTGTGTATTGGGTAATCTATAGTAAGGGCGTTGGCGGACAGCAGAGCAAGTTGTAGCTGAAGAAGTTCGCTCAATCGACAGCCTGTGCGGAACCCCAACGTGCCCGCGTGCGCCGTTTGATCTCGCGCTCAGCAGGCTGAGTTGTCATTGCCAATCAGAACGATTTTAAAAAGCAGCTTTCCACATAGCGTAAACGAGCACACGGCGGGCGGTTGGCCGCGCGGTCACCGGCTGCGAGTCACGTTTGCCGATGAAGGTTATTCTGGGAACGCAGTTTGATTATTGTCAATGTGCGAAATCTGGCTGCATGCAATGGAATACAGACAATATAGATAGAGGGAGGATTGTCGGATGCCGGCGGCGAGCGGTATACACTTCTTTTTAAATTGGGCCAAAGAGAGAATCGACGAGATGGATGCCACCCTGGCATCGCTCGAAAGCAAGGCTGATGAAGTTCAGGCCGCCTCTCGAATTAAGGCCAATCAGGTCATCGCCAACTTGCAGAAACAGCGCGACGCCTTCCGAGAAACCGTTGAAAAGCAGGCGCAGGCCGGTGAGGCCGTGTGGGCGCGGACCAAGACACAGTTGGAAGCCGAATGGGGCGGCTTTGAGGATGAAGCCACCAAATATATCGAGACTTTTGGCAGGCAAATTGGCCAGCAGCAAGCCACCTTCCAACGTTTGGTCGCTGCTCAAATAAAGGCTTGGCGCGAGGTAGCTGACAAAGCTGAGGTTGCCGCAGGCGAGTTAGCAGCCGAGCGCCGAAACGAAGTCGACACGCGCGTGACGCGCATGAAGGCCGACGCCGCCGCAGCAGAGGAAAAGCTCCAGAAACTGGCTCGAGCGGGAACCGAGTCCTGGTCCGCGCTGAACGCCGCGTTGTCAGAAACGCGTGCGGCGTTCGATCGAGCCAATCAGACGGCACGTGATGCGTTCAAGTAAACCAATGATCCCGAAAGCGTGAATGAACCGAGAATTCGGAGCGCCAGTCGTCACGATGTTGGCATCGGTTGGCCTTGACCCTTTGGCGGGGAAAGGGCGCTTCTGATTTGCAAGCAACGCCGTTCAGGTGAATGCGGAAGGAGCTCATTATGGATCCTCCCATCAGACGTCCAGAAGAAATTCTAGCCTATCGCCCGTTGCGGCGGATCCTTGGCTCCGAGCCCTGGGCGCTGTGGACTGTCGACCCTGCCGAGAGCGTGCTGGCGGCGCTGCGGATCATGGCTGACAAGAACATCGGCTTTCTCGTGGTTCTGGAACGGGGGGCGATGGTTGGTGTCCTGTCGGAACGTGATTGCGTGCGGCGGGTCGTGCTGACCAATAGGTCCCCGGAGGCAACTCCGGTCGCAGATATCATGGTTCGCAACGTCGTGACCGTCGACCTCGCGCATGCATTTGCTGACTGTCTTAGGCTTATGCATCAGCACGGCATTCGCCACCTGCCCGTGGTCGATAATGGCAAAGTGGTTACCGTCATATCGATACGTGATTTGTTGAGCGAGGCGGTCACGCACCACGCAAAGATAATCGCCGAACTTGAGCGGGAGAGGTTGACCATTTTCACATCGACGGCATGAGCGTCGCGCGGTACCGCAGGCGTACCCTCACCAGGGATAACTTTAAGGGTCATTCGCCATGAGTCTCCTGATTGTGCTGGGTGCATTGGTTTTTCTGATGTTTGTGGCCTATCGCGGCTACAGCGTGATCCTGTTCGCCCCGGTTGCTGCCCTTGGCGCGGTGCTGCTCACCGATCCGTCGTTGGTGCCGCCGATGTTCTCCAGTGTGTTTATGGAGAAGATGGTCGGCTTTGTGAAAAGCTATTTTCCAGTGTTCATGCTCGGCGCTGTCTTTGGCAAGGTGATAGAGCTATCGGGTTTTTCCAAGTCGATCGTCTCTGCGGTGATCGGGGTGCTCGGCCGGGAGCGGGCGGTGTTGTCGATCGTTGTGGTCTGCGCACTGCTTACGTATGGCGGCGTATCACTGTTTGTGGTGGTTTTCGCCGTCTATCCCTTTGCGGCCGAAATGTTTCGCCAAAGCGGGATTCCCAAACGGCTGATCCCGTGCACGGTCGCCCTCGGCGCATTCAGTTTCACAATGGATGCCCTACCGGGTACACCTCAGATCCAGAACATCATTCCCACGACCTTCTTCAAGACGACGACCTGGGCCGCCCCTTGGCTCGGGCTGATCGGCAGCCTGTTCGTTCTCGGCTGCGGCCTCGCATATATCGAGAGCCGCCGCCGTGCTGCCCAGGCGAGTGGGGAGGGCTATGGCGTCGTTCTGCAAAATGAGCCCGAGGCATTCGAGGCTGAGAAATTGCCGAATCCATGGATCGCCCTGTCGCCGCTGGTGGTGGTGGGCGTCGCGAACTTTCTGCTGACGCATTTGATACTGCGCGCCTACGGTCCGGTGCATGAAATCACGCTCGGCGGCAAACCTATCGTCACGCAGGTTCCCGTCGTGGCGGCGATCTGGGCGGTCGAGGGTGCGCTACTGCTCGGCATTTTGACCGTGTTCGCGGTTGCTTGGCGGCCTGTGCTTGCAAAGTTTGCTGACGGCAGCAAAGCGGCCGTTGCCGGAGCCCTGCTGGCGTCGCTCAATACGGCATCGGAATACGGATTTGGTGGCGTAATCGCGCTATTGCCGGGTTTCACGCTGATCGCCGATCTGCTCAGATCCATTCCCAATCCACTCGTCAACGAAGCCATCACCGTGACTGTACTTGCCGGCATTACCGGCTCGGCTTCCGGTGGAATGAGCATCGCGCTTGCAGCAATGTCCGACACGTTCATTACTGCTGCTGAGGCGGCCCAAATCCCGCTTGAGGTATTGCATCGCGTCGCTTCAATGGCCAGCGGCGGCATGGATACCTTGCCCCACAACGGCGCAGTCATCACGTTGCTTGCCGTCACCGGCCTCACCCACAAGGTTGCCTACAAGGATATCTTTGCGATCACTCTGATTAAGACCACTGCGGTGTTCGCTGTAATCGGAGTGTACTATTTGACTGGCCTTTACTGAGTGGCTCCAACTGCTGCTTGGACTTTGGATTCAGAAGGTGAGGTTCGCTGCGCTGCAAAAACGCAAGCTCAAAGACCGATGGCGCATGTTTGGATAACCGCCAACTGCTTCGATAGCGCTCGTGGTCCTTAGCGAGGACAGTTTGCGCCTCTCGCACAGTCTTGCTTGATATTTGTCAATGCTCGCGGCGGCAAATTCAACAAAAACTTTAATCAGATAATATGGGAGACACGCCATGGAAGGGACCGTGGGTCTTGGAAGGGCCTTGAACAGCGAACGTTGCTGGCGAGGATTCAAGCCGGGCAGCTGGTGCAGCAGCATCGACGTGCGCGATTTCATCATTTGCAACGTAACGCCTTACACCGGTGACGAGACGTTTCTCGCAGGTCCTTCGAAGCGGACCAAGGCGGTTTGGGACAAGCTCCAGCCCTACTTTGAGGACGAAAGGAAGAAGGGTGTGCTCGCCGTTGATGCGCGAACACCCTCAACCCTGCTTGCTCACAAGGCCGGTTACATCGATCGCGACAATGAGGTCATTGTCGGGCTGCAGACGGACCAGCCATTCAAGCGCGCTATATTTCCATTTGGCGGCTTGCGCATGGTCGAAGCCGGGTTGAAGGCGGCTGGGTTCGAAGCTGATCCTCAGGTTCACGAAACCTTCACGAAATACCGCAAGACCCATAACGATGGGGTGTTTGACGCTTATACGCCCGAAATCATGAAATGTCGCAAGTCGGGCATCATCACCGGGCTTCCGGATGCCTATGGGCGCGGGCGAATCATCGGCGATTATCGGCGCGTAGCTCTCTACGGTGTCGAGCGTCTCCTTGAGGCCAAGCGCGCGGAACGCGCGCAGGTCGACGACATGTGGCCGACCGACGAGGTGATCCGCATCCGCGAGGAACTCGAGGATCAGATGCGCGCGCTGGAAGACTTGGTGTCGATGGCCAAGCTCTATGGCTGCGATATCGCGCGGCCGGCGAACGACGCCCAGGAAGCCGTCCAGTGGACGTACTTTGCGTATTTGGGCGCCATCAAGGAAGCAAACGGGGCGGCGATGTCGATCGGCCGCATCTCGAGCTTCCTCGACGTCTTCATCGAGCGGGACCTGAGGGAAGGCGCATTGGACGAATCCGGCGCGCAGGAGCTTTGGGACCAGCTGGTTCAAAAGCTTCGCATCGTCCGCTTTCTCCGTACCCCGGATTACGACGCCCTGTTCAGCGGCGACCCCTACTGGGCGACCGAATGCGTCGGCGGCATGGATTTGAACGGGCGGCCGCTGGTGACCAGGAGCAGCTATCGGATGCTGCATACGCTCACCAATCTCGGACCGGCACCGGAACCGAACATTACGGTGTTGTGGTCGAAGTACTTCCCGGAAAATTTCAAACGTTACTGCGTTAAGATCAGCAAAAACACTTCATCGCTGCAATACGAAAACGACGATCTGATGCGGCCCTATTGGGGCGACGATTACGCCATTGCGTGCTGCGTCTCCGCGATGCGCCTCGGTAAGCAGATGCAGTTTTTCGGGGCCCGCGTCAATCTCGCCAAGGCCCTGCTGTACGCTATCAACGGCGGCCGTGACGAGGTTTCAGGCGAGCAGGTGGCTCCGCCGACGGCCCCCATCACCGGCGACGTGCTCGCCTACGACGAGGTGTTCGAAAAATTCGACCAGGTTATGGAGTGGCTTGCGCGCACCTACGTGCACGCGATGAACTGCATCCACTACATGCACGACAAATACTTCTACGAACGGCTCGAGATGGCCCTCCATGATCGCGACGTACTTCGCACGATGGCATTCGGCATCGCTGGCCTGTCGGTGGTTGCCGACAGCTTTGCGGCCATCAAATACGGAAAGGTCCACGTGATCCGCGACGATACCGGTCTCGCGGTCGACTATCGCATCGAGAGCAAGACGTCGATCCCGCAATTCGGCAACAACGACGACCGTGTGGACAGCATCGCCTCCGACATCGTGACGCGCTTCATGCAGAAAATCCGCAAGCATCCAACCTATCGCGGTGCGACCCATACACAAAGCGTGCTGACCATCACTTCGAACGTCGTCTACGGCAAGGCTACCGGCAATACACCCGACGGGCGCCGCAAAGGCGAGCCTTTCGCGCCTGGCGCCAATCCGATGCATGGCCGCGACAGCCATGGATGGCTCGCCTCCTGTCTCTCGGTTGCGAAGCTGCCCTACAAGGATGCGCTCGACGGGATCAGCTACACGGTTTCAGTAGCGCCCCAGAAAGCGCATCTGTCCGACGCCGAACTCGTCGATGCTGCTTCCAAGGCGTTCGACATGTACTTCGACCACGGCGGATTCCACATGAATCTGAACGTCGTCGACAAGGAGACCCTTGAGGACGCGATGAAGAATCCGGACAAGTATCCGCAGCTCACGATCAGGGTTTCCGGATATGCCGTGAATTTTGTCCGGCTGACGCGAGAGCAGCAAATGGACGTCATCAGCCGCACTTTCCACGGACAGGTGTGAGCTCAAAAATCGAAGCAGGTTGGAGCGGAGCGAAAGCGATGTCTCAGCTCGGCACCCTCGAAGCCGGCAGCCGGCACGACCTGCACGTCGGGCTATCTCCCGACGCGCCGGACGAAGGCGAGTTGCGCGACGATGCCGAAGGAGCCTTCGGCTATGCCCATTCCTACGAAACGGCCTCTCGTTACGACGGGCCGGGATTGCGGGTCGTGTTGTTCGTGTCGGGCTGCCTGCTTCGCTGCACCTATTGCCACAATCCGGATACCTGGCATTTGAAGGACGGCACCTACGTGTCTGCCAAGCAGGTGATCGATCGCCTCGGTACCTTTGCGGCCGCGTTACGATCGCTTGACGGTGGCCTGACCATATCGGGCGGGGAACCGATGGTTCAGCTCGGATTCACGCGCCGAATTCTGGCCGCGGCCAAGCAGATGGGCCTTCACACGGCCATCGAGACGTCGGGCTTTCTGGGCGACCGCGCCGACGACCGGTATCTGTCCTGCCTTGATCTGGTGCTGCTCGACATCAAGAGTTCCGATCCCGAGACCTACCGTGCGGCGACTGCGCGCGATCTGGCACCGACGCTGCGCTTTGCCGAGCGTCTGGCCGCCATCGGAAAACCCGTGTGGGTGCGCTTCACGCTGGTGCCGGGCCTCACAGACGATCCGGCCAACGTCGACGGGATCGCCCGGCTCGTCGCCCCCATGAAGAATGTTGAATGGGTTGAGGTGCAGCCGTTCCATCAACTCGGGGCGTTCAAATGGAAGGCGATGAAGCTCGACTACAAACACACCGACACGCCGCAACCAACACCAGACCTGATTAAACGTGTGATCGACCAGTTTCGCGCCGCGGGCTGCCGCGCCCGCTGACCCGCCACACACCACCATCGCAATCCGCGGCCGGAGACACTGTCATGCTAGACGTCGCTCGAGAGATCATCGGGACTCAGCCGATCCTCGCGGCTTTCCTCGCCATCGGCGTTGGTTATCTGGTTGGCCAAATCAATATTGGGGGATTCTCGCTCGGGGTAGGGGCCGTCCTGTTTGTGGGACTGGCCATCGGAGCCTTTGCCCCGAAGGCGCAGATCACTGGCCCTATCGGACTCACCGGCTTGATCATGTTTCTTTACGGTATTGGAATTTTGTACGGGCGACAGTTCTTCGAGGGAATGACGGGCGCTGCCGGCCGCAAATACAACCTTTTGGCACTCGTCGCCGTCGTCGCAGGGCTTTTGGTTGCTCTCGGGCTGGGCCAGATCTTCGACGTCAAGATCGGGCACACGCTCGGCCTTTTCGCCGGATCGATGACCAGCACGGCCACGCTGCAAGCCGCCCTCGATGTCATGCGCAACAGCGACCCGTCTATCGGTTACTCGGTTGCTTACCCGTTCGGCGTGATCGGTCCGATCTTGTGCATCTACTTCATGACGCGGACGGTTCAACCGAAGTTTCCGCCGAAGGTGCAGCGTTTCCATATGGCCGAGGTCACGCTGAGCGAGAATAGCACGGGACGCACGCTCGAAGACCTCGGCACCGATCTCCCCGGCGGCGTTCAGGTGATGATGGTCCGCAAAAGCGGCCAGAACATCATTCCGACTGGTAATATTGCACTGGCTTCCGGTGACGGCCTCATGCTTGTTTCCGACCGCGAGGATGCAATCGCCGAAGCGGCAAAAAAATTGGGAAAATTGGAACCCGGGAGGATCGTCAAGGATCGCTCCGAACTCGATTACATCCGCGTCTTCGTGGCCAAGGCAAATCTGATCGGCGTGCCGCTCGGGCAGTTGCCGTTGCCATCGGGCTTTCCGGTGCATCTGTTGCATGTCAGGCGCTACGACATGGACCTCATTCCAGCGCCCGACCTCACGCTGGAGTATGGCGATCGGGTCGGTGTTCTGATGCCGCCAGACCGCAAGGACGAAGTGCGGCGGCACTTCGGTGATACGGTGAAGGCCGCGGCAGAATTCAGCTACGTGTCGCTGGGGCTCGGCATGGTGATGGGTGTCCTCCTTGGACTGATTCCCATCCCGATCCCTGGAGTTGGCGTGGTCACGCTGGGCATCGGCGGTGGTCCGCTGATCGTCGCCCTCATTCTCGGCAAACTGCGCCAGACCGGTCCGATCCTCTGGACCATGCCGCTGCCAGCCAATATCGTATTGCGGAATTTCGGCTTGGCGATGTTCCTCGCCTCCGTCGGCATCAACGCCGGGACGCCCTTCGTGCGCACCGTCACAGAAACCGGAGCAACGCTGTTGCTCATTGGCGTCGCCGTCCTTCTGACGACTGTAGTCATCGTTCTGCTGGTCGGCCACTACCTGCTCAAGGTCCCCTACGACGACCTGTTGGGGGTCGCGTCGGGCGCGACCGGAAACCCTGCTATCCTGGTGTATTCCACCCGCATGGCGCCAACCGAACGACCCGACATCGGCTACGCGATGATCTTTCCGTCGATGACCATCGTGAAGGTCATCGCCGTGCAAATCGTCGGTCTACTGGTCGGCGCTGGCGCGGGCTGAGCATGCAGATATCGATGTGCCCGAAGAGCATGATGTCCACGTCGGCATATGTCGCCGAAGAGCATCTGGACAGTTTGCGACCGGATCTCGGATGTCGTGCCGGACAAATGTCTGGAGCCCAGTCGCGCCTCGCGCGCAATAGTTACGTGACAAGGGGATTGATTCGGTCGGTGGTAGGTCATGCCCAAGGCGTTGTTCAATGTCGATGAGGTAGTCAGATAATGTTTTGCCAGTAATAATGAAGATTTTAAATGAGGAATATAGCCCGATTTTTCGATTAGGTTCACACCCACTTGGGGGATGACGCCATGGTGGATGCAATCGTACGATCAACACTCACTCCGCTGGAGAGCGGGAAGATCGTCAGCGCAGAGGAAGCAGTTCGACTCATACGCGATGGTGACACGATTGCCACAGGTGGTTTTGTCGGCATCGGTTTTGCCGAAGAAATTGCTATGGCGATCGAGGCGCTTCATTTCTCTAAAGAAGAACAAAACGTCCCTGCCATCGCAAAGCCGCGCAACCTGACGTTGGTTTACGCCGCAGGCCAGGGGGACGGCAAAGAGCGTGGGCTCAATCATCTTGGCCACGAAGGTCTGGTTCGCCGCGTAATCGGTGGACACTGGGGATTGGTGCCTAAACTACAGCGTCTCGCAATCGCCAATCAGATCGAGGCGTATAACTTTCCACAGGGCGTAATTTCTCATCTGTTCCGGGACATCGCAGCCAGGCGGCCTGGTCACATCACGCGCGTGGGGCTCGGAACGTTTGTCGACCCGCGTCACGGCGGCGGCAAGATAAACGAATCCACCAAAGAGGACCTGGTCCGGCTGATTGAGATCGAGGGCGAAGAATTCCTTTTCTATCGCGCATTCCCAATCAACGTCGGCATTATCCGCGGCACGACCGCCGATCCCGACGGCAATATCACCATGGAAAAGGAGGCGCTCACTCTGGAAGCGCTGGCGATTGCCATGGCGGTACAGAATTCCGGCGGTTTTGTCATTGTGCAGGTAGAACGAATAGCTGACCGCGGATCGCTCAACCCCAGGCAGGTCAAAATACCTGGAATCCTCGTCGACTGCGTGGTGGTAGCCAAGCCGGAGCATCACTGGCAGACATTTTCGGTTCAGTACGATCCCGCATTCAGCGGGGAAATTCGGGCGCGGACAGGATCAATCCTGCCGATGGACATGAGCGAGCGAAAGATCATCGCCCGGCGCGCAGCGCTCGAACTCGATGCCAACAGTGTCGTCAACCTCGGCATTGGTATGCCCGAAGGCATTGCCAGCGTGGCGAATGAAGAAAAGATCACTGACCTGATAACGCTAACGGCCGAGCCGGGCGTTGTTGGCGGCGTGCCCGCGGGGGGGCTCAATTTTGGTGCGGCGACCAATGCGCAAACCGTCATCGATCAGCCCTATCAATTCGACTTCTACGACGGTGGAGGCCTCGACTCTGCCTTTCTTGGGCTTGCCCAAGCGGATCAACAAGGCAATCTGAATGTGAGCAGGTTCGGACCGCGGCTCGCGGGGGCCGGTGGCTTCATTAACATCAGCCAGAATGCCAAAAAGGTGGTGTTCGTCGGTACCTTTACGGCCGGCCGTCTGCGCGTGGCAGTCGAGGGCGGACGCCTCCGCATCACTAATGATGGTGACGTGAAGAAATTTGTCCGCGAGGTTGAACATCGGACATTTTCCGGCAGCGTTTCGGTGCAGCGGGGACAACCGGTGCTCTATGTGACGGAGCGTTGCGTGTTCGAGCTGACGCCAGAGGGTCTGGAGCTTGTCGAAGTAGCGCCCGGCATCGATATCGAGCGTGACATTTTTGCTCGAATGGAATTCAAGCCGATCGTTCGGGGCGACCCGGCAGTCATGGATAAACGCATATTCTCAAATGGGCCGATGCGACTGCGTGACGACCTGACTCGCATCCCGCTTGGGCGCCGTTTTACCTATCATCCGCAGGAACAGATCTTCTTTGTCAACTTCGAAGGACACGTGGTTCGCAATCGCGACGACGTGGAGCAGATTCGTCGCATAGTAGAAACTATGCTCTCACCATTGGGGCGGAAGGTATACGCTATCGTCAACTATGGCAATTTTACAATCCTTCCCGATATAATTGACGAGTATTCGGCGATGGTGCGCGATCTCGTTGATCGATTTTATTCCGGCGTCACTCGTTACACAACCAGCGGCTTTCTGCGCGCCAAGTTAGGCGATGCGCTGAAGCGGCGCTCGGTGGCGCCACACATCTACGAGAGCGCGGAAGAAGCAAGCGCCCACTTACGCGAGCTGGAGCGCAAGGGCACCGGTTGAAACAGTGAACAAGACATGCGCATGAACAAGCCCACAAAGCTAGTCGACGATCCGAATTCTCGAGACCGAGAGTCTGCGAAAGCGGCGCAGAACGACGTCACAATTGGGGACGAAATGTTGAGCCCCAGCGCCATCGACGCTCTCGCGGACATCGCCAAACGAACGACCCAGCTGACACGCCTCCACTCTGAAAGGCTTAAGAGCGACGATGGCTATCAGGTGATCGATCCCCGAACCGTCGCCACTACGTTTCAGGAGTTCGTCCAGACGGCCCAAGCCGACGCCGCACAGCTCGGCAAAGAGCAGTTCAAATTATGGACGGATATGACACTGCTCTGGCAGAAAACGGCCGCCCGCTTCCTGCTCAATATGCCGGTCGAGCCCGTTATTTCGCCCAGCCCACAAGATAAGCGTTTCAAAAACGAACTGTGGGTCGAGAATTGCTTCTTTGACTACATAAAGCAATGTTATCTTCTGATGTCGCGCTACGTTCAAGGCTCAGTGCATGCCGTCGAGGGCGTCGATCCACATATCCAACACAAAGCTGAATTTTATACTCGCCAGTTCCTCAATGCGTTGTCTCCGGCCAACTTCGCTGCCACTAATCCGGTTGTGTTCAAAACAACTATAGCGTCTCGGGGGGAAAACCTGATCAAAGGGCTTCGGAATCTCATCGAAGACATCGAGCGCGGCGGCGGTCGGCTGAACCTGAAGATGACCGATCTGTCGGCCTTTCAATTTGGCACGAATATTGCGATTTCTCCCGGTAAGGTCGTTTTTCAAAATGAGCTCATGCAACTTATCCAATACGCCCCGTCTACCCAAACTGTCCACCAGCGACCCCTCCTCATCGTCCCGCCCTGGATCAACAAATTCTACATCCTGGATCTGAAGCCGAAGAACTCGTTCATCAAATGGTGCATCGACCAAGGTCACACAGTTTTCGTGATCTCCTGGGTCAATCCCGGTGCCGAGCTCGCAGCCAAGGGGTTTGCCGACTATCTGCTGGAGGGACCGTTGGAGGCTCTCGATGCAATCAAGCAGGCGACGGGGGAAGCCGAGGCCAATATCATTGGATATTGCATCGGCGGTACGCTTGCCGCCAGCACTCTTGCCTATATGGCGGTGACAAAAGACAGACGCATAGCCAGCGCTACCTTGTTTACGACCCTTCTCGACTTTGCCGATGTTGGCGACATCTCGGTATTCCTTGATGACGCCCAGCTCCAACTTGCCGACGAGCACATGAATCGCCTTGGTTACCTCGAAGGTCGCCACATGGCGGAGGCATTCAATCTTTTGCGGGAAAACGACCTGATCTGGTTATTTTTTGTCAACAACTATCTAATGGGTCGTAATCCGCCCGCGTTCGACCTTCTGTATTGGAATTCGGATTCGACACGCATGCCCGCAACGATGCACAGCTTTTATCTGCGCAATATGTATTACAAGAACGTGTTGAAGGATGCCGGAGGGATTAATCTCGCCAACGTACCCATCGATCTGCGAAAAATCGAGGTCCCAGTCTACTTCCTGTCGACTCGCGGGGATCATATCGCGCCGTGGCGCTCAACCTATGCGGGGGCGCGGCTAGTCTCAGGGCCGGTTCGGTTCGTACTCGGTGCTTCAGGGCATGTCGCCGGCGTAATCAATCCGCCGTCAGCAAATAAATATGGCTATTGGACCAGCAAGACTTTACCAGCCGACCCAGCGAGCTGGCTGGACGGCGGCACGTATCAAAAAGGTTCCTGGTGGGCTGATTGGGCGAAATGGGTTGCGCCTTATGGAGGCGGACAAGTTCCGGCGCGTGAGCCAGGAAGCGGGGAACTCGCGGCAATCGAGGATGCGCCCGGCTCGTACGTCAAAGCGCGCGCCGTCTAAGCACCGGGTGGTTATCGTTACGCTTGCCGCATCGGCGAGCGGCACTTGTCGTGCGCTCGCTTCATCCGATTGATGCCGCAACCAGAACGGATAATACCGCAGCGACGTCAGGAAGGTATTGTCGCAGTTTGCGGGGACGCGGCCAGCACCATTAAACGACTCACGGCGAATGTAACCTACTGGAGCCCACCCTGACGAGGCCATAGGTACCTTTGTACAAGTCCTGCCAAGAGCTGCCGGAAACCGACCGTCACTCGCTGAATTGTTTGTTGATCGCTGCGCAATTTGACAGATCGCCCTCAAACGACGCAGCGGTCGTGATCCTACAATCTATGGACGATGCGCTGAACGCATTCCAAAAGCACAAACAACATGCTCCCTTTTGACTAAAATCAATGAACTGAAAATGATGATAAGGAAGCATGTTTCAGTAGACGTACCAGCTTTATAGGTAATTAAGACGCCCCGAGTTCCCCGACTTTTAAAACGGATCCGTGCCGGCCTGTGGTCCTATTGATGACAGACTCAATGCGGCAAAAACCAAAATCGAGGCGCACGGTTACAGGGAGATGAACGCAATGGCAAACACAGATCGCAACCAGCAATATAGCGCAATGAGCACGTCCGGCGAGAATGACGAGTTGTTCCCGGCATGGCACGAGGCATTAGCGCTGCCGTCGAACGTCGATCGCCGATCCTTCCTCATACGCAACGCTGTTATTGGCGCAGCGGCAGTGATGACCGGCAGCACCTGGACACCCGAAGCGCGCGCCCAGCAGGCTGCAAAAGAAGCCGCAGCATCTAAAATGGGCGCCACTCTCTCCCCCGACCTCGACGTGGTGGCGAAGTCCAAGGGTCCAGTAATGACCGTGGCGGACGAATTCTACAAGGTGGGCCCCGGCCCCTCCAGTTCGCATACGATCGGGCCGATGCGCATTACCTACGACTTTTACCAGCGCTGTACGAAGTTGCCGACTGACCAACTGGCGCAAGCCACCGCACTCAAGGTTCATTTGTTCGGCAGCCTGAGCGCCACCGGCAAGGGACACGGCACCGAGCGCGCCGCGCTGGCGGGATTGGTGGGTAAGGAACCAGCCACGGTGGATCCGTCGTTCCTCGACGAGATGGCGGCCAAGCCCACGCAGTCGTATCCGGTGAAACTCGGCGACAAGACCTTCAACCTGACACTGGCCGACATCATCTACGACGATACCAAGGGCGACTTCCCGCACCCGAACACCATGACCTGCAAACTCATGGCCGGCGACAAAGTCATCTACGAGCAGGAGTACTATTCCGTAGGCGGCGGGTTCATCGAGTGGAAGGGTTACCAGCCGCCCAAAAAAGGTCAGCCGAAGTATCCCTACGCGACGATGAAGACGCTGCGTCAGCACGCGGAGCAAAACAACCTCTCGATTGCGCAGGTCATCATGGCCAATGAGGTGGCCGTGTCGGGCAAGACCGAGGAGCAGGTCAACGCGTTTCTGGACAAGATCGCCGGCGCGATGCTGGCGACCGTAAAATCAGGGCTCTCGGTGAAAGAGAGTGTTCTGCCCGGCCCCATCAAGTTGCACGCGAAGGCGGCCACTGTGTGGGAGCGGGCCCAGGACGAGAAGTACGAGAGCGACCGGGCCATTGCGCAGGTCGCCGCCTGCGCTCTGGCTGCCTCGGAGGAGAACGCCCGCGGTCATCTGGTCATTACGGCGCCGACCGGCGGCTCGGCCGGCGTGATGCCCGCGGTCGTCTATGCCCTCGTGGAGAGCAGGCGGAAAGTGCCGATGGAGAAGATTCGCGAAGGTCTGCTCGCGGGTCTGGCCGTTGGTTATTTGTGCAAGCACAATGCCACTCTCGCCGCCGCGGAGGGTGGCTGCCAGGCCGAGATCGGCGTCGCCTCGGCCATGGCTGCAGCACTCATCGCCCAAGCCATGGGCAGCTCGCCGCTGGTCATCGAAAACGCTGCCGAATCTGCCCTCGAGCATCACCTCGGCATGACCTGCGATCCGGTCGCCGGCTACGTGCAGGTTCC
>Ga0066395_10000110_pt1 | contig 29725 bp, 27 predicted proteins | sample PanSoiPlot1MoBio_FD_61218 | JGI IMG/M metagenome (GOLD analysis project Ga0066395, IMG submission 61218) | Tropical forest soil microbial communities from Panama analyzed to predict greenhouse gas emissions - Panama Soil Plot 1 MoBio | ecosystem: Environmental > Terrestrial > Soil > Tropical... | reverse complement strand
CCACCCGGGCTGCTCGGCGATAAGACGTTTCGCGAGGGATTCGCGGTCCTCGGCCGTCTCGGACTCTCGTTCGATGCTTTGGTTCTTCACCCGCAGCTCAACGACGTCGCGAACCTTGCCGGTGCATTCCCGGACACGAAAATCGTGCTCAACCACGTCGGCAGGCTGGTCGGAATCGGCGCATATGCCGGCAGGTTAAGCGAGCAATTTCCCCGCTGGGCCGCGTCGATCAAGGCGCTCGCTGCACACGAAAATGTGTATGTCAAAGTCGGCGGACTTGGCCAAGCCGTCAACGGTCTCGGATTCGAGAAGCTGGCCGAGCCGCCGTCGTCCGAGATGGTAGCTAATGCGATACGCCCCTATACCGAGACCTGCATCGACGCTTTCGGGACGCGGCGTTGCATGTTTGAAAGCAACTTCCCGCCTGACAAGGAGGGCTTCAGCTACCCGGTGTACTGGAACGCCTGCAAGCTGCTCACGAGAGGCGCGAGCGGGACGGAAAGGGCCGATCTCTTCGCCGGAACTGCCGCCCGCTTTTATCGGCTCACTGGGATTGGCTGACGACCGCTGGATCCTCGTTCGGGTCAATTCCTGATTTACCGAGTTATCTGCGACGGGCCAAATCTGTTGCGCCGCAACGGACGACATATTCCGCCCGATTTTCAACCTGCGTGCAGACGCACGCTGGCACGGCGCCGCTGGGCGACTGTGCAGACACCTTCTGGTTGTTGGCGACATCCTTCGCGATGCGGCCCTTGGGCACCGCCACGTCGAGGGGGAAGTTGTCCTGCATCACCCTGCCGGTGAGGACGCCGGCTTCGACGACACCGACTACGCATGAAGCCTATTCCGGCTTGATGCCGGTATCCTTGATGACCTTGGCATAACGGGCAAGCTCACTTTTGAGATAGACGCCCCATTCCTCGGGCTCGCTGGCGACCGCCCGCATGCCCTGCTGGTCAAGCCGGCCGACGACGTCGGGCGCGGCCACCGCCTTCGCCACCTCGTCGCGCAGGCGCTTGGCAATGGCTGCCGGCATGTCCTTCGGCGCCAGGATGCCGAACCAGCGGTCAATCTCGTAATCGGATATGCCCGCCTCCATCACGGTTGGGACATCCGGCAAGGCAGGTGAGCGTTTTGCGCTCGTCACCGCCAGCGGTATGAGCAGGCCGGCCTTGGCCCGCGGTCCGATCACCGGCAGGCCGTCGAGCACCCCGTCGACATGGCTGCGGAGGAGATTGTCGAGCGCGGGCCCCCCGCCCTTGTAGCCGAAGAGCGCCACGTCGATGCGGGTCTTCGCCTTCAACAACTCGATCGCGAGATAGGCCGGGCTTGCCGTCCCGCCGCCCGCCGCGAACACGAGCCTGTGCGGATTCGTTTTGGCGTAGGCGATCACGTTGCCGAGGGTGTTGACGGGGAAGCTCTTGCTCGCCGCCACGATCACTGCCCCGGCGGCAACCTGCGTGACCGGGGTGAGCGCCGTCAGGTCGAACGGGTAATCGGGGTGAAGCGGCTGCGCGATCAGCGTGCTGGTGGACATGAATAACAGCGTGTGGCCGTCAGCCGGCGCGCCGGTGAGCTCCCGCAAGGCCGGGATGAAGTTTTCGCCGGGACGGTTCCCGACATCGACGGCGGTGCGCAGGCTCTCGCTCATCTTTTGCGCCACGTCGCGCGCCATCACGTCGGCGGAGTCACCGGCCGCTGCCCCGACGATGAGCTTGACCGGCCCACCGGAAAGATCCTGCGCCCTGGCCGGGCGGAGCGTCGCGGCGACCAGCATCGCGACGACGAGCGCCACGCTCGCCTTGACAAGGTAAGCTGAACGCAACCGAGCCATCACGTTTCCTCCCGTCCTCTCTGCTGCAGTGCGTCCCGCGCCTCAGGGCACTCGGCCGGGATTTGCTCGAGACGCCAGTACCGGGTGAACGATGAAACGATGCGATCGGGACATACGCCCCCCGCATGACGAAAAAACTGGCGCGGGATCAGGTGACCGCGCCAGTCGCTCGTAGAGCGCCGTTTCGATCAGTTGGGCGACGCCACGACCACGATCCTCGCCATCATGCCCCCGTCCTCGTGCTCGAGGATGTGGCAGTGATAGACGAACTCGCCCAGCTGGCTGAACGCAATCTGCTCAATGACCGCCGGCGAGACGCAATGGCCGCTGCGCCACTGCGACGGCAGGCAGACGCCGGTCTGGTTGTTGTTGACCTGGTCGGCGATGGTCGCGTCAGGCACGGCCACACCCAGGGGGAAGTTGTCCTGGACAACGTTGCCTTGGCTGGGGCCGACCTTCTCGATGAACCGCGTCTGGTGCAGGTGGAAGTTATGGTTCTCGGTCGATAGCTGGATTATCTCCCAGGTCTCGGTCACCGGCATCTGGCCCGTGGCGAGCGGCAGGCAGATGGTGGTGACGTTGGCATCGAACTGCGCCAAGCTGTCGAGGTTGTTGGAATCCGGCTGGTGCGATCCTGGAACCACGTTGCCGTTCTGGTCGACTTCCTCATAGCCCAGCGCGAACGTGCCGTCGACGGCCACGTCGGAGAAGCCGAAGAAGATACGGCGGCGGTGCCCGGCCGGCAGTGCTGCGCACCCCTTGGGCAACGGCGCGGGGGTCGCGCCCGGAACCGCCGAGACGAACATGCCGCCCGGTGCGAACAGGCCGCTGTCTTTGACGATGACCTGCTTGGCGGTGAACTGGCGTCCGGTGCCCTGGTTGAACGTGACCTTGGCGAGGTCGACCGCCGGCCACCCGTCACCCGACCCCATGGTGAGGCCTTCCATCTTGAGCGTGGCGCTGGCGCCGGACGGCGACGTGGTGATGTTGCCGTTCGGGTCGCGGAAGGTGACCCACAGATCGACGCGCGCGCTCGGCATCATGACCCATTCGTCGACGCAGACCGGCAGCGTCCCGATTGGCCCTACATTGGGGCAGGGCACCACGTGGAACTTGCCGCCCGCCATCGAGACCATCGAGCCTACGTCCCCGGGCGCTGCGCCTGGGACCGTGACGGCGACGCCGTCGATGGCGATCAGCTGCACCACAATCGGCTTGCCGGTCTGGTCACCAACCAGCCGCAGGTCCCAGCTCAGGCTGCCAGCGCCGGTGCCGAGCCGCCAGATTTCCCCGTCCGGCTTGGAAACCGGAATGGTAGGATATTGAATGCCGTTGACGGTGAAATACCAAACGCCGCCCGTGAAGTTGTCGTCCCCGTTCGCCGTTTGGTCCACGCCTGCGCACGAGCCTTGGCGCACTTCCGTCGCAGTGACGGAGAACTGGTTGCAGAATGCCGCATCCGTGTGGCCCTCGATTTCGCCGTCGGCGACCGGCTGCGGGCCGCAGGGCACGTTGCCGCACGTGGCGCCGAAGTCTCTGGTGCCGGCCGCCGCGACCTGGACCTCCTTGAGCAGCAGGTGGCGCACGTTGGCGTCCGGCCACGGCGCTGTGTTGACGTCGCCCGTGACGATGTCGCCGACGCTGCCGATGGTGAGCAGTCCCGACGTCCCATGCGACAGCTGCTCGAGCGCGATGCCATGCAAGTGCGCATGGTACCAGAGCAGGCCCGAGGGGTGATTTGGCGGCACCGGGATATTGTAATTGATCGGGCCGACCTTGACGTCACCCATATTGTGGGGCTCAAACGCCGGCTTTGGCATCCCGTTGTCCAGGTTGAAAACCTGTACGAATATATCGTCACCCCACGTCGGATTCTGCCTGGTCGCCGCCCGCGCCGGGGTCAGCATGCCATGGGTGTGCAGGTTGGTCGGATTGAGGACGTCATTTGGATCATCGACCGCGTGCAGGAGTTTCTTCGGATCGAATGGCGGCAGCATGTTGGTGAATAGGATCTTCAGTGTGTCACCCTGCCTGAGCGCCAAGCGGGTGCCGCCGTAATCCCACACGGTGCCGGACCCGGTCGGGCACGTCGTTTGTCCGCTCGACGTGCGTTTGCAGATCTCGTAGGCCCAGCCCTGCGGGTTGATTTTCTTGCCGGTGGTGGGCGACGTGAAGGTGATGGTCGGAATCGGCTTCGGCTTGGCCGTCATCAGGATGTCGAGCATGCCGTTCTGGCTGGCGAACACAGGCGGTTCGTGGAAGGCATTTTGGGCACCGGCCGTTCCGGCTCCGCCCGCCAAAGCGACCGCAAGGCTCGCTGCAACGACCCATCGATGCATCGACAACTGAGCGCCGAATGATCGACGCATCGAGACATTACACGTTGTTGGTTTACACATTGTTGGTTTGCTCGGCATGAGCCCCCTCCTCTTTATCAGTCACTAGGAGATTGTCCGGGTATTCGCGATCGTCGGTTCTGACGAGAACTCGATTCGAAAGTTTGCCGTCAGGAGTTGAATTTTCCATTGCGGGTATCGAAGCGAACACAGATGAGAATTTCCATTCCCTGAGACTAAGCGATTTGCGAATACTCGGACGCCTCCCTAATACAGCCTCCTAGTAGAGCGCGTCCTTGATTTGAATCATGTCAAATCGAGCACACCTTTGCGACATTTGCGGCGGCCGGTGGTACCCGCAGAGGAGAGTAACCGGGCAATGCAGCTTTCACCCTGCTCAACAAGTCGGTAACTTGGCGGCTATGGTGACGGGGGGATAATCTCGCGCCACTTTGAGCGCACGGTGAGCAAGGAAGATGTATATGTGGCAGGCGGTCGGTTGGGCGTGCTCTCTGGTGGGTCTGGCTTGCAGTTCCGTTCCCAATGTCGCCGTCATCCAGACCGCATATGAGCGCGAAGCGGCGGCGGGAAGCAAGTTGCACGACAAGGATCTGCAGGTGCTGGCTACCAAGTGCCACGACAATTCCGGCGGCCCCTTCCTTTGCGAGGTCACATTCATTTCGAACAAGGACCCGAACAAGGGGAACGAGCGCCTCTATTTCGACATCGTTGCCGTCGCTCGCACGAACGACGGTTGGGAGCTCAAGAGCGGCCTGTGCAAGGGACCGAGGGGCACGGCCGATCGTTAATTGGCGGGGGGAGACTGGCACCCGACCGACCGACGGCAAGATAGAAGCGGCTCGCCACATTTTCGCAAGCGACTGCTGTCGAAGCTTCCGCGGGCTGTGCAAGCGCTGACGCGATTTCGTTGGGCTCTCGCGCGCAGCGCGGTGCTGCTATAGGGTTGCGGGTGAAGACCCCGCATCCAGGAGCAAGCATATGGCGGACCGCATACCGCCCCTCCCCAGCGTCCGAGCAGTCCTGACGAGCATCGCCTTGCTGATGGCCGCGTCGGGGCTCGCCACCATCGCGTCCGCCCAGACCTATCCCACCCGGCCGATCACGCTCGTCGTGCCGTTCCCGCCGGGCGGCAGCACCACCATCGTGGCCCGCATCGTCACCGACCGGATGGCGGACGCGCTCGGACAGCAGTTCGTGGTCGACAATCGCGGTGGCGCCGGCGGCACGCTGGGGACGCGCCAGGTCGCCAAGAGCACGCCGGACGGCTACACCATCGCGCTCGGCTATTCGGGCACGCTTGCGATCGCGCCGTCGCTGTTTCCAAATGCGGGCTACGACGTGCGCAAGGACTTTGCGCCCATCGGCCGCATCGCGGCGGCGCCGAGCACCCTTGTGGTCCATCCGTCATTCCCGGTCCACTCCGTTGCCGAACTGATCGCCTATGCCAGAGCCAATCCCGGCAAGGTGAATTACGGTTCCGCCGGGATCGGCACCGTCGGCCATGTGGCGGGCGAATATTTCGCGATGGAGACCGGGATCAAGCTCACCCATATTCCATACAAGGGCACTGGTCCCGCCATGACGGATCTGCTCGGCGGCCACATTCCGCTGTCGTTCTCGCCGATTCCCACGGCCCATGAGAGCGCCAGCAACGGACTATTGCGTATGCTGGCGGTCACGAGCGTCAAACGCTCCAGCCTGATGCCGGACATTCCAACGGTCGCAGAATCGGGAGTGCCCGGCTACGAGGCGGTCCTGCGTTACGGCCTCGTGGCACCGGCGGGCACGCCGCGACCGATTATCGAACGGCTCAATGCGGTGCTGCGGGCGACGCTTGCATCCGACGAGGTACGTAACCGATTGGCAATCGAAGGCGCCGAACCGCTGCCAAGCACGCCGGAGGAATACGCCGTCGACATCGACCACGAGGAGACTCAATGGTCGAAGGTGATTAAAGCTTCCGGCGCAAAGGCGGAATAGCTGATGAACTTCGAATTCACAGAAGAGCAGAAGCTGTTTGCCGACGCGGTCCGCAAATTCGCGCTGGCGGAGCTCGAGGCCGGCGCCCTTGCTCGGGCCCACAATCCGCGTTTTCCCTTTGATGTGGCGCAGCGCATGAGCCGGCAGGGACTGATGGGCATCACGCTGTCCGAAGCGGACGGCGGCCAGGGCGGCTCGTTGATGGACGCGGTGATCGCGATCGAGCAGGTGGCGCTGGTGTGCCCGCGCAGTGCCGACGTGGTGCAGTCGGGAAACTTCGGCCCCGTCCGCACGTTTGCGGAATACGCATCCCCCGCCTTGAAAAACAGGTACCTTGCCGATCTGCTGGCGGGCCGCACCGTCATGAGTCTCGGCATGTCGGAGCCCGACGCGGGCTCAGCGGTGACCGACCTCAAGACCACTGCGACGCCCGATGGCACGCGCTATCTGATCAATGGCACCAAGGTGTTTTCCACCTTCAGCCCGGACGCCGCTGTATTCCTCATTTATGCGCGCTTCGGTCCCGGCGTCGGCGGCATCGGCTCCGTCATTGTCGCGCGCGACACGCCGGGGTTCCGAATTGGTCCGCCGTCGAGCTTCATGAGCGGCGAGGAATGGTGCGAACTGCATTTCGATAGTTGCCGCATTCCGGCCGACCACGTGCTGCTCGGTCCTGGCGGCTTCAAGAAGCAGATCGCGGGCTTCAATGTGGAACGCATCGGCAATGCAGCGCGCGCGCTCGCCTTCGGGCGCTACGCTTTCAACAAGGCGCGCGAACATGTAGCGACGCGGGTGCAATTCGGCCGGCCGTTGTGCGAATTCCAGGGGCTGCAATGGAAATTCGCCGATATGGCGCTCAAGCTCGAAGGCGCGCAATTGTTACTCTACCGTGCGGCAACCAATGCGGATCACGGCTTGCCGTCGGCCTACGAAACCTCTCTGGCCAAGGCCGCCTGCAATCTGGCCGGGTTCGAGGTGGCACACGAGGCCGTGCAGGCCATGGGCGCCGCCGGTTACAGCCGCGATACGCTGGTGGAATACTGCATGCGCCGATGTCGCGGCTGGATGATCGCCGGCGGCTCAGTGGAGATCCTCAAGAATCGAATTGCCGAGGACATTTTCGATCGCCGCTTCGACCAACGCGGACAGCGGGCCGATGCCGCGGAGTGAGGGACGTTCTTCTCCCTCCCCCCTTGCGGGGGAGGGGCGGGGTCGGGGGGCGGGGGATTTTGGTGCGGCAGTGCCACACCCATCGACCCCCACCCCCGACCCCTCGCCACAAGGGGGAGGGGAGAAAAGACGTCTGCGCGATGTGCTCTTTTCCCCCCGCTCGGTCGCCGTGATCGGGCAATCGAACGATCCCGGCAAGACTGCAGGGCGACCCCTGAAATTCCTGCGTCAGGCCGGCTATGCGGGGCGCGTCTACCCGATCAATGTGCGGCGCCGCGAAGTGCTCGGCGAGCGTGCCTGGCCGTCCCTTGATGCGCTGCCCGAAGTCCCCGAGCACGCCTATGTGGTGGCACCGATCGACGGCGCGATGGAGGCGATCGAGGCGTGCGGTTGCGCCGGCGTGGCCGTCGCCACCGTGCTGACCGACGGATTCGCGGAAGCCGGCGAAGCCGGGCGGTCGCGCGAGATGCGGCTCCGAGAGATCGTGAAGACGACCGGCATGCGCATCGTCGGGCCCTCCAGCCTCGGCATTGTCAACCTGCGCAATGGCACGCTGCTCACCGCCAACGCAGCGTTCGACGAACCGGACCTGCCGACCGGCCGGATTTTCGCGGCCTCACACAGCGGCGGCATGATCGGGACGTTCCTGTCGCGCGGCAGGACCTGCGGCATCGGCTTTTCCGGCCTGGTATCAGTCGGCAACGAGGTCGACCTGTCGCTCGGCGAAATCTGCAACGCGGTGCTCGACGATCCGGATGTCGACGGCTATCTGCTGTTCCTCGAAACGCTGCGCCACGCCGACAAGCTGCGTATTTTTGCGCAGCGCGCCGCTGCGGTGGGCAAGCCGGTGCTCGCCTACAAGCTCGGCCGCTCAGAGCAGGGCCGAGATCTCGCCGTAACCCACACGGGCGCGCTTGCCGGCGAAGACGATGTGGCCGATGCGTTTCTGCGCGACTGCGGCATTGCCCGGGTGGAAACGCTTTCGGCTCTGATCGAGGGGCTGCCTCTGCTGGCGCGCGTGCCGGCGGGACGCGACAAGCGCCATCCGCGTGTCGCGGTCGTCACCACCACGGCGGGCGGGGCCACCATGGTGGTCGATTCTCTTGCGACCCGCGGTGTTGATGTGGCAGCACCCGGAGAAGCCACCTACGTGCGTTTCGAGACCGGCGGCATCAAGGTATCGCGGTCGCGGCTGATCGATCTCACGCTGGCGGGCGCCCGCTACGAGGTCATGAAGGCGGCGCTCGACGTTTTGACCACCGCGCCCGAATTCGACCTGGTGGTGATCGTGGTCGGTTCCTCGGCGCGTTTCTATCCGGAGCTGGCCGTCCAGCCGATCATCGACAGCGCGCATGCCGACCCCGGTAACCGCAAACCGGTCGCAGTGTTCCTGGTTCCCGAAGCCCCACAGGCGCGGGCCGCGCTGGGCAGGGCGGGCGTGGCCAACTTCTACACGCCTGAAGCCTGTGCCGACGCTGTAGCGGCTGCGTTGGCAAGGCGCGGGCCGCGGTCCTCTTCTCCCTCTCCCCGCTTGAGGGCAGAGGGAGCCTTTCCGCAGGTTCAGCCTCCCGAAGGGCCCCCCTCACCCGTCCCCATCTTTTCCTCTCCAGTAAACTGGGGAGGAAAAGATGGGAGCGATCTCTCACCGCGTGCGGGCGGAGGTGAAGATGCGATCCGCGTGCTTGACGAACTCGAAGCGTACACGCTGCTCGATCGGATTGGCGTATCACGCGTCCCCTCCGTTGCGCTTGATGTGGCTATCACAGAGCCGCCAGCGCTGCCCTTTGCGTATCCGGTTGTCTTGAAGGCGCTCTCGTCCAAGATCGTCCACAAATCCGATGTGGGCGGCGTTGCGCTCGGCATTCCGAATGCGCCGGCGCTCCTTGCTGCCATCGTAGACATGCGAACCCAGCTGCCGCAGCTGCGACGCGTCCTGGTGCAGCCGATGATCGCGGGCGTCGGCGAGGTGTTGATCGGCTATCGGGTCGATCCGGATGTCGGGCCGCTGGTGATGGTGGCTGCCGGCGGTATCTACACGGAAATCTATCGCGACCGCAGCTTGCGGCTCGCCCCGCTCGATATCGACACCGCGCACGAGATGATCGCCGAAGTACGCGGGCTCGCATTGCTGACCGGCTATCGCGGCAAGCCGGCAGGTGACATCGCGACGCTGGCGGACGCCGTGGTGGCCCTGTCGCGGCTTGCCGCCGAGCCAGCCGTGATCGAAGTCGAGGTCAATCCCCTGATCGTGCGCCCAGAAGGTCAGGGGGTCGTCGCGGTCGATGTGGTGGTGCGGATGAGGTGATTGCGGTCGGCTTGTAGGGTGGGTTGAGCGGAGCGAAACCCATCATGGGTTTCTCAACGTGACACGCCCTGATGGGTTTCGCTACCGCTCAACCCATCCTGCACATCCTACTCAGCCCGTCCTGCACATTCTGCGCTTGACCAACCGGCCGATCCGGCGTCACGCTTCGGTCCGACCTGGAGCGTGCCCATGACTCACGCGGAAGCAGTCCACACGCTGCAGCCTGCGGCTGGCGCCACTTCGGCGCTGACCGACTTCGTGGCCGGCCTCTCTTACGAGTCGCTCCACGCCGAGGTGCAGCACTATGCGCGCCGGCATTTTCTCGACACCTTAGGGGTCATGATTGCGGGCGCCGCGGGCGACATAGCGACGCGCGCCGAAACCACGCTCGCGGCGGTACGCGTCGGCGGGCGTATTCCGGTGCCAGGCCGCGCGCGCCGCGCTGACTTGCTCGATGCTGCGTTCCTGGGCGGCACTGCGGCCCACGGCATCGAACTTGATGATGGTTACCGGCAGGGCTCAGTGCATCCGGGCTGCGCCGTCGTGCCGGCAGTGTTGGCGGTCGGGTACGACGTGGGGGCGAGCGGCAAGGCGGTGGTCGAGGCGATGGTTGCCGGATACGAGACGGCAATCGCGATCGCCCGCGCTTGCCATCCCGACCTGCGGCAGCGTGGCTTCCATCCGACCGGCGCCTGTGCGGTCTTCGGCGCGGCGGCAGCGGCCGCCAAGCTGCGCGACCTGCCCGCGCCGCGTATCGTCGACGCGCTCGGCATTGCGGCAAGCAGCGCCGCCGGCCTGTTTGCGTTCGTGAATGGTGGCGCCGACGTCAAGCGCCTGCACGCCGGCCACGCGTCGCGCGAGGGATTGCAGGCAGCATTGCTCGCCGAGCAAGGCGTACAGGGACCGCCTGGCGCTATAGAAGCGCGCGATGGCTTCATGCAGGCTTTCGCGTTCGGGCGCAGCGAGAAGGTGCGGCCGGTCGCGCTGCCACCGGCCGTCCCATTCGGCATCACAGACTGTTACATCAAGCCCTATGCGTGCTGCCGTCACCTCCAGCCCGCTGTCGAGGCGCTGATGGAGCTGTGCCGGGACGAAAAGATCTCGCCGGATGAAGTCACGCGCATCGAGGTCGACACCTACCGCATCGCGGCCGAACACGCCCACACGGGCTGGGACGACTTCGCCAGCGCACAACTGAGCTTCCCGTATCTGATCGGCCTCGCGTTGCGCTTCGGCACGATCCGGCTTGAGCATTTCGGCGAGGACGTTCGGCTCGACCCTGCCTTACGTGAGATTGCCCGCAAGCTGCATGTGACGGCAACGCCCGAGGTCGACCGCCTGTATCCACAATTGCGGCCCGCGCGCGTAAAGGTGACCACCGCGCGCGGCGTTTTCACCCGGCACGCCGACGAGGCGCTCGGGTCGCGGCTGGTGCCGTTGGACGATGCCGGCTTGCAGGCGAAGTTCGACGAGTTGGTGAGTCCGGTGCTGGGGCCTGCGCGGGCGGCATCTCTCGGCGCACTGTTGTGGAACATCGAAGCCTGTCCGAATGTGTGCATGGCGGTGGAGGCGGCGGCCAAACCAGCCGACTGACGACAGAATGAACCGATGCGTCGGTCGTAAAGCCATGCCAAGCATGGTCAGATCGTAAGGACGGGGACATTGCCGGATCGCCAATTCCTTGCGACGTACTTGTGGAAACCGGGTTGCTAACAGCTGCAGCGCAGGGCGCTGCAGAGCCGGAACTCCAGGGCGTAGCCGGGTTGAGCGGCAGAGAAACCCGGGCAGCATTGCGATGCTGACCAGTCGTCCGGGATTTCGCTGTGCTTGATCCAGGCTACGCGATGCTCGCCGCGAAACTCAATCCGCACGGGGCTTGCTGCGACGCGCTGCACGCTGAAGATTTTTTCGTAGTATCTCGTATTGCTGTCTGATCTTAGCGGCGGCCGAAACGCGTGCAGCTCCCATTGGTCCATCTTGACAGACACGCGGCGCCATCCCAATATGCCTTCCGCAATCTGAAACGGAAACGGAGGTAGCATGACTCCACCGGGTCAGAATGCCGCAACGATTGCTGACGTAGTCGTTCGGACGCCAGCATAGCGGCGAATAGGCGGACGACACGCCGGGAGCGGCCCCGCGGGTCACATCAGTCAGGCAAGACCCCAATTTGGCCGCTCCCGACGCGGATGCGGGGCGCTTAGTTACCGTCGAACGGCTCCCGTCAGCGGCATAATTTCTTGTCTCCTGGTTTTGGCTAAAAAGTCTCACGCATCACGCACAACATCGGCTCGGAGCGAGTCAGGGTGCGGCATGGCAATAATATTGTAACCGCAATCGACAAAATGAATTTCGCCGGTTACGCCGGTTGAGAGGTCCGATAACAGATACAGTCCAGCACTGCCTAGCTCGTCGAGCGTTACGCCACGATGCAGCGGCGAATGGCGTTGCTGGAAGGAGAACATGAAGCGCGCATCGGTGATGCCGGCTCCCGCAAGCGTGCGGATGGGCCCCGCCGAGATCGCATTGACTCGAATGCGGCTTCCACCAAAGTCGACCGCCAAATAGCGCACCGAAGCTTCGAGCGCGGCCTTGGCGACCCCCATGGCATTGTAGTTCGGCATCGTTCGCATTCCGCCGTTATAGGTGAGTGTTACCATGGCGCCGCCATTCGGCATCAGGACGGCAGCTCGACGTGCAACCTCCGTGAAGGAGAAACAGGAGATCACCATCGTGCGGGTGAAGTTTTCCCGCGATGTATCGGCGTAACGCCCCCTGAGCTCGTTCTTGTCGGAATACGCAATCGCATGGACGACAAAATCGATGCTACCCCATCTGTCCTTCAACGCCGCAAAAGTGGCATCAACCGAGGCGATGTCCTCGACATCGCAAGGCAGCATGAAATCTGCGCCGATCGACTGAGCGAGCGGCTTCACACGTTTGCCGAGAGCGTCGCCCTGATAGGTAAATGCGAGGGCCGCTCCGTGAGCCGCAAGTGTCTTGGCGATGCCCCAGGCGATCGAATGATCGTTCGCCACCCCCATCACGAGGCCGCGCTTGCCGTTCATCAACATTCAAGAAATCTCCCCGCCCCAACCCTGACCGACATGGCTCTATTCCCTCCCCCGCAACAGGCAGAGCAATCGCATTTGCCCACGGCCTTCACCTCTCCCCGTTTGCGGGGAGAGGGAGAAGGGGTGCACCGTCAAATGCGATTGCCCTGCGCAAACGGGGAAGGGAAACATGGTTCCTCAAATCAAGCATCCAACCGCTTGAGAACGATCGAAGCATTGGTTCCGCCGAAGCCAAACGAGTTTGACAGCACGCATCCAACCGCCATATTGTCGCGGCGCTCGCGCACGATCGGCATATCGGCGAACTCTGGATCGAGGTGTTCTATATTGGCGCTTTCGCAGATGAAGCCGTTGTTCATCATCAGCAATGAGTAGATGGCTTCTTGTACACCGGCGGCGCCGAGTGAATGGCCGGTGAGCGATTTGGTGGCCGAGATCGGCGGACAGTTCGACCCGAACACCTCCCGCAGCGCCTCGATTTCCTTTACGTCGCCAATCGGGGTGGCGGTTGCGTGTGGATTGATATAATCGACTGGCGCCTTGACGGTCGAGAGCGCCATCCGCATGCACCGCACCGCTCCTTCGCCCGACGGTGCCACCATGTCGTAGCCGTCCGAGGTTGCCCCGTAGCCAGCAATTTCCCCGCAGATCCTGGCGCCGCGTGCTCTGGCGTGCTCAAGCTCCTCAAGCACCAGCACGCCGGCGCCCCCTGCGATCACGAATCCGTCGCGAGCCACATCGTAGGCTCGCGAGGCTTTTTCCGGCGTATCATTGAACTTTGACGACATCGCCCCCATGGCGTCGAACAGCACTGACATGGTCCAGTCGAGATCCTCGCAGCCGCCGGCGAAGATCATGTCCTGCTTGCCGATCTGGATGATCTCGGCCGCATTGCCGATGCAATGATTGGAGGTCGCACAGGCCGACGAAATCGAATAATTCACGCCTTTGATCTTGAACCAAGTGGCGAGCGTCGCGGAGGCCGTGGACGACATCGCCTTCGGCACCGCGAACGGGCCAACGCGCTTTGGACCTTTGGTTCGGGTGAGGTCGGCGGCCTCGACGAGGGTGCGGGTCGAAGGGCCGCCCGACCCCATGATGATGCCGGTGCGCTCGTTGGATATCTGGCTTTCCTCCAAACCGGCGTCGCGCAGCGCCTGTTCCATGGCGACATGATTCCACGCGGCACCGGTCCCTAGAAAACGCATCGCCCGCCGGTCGACGGATTCCTGGGGATCGAGCTTTGGAGCGCCGTGGACCTGGCAGCGGAAGCCAAGCTCAGCGTATTTCTCGGCCCGCGAAATGCCCGGTTTCGCTTCCCGCAGGCTCGCCAGCACTTCCTGCGTGTTGTTGCCGATGGACGAGACGATGCCCATCCCGGTGACGACGACCCGCCTCATGATTTTCCTTCTCGCCCAAGACCCACAAATGCCCGATCAGGACGCGGCCGGCGCCAATCCCGCAATGTCGCGAAACAATCCGACCTTGAGATCGAATGCGCGGTAGATAATCGAACCATCCGCCGAGAGCCAACCATCGGCGATCCCGAGCACAAGCTTGGAGCGCATGATCCGCTTGATGTCGATGCCGTACACCAATTTCTTGACGGTCGGGACAACCTGCCCGGAAAACTTGACTTCACCGAGCCCGAGCGCGCGTCCCTTGCCCTCGGCCCCGGCCCAGCCGAGGAAAAATCCGACAAGCTGCCATAACGCGTCAAGCCCGAGACAGCCGGGCATGACGGGATCCCCCTTGAAATGACAAGGGAAAAACCACAGATCGGGCTTCACATCGAGTTCCGCGCGCGCAAGGCCTCGCCCATGTTCGCCGCCTTGTTCTGAAATTTCGCTGATTCGCTCGAACATCAGCATGGGTGGCAACGGCAATTGCGGACCACCAGCAAACATTTCGCCGCGGCCGCAGGCGAGCAAGTCCTCGAATTCAAAGCTCGAACGTCGTTTTTGCATTCCGACTTGGTCCTCGCCGCCGTGTATGCGCTCTTGCATGGCTGCATTTCCCTAACATAGGCTACCCATTGGGCAAAGCTGGGCCGGACGCTATCATCCGAACACGTCGAAGCCCGCCAGAGCAGGATGTAAGCGGGATGTAAGTTGTTGCGAAGCGCTTGCAACAAGTCCAAGCAGTGGATATAATTGCGAGTGAAACAATCGTCTGAGGGCATTTCCCAAGAAGCATGACGTGACCCATGGAGTTTCGTCCCCAGATAACATTCAATCATGCCTCGGCAGGGCATGCGGCCGCGCGCGACGCTTCGATCGAGAGCCGTAATGGGTGTCCGTGGCACGACGTTCTGGCGCTTCTGCGCCAAGTGGGGCTGCGTCCGACTCGCCAACGCATAGCACTGGGCTGGCTCCTGTTTGCAAAGGGCGATCGGCACCTCACGGCGGAAATGCTCTATGAAGAGGCCAATCGTGCCAAGATCGCAGTTTCGCTGGCCACGGTTTACAACACCCTTCACCAATTCACAGATGCCGGGTTGCTGCGGGAAGTGACGGTCAACGGCTCCAAGACCTACTTCGACACCAATGTCTCGGACCATCATCACTTCTTTATCGAGAGCGAGCACAATCTCGTCGATATTCCTCATGCCGACTCAATTGTTGGCGAATTACCGCAAGTGCCGGAAGGTTATGAAATCAGCCGTGTCGACGTGGTGGTAAGGCTCAGGCCGAAAAAGCGCTGACCAAAATCAAGCCCTCGTCGAGGCGAACCGGTTGGCGTTTCAGCATCGCCGGTTGCGCCCTTTCATTCGATCTTCTCGTTAGGATAAACGCCCCAAAGGCGGTCCTGTTCAATCCATCCGTCAAAGCCATTGCCGGTGAACCGGCACCATTGTCCGTTGCAACGTTTGACATTGCCGAGCACCCCGGGCTCAAGCATCGCGCGCAAGGGGCTCATGCGATCCGCGGATTCGTGCAGCAGCACGAAATCTGCGCGGGTTTTTGGCTTCGCCACGTAGGCGGTGCGCTTGCCCGACAGAAGCGAATGGTACACCCAGCCCTCGGCGCCATCGCGATCGCGAATGCGCCGCCAATTCTCGTATTCGGCCGTAATTTCCACCGGCAGTGCGGGGCGGGTATACACCCAGGCCACCTCATGATCCTTGTTCGGGCCGCCGCGCACATTGACGTGGTCGGATTTCAGGCTGACGAACCGCGGCAACGGCAGGCCGCTGCCTTCGCTCTGGTCGTTGGCGGCCTGGGCCGAATGGACGATCGGCACTGCCGCGGCGGCGGCCACTTGGGCCATTATCAGCGGACGCATGAAACGACGCAACAGACTCGCCCACATCATGATTCGTTGAAATGCTCTTCCAATTTGGACTCCACTTGAAAAACGTCGGCGGAGCAGGCAAGCGTTGCTGCCAACCCGGCTGCGAACCTCCGGCCACGAATGCTTTGTCTTGATCCCGCCATCTGATAGAGAAGGATCGCGCCACCCACACCTGCGCTCGTCGCGATGCGGCAGTGTCGGCGATGAGGGTTAAGGAGGATTAAACAAAGGCGCGCAGGTCCAGCAGCGACCCGACCGGGATCGCTATGGACCATGAGGGGCTCACAAAGGGCTGACTTATGGCGAATCGCCGAAAACCGCTCGTTGTTGTCACACGCAAGCTCCCCGAAAAGGTCGAGACGCGGATGTGCGAATTGTTCGACACCCGTCTTCATGTCAATGAACTTCCGATGACCCACGCCGAACTGGTCGAAGCGGTGAAAGTAGCCGATATCCTGGTGCCCACCGTGACCGATCGCATCGACTCCGCCCTGCTGAGCCAGGCCGGCCAGCAACTACGGCTGATCGCCAATTTCGGCAATGGTGTCGACCATATCGATCTAGCAACCGCCGTCCAGCGCGGTATCACGGTCACCAATACGCCTGGAGTTCTCACGGAAGACACTGCCGACATGACCATGGCGCTCATTCTCGCGGTTCCGCGGCGTCTCGCCGAAGGTGCCGGGGTGATGACCGGAGAGAAAGAGTGGCATGGCTGGGCGCCGACCTGGATGCTCGGCCACCGCATCGGCGGCAAGCGCCTCGGCATCATCGGCATGGGACGGATCGGCCAGGCGGTCGCCCGCCGCGCGCGCCCGTTCGGTCTGCAAATTCACTATCACAATCGCCGCCGCGTCTCGCCCAAGATCGAAAACGAGCTGGAGGCTACCTACTGGGAAAGCCTCGACCAGATGCTGGCGCGGATGGACATCATTTCGGTCAATTGCCCGCATACACCGGCCACCTATCACCTGCTGTCGGCGCGCCGGCTTAAGCTGCTGCGGGCGGACGCCTATGTGGTCAACACCGCCCGCGGCGAGGTGATCGATGAAAACGCGCTCACGCGCATGATCGAGGCCGGAGAGATCGGTGGCGCGGGATTGGACGTGTTCGAGCATGAGCCGGCGGTCAATCCAAAGCTCGTGCGCCTCGCTCGTGCAGGCAAGGTGGTGCTGTTGCCTCACCTCGGTTCGGCCACCATCGAAGGTCGTGCCGAGATGGGTGCCAAAGTAATCATCAACATCCAAGCTTTCATGGACGGCCACCGGCCTCCCGACCGCGTGCTGCCATCAATGCTATAGCGTGAGGGCTCGTTTGCGGATTTTCCGATGTGCCGGCGCAGGGGCAGCGCTGCTAACGCTATCCGGTTGCTGGGATGCGACCCCGCCGCCCGCCGGGCAGCCCATGAGCGGAGATGATTTTCGTCGCGAACTCGTCGACGTGCCGTTGTGCGGCACGCCGACCACCGGCCCGGTCGCCGGAAAGCCGATGTGTACGGTGCACTTCGCCGATGGCACCGCAACGCTCGCTGGCGCCGGCATCGTGGCGCGCGGCCTTTGGGAGGTCGAAGGCAACACCATCTGCCGGCGCGATATCCGGGAACCGGCAGACCAACGACGCTGCGTCAGCTATATGCGGCTGTCGAACGGCCAGTACCGCAATAGCGACGGCGTCGAATTCTGCCTCGGTCCCTGCGAGCAACCGCTGCCCTGACCGGCTCGGCGGTCCCTGCAATCACACGACCGCGACAAACTCGATATTTTTCCAGTGAAAATCGCGTATGATGTTGTTGTTTCCTTGATTCAGCTGAGGAGATTGCAATGCGTGTGTGGATTGTTGGTGTTCTGGTCTGCGCCGTCCTGCCGTCGGGCGCCGCGACGGCCGCTACCAAGCTCGCGCCAGCTGAAATTCAATCAACGTTTTTCGACGGATCCGAGTTTACGGCAGCAACGCCTTCCGGGGTAACGTTCAAGATGACGTTCACGGCTGATGGCAAAGCCAAGCGCGTGCCGGTCGGCAAAGGCGGTGCCAAGGGCGAGGGCACCTGGAAGCTCGACGAAAACGGCTATTGCACCACCTGGAAAGGCGGCAAGGCCAACTGTTTCACGGTGGTCGCGGGCGACAAGAACAAATGGTCCGTGATGAAGGGCCCAGCCGTCATTGCGACCTGGAGCAAGTGACGGCCGGGGGGTGGTTACATCAGCATTGGTAGCCCGAATGAAGCAGTAGCCCGGATTACGCAACCGCTCTTGGCGGCTGCGTAACCCGGGAGCAGCCGTGCCGCATTCTTGCGACAGTGCCAAGCTTGCGAAGCCATTCCGGGATTACGCTTGCGATTCATCCGGACTACACCTCTCAGGCGGCTGCATGCACCGAGAGGTCGCGGATGCTTGGGGCAGCGCCCGACAATGGATTGTCCGGGTCCCATCCATAGGACAGGCTTTCGAAGCGCATCGCACGGGCGTCGAACATCATAAGCCGGCCTACCAGGCCCTCGCCGAAGCCGACGATTTCGCGGATCGCCTCGAGCGCCATCATGGAACCAATCACCCCGGTGAGCGCGCCCAGAATGCCGGCTTCCGCGCAGGCCGGGACGGTGCCGGGCGGCGGCGGCTCCGGAAACAGACAACGATAGGTGGGATTGGGCGTGCCGTCGTGCGCCGTCTCGTGCGCCCTGATGGTCGTGAGTGTGCCGTCGAATACTCCGACGGCCGCGGTCACGAGCGGTTTTTTTCCAAAGTAGCAGGCGTCCGAAACCAGGTAGCGGGTGCTGAAATTATCGGAACCATCGACCACAAGGCCATAGCGAGACACGAGATCGAGGGCGTTTGCGGCGGTGAGGCGTACGCCGTGCGGCTCGACCGCAACGTGGGGGTTGAGGCGCGCCACTGCAGCTTTCGCACTGTCGACCTTGGGGCGCCCGACATCGTCGGTAGCGTGGATGACCTGACGCTGCAGGTTTGACAGCGACACCGCGTCATCGTCGACTACGCCAAGCGTGCCAACGCCGGCTGCCGCCAGATAAAGCAGGGCCGGGGCACCAAGCCCACCGGCGCCGATCACCAGGACACGCGCGCGCTTAAGCGCTGCCTGGCCGGGTCCGCCGACCTCGTGGAGAACGAGGTGGCGGGCATAGCGTTCGATTTCGTCTGCATTCAGCATCTGGGAATTCAGGATGATGGCTTGGTATCGCGGTCCGCATGAGGCTCGTCTGCGTCATTTATATTCACCACGCGCCGGGTCCAAGCCCAGGTCAAGCGCGAACAAGCCTACCGATTCCTGAACTGCGCCGGCCGCTTCTCCACGAAGGCCGCCATGCCCTCCTTCTGATCCTCGGTCGCAAACAGCGCGTGGAACACGCGCCGTTCGAACGCGACGCCTTCGGCAAGCGACACCTCGAACGCGCGGTTTACCGCCTCCTTGGCCGCCATCACGGACGGCAGCGACAGCGCCGCGATGGTGTCCGCCGCCTTCATGGCCTCGTGCATCAGCTCGGCCAGCGGTACAACCCGCGCGACCAGGCCGCAGCGCTCGGCTTCGGCCGCATCCATCATGCGGCCGGTGAGGATCAGGTCCATGGCCTTGGCCTTGCCGACCGCGCGGGTGAGGCGCTGGGTTCCGCCAATGCCCGGAATGACGCCGAGCTTGATCTCCGGCTGGCCGAACCGCGCGTTGTCGGCTGCAATGATGAGATCGCACTGCATGGCAAGCTCGCAACCGCCGCCGAGCGCAAAACCCGCGACCGCGGCGATTACCGGTTTTCGTGCATGGGCGACGCGATCCCACGAGGCGGCGAAATTGCCCATGAAGACGTCCATATAGGATTTCCCCATCATCTCCTTGATGTCGGCCCCGGCCGCAAACGTCTTTTCGGAGCCTGTGATCACTACGCAGCCGATCCCTACATCAGCGTCGAAGCTGCCGATGGCAGCCGACAGTTCCGACATCAGTGCCGCATTGAGAGCATTGAGCGCCTGGGGCCGGTTGAGCCGGATGATGCCGACCCGGCCCTTGGTTTCGACGATGAGGTGCTGGCAGGTCATTTAGCCAATCTGAAAGAATTGGAGCATCGACCAAGTTATAACGTTGGAGCGGCCGCACAAGCGGGGTTCTTCAACATCGCCCCACTGATGGGGCGACCCTTGTGGTCGCCCCATCTGTCGCACCCGGCACCGGAGCGACCACAAGGGTCGCCCCTACATCATCCTTTCGTCATCCTTTTGTCGGCACGAGTTCCCGTTCGGGCGTAAACCGCCGAACTAAAAGCCCTGTCGGCGGAAAAAAATCACCGCGCCTCGGCCGCCTGCTTCGGATTCGGCGGGAAAGCCGGATTGGTCGCGGTGCCCCGGAGCAAGCCCAGCGCTGTTTGCAGGGCCTTATCGTCCTTCGCATCGGCCGGAACGTAGGCTTGCGAGCCGGTCTGTTCGTCGCCTTCCGCCTTGAGATGTCCGGGCAGGTTCGCTTCGCTGCGCCCTTGCGCCTGCACCAATTCCTTCGGCACGTCCTGGAGCGCCTCGATGTCCGGTGCGATACCCTGCGCCTGAATCGAACGCCCGGACGGGGTGTAGTAGCGCGCGGTGGTTAGCCGCAGCGCGCCGTTGCCCTCGCCCAGCGGAATGATGGTTTGCACCGATGCCTTGCCGAACGTTCGTGAGCCGACGATGGTAGCGCGCTTATGATCCTGCAGGGCGCCGGCGACGATTTCCGAAGCCGACGCCGAGCCGCCATTGATCAGCACAATCAGCGGCTTTCCCTCGATGAGGTCGCCCGGCACAGCGTTGAAACGCTGGACCTGATCGGGATCGCGACCTCGGATGGAGACGATTTCGCCGCTGATCAGAAACGCGCCCGCGACCCGAACCGCCTGATCAAGCAGGCCACCCGGATCGTTGCGCAGGTCGAGAATGTAGCCCTTGAGATGCTCCGCCGGAACTTTGGTCGTAATGGTCTGGACCGCCTGCTTAAGCTCGTCCGCGACGCGGCTGTTGAACTGAGTGATGCGAACATACCCGACGTCATCCCCTTCGACCCGCTGGCGTATCGCGCTGACCTTGATGATTTCACGGGTCAGCGTGAGATTGAGCGGAGCCGCCTGATTCTTGCGCGTGATTTCCAGCCGAACCATGGTGCCCGGCACACCACGCATTTTCTCCACCGCCTGGGTAAGGGTCAGACCTTTGACCGGAGTGCCGTCGACCTCACTAATGACGTCGCCCGCCAAAATTCCGGCCCTTGAGGCCGGGGTGTCGTCGATCGGCGATATCACCTTGAGGACTCCGTCCTCCATGGTGACCTGCATGCCGAGACCGCCGAACTGGCCGCTGGTCGTCGCCTGCATGTCGCGATAACTCTTCGCATCCATATAGCTCGAATGCGGATCAAGGGACTTGATAATGCCCTCAATAGCGGCGGTGACGAGCTTCCCATCGTCCCGCTTGTCCACATAGTCGGAACGCACGATGCTCAGCACCTTGCCGAGCAATTCGAGTTGGCGATTGACTTCGACGTTGGGCGTTGTGGTTCCACTCGGCGCGGGCTGGGTATGCCCCAAATCGAGGCCAAACACGAACAGGGCGGCACCTGCTGCCGCCCCGGTGACAACTTTGCGGAACCACATGGCGTCCTTCCTTGCTGGTGATTGGAGCGCGAGACCCCCTACCCATCGCTTACGAACCAATCCGGATCGTTTCATTCCAATTCAAATATGCGCTCGCATCAATTGGGGCAAACTTGTCCATGCTTCACGATGTCGTGTTTTGCGCCCGCGGCTGCTCCCCCCTCTTGCCTCCCCTGCTTGCGGGCGAATGAAAGCTGGTGCGACCTCTCCCGGCAAGCGGCGTGCAAGCCGCTGCAATTTCTCGTCGAAACGCGTCAAGGTCGCCGGAGCGACATAGCAGCCCGGGCGTTGACCCAATCGAAACATGCCCTTCCCTGCGATCAGCCGTCGAAACCGTGACCAAGCCGTGCTAAGAGCCCGCGCGGAAACCCATGACCAGCACGCTATCCAATGACATTCACACCCGGGCCGACAGTCTGGTCGCCGCTTTTGCACGCGCCGGTTATGAGCGGGTGGCGCCCGCAATCCTGCAGCCGGCGGAGCCGTTCCTCGATCTATCGGGCGAGGACATGCGCCGGAATATGTTTCTTGTCACCGACGCGGCGGGACGCGAACTCTGTCTGCGACCAGATCTCACTATCCCGGTGGCACGTCATTACCTCGCCTCTGCAGCGGCCATGCAGCCGGCAGGCTTTTGCTATCTCGGGGCGGTATTTCGCGACCGCGGCGCGGCCTCGGGAGAGTTCCTTCAGGCCGGCATCGAATCCTTCGGCCACGCCGACAAGGCCGCTGCTGATGCGGAAGCGCTGGCCCTTGGCATCGCGACCACCGCCCATTACGGACTGGCCAGCCCTCGAATCGTGATGGGTGATGTTGAATTATTCGCAGCGCTGATCGCCGCGCTTGATCTGGCACCCGCCTGGAAGCGCCGCCTGCTCAAGGACTTCAACCGAAAGACAACGCTGGCGCAGGACCTCGAACGGTTGACCCTGGCGAGCCGGCAGAAGCGCAGCGAATATCAGGGCGTCCTCGCCGCCCTTGCCAATGCCAATCCGAAGGCCGCCCACGCACTCGTTACGGACCTTCTGTCGATTGCCGGCAAGAGCGCGGTCGGGGGCCGCAGTATCGGGGAAATTGCCGACCGGTTTGTCGAGCAAGCCGAACTTGGCGCATCAAGCGCGTTGCCGTCGGAAACCTGCACCCTGATCGGGCGTTTTCTCGCCATCGTCGGCGCGCCGCCCGATGCGGCAAGGGCCCTGGACGCGCTGGCCGCGGAAGCACGTATTTCGCTCAACCCCGCCCTCGACCTGTTCGAAAACCGGATACGGCTCCTGGTCGCGCGCGGCGTCGATGTGGACAGCATCCGGTTTGCTACCGCGTTCGGGCGGAGGGTCGACTACTATAGCGGTTTCGTATTCGAATTGTACGATCCGGCCGCTCGGGTCGAAGGCCAATTGGTGGCGGGGGGGCGCTATGACGTCCTCCTCTCCAGGCTTGGCAGCCCCCAGCCGGTTGCGGCGGTCGGGTTTGCAGCATGGATCGAACGGCTGGAAGCGCTCGCCGCCGACACCGGGGCAAAACCATGAGCGTTCTCGTGCTCGCAGTGCCGGCCAAAGGTCGCTTGCAGCAAAACGCCGAGGCCTTCTTCGATCGTGCCGGGCTGGAACTCGTCAAACCGCGCGGAGCGCGCGACTATCGGGGTGCGATCGCGCGCCTTGACGGTGTCGAGGTGGCATTTCTGTCGGCATCGGAAATCACCGAGCAGCTTGCCGCCGGCGCGGTGCATTTCGGTATTACGGGCGAAGATTTGGTGCGGGAGATGATACCCGCCGCGGACGACAAAGTGGTGCTGCTGGAGAAACTGGGCTTCGGCCACGCCAACGTTGTGGCGGCGGTGCCCGAGGCCTGGATCGACGTGCGCGACATGGCGGACCTCGATGACGTAGCAATCTCGTTCCGCGGCAAGCATGACCGCCGGCTGCGCGTCGCCACCAAATACATCAACCTGACGCGCGGCTTTTTCTCCCACCACGGCATCATCGACTATCGCATCGTCGAGAGCACGGGGGCGACTGAGGGCGCGCCAGCGGCCGCCACCGCCGAGCTGATCGTCGACATTACCACCACAGGCGCGACACTTGCGGCCAACGGCCTCAAGGTGATTGAGGATGGCGTGATATTGCGGTCGCAAGCGAACCTGGTGGCTGCACGCGGCGCCGCCTGGAGCAAGACGGAGCTTGAGACCGCGCGGCTCATCCTTGACCGCATCGCTGCGCAGGCGCGGGCGCGGATGTTCCGCGAAGTGCGGACGCAGTTCGCAGGCTGCAATGACGCCCTGCTTACCCTCGCCAGGGAAAGGTTCGGCGTGACAACGCCCTTCGGCAGACCGACATCATCCGAATTGCTCACGCTGCACTGCCCTCCCGACGCGGTTCACGGGCTCGCGAGCTTTCTGCGCCAACACGGTGCTGACACTGTCACCGTGGCGCCGATCGACTATGTGTTCACCCGCGAGAATCCGCTATTCGCCAAGTTGACGGCGGCCCTGTGATGTCGTCGGACCGTTATGTTTCCCGCCGCCCATGGTTTGGAACAAACGTCAACCGGAGGAGTTTGACCGACTGCGTGGACAGAGCGCGTAAGGCCATTTTGGGTAAAGAGAATGACCCTGTTCCTCACAGCCTTGATCGTTTCGCTGACGGTTTTGCCGGCAACCGTACTTGGGGAACAAGTTCGGGCGGATCGCGTCGAACCACACCGAATTGCGGTTAAAGAAGAGGGTCACTTGGGCACGCCCCAGCAACAGCGTGCATGTCGGCCGGACGTGCTGCGGCATTGCCGTAGCATGAGCGATGATTATGCAATGGCCGATTGCCTGAAAGCGAACGAACAGAAGTTGAGTGCCGCATGCCGCCGGGCGCTTGAGACAAAATAGCGGCCGCGGAACGGCGCGTTGTCATCGTTCGATCGTGCCGGTACGACGGACCTTGCGCTGTAGCAGCAGAACGCCATAGAGCAGCGCTTCAGCGGTCGGCGGACAACCCGGAACATAAATATCGACCGGCACGATGCGATCACAACCGCGCACGACCGAATACGAATAATGGTAATAGCCTCCACCGTTGGCGCACGAACCCATCGAGATGACGTATCTCGGTTCCGGCATCTGGTCGTAGACTTTACGTAACGCCGGAGCCATCTTGTTGCAGAGCGTCCCCGCGACGATCATCACGTCGGCCTGCCGCGGCGACGCGCGCGGGGCAAACCCGAAGCGCTCGGCATCGTAGCGCGGCATCGCCATCTGCATCATTTCAATCGCGCAACAGGCGAGTCCGAAGGTCATCCACATCAGAGAGCCCGTGCGTGCCCAGGTTATCAGGTTGTCCGCAGAGGCGACCAGAAAACCGCGATCATCGAGTTCGTTTCTGATACCGGCAAAGATCTGATCGTCCGACCCGATTGGCCGTCCGCTGCGGGGATCAATCAGTCCGGCCGGGGCGGCGGTGTCATCGGTGCGAAGCGAGCGGATGATGCGATTCACCGGTCGATCTCCCCGAAAACGATGTCGAGCGAACCGATTATGGCCGCTACGTCGGCCAATAGATGCCCGCGCGACAGGAAGTCTATCGCCTGCAGATGCGCGAACGACGGAGCGCGAATTTTGCACTTGTATGGTTGATTGGTTCCATCAGAGACGAGATAGACCCCGAATTCGCCCTTCGGCGCTTCTACGGCGGCATAGACTTCGCCTGGGGGCACGCGAAAGCCCTCGGTGTAAAGCTTGAAATGCTCGATCATGGCTTCCATGGATCGCTTCATTTCGGCGCGCCGGGGCGCGATGACCTTGTTGTTGTTGACGGCGACTCGCCCTTGCGCATCCGGCAGTCCAAGTTTTTCGATGCATCGCTTCATGATCCTAACCGACTGGCGCATCTCCTCCATGCGCACGAGGTAGCGATCATAGCAGTCGCCGTTTCGACCAACCGGGATGTCGAAATCAAATTCGGAATAACATTCATAGGGCTGAGCTTTCCGCAGGTCCCAGGCGGCGCCGGAGCCGCGCACCATCACGCCGGAAAACCCCCATGCCCAAGCATCCGCGAGCTTCACGGCGCCGATACCGACATTGCGTTGTTTGAATATGCGGTTTTCCGTCAGCAGTTCTTCAAGATCGTCACAGACCTTGAGGAAGGGATCGCAAAACGCCCAGATGTCGTCGAGCAGCGATGGCGGCAGGTCCTGATGCACGCCGCCGATGCGGAAATAATTGGCATGCATGCGCGCACCGGAAGCGCGCTCGTAAAACACCATCAGTTTCTCGCGTTCTTCGAAGCCCCATAACGGCGGCGTCAAGGCTCCGACATCCAGCGCCTGGGTCGTGATGTTGAGCAGATGCGACAGCAGTCGGCCGATCTCGCAATAAAGCACCCGGATGAGCTGACCGCGTCGTGGTACCTGCAGGCCGAGCAGCCGTTCGGCGGCAAGGCAGAACGGATGCTCTTGATTCATCGGCGCGACGTAGTCGAGCCGATCGAAATAGGGCAGCGCCTGCAAATAGGTCTTGTGTTCGATCAGCTTCTCGGTACCGCGATGGAGCAACCCGATGTGCGGATCGGCGCGCTCCACCACTTCTCCGTCAAGATCCAGCACAAGGCGGAGCACCCCGTGCGCCGAAGGGTGCTGCGGTCCAAAATTGAGCGTGAAATTGCGTACGGATGCCTCACCCATTGGGTGGCTCGATGATCAAGGCTTCTGCCGCATTCTCGGCATTCCTGTCCGGCCCGGGCACAGCCGCACCTTCGCGCCCGGCATGGTACGAAGGTGACAGCCCGCAGAGGCCTTAGCGAAGGGCCATTCTTTCAACCGTCGTCGGCGACACCCGTTCCTCGCTGGCCGGCTCCTTGCTCTCGGAAGAAACCGGTAATTGCAGCACCGTCGCATGCTGACCGGGGCTAAGGTTGGTCAACAGGACCACCTCACCGCCCGGAAACTCGAGGGCATCGTGATGCTCATGCATCCGGTCTAGGTTTATTTTCCGGAAACGGGCCAAATTCCTCTCCATTTTTCGCGTCCCGAGAAACCCGATGAGGCGATCGCATTCGACTTCGCGGTCGAATGCCAGTTCAGTGCCGGGTAGCAAGCATACCGCCACGTTCGTATTCTCGATATCGGCAAAGCCCCTTGTGATGCTATTTGTGAAGGCCGTTGAAACGACGCGGTCACCAACTTTGGCTGGTCGACTCGCGGTGTGGTCCAAGCTGTAGTCGCACATGTTTGCTCCTGTCATGTACCCACGCCGTTCTGGAAAATCGCTGGATTGGAATTCGTTCCATCTGTAATTCAGGGGTTCTACCCAAGAATGTCGCAAAGGCCGCGCCCGCAGCGCTCCGCCGGTTGAAGCGCCTCTGGTTGGAGACGTTTAACCTGCGGCTGCCGTCTCCGCCCGCAGGCGGTTGGGTAATCGATTTCAATGAAGTACGATCTATCGCACATCCGTTGGGCGCAGCGCTCCGGGAGCGTTCCCGGCTGCCTTGCGTCGCGGACGAAACACCACGAAGTGTGACATCGAGAAATTGACCACGAAGGCCGCCAGAATGGCGCAACCCTTGGCGGGCAGCACCGGCATGAAATGCGCCGCGACGACCAGGGCGATGGTGCTTGCGATGGCGCCCAGGACCCCCGACGCAACAAAGGTTGCGTAATCCCGCCAGCGCAGCCGACGACCCGACTCCGCCGCAAAAGTAATAAAAGAATTCATCATATAGGAGCCCGACACCGCCACCACCCACGAGATGACGTTGGAAGCCACCAAAAGCAGCGTGTCGCGGGTGGCACAGGCGCACCATTGCGCCAACGCGTCGAGCGGACGCAGCTCCGTTCCATGCGATCTAAAGTACGAATAAACAAGCAGAAAAACGCTGGTGTCGACGGCGACATTGACGACGCCGATCAGCGCAAAGCTGATTGCCTTGCGCATCATGTCGAAATGTGGCTCGACCAGCGCGACGGCGCGGGGGACATGGGCCCTGAGGCGATCAATCGGAAGCTTCGATATCGGGATCATGGGCTTCGCTTAGCACGTCCGGCGGCGCCCGCCGAGCCCGGTCTTGTTGCCCACTTGGTACCACGACATCGGCCGACCTATCGGTTATGATGATGGATCGATAGACCGCGAGACGACATAAAGCCATGGTGTCCGATCAATGCGCTCCGCAGGGAAGAGATCCCGTGGCAACCACACCACGCAGCAGCCTCGCCGGGAACGCGGAGGCTGGGCTGTCGATCGTCGTACCGGTGTACAACGAGGCCCCCGGCCTGCCTCAGCTTCATGGGCGGATCAGTGCAGTTGCCGGTGAGCTGCGCGCAAGGTGGGGGCTTTCCTGTGAAGTCGTCTATGTGGACGACGGCAGCCGCGACGCATCGCTCGATGTGGCGCACAGTCTGCCGGCTGACGCTGTCGATGTTCAGGTGGTGTCGCTATCGCGCAATTTTGGCAAGGAGGCGGCGCTGCTTGCCGGGCTCGAGTATGCCCGCCGCGGCGCCGTCCTGTTCATAGATGGCGACGGTCAGCATCCGCCCGCGTTGATCGAGAAGCTGGTCGGTCACTGGCTCGATGACGGTTATGATGTCGTTTACACTGCCAAGGCGCACCGGGAAAACGAGCCGACCCTGCTGCGCCTCGCCGTCAAAGCATTCTATTCGCTCATCAACTGGGGCGCGCGCCAGAAAATCCCCGAGGACGCCGGCGATTTCCGCTTGCTATCGCCGCGCGCTGCGGCGGCGCTGCGCCAGATGCCGGAGCGCAACCGCTTCTTCAAGGGCCTCGCCAGCTGGATCGGGTTTCGACAGTTCCGTGTCGATTACGAGCCCGCCCCCCGCACCCATGGACGCACGAGCTGGAACCTGGGCTCGCTGATCGGCCTGTCGGTCGAGGGCTTGACCTCCTTTTCAGTGGCGCCGCTGCGGCTTGCGAGCCTGCTCGGCACTCTGCTCGCCGCCAGCGCACTCGTGTTCAGCATCTGGATCCTGATCGAGACCTTCGTGTACGAGCACACCGTGCCGGGCTATCCGTCAATCATCATCGGCATCATGGTGATCGGTGGCGTCCAGCTCCTGATGATCGGCGTGATGGGCGAATATATCGGTAAGGTGCTGTCGGAGCTTAAACACCGGCCGATCTATTTCGTCGCCGAACATACCGTCAAGCGCGCGCAGGACGAGAGCGGCGCGACCGACGGCGTTGCGCGCGACGCCGCGGAATAGCTTTGTGGGCGAAGCCTCCGCACGCCACGCTTCACTGAGTGCCGCATCCGGCAAGGCGGCGTCCCCGCGGCTGCGAAAATTATGGCTCTGCGCGGACGACTACGGCATCTCGCCGGCGGTTAACCGTGCCATTCGGGATCTGATCGGGCGCGGCCGGATCAACGCCACATCCGTGATGGTGACGGCGCCGAGCTTTTCGGCCGCTGAGGCGTTGGCACTTTCCGGCCTTGGCGGACTCGACGGCCGCACCGCGATCGGGCTACACGTCACCCTGACGGCGCCATTCCGGCCGGCGACGCGCACCTACCGCCCCGTCGCTCCAGACGGCGCATTCTTGAGCCTTTCACATACGCTTGCGACCGGGTTGCTGCGCCGATTCGATCCCGATGCGCTGGCAACCGAAGCCGAAAGCCAGTTCGTGGCGTTCCGGTCAGCCTTTGGGCGGTCCCCGGACTTTGTCGACGGACACCAGCACGTCCACCTGTTGCCGCAGGTCAGCGACGCGGTGCTCGCCGTCATGAAACGGAATGCGCCCAGCGCCTGGATCCGGCAATGCGGACGCACGGTGCCGCTGTGGCAACGAGGGGGCGACCCCAAGGGTCTTCTGCTCGATGTCCTGAGCGCCCGCCTGCGCCGGCGCAGCGCCGCATGCGGCATTCGGACCAATCCGGCTTTCGCCGGCACCTACAATTTCAGGCGTGCCGCCGACTTCGAGGCACTGTTCGATTCGTTCCTGCAAAACCTGCCCGATGGCGGCCTCGTGATGTGCCATCCGGGATTTGCGGATGCGGAATTGCGCCGGCTCGATGAGTTCACAATCATGCGCGAGCAGGAACATACATTTTTTGCCGGCGAGCGGTTTCCGGCGCTGCTGGCGGCGCATGGGAT
>Ga0066395_10000109_pt1 | contig 29740 bp, 23 predicted proteins | sample PanSoiPlot1MoBio_FD_61218 | JGI IMG/M metagenome (GOLD analysis project Ga0066395, IMG submission 61218) | Tropical forest soil microbial communities from Panama analyzed to predict greenhouse gas emissions - Panama Soil Plot 1 MoBio | ecosystem: Environmental > Terrestrial > Soil > Tropical... | reverse complement strand
GACGAGACCAGCCTCGTGATCCACGTCCACCACTATCCGCCAGGCACATCGAAGTAGAACAAGATCGAGCACCGGCTGTTCTGCCACATCACGCAGAACTGGCGCAGCCGGCCGCTCACCCGCCAGCGTAGTCCCCCGTTACCTGCAGGCAAGCGCTGCAAATCCTGTCGCAGGTCGCTTCCTGAAAATGAACGGTGCCTAAGTCAGTCGTTTCTCATCGCAACCGCAAGTTCCATACAAAACGTCGATCGGAAGGGGAGGCCACCATGAAACGCAGCGACCTCGGCATTGCGGTCATCGGCTCCGGCCGCATTGGTACATTGCGGGCGCGGCTGGCAGCCAAGCATCCGGCGGTGCGATTCCTCGCCATCTCCGATCGTGATCCAGCCCGCGCCGAAGCGCTTGCCGCGCAAGCCGGCGCCGACCTTCACTCCTGCGACAATGACGCCGTCATCTCACATCCCGAGGTGACCGCCGTCATCGTCTCGACGCCCGAGCAGGAGCATGTGACTCCCGTCATGAAGGCACTCGCGCTCGGCAAACCGGTGCTGGTGGAGAAGCCGTTGGCGCTCACCCTCAAAGGCGCCGACGAAATCCTCGCAGCCGTGCGCGCCAGCAATGGCGACCTCCGGGTCGGGTACAGCCGCCGCTACAAGGAATGCTTCCTGCGCGCCAAGGAGCAGATGCTGCACCACCGGCTCGGGAAGGTCGTAGGCGGCACCGCGCGGGTCTACAACTCACGCGCCCAGGCATTCTCGATTCTCAAGCGCGATCCGCACGCCACCCCCGTGCTCGACGTGCTCACCTATTATGTCGACCTGATGTGCTGGTTTCTCGATGGCAACCGTCCGGTCGAGGTGGTGGCGCGAGGCCAGCATGGTATTTTTCGCGACGCCGGCTACGGCGCCCACGACGTCACCTGGGCGATCGCCACCTTCGCGGACGGCGCCGTCATCAATCTCGGCGTCAGCTACGCATTGCCGGCACGCTATCCGACCCTTGGGCAATCCGACCGCCTGGAACTGCTCGGCACGGAAGGCACCATGATCATCGATGATGATCACATGGACCACCTGCTGTTCTCCGAACAAGGGGTGCCCCACGCTTATGTGCCGGACCACGCCGTGAACATGGCGTTTCTCGGCAGCAATACTGCAGGCGACTGGGCGGTCGGGGATTTCTGGGGACCGCTTGCCAACGAGACCCGCGCCTGGCTCGATCGCGTCGCCACCGGCGCCGCGACCGTGCACGCCACGCCGGAGCAGGCGCGCATCAATCTCGAAACCACGATCGCGATCGAGCGTGCCGCGGCGAGCGGACAGGCAGTGAAGCTGCCGCTGGAGGGTTAAAGGCCATGAACTGGGAGAAATATAACGACTTGGCATCTTTGCGAAAAATCAAGGCGATGGAACTCCCCTTGACGCAGGATAGTTCAGCGCCCTATGGCGCAAGTGGAGAGAGGCGAGAAGACGTTGGCCGCCGCTTCATCATTGTCGTGAAGCTGCCGAAAAAAAGCCGTTTAGCGAAAGAGGTTAGACAGCAAGAACAGGATTTTCCCGCTTGTTGCGGCTTGTTTGAGTTCCCTCGGTGGGAGGAGCCTCCGAACGAGGAGGAAAAAGCGTACGTCAGCAGGTCTCATACATGGGCCACGGGAATGCTGAGAATATCGGCCCCACTCGCCTGTGACTTCCGGGGAACGACGCCGGCTGCTATTATCTGCACCACACCGGGGATCGTAGGGGGCTCTTGCGAGTAGGGCCACCGTGAAGATCATGACTCACTTTTCACAGAAATTCCGATTCGAAGTCCCTGCGGAGTTACGTCGTCTTGGGGTGGTGGGAATTATTGGCAGTCTTCTAGCTGTTGCAGTGATTTGTTCTCGCGGGGAAAATGTCGCTGCGGAAGTCACCCCACAGAACGCGAAGCAAAAATTTCAGCAAACTAAGGACCGTCAACAGGCCGAAGGGTGGTTCATTCCCACACCGAAGGTCGCCGATGTGTCGGCGGACAGGCAGGAAGAAACTGCAAGCGCGTTTCCCCTGCCGCGACCGCGACCGAACACGCCGGGGTTCTATTACGAATTGGTGCGAGCGCAGGGTGATGCGGAGGAAGGCGAATACTTGCTTGTTGAGCGAAAGTGCGTGCCAAACATTGATATGCCCGAACCTTGTTATCTGCCCGAACGAGAGCGCCACAAGTTCCCCCTGCGCCGTGAATGAAAAACGCCAGCCATCTAGAGTCGCTCGCCATAGGTCGTCGGGCGTGCTGCTCGTCCTCCTCTGGGCCTAAATCCAACGGAGGCGAATTTCCGTCTGGGCTAGGTCTTTCCGCCAGCCGATTGAATTCATTCGTTGAACATCATCGAAAAAACAGCACATCGGGTCTTGATTCCGCGAGCAAAAATAACGCTTATTACGATCAGTTGTGCATGTGCACATGAGGGGGCGAAAATGTCAGAGCCGAAGGGCGACGGGAATCCCGCTCTGTTTCACTTCGTGATGATCAAACCAACGCATTACGATGATGATGGCTATCCGATCCAATGGTTGAGGTCTGCGATTCCTTCCAACACGCTCGCTTGTCTTAACGCCTTGGCACAGGACGCGAGCCGCCGGCAGATCTTAGGCGCCAACGTCGAAATTCGTCTGCATACTTATGACGAGACTAATCGGCGCGTTCGCCCGGACAAGATCATCAGCATGATACGCCGGGAAGGTGGCCGCGCGCTGGTTGGTCTGGTGGGCGTTCAGTCGAACCAGTTTCCTCGTGCCGTCGATCTCGCCCGCCCGTTTCTCGCCGTTGGGCTGCCGGTGTGCATGGGCGGCTTTCATATCTCGGGCTGCATCGCCATGTTGCCGGAACTGCCGGCCGACATTAAAGCCGCCCAGGCGATGGGAATTTCGTTGTTCGCCGGCGAAGCCGAGGAACATCGGCTTGACCAGGTTCTGTGCGATGCCTGGAACGGCAAACTGGCGCCGCTTTATAATCACATGGACCAGTTGCCGGCGCTCGCGGGCGAACCGCCGCCATTCTTGCCGCGTAAGCATGTGCGGCGCACCTCCGGCTCGCTATCGAGCGTCGATCTCGGCCGCGGCTGTCCCTACCAGTGCTCGTTTTGCACCATCATCAATGTGCAAGGCCGCAAGAGCCGCATCCGCTCGGCCGACGATCTGGAAGAGATCGTACGTGACAATTATGCACAGGGTATCAAGCGGTTCTTCATCACGGACGATAATTTCGCGCGCAACCGCGATTGGGAGCCGTTGTTCGACCGTATGATCCAGTTGCGGCAAGGCGAGGGGATGAATATCGGATTCACCATCCAGGTCGACACGCTTTGCCATAAGATTCCGAAGTTCATCGAGAAAGCGGCCAGGGCCGGCGTGCGGCGGGTCTTTATTGGGTTGGAGAACATCAATCCGGACAATCTCATCGCCGCCAAGAAGCGGCAGAACAAGATCACCGAATATCGGGAAATGCTGCAGATGTGGCGCAATCACGGCGCCATCACCTACGCGGGTTACATCCTCGGTTTTCCGGCCGACAGCAAGGAATCGATTACCCGTGATGTTGAAATCATAAAGCGAGAGTTGCCAATTGATATTCTGGAATTCTTTTTCTTGACACCGTTGCCAGGGTCCGAGGATCACAAGGTCCTTGCGAGCAAGGGCGTCTGGATGGATCCGGACATGAATAAGTACGATCTCAATCACCGCGTCTCTCATCACGCCAAGATGTCGGACAAGGATTGGGAAGAAGCTTATCGCGCCGCGTGGGAGACGTTCTACACGCCGGACCACATCCGTACCATTCTACGGCGCACTTGCGCCAATCCGCTCGGGCGGCCGGGCACGGCTCTGACGACTGTTCTGTGGTTCTATCTCATGATCCTGTACGAAGGCGTGCATCCACTCGAAGGTGGGGCGCTGCGGCTCAAGTTTCGCCGCGATCGCCGGCATGGAATGCCGCGGGAGAACCCTATGGTGTTTTACGCGCGTTATTGGGGCGAAACCGCGTTGAAGGCGTGGGGCTATCTCCGGGTCTACTGGCGCACCAAGGCGATGTTGAACGAGGCATTGGCGGCACCGGACCGCTGGTCTTACAGCGATCTCGCGATTGCGCCACCTCAGGCTGACGAATTTGATGCGCTCGATCTCTATCACGCAACCAGCGGCGGCGAGGCCGCATTGGCGCGCAAATATCGCCACGATGCCATTCGGGCGGGGGCGCATGCTGCCGACGGGCCGCTTGCGGCGACCGTCGCCATGCAGCGTTCCATCTGAGCCGCGTCGAGATGGTCGAATGAGAGGACGACATTTCATCCCATGGCTCGGCGCAGCAGCTCTCGTGATCAGTGCGCCTCGGGTGTTCGCGCAAACGTTCCTTACGTATCACTGTCGTGACGGCTCGGAGTTTGTCGTCGCTCTCCTTGAGGATAAGCGGTTCGCGTATTTGCAACTCGACGGAAAAGCCGTATCGCTGCGGCGGGGCCTGTCGCTATCCGGCTCGCGCTACACCAGGGGCGATATTACGCTGAGAATGACCGAAACAGGCACCACCTTGAAGCGGCGGAACCGATCGACCGAATGCACCGCTACGTGATCAACCGGCTCTGAAGCCAACCGCGTGCCGCAACCCGCATCGCAGATTGGGATAATCCGCGACAAATCGGCGACCTGTGAAGCGGATCACGCCGGCCACTCGGCCGATGCGTATGGTTCCTCTGCCCGCCGCATCGACCTCGCCGCCAACCGCAAAGACTCCCTCACTGTTGACCACGTTTCCAACGATCACTCCACCTCGGACGTCGAGCGTCAGGCGTGAGGGGGAGCAGGAGAGCACGGGCGGAACCGTTGCGATCCACCGCCCATCAGATGCGTCAAGTCGGGCGGCCTGTCCGGCATGGCCGAACACCGTCAGGGCGAGGCCAAACACAATCGCAGCCCGCGCGTATCGCCCGGTCATGCGCTTTCTCCTCTGCGATATTCGTCCAACATCACGCAAACCCAACGGCAATCTGCGGGGCTCGGTTCCAGCCAGCCGCCGACAGTAGCAATGCGACGGCTGGAACGCCTTTGTGCTCCGCTGTCATGCCCCGCGAAAAAGCGGGCATCCAGTAACCACCGCGTCATTGGCTGTGCTCAATCGAAACCAAGTGGTTACTGGATCGCCCGCTTGCGCGGGCGATGACACTTGCTTGGAGTACATATTTCTGGATGGGCCTTAAGTCGTCGCGTCATGCTATAAACGTTCGCGTTCGCCATCGCCTGGTCCCCGATGCAAATTACCGCCTCCGATCGTTTTTCCACTCTCGACCGGCCTGCGCTCGTTATCCGCCGTGTCGATGCGATCCCGGTCGCGCTGCCGCTCAAGAAGCCCGTCAAGATGGCGGCCGAGACGGTAACGCACGCGCGCAACATCCTGGTGCGCATCGAGGCGGCCGGCGGCCCGGTCGGCTGGGGCGAGGCGGCCTCCGCTCCGACGATGACGGGCGACACGGTCGGCGGGCTTACGGCCGCGGTGCGCGATCACCTGGCGCCGCTCCTGATCGGAGCGGACGCCTGGACGCGGCCGGCGTTGATGAGACGGCTGCGTGCAGCGCTCCATGGCAATACGGGTGCCCACTCCGCCGTGGAGATGGCCTTGCTCGATCTGGCCGGCCATGCCTCGGGCCTGCCGCTGGTCGATCTCGTCGGCGGCGCGTTGCGCCGCGAGGTCGCGCCCATGTGGCTGGTCGGGAACGCGACGCCGGATGAGGATGTTGCGGAGGCGAAGACCAAGGCTCGCGAAGGCATCCGTTTCTTCAAGCTCAAGGTCGGCGTCAAGCCGCTCGATATCGAAATCGCCACGGCGCTGGCCGTGCGCAAGGTATTGGGGCCGGCTCTGCCGGTCTGTGCCGACGCCAATTGCGGCTTCTCGTATCAGGCAGCGCGACGTTACCTGGAGGCGACCCGGGAGGCGGGGCTCATTTTCCTGGAGCAGCCATTCGAGGATACGGATCTGAGTGGCTTGGCGGCGCTGGTGCGCAACACGGCGGTCCCGATCGGGGCCGACGAAGGCATTCATTCGCTCCGCGATATCGAGACGCATGCAGCGGCCGGAGCCGGCGGCGTCTCCCTCAAGCTCATCAAGCTCGGAGGGGTCGCGGCGGCGCTCACTGCCGGCGCGCTGTGCCGGCGGCTCGGACTCGCTATCAATGTTGCGGCCAAAATGTCGGAATCGAGTCTCGGCACCGCCGCGACGGTGCATCTCGCCTGCGCGGTGGACAATATCGATTGGGGCGTCAGCCTCACGCATTTCTATCTCGCCGAGGATGTGGTGCGGGTGCCGTTGGCGATGAGCAATGGCCGCGTCGCGCTGCCCGGCAAACCCGGCGCGGGCGTCGAGATCGACGAGACGGCGGTCGCCCGGTTGCGCGTCGGATGACGCACTTACCTCCCCCGTTCTTCACGAGGCAGGGCGTCCCAAAGCCCTCGCCGCCATTGGACCCCGGTACAATCGCCGCATCACTTGCCAAGAGATATAATAGCTCCGCAATTGCGGTGTCGCCCAGTTGCGCCTAAATTCGTGGGATGAGCACAGGAGATACTGCGATGTTGTCACGGCGCGCCCTGATGATGGCGGGTGGCGGCTTTGCGCTGGCCGGAGGGCCGGCGCAGGCGGCTGCGATCGTGACCGACGACGGGTTCTACCGTGAGGACTGGTTTCTCGATAGTTTTCTGGATCTTACGGACGATCTCAAAAGTACCGCCGCAGCCGGCAGGCAGCTCGCGACCATATGGGAGCAACCCGGCTGTCCGTATTGTCGGCAAACGCATCTGGTCAATTTCGCCCAGAAGCCCATTGAAACCTATATCCGCGATCATTTCGAGGTGCTCCAGCTCAATCTCCGCGGCTCCCGTGTTGTGACCGATTTCGACGGCGAGAAGCTTGGTGAGAGGCAACTTGCCGCCAAGTATGGAATACGCGGCACCCCGATCATCCAGTTCTTTTCCGATAAAGACGACCTTGCCAAGAAGGCTCCGCGGGAACGCGAGGTCAACCGCATCCCTGGGTATATGCCTCCCCGGGCCTTCCTTCTGATGTTCGCGTTTGTTGCTGAGCGCGCCTATGAGCGAGGATCGCTGCGCGACTATCTGCGCCAGCTAGGATGAGCCGACGGGTTCTGCACTCCGAGAAAGCTGCAGAAACGTTCCGTCACTCGGGTGCGGCCTTTTCTCCAGGCGCAATACAGCCATCGAAGCTGATAAACGATGCCGAAGATGGCGCGGGTGACGCGTGCCGCCGAATGCGGTGATGTAGGAGTATCGATGCAAATACGTCTCGCCCTCGGTTTATTGGTCGCGTTCATGTCGCCTGCGGCGGTGCAGAGCAAAGTGTTGCAGGTCGCGGCACTGGTTCCCTATGACGTGGTGGTCATAGACGGCCTCCTCACCATACCGGCGCCCCTAACCGACAAGCCCGGCGATCCGAAGGAGGGTGAGAAGGTCGTGGTTGCGCGCCGGCTCGGTAACTGCCTGTCATGCCACGAGGTCTACGCGCTGCGGCAGGAGCCATTTCACGGCGATGTCGGTCCGCCGCTCAACGGCGTGGCCGGACGGTGGGACACGGCGACGTTGCGCATGATCGTAGTCAACGCCAAAAAGGTGTTCGGCGACGAAACGGTCATGCCAGCATTCTACCGGATCGACGGTCTCAATCGGGTGCGGCCGGAATTCGCTGGTAGGCCGATCCTGACAACCCAGCAGGTCGAAGACGTGGTCGCATTTCTGAAGACGTTGAAGTGAGCGATGCTCGGTCCACGGAGGACGTCATGTTGCAACGATTGAGCCGCCGCGAAGCGCTTACGGTCGGTGCCGGAGCTTTTGCTGCGGGTGTTGGATTAGCGGCTGCCCCCGCCCGCGCGCTGAACGACTACGCCGACCAGATCAAAAACTTCACGGGCGGCAAGACGCCGGTCGAGGGCAGAGTCAAGCTTGAGCTGCCGGAACTCGCGGAAAACGGCAACACGGTGCCGCTATCGATTGCTGTGGACGGTCCAATGGACGAGGGCATCCATGTGGAGGAAATCCTGGTGGTCGCCCCGGCGAATCCCAACGCCCGGGTGATCCGTTTCCGCTTCTCGTCCGCGAGCGTGCCGGAGGCCTCGACCCGTATCCGGCTCGCTGACACCCAGGACGTGATCGCGGTCGCCAAGCTGAGCGATGGCAATTTCTTCCAGGCTTCTCGACAGATCAAAGTAACAATCGGCGGCTGCGGCGGCTGAGACGCGCGTTCGCAACCATTCGGAGTTCGCTATGGCAGAAATCAAGCCCCGCATCAGGCTCGATAAGAAAGATGTCAAGAAAGGCGACACCGTCGACGTCAAGACGCTGGTCTCTCACGTGATGGAGACCGGTCTGCGCAAAGACGCGAGCGGCAAGCCAATCCCGCGCATGATCATCAACACTTTCACGTGCGAGCTCAACGGCAAGTTTGTTTTCGGCTGCGACCTCGAAAGCGCGGTTTCCGCCAATCCGTATTTCGACTTCAAGTTCAAGCCGACCGAGTCCGGTACGCTCAAATTCACCTGGGTCGATGACGAAGGTACGCGCATCGAGGCAACCGAGACCATCAAGGTAACGTGATACTTGTTTCCCCCCCTTCCCTGTCCCGCTTGCGGGCGAGGGTGGGGAGGGGGCCTGTAGGCGAGTCAGCGCCGTGGAGTTTGCCCCCCCGAGCAAGCGGGGGGGTACAAGAAATGGGCGCGCGGTTTGACCTCGGCCAGCGAGGAAAGATTATGAGCTTGCGTTTGGCGTTCTGCGCAATCGTTGGCATGGTGATCAGTGCGGGCGCGGCCGCGATAGCCCTGGCCGAGAATGGCCTCGAGCGTCCGCACTGGCAGGGGCACGGCATCAAGCCGCCGGACAAGAATTTTCCCCTGCCGGAGATCATCTCTGGATACTGGTTCCGCAGCAAGGAGACCCAGGCGATCCAGGACGACGATTTCAACAATCCAGGATTTTTCGCCATCGAGCAGGGCGAGCAACTATGGTCGAAGCCCGACGGTGCAGCCGGCAAATCTTGCGCGAACTGTCATCAGGATGCAGCAAAGAGCATGAAGGGCGTCGGTGCCGCGATGCCGAAATGGAGCGAAAAGCTCAAGAAGCCGGTAAACCTCGAGCAACAGATCAACATTTGCCGCACCGAACAGATGCAGGCAGCGCCATGGAAATTCGGCGCCCCCGAATTGACCGCGATGACCACCTTCGTGCGCTTCCAGTCCCGCGGCATGCCGGTGAGGCCGCGCGTCGACGGCCCGATGACGCCGTGGTTCGAGAAAGGAAAACAACTCTATCATACGCGTCATGGTCAGCTCGATCTCGCCTGCGCGAGCTGTCATGAAAGGAACTACGGCAGGAATCTGCGTGCGGACTTTCTCAGTCAGGGCCAATCCAACGGCTTCCCGGTTTATCGTCTGCGCGACCAGCGCCTGGTGCCGCTCCATGAGCGGATGGAAGGCTGCATATTCGACGTGCGTGGCATTCCCTACGCCCCGCTCTCCGACGAGGCCGTCGCGCTCGAGCTCTATGTAGCTTGGCGCGGTACCGGACTGCCGGTCGAGACGCCGGCGGTGCGGAATTGAGCATGATGTTTAGGGGCAAACACGTGGGGTGGGCAAAATCGTCTGCCGCAGCGGAAATGACAGCGCAAAGCCTGCCGGCGATTTTGCCCACGCGGTCCGGCAGCGCCCTGCGACGGCGTGGGGCAAGGATGCATCGCCCGCCAAGCCTGCATACGTGGCCTGGGTAGTGGTCGCGATGCATCCTTGCCCACCCTACAGTCGCGCGCCTCGCCATGACGACGCGGCGTGAGTTTCTTGAAATCGTTGCCGCCGCGGCGGCGATCGTGCCGGGCGGTTGGTCGCGGGCCTTTGCTCAGCAGCAATTGCGGCAAGCGGACTTGTTGAGCTTCGAGGCGCTCGGCAACGTGACGCTCGTCCATATCGCGGATCTTCATGCCCAGCTGATCCCGGTCTATTTCCGGGAAGCGTCGGTGAATATCGGGGTCGGCGAGGCCAGGGGGCAGGTGCCGCACTTGACCGGCGCCGCCCTGCTCAACCATTACGGCATCCCGTCACCTTCGCCGGCCGCCTACGCGCTTTCGCCCGATGACTTCACGGCGCTGGCAAAGACCTATGGCCGGATGGGAGGACTCGATCGCATCGCCACGGTGCTCAACGCGATCCGGGCGGAGCGCGGTGACAAGGTGGCCTTCCTGGACGGCGGCGATACTTGGCAAAACAGCTATACGTCGCTGACCACCAGAGGACAGGACATGGTCGAGTGCATGGCGGAGCTGCGGCCTGACGCCATGGTGGGCCATTGGGAGTTCACGCTCGGCGCGGAACGCGTCAAGGAACTGGCGCAATCATTGGGCTTCCCGTTTCTCGGGCTCAATGTGCGCGATACCGAGTGGAACGAGCCGGTGTTTCCCGCCACGACGATGATCGAGCGCGGCGGGGTCCGGATTGCAGTGCTCGGCCAAGCCTATCCTTACACGCCGATCGCCAATCCGCGCTGGATGATTCCCAACTGGTCGTTCGGCATCCGCGAAGGCGAGGTGCGGGCCGAGGTCGAAAAGGCACGTGCCGGGGGCGCCCAACTGGTGGTGCTGCTCTCGCACAACGGCTTTGACGTCGATCGCAAGCTCGCCGCGCGCGTTGCCGGGATCGACGTGGTACTTACCGCCCATGGCCACGACGCGCTGCCCGCGGTCGTGAAGGTCGGCAGGACGCTGCTCGTGGCTTCGGGCAGCCACGGCAAGTTCGTTTCTCGCCTCGACTTGGATGTGCGCGACAGGGAGGTGAAGGACTATCGCTACAAGCTGATTCCGATCTTCGCCGACGCGATTGCGCCGGCCCCCGAGATGGCGGCCAAGATCGCAGCCGCGCGCGCGCCGCACCTTGCCCATCTGGGTGAAGTCGTCGGCCGCGCCGAGACCCTCCTTTATCGTCGCGGCAATTTCAACGGCACGCTCGACGATGTGATCTGCGATGCACTGTTGGTGGAGCGTGACGCCGAGATTGCGTTGTCTCCCGGCGTGCGCTGGGGCGCCTCGTTGCTGCCCGGCCAGGCGATCACACGCGAGGATATTTACAACGCCACGGCCATCACGTATCCGGCGGCCTATCGCACCACAGTGTCGGGCGCTCGCCTGAAGGAAATTCTCGAGGATATCGCCGACAACCTCTTCAATCCGGACCCCTACTATCAGCAGGGCGGCGACATGGTGAGGGTCGGGGGCATCGCCTATACCATAGATGTTGCGCAGCCGATGGGCCGGCGGATTTCCGAATTGCGCCTGTTGCGCACGGGTGCGGTGGTTGATCCGGGTCGCGACTATATGGTCGCCGGCTGGGGGAGCGTGAATGAGGACACCCAAGGCCCGCCAATCTGGGACGTGGTCTCAAGCTACATCGCGGCGCGCGGAGCCGTAGCCCCGGCGGCCAGCGGACATGTCACGGTGGTTGGAGGGTAAGGCCTGTCCAGAAATAATTGAATCACCTCCGGCATCATGCCCCGCGAAAGAGCGTGTGAAGAAATCTCTGACCTCATCCTGAGGAGCCCGCGAAGCGGGCCTCTCGAAGGATGGCAGCGAGTCCGTGCCGTGCATCCATCCTTCGAGACGCCGTGCTGCGCACGGCTCCTCAGGATGAGGTCAGAATTATTTCACACGCTCGAAAGCGGGGCATCCAGTAACCACCGCGTCATGGGCTGTGCTCAATCGAAACCAGGTGGTTACTGGATCGCCCGCTTGCGCGGGCGATGACACTTCCTTGGAGTACTTTATTTCTGGACGGACCCTTAGAGCGCGCCTCGATGAAATAGCAATCATCGAGGCAGCGCAATCGATTGCTTCCTCTCTGCGCATGGGGCTGATCAATGCTGCCCCTCGCGTGCACGGACCCATTTCAGAAAGTCGTCGAACAGGCGATCAGCTTGCGCAGCCCCGTCAGGTGTGCGGTCTGCATTCGCAATGCCGCGGGCGCTCAGAAATGATCTGAACTGTGAGCGTTGTTCCGCGACCTCCTTATATTTGTTGTTATTGAGCCAAGTCTCCGCGGACTCCAACCGGTTCCACCCCGCCAAAGTGGCGGCGAGGTTAACCTCACGCCATTTGACGTGATGTGGTGGCTGCGCGAATTCGCCGATCCTTGGGAAGAATGTATTGATGAACGTCTCGACCCGCCGGTAGCGATCGGTATTTTTCGGCCAGTTGTACCCGATGAGTACGGCCCCGTCGGCTATCGTCTCTACGGTCTGACCGGGTGGGACCATGTCGGGGTAGTCGTCATGGGTCAGCTCGGTCGGCAGGAAATCCGTTGTGAGCGGTTTGGCGTAGGGAATCGGCACAAATCTGAACCCGTCGGAGCCCCTCAGCCGTGACATCGATAACGTGGGCTTCCCAGCGACCAGAACAGTTGCAGCAATTTCGCCGTTTTTGACCTTCTCCAACGCCAGGGTTTGGGGCATATTGACTTCCTGAATATCGATACCCAAGCGCTTGAAGACGTCGCGCATGGAGTAATTGGTGCCGCTGCCCAGTTCATCGAGATTGACCTTCTGTCCCTTCAACTGCTCAACCGATTTAATGCTGGGACGCCCGACGAGATGCATCTCGAGGTTAAAGAGCTTGGTGACGTAAACTATCTTGTCGTCGGTGACGCCAAGCGTTTCGTTGACGCGGCGGAAATTGTTGAGAATGCTGACCTGCGTGAGACCAATATCGATGCCCTTCAAGGCGCGCACGTCACGAATGTTCTGTGATCCGCCAACTCCAACCACGGGCAGGATGCGCAGATTTTCCCCGTCATTGAGCACGGCCGCCAGATCGTAAGCAACCTGCAGATAGGTCGCATCGGAACCGGGACTTCCGGATATGATGGAGACCGTGTTGCGGTTGAGCTGTTCGTCCTTGTAGATGCCGACTCCTACGGCATAACGATCGCCCAATTTCTCAACATATGTCGATTTGGCTTCGACCAAATTTGTCTTGGGGTTCGTCCATCGATAATCGATCCAACCGTGACCGGCCGCCTTGGCGACCTCGACGGTATTGCGCGCAGGGTATACTCCGTCCTGATCTCTGAAGTCATAAAGGCTTTTGCCGACCAACTCACCGCGAGCCGCATGCGCTTGAATCACGCAATCGAAATTCATGATGTAGACATAGAGATCCCGGTCCTTAAAAGCGCGCTGCTGAGCCGTGACTGCCGCAAACGTAGCCTCGGCGCCATCCTTCTTGAATTTCTCCTGCACGCGCTTCACCATCGCGACGGCTTCGTCGCGGGTACCAAACTGGACAGCGTTGGCGGCAAACGTAGACAGGGCAAGTGCAAGCGCAGCGATTGCGGCTGATGAGATGCGAGCACGCAGCATGATTAATCCCCCCTCTCCTCGCCTTGCAACAATTCATACTACTGGTGATACGGTCTACTGGTGATACGATCACTCATTCCGGCAAGTTCAACGGTACTATCGTTAGCAGTATTTTAATCCAACATTTGAACGTTATGATCTCAATGATGGCTCGCCTAATGCACCTGTTTGTCGATTATATGGCTAAACCTGGACTTCGTTTCAGACCTTAGGCCCTGGCATCGGTCGGTGATATCCTCAGGCTGACACGTTAAACGTGCAATTCGTCAACGAACCATCCCTCTCGGGCAACCGGGACCACGTTCGATCTGGAAGCCGCGAAAGATACCGGCGCTGATCTTGTGTCGACATGTGCAACGCCGTGACCACGGCTTGATCTTGGCGGCAACACGCGAAATGGTGCCATGCTGTCTGACCTGTGAGACGCTTCGGTAAGATTGCAATGCACCGGAATGTAATCGAGCGTCAGGTTCGCGCCATGAACGAGGCGGGGCTCGATGCCATCGTCTCCTGCTCGCCGGAGAATTTCGCCTACGTCACCGGCTTCATGTCGCCGACCCAACCCCTGATGCGATGGCGTCATGCCATGGCGGTGGTGACAGCGGACGCCAAGGCTGCGCTTGTGGTCGTCGACATGGAAGCCAGCACAATCCGGGCCAAGGCAGAAGAGGGGGCTGACATCGCGGTGTGGCGTGAATTCGAGTTCGACGCCATGGCGGTGCTGGCCGAAACGCTCAGGCGCCATGGACTTGCTGCAGCCCGCATCGGGTTGGAGTTCGACTACCTTCCGGCGGCAGATTTCGTCGCACTCGGCAAGCTGCTGCCGCAGGCGGATTTCGCACCCGCCCAAGCGTTGCTGGCGAGGCTGCGGCAGCGCAAGACTCCACAAGAAATCGCGATCCTGCGCAAACTTTCCCGCCTCGCGGACCGTGCCATCATCGAAGCCTATGGCTCGGTCGCGGCAGGCGCCACCGAGATGGACATTGCAGCGGCATTGACTCGCGGCGTCTATGCGCAGGGCGCAGAGTATTTCAAGCTGATGATCGTCGCAACGGGTGAACGCAGCGTATTTCCCAATGTCGGTCCTACCGATCGTGTGCTCAAGCAGGGCGATGTCTGTCGGGTCGAAATTTTCCCGATGATCGATGGCTATCATGCCGGCGTTTGCCGCACCGCTGCGGTGGGTGTGACTCCGCCGCAAGCCGAGCGCATTTGGGCCAGCCTCACGGCCTGCAAATACATGCTGCTCGACGCCATCAAGCCGGGTGCATCGAGCCGGGCGATCTACGATCTCTACCTGAAGAAAACCGATGAACTCGGGATGCCGCGCATCTCATTCATTGGTCATGGCATCGGGCTCAATCTGCATGAAGACCCTTATCTCGGCCCCGGCGACCAGCCGCTCGAAGCCGGGATGGTGCTCGGCATCGAACCGCTGATCTACCAAACCGGTTTCGGGTTCGGCATGCAAAACAAGGATATGGTGTTGGTGACCGAACACGGCTGCGAACTGTTGTCGGACCACGCAGACACCGACCAGCTGATCATTGTGAAGTGATGCGTCGCGTCGCGGTCCGTAGGATGGGTTGAGCGACAGCGAAACCCATCAACGATCGCGCCGGGAGGAGAGCCCTTGATGGGTTTCGTTGGCGCTCAACCCATCCTACAGTCCGCGCTTGGATTTCCCCATGACCGACTCGCCGATTGTCAATATCGAGCTGTTTCACGTCAGCCTGCCGACGCGGCGCGAGCACAGATGGACGGGGCTGCAGGAATCGATCGGCGGCTACGTTCTACTCAAAATGACGGACGCGGATGGCAAGGTCGGGTGGGGTGAGGCGCCGGCGCTCAAGGACTGGGGCGGCGAGTTCGGCCGCTACTTCGGTGAAAGTGCCGACACGGTACGTTCGGTCGTGACGCAATATCTCGCGCCCGTCGTTATGGGATGTGTGCCGGGCGAAATCACCGAACTGCATGCCCGCATGGACCGCGCCCTCAAGGGGCATCCCTACGCCAAAGCGGCAATCGAGATCGCGGCCTATGACCTTGCTGGCCGGCAACTGAACGTGCCGGCCTACCGGCTGCTCGGCGGTGCTGTCCGCCGCCGCATCGCGGTCACGCATTCCATCGGTCTTATCGGTTTCGAGGAGGCAGAGCGCGAGGCAGCGCAGGCCACCCGGGAAGGCATCCGCACCTTCAAGATCAAGGTCGGCACCGATCCTGACCGCGATGTTGAAATGGTGTTGCGCGTGCGTGACACCGTCGGGTCCAAGGTCGCGCTCTGCGTCGATGCCAACCAGGGCTATGCCACGCCGGCCGAGGCGATCCGCACCTTCCGCCGGATGGAGCGCGCGGACATCAGTTATTTCGAGCAGCCGGTCGAGGGCATTGATCGCATGGCCGAGGTGGCGCGCGCCGTCGATGTTCCGGTGATGGCTGACGAGAGCGCATGGAATGCACACGATGTGATCGAGATCATCGAGAAGCGCGCCGCACAGATCGTATCGATCTACACCACCAAACCTGGCGGGCTGTTTCGCGCCATGGAAGTGGCGGCGGTCGCGCGGGCGGCCGGCATCCTCTGCAACGTCAACGGTTCGGTCGAGACCGGGATCGGCAATCGCGCCAACATCACGCTCGCTGCCGCTGCGCCCGCCGTGACGCTCTCATGCGTAGTTCCAGTCTCGACCCCGGCCGAGTCGAAGTCGGGGCAGGTCGCCGGCATCTACTACAAGGACGATCTGATCGTCGAGCCGATGCGGTTCGTCGATGGCACGATCGAAGTGTCGGCCGCGCCGGGCCTCGGCATTGCGGTGGACGAGGCAAAGATACAGCGCTATCTCGTACGCGGCAAATAATGCCAGTCGCTCGCTTCAACCAATCTGAAGTGATCAGACTGTCGTGAAAAGCGATGACAATTCGATTCGTGCCGACGGGACGATGACGTAGGGGCGACCCTTGTGGTCGCCCGGTTGCCAGCTGCGACGCATGGGGCGACCACAAGGGTCGCCCCTACAGCGGGCGGTGTCCGAGGACGCGGGTGACGACGCGGTAAATAGTCCAGGTCATATGACCCTACTCCCCGCTGCGCACGTAAGCCCACAGCGCCGCAAGGTCCTCGTCGGTGAGCTTGTCGCGCCAGGCCGGCATCACTTCATTTTTGCCGTTGAAAACGGAATCGCGAAAGCGCGCGAAATCGTCCTTGGGAAAGTTGCGCAGGTCGAACGCCAGCGTTCCGGTGTTCACCATGTCGCGGCCGTGGCAGGTCGCGCAGGTCTCCGCATAGAGATCGCGGCCCTGCTCGACGAGATCGGCTCCGGCGGCCAGCGACGGACCTAAGGCACATAGCGTTGCGGCGAGTGCAGCAACCGTGAGACGTGCGCGGAGGCATCCATCCTTCGAGGCGCCGACCTTCGGTCGGCTCCTCAGGATGACGGCCGTAAGAGGAACTCCGGCCAATGACCTCATCCCAATGACCTCATCCTGAGGAGCCGCCCGCAGCACGGCGTCTCGAAGGATGGCCGCTTGCAGGGCGCCGTCACAGCGGCCCCCTCTCACACCCGCTTCTGCCGGATCTCGGCGAGGCGGATCGGCGGCACCCATGGCTTTTCGGCCCAGCCGACGCCGCGGCGGGCGACTTGCACGTCGAGGAGATAGGGCTTGCCCTCGACCGTGTGCACCCGCGCCCGCGCCAGTGCCTCACGAAGTTGCGCCGGAGTCTCCACCACCTCGCCATTGACGCCGAAGCCGCGAGCGATGTCAGCCATGTTCATGTCGGGATTGCCCAGATAGTCGTGCACGAACTGCCCGGTCTGCACCATGCGGCCGCTCGGCACGTTGGCGACAACGCGGCTGTGCGGCCCCGAATAGGCGTGATTGTTGTAGACCACGACGATGACTGGCAGCTCAAGCCGCGCCATATTCCACAGCGCCGTCGGGCCGAAAATAAAGGAGCCATCGCCGACCAGGCAGATGACCTGCTGGTTCGGCCGCGCCAGCTTGACGCCGGCTGCGGTGCCGACTCCCGAGCCGAGATGGGAGCCGTAATAGAAGAACAGTTCGCGTCCCCCTCGCGGGTCGAAATCGAAGCTGTGCATCGCAACCGAGCCAGCCTCGTGGACGATAATCGCGTCGGGATCGGAGAATTTTGCGATTTCGTAGGTGACACGATCGGCGATCAGCGGGCTGTTGTCCCACTCGGGATTGTTGACGACGAGCGCCCGCAACGTGCGCGCCTGCTCGGCGAATTTCCTTACCTCCGCGGCGCGCTCGTGCGCCTTGGCCTTGAGCGCGGGCGTCATCAGCTGCTCGACCGCCGCGTAGAGATCGTCGAGCCCGAGCGCCACGTCGGCGACCAGCGGCACCTCGGTGAGCATCACATTGCCCATGCTGGCAAAGTCGATGCGCATGTCAATGAACTTTGGCCCGCGCGGCACGATCGGGGCGGCGCCGTTATGCTGGAACTTGTTGCCCACGTTGATGACGACATCCGGATTCTTTGGGAATGTCAGGGAGGCGAGATTGGCGGCGGGCGTGTTGCCGACCCACAGCGGATGCGTCTCTGGGAAATTGGCGTATAATTGACGTACCTGCGTCACCGGCATGCCCAACAGCTCGGCGAGCTTTACGGCCGTGACTGCCGCCTTGGCCCTGTAGATTTCGTCGCCGACGATCAGAAGCGGCATGCGGGCTTCGACCAGCAACTTGGCGGCCTGCGCGACCTCGTCCGGGTTCGGGCGCACCCGCATGCGCGGGTCGAACTGCTGCTGAGCGATGATATCGGTGCGCACCCGGTCGTCGTTGTAGTCGGAATGCCAGGAGATGTAGGCGGGGCCGAATGGCGGCGTCCACGCAGCCTTGAAGGCGCGGCGTACGGTCTCCGGGATCATGTCGGGGCGGCGTGCCAGCCATGTGTATTTCGTGATCGGCTGCGCGAGTTGCTCCTGGTTGGCGACCTCCTCAAAACCATCACGGCCGGCGCGGCGCGACTGGTCGGTCCGATAGGAATAGACGACGAGCGGTGTTTGCTCTTTCCAGGCGTTGAAGATCTGGCCCATGGCGTTCACCATGCCGACCACGCCGGCCTGCATCACCACGGCCGGTTCGCCCGAGGCCTTGATATAGCCCGCCGCCATTGCGGCTCCCGGTCCCTCATGGGGCGTGAGTACGTATTTGAGTTGCGCCCGGTCGACCAGCGCCTCGTAGAACTGGGCGTCTTCGCTCGCCGAATTGCCGAAAACGTATTTCACCCCGCAGGCGATGAGTTGCTCCGCGAAAGCGGCACCGCCCGTGCCCTGGAACGGCTTCACGCCCGCGATGGCGGACGGCGCGCGCGCGGGCGCATCGGCATCGTGCGGCAGGTACGGTACCGGCGCAGTGGCATTGCCCTGCGGCGTATATGGCGTTGTGGTGGTGCCCGCGCCCTGGGCGAGGCTCACAGAAGTAACGGCGCCGAGAACCGATTGAGCCGCGGTGGCCGTCAGACCGGCCTTGGTCAAGCCGTTGACGAAACCCCGCCGTGAAATCGAATGCGACAAATACTGGGCCACAAGCTCTCGCATGGTCACTCTCCAATCGTCAACGCGGCGGGGCCGCCGGCTTTGCGGCGGTCCCGTATTCTGCGCCAAGATAATCAGCCATCACCTTGATTTCCTCCGGCGTCCATAACGCGCCCCGGCCGACCATGCGGTAGATCGTGGCTTCCCAGGCACGGCGGTCTTGGCGCTGATCACGGAACATCGCATCGGTATGGCACTGGAAGCACTTGCTCAATACCACGGCACGACCGGGATGCTGAGGCGCAGCATCCTGGGCCAATACCGGCGCGGCCAACACCAGTCCACCCCACATGAAGCCAGTTGCGAGCAGCAGGAATTTCATTCCACATCTCCCATTGACGGCTTGACGGCCGCCGGGGCCGGGTGGCCCACCGTGGCGACCGGAACCTCACCCGTTTTGCGCCATGGTAAAGGATCGGTCAGGTTTCGGCCAGCCGGCACGACCGTTGGAACGCGCAGCCGTCTCGACGTTGTACGCAGTGAGCGAGCGCTGGAAACCGAGGAAATTCGTGTATTTTCTGCTCGCTCCGCGGAGCCGGAATTGTCATATTCATGATTCGCCGGCACAGCTCGTCTGCGTGAGGTCGAATCGTCGCGCTTAAGCGAATCGGACGTACGCCGGTTGCGATGCGAGAATAAAAAAGGGAGGAATTGCATGTCACGTCAACTTGGATGGAGCGTGCTTGCATGCGCCGCCGTGATGGCAGCGATCGCGCTGGCCAGAACACCCGCCATGGCGCAAGCTGACGACCCGAACGGCGCGCCCAATCCTTATCAGCTCGAGCCCGGATGGCTGAAGATGCCGGAGGGTCGCAAGATGGGCGAAGCGATCAGCGTCGACGTTGACCGCGACGGCAGGAGCATCTGGGTGTTTGATCGCTGCGGCGGCACCGAATGCACCGACTCCATGCTCAACCCGATCGAGAAATTCGATGCATCGGGAAAATTCGTCCGCGGCTTCGGCGAGGGCATGTTCAATCGCCCCCACGGCTTCCATGTGGACCGCGACGGCAATATCTGGGCCACCGACCAGATCGGCAAACACGGCAAGGGCCACCAGGTTTTCAAGTTCGGCCCGGAAGGCAAGGTCCTGCTGGCGCTCGGCAAGCCCGGCGTCGCCGGCAGCGGCCCCGACACGTTCAATTCGCCGACCGATGTGGCGGTTGCGCCGAACGGTGACATCTTCGTGAGCGACGGCCACGGCGGCAACACCAATGCCCGCATCGTGAAATTCTCCAAAGACGGCAAGTTCATCAAGGAATGGGGCAAGCGCGGCGCCGGTCCCGGCGAATTCGCCCTCAATCATTCGCTTGCCTTCGACTCCGCCGGCCAGCTGTTTGTCGCCGACCGTGGCAACAACCGCATCGAGATTTTCGACCAGGACGGAAATTTCATCGCCGAGTGGAAGCAGTTCGGCCGGCCGAGCGGCATCTTTATCGACAAGAGCGACATCCTCTATGCGACCGACTCAGAATCGAACCAGGCCCAGAACCCCGGCTTCCGGCGTGGCGTACGCATCGGCAGCGTCAAGGACGGCAAAGTGATCGCGTTTATTCCGGACCCGACTCCGGTCCACGAAGGGACCGGGCCCGGCACGTCGAGTTGGGGCGAGGGTGTCACGGCAGACGATGCCGGCAATGTCTATGTCGGGATGAATGCCACAAAGACCGTGGAGAAGTACGTGAAGAAATAGGTCGCTCCTGCGGGCCGCCGTAGTTTATGGCTCGCGGCGCTAAACGTGGGATCACTATGCCAACCGAGGCATCGCCGGGTTAGATCGATGCGGTGAAGCGATTGCATTGAAGCGGGGACCCGGCACGTGGCATCGACATCCCAAGGCGAACTCTCCGGACAGGTGGCGCTCGTCACCGGCGGCGTGCGGCGGATCGGCCGTGCCATTGCGCTGACGCTCGCACGCGAAGGCGCCGCCGTCGCGGTCAACGCGAAGTCCTCGCGTGACGAGGCCGCCGAAACCGTGCGGGAGATCGAGGCCATAGGCGGCACCGCGCGCGCCATCATGGGTGATGTGACCGACGAGGCCGAGGTTGCTCGCATGGCTAAAGAAATCGGCGCCACGCTTGGCCCGGTCGACGTCCTGATCAACAACGCCGCCGTCCGGCGCGATGACATTTTCACCGCCATGACGTTTGCGGACTGGCGCCTCGTCATGGCGGCGATACTCGACGGTGCATTTCTGTGCAGTCGCGCCGTCATTCCGGGCATGCTCGCCAAGCGCCGCGGCACCATCATCAACATCGGCGGCGTCACCGGCCACACCGGCGCTTCGGGCCGAGCTCATGTGGTGACCGCGAAAGCCGGTCTCGTCGGGCTCACCAAGGCACTTGCGGTCGAATTCGGCGGCAATGGCATCACGGTGAACTGCGTCGTGCCCGGGCGCATCGGCGGGCCGCGTTCGCCGAACTCCGGCAAGGGCGGCGTCATCCCGGGCGGCGGCCATCCGCTGGTCGGCCACGATGGCGAGCCTCAGGATATCGCCGCCGCCGTGAAGCTCCTGTGCTCGCCCGGCGGGCGCTACATCACCGGGCAGACCATCCACGTCAGCGGCGGGATTTATCTGCCATAGGGGGACTCTGGACCACGGGCGTCTCGCCCGCTTTTATTAAGGGCGGGCGGGACGCCCGCGGTCCATTTCCCTACGCCTGCAACAGCCGTCGCAGTCCGGACACGGGGCCGAACTTGTCGAGGTTGTAGACCGCTGCGATAAGCTCCTTCGCCCGGCCGTCGCCCAGAATTGGCGCCATCAGATCGAGCGCCTTGGCAGCGACTTCGTCAGCATTCATGGGATTGCCGGGCGTGCCGCGCACCTCGTAGGTGCGGTGGTTCAGCGTGCGGCCGTCCGTGGTCTCGATCGTCACAATCGCCTGGCGCGCCGGTACTGCTGTCACGAGTTCCTGGTTTGGCACCGCCTCTACAAGCCTGCGCACCGCCAGCACCTTGGGGTCGCTCATGCGGGCTTGGTCATGAATGCTGGCGAAGGTCGCGCCGCCGTCGACGATCATCATGGCGACGAGGTGCTGCAGGCAGATGTCCGAGATGGTGCGGTTGTCGACGATGTGCAGCCGGTCCGCCGGCATGTCCACCACGATGCGCTTGATCTTGCCGGCGCGCACGGCCGGATCCTCGAGCAGCACTGTGACGGAGTCGAGCACCGATTGCAGCGGCGAGCCGACGGTCCATTTCTTGATCGACGTGTTCATGATCTCGTAGCGCGTGCCGAGTTCGGCGACCAGCTCGCCCGGCACCGGTTTCTCGCCGCCGACCGCGGTGAACAGGTTCTTGTTACCGCTCAGGAAATCGTCGACGCCGGTGAAACCCGACGCGATCATGGTCGCCGCCGTCACGCCGTTGCGCGCACCCATGCCGCCGAAATCGAATGCCTTCTCCACGTGCTCGCGGTCGCGCTCCCAATAAGGAACGCCTGAGGACTGCTGGGCCGCGAAGGAGAACGCGTGGCGCACCTGGGTCGGATCGAGCCGCAGCATCGAGGATGCCGCAGCGGTCGCGCCGAATGTGGTCGAGAGACTGTGGGTGCTGTTGCGCTCGGTATAGAGCTTGCCGAAGCCGAGCGAGAAGATCAGCCGCGCCCCGATGTCGTAGCCGAGCGCGACGGCGCGCAGCAGCTCGTTGCCGCTGCGGCCGGCCATCTCGGCAGTTGCAAGGGCCGCCGGCACGATGCCGCAGCCCGGATGAAAGCGGCCGCGCAAATGCGAATCGTCGGTCTCGTCGCCATGGGCCGCCATGCCGTTGGCGAGTGCCGCATTGACGCTTGAGGTCAGGATGCCGGTGCCGATCACGGTCGCCTGGGACTTGCCGCCGAGGCTGTCCACATAGCGGGCTGCCAATTCGCCGGCTTTGAGCCGCGAGCCCGAGACCATCGCCGCAATGGTGTCGAGGGTGTGCAGCTTGGTCTTGGCGACGACCTCGGGCGGCATGTCGCGCTCGAGGGTTTTGGCCACATATTCGCAGAGCGCTGTCGTCATCGGGGAGATCGGCTGGTCCGCGGCGGGCTCCTCACCTTCTGCAGCGGCCTTCCCGGCCGGCGCGACGGCAACCTGGGCAATCGACGGCCCTGCGGCAATCGCGTTCGACAAAATCGCCGCGCCGCTCGCATTGATCAGCCAGCGCCTGGTGTGATCCGGATTATCGCTCATGGCGTCCTCCACCGAAATCGTTTCTGGGACCGCGGGCGTCCCGCACGCACTTCTTCAAGAAGAGCGGGCGGGACGCCCGCGGTCCAGCAAAAGTCTACGCTGCGAACTTCCACGATGCCAGCCGTCACGATAAAAAGGAAAAATGCGCGATGTTTTACCATGCGACGCCGGGCCCGGTCTCATCAGGGAATGGATCGACCGGGCCGCGCGGCTGCGCCCGGACAACCCCTATATCGTGTCGGTCGACGACGGCCGCGTGATCACGTTCGGGGAATTTGCCGGCCTCGTGCGCCGGATCGGAAGCTTCCTGGCTCGCGCCGAGATCGTCACCAACGACCGCATCGCGCTCTTCGCTAATAACTCGATCGAGCACGCGGCCTGCTATATCGGCGTCATGGCGTATGGGGCCACTATCTGCACGGTCCACGTGGAGATGAACCGGCGCCACCTCGGCAGCATCATGGCGCAGCTCAAGCCGCGGCTCGCGCTTTATGATGATGACCTTGTGCTGGACGACGTTCTAGAGGGAGTGCCGCCCATCGCAGGCGCTGGCTTACGCCGTGACAGCGCCGCGAACTCCTCCCCTCCCCCTTGTGGGGAGGGGTCGGGGGTGGGGGTCGAGGAGTGGGACAAGGCGGTGCCCCCGCGGCACGACCCCCCACCCCAACCCTCCCCCACAAGGGGGGAGGGAGTCGCTGCGGTCAGGCCGGGGCGCAGCTCAGCGGCGGCATCCTGTCTTCGCCTCGGCCGCTGGGATTCGCCAGCGTCGGGCACGTTGTTTGCATCAGTCGAAGAGTGCGATCCGGGCGGCGCCTACGTGTCGCAAACCACTGCACGCGACGATGCCGTCATCCTGTTCACCTCGGGCACCACCGATCGCCCCAAGGGCGTCGTGCTGAGCTACCGCGAGCAGATCGGCAACGTCGTGCCGATGGCCGACGGTTTCGGCCTGTCGGCCGCCGATCGCATCTACGATTTCCGCTCGTTCAACTGGGCATCGGCACAGCTGTTCGGCGTTCTGGGGTCGCTGTACCGCGGCGCCACACTGGTCATGGCGAAGCGATTCTCCGCGTCGCGTTTCTTCGATCACGTACGTGAGCACGGCGTCACAGTCGCGGCCGGCAATCCGACCACCATCAGCATGCTGCTCGGCGCCGGCCATGCGGTCCGCGCCAGCGACGTGCCGACCTTGCGTTTCATCACATCAAGCTCGGCGCCGCTCCTGGAACAGGAGTGGCGGCGTTTCGAAGAGCGCTTCGGCATCCCGGTGGCGCAAAGCTATGGCAGCAGCGAAACCGCCTGGATCGCCATCAATCCGGGCCGCGATCGGCGCTTCGGCACCGTTGGCCGGCCGCTCGCCTATCAACGGGTGGCCATTGTGGATTTGAAAGGACGCCGTCTGCCGCCCGGTGAAACCGGCGAGGTCGAGCTCGGTGCCTGGGACGACAGCACGTACCGTTATCTCGACGCCGACGGCGCCATTCGGGTGAACAGTCGCGGCCGGATGCGCACTGGCGACATCGGCTACCTCGACACTGACGGATTCCTGCATCTCACCGGTCGCGAGAAGGACCTCATCATCCGGGGCGGCGTCAACATTTCTCCCGTCGAGATCGACAGCATCCTGATGCAGCGCGCCGAAATCGCCGAGGCCGCAACGATCGGCGTCCCGGATAACGTATGGGGCGAGGAGGTGGTAAGCTACGTGGTGCTGCGGCCGGGCGAACCTTTCATGCCCGACGATCTCATGCGTTACTGTGCCACGCAGCTTCCCGCATTCAAGGCGCCAAAGCAGATCCTCCTGCGCGCGGAATTGCCGAAGAGCGCACGAGGCAAGCTCGACCGCAGGGCGCTGGTCGCGGAATGGAGCTGCGCCCATAGCGGTAGTCCGTAGCCCGCATGGAGCGCAGCGGAATGCGGGGACTGCCTCGCGAGCGGCACCGCGTGCCCCGGATTGCGCGACCGCGCGCCAAGCGCGGTAGCCCGCATTGAGCGCAAGCGAAATGCGGGGCCGCCCAAGCGACTTGCAGCGTCGTCCCCGGATTTCGCTGCGCTCAATCCGGGCTACAAGGTTCCAACGACGGCGCAAAGTCTATGGATCGGCATGCGAATGCGTGGCAATCTGCGGGCCCATAACGCCCGTCGCCCGATCGAAATTTTGCGGCGGGGAGCGATCGAGAAACGGATCAAGTGAGAGGAGCCCCGATATGGAGAGGACCAAGCAATTCTACTTAGGCACGGCTGCCGCAATCGGCTTTGCGGCGCTGTTGGGAATGGCGGCGCCGGGCGCTGCGCAAACCCCGGCTCCGGCCGCGGTTGCGATCGACAACGATGATATCGGCGGCGTTGTGCGCGGGCCGAGTGGCCCCGAGGCCGGTGTGTGGGTGATCGCAGAAACGCGCGACTTGCCGACGCGGTTCACCCGGAGCGTGGTGACGGACGACCAGGGACGCTACGTGCTGCCCGACCTTCCGAAGGCCAAATACAAGGTCTGGGTGCGTGGCTACGGTCTCGTCGATTCCCCCAAGGTCGACGGCGAGCCCGGCCAGCAGCTCAACCTCACGGCGGTGCCGGCCCCGAACGAACGCGCCGCGGCCGAATATTATCCGGCGATCTATTGGTACTCGATGCTGAAGATTCCAGCTGCCGATCAGTTTGGCGGCTCAAGCGACATTCCGCGCAACGTCAAGCAATTCGACTGGCTCAACCTGATGAAGAACAACGGCTGCATCGGCTGCCATCAGCTCGGCCAGGCGTCCACGCGTACGATCCCGAAGGCATTCGGCGACTTCAAGACGGGCGAGGAAGCCTGGGTGCGCCGCACCCAGTCCGGCCAGGCGGGCCAGCTCATGGTGAATATCCTCGCCGGCCAGCTTGGCAGCGTGCCTTACAAATATTTCGGCGACTGGACCGACCGCGTCGCCAAGGGCGAACTGCCCCACACTAAACCGACGCGGCCATCCGGCCTCGAGCGCAACGTCGTCGTCACTACGTGGGATTGGGCCAACGAGAAACAGTATCTCCATGATCTCGCGGTTTCGGACAAGCGCAACCCGACGGTCAACGGCTATGGCCCGGTGTTCGGACAGCCGGAATACGCAACCGACACGATTCCGATCCTCAACCCGGTCACCAGCACGGTGGTGAACTACAAGGCGCCGGTGCGCGATCCGGACATGCCGCTGTCGCTCGGTCCGGGTCATGCCGCGATGGTCGAGCCGCTGCAGCCCTCCGCTTATTGGGGCAACGAGCAGATCTGGGATACCCGGGTCAACAATCACAACTCGATGATCGACAGCAAAGGCCGCATGTGGATGGCAGCGGCGGTACGCGGCGTTCACAACCCGGCGTTCTGCCAGAAGGGCTCCGATCATCCGTCCGCCAAGGCTTTCCCGCTGGCAGAAAGCCATCGGCAGCTGGCGATGCTCGATCCCAAGACGATGAAGTACACTTTCGTCGATACCTGCTTTACGACCCATCACCTGAACTTTGCCAAGGACGGCAACGACACGCTGTGGACGTCGAGCGGCGGCGGCACCGGCGCGGTCGGCTGGTTCAACACCAAGCTGTTCGATGAGACCGGCGACGCCCAGAAGGCGCAGGGCTGGACCCCGCTCGTCATCGACACCAACGGCAACGGCAAGCGCGACGACTATGTCGAGCCCAACCAGCCGGTGGACCCGACCAAGGACAAGCGCATCGGCCAGGTGTTCTACGCCGTGATGGTGAGCCCGGCCGACGGCTCGATCTGGGGCACGCTGCGGTCAAGTCCCGGTTCGATCGTGCGGCTTAATCCGGGCTCAAATCCGCCCGAGACCGCGCTCGCTGAAATCTACAATGTGCCGATGCCGGGCTTCGGTCCGCGCGGCGGTGACATCGACAGCAAGGGCGTGGTGTGGGTGTCGCTCGCGAGCGGCCACATGGGTGCCTTCGACCGCCGCAAGTGCAAGGTCCTCAACGGCCCGAGCGCGACCGGTAATCATTGTCCGGAAGGCTGGTCGTTCTACAAGTACCCGGGCCCGGGCTTCGAGGGCATCGGCGACAACAGCGCCGAGTCGAGCTACTACTCGTGGGTCGACCAGCACAACACCTTCGGCCTCGGCGAAGACGTGCCGGTGTCGACCGCAAATCTTGAAGATGGTCTCGTCGCCCTCAAGGACGGCAAGATGGTCCTCCTCAAGGTACCGTACCCGACCGGCTTCTACGCCAAGGGCCTCGACGGCCGCATCGACGATCCGAACGCCGGCTGGAAAGGCCGCGGCCTGTGGACATCAAGCGGCGACCGCGCCCCGTGGCTCCAGGAAGGCGGCAAGGGCATGAAGCCCATGGCGGTGCACTTCCAGCTCCGGCCCGATCCGCTCGCGCATTGAGGGGATTGCCCCTCTCCCCGCTTGCGTCGCCTGCGGGGAGAGGGGGTCGCGTGATGCGCACTTAGAGTTCCCGTAGGATGGGTTGAGCGTCAGCGAAACCCATCATCGGCTTTTCCGCACGGCACAGCGTGATGGATTTCGCGTCGGTCAACCGATCATATGGGAGCATGTGACGCCACTCGATTGTGGCTGGGCCGAACCGATGCGATTGGTCGATGACGAATTATCGGCACAATTTCGTTCCTGGCGGCAGTTATTTCTTCACCGTCAATCTGGCGGACCGCCAATTGGGCCTGCTCACGGAACATATCGATTCACTGCGTGCCGCATTCCGTTACGCGATGTCTCGGCATCCATTCACTATCGAGGCGATAGTGGTGCTACCTGATCATTTGCATCCAATTTGGACAATGCCCGAACGCGATTCCAATTTTTCTCGGCGCTGGCGACTGATCAAAGCTGCATTTTCTCGTTCGTTGCCCGGCGATGAGCAAGTCTCAGCAAGCCGCTCCAGCAAAAACGAACGCGGTATTTGGCAGCGGCGGTATTGGGAACATACCTTGCGCGATGAAAACGACTTTACGCGCCACGTCGATTACATTCATTTCAACCCCGTAAAGCATGGCCACGTTCGTCGGGTGATCGATTGGCCGAACTCGTCGTTCCATCGGATGGTACGACTTGGCGTGTATCCGGAGGATTGGGCCGGCGATAGCGGAGAGGATGGGCGTCAATTCGGAGAGAGGTGAGGCGCGCTACCTCGACACTCTCGCGGCCCTCGGCCCATGATGGGTTTCGCTTCCGCTCAACCCATCCTACGAGGGTCTCCAGAAGAGCACCTCACCTCCCGCTCCGCGCCAGCGAGTGCACCCACCCCTGCATGCGCGATTTCGCGTTGGCGAGGTCCTTCGCGGTGAAGAAATCTTCCGGCTTCACCTTGTCGACCGGATAGACCGGGCGCAGGAAATCGCTCTCGTATCCGAACGGCACGGTGGCGTCGATGCCCATGCCGCCCTCGAAGCGCGTGTTGGAGGCGGTCCACTGGGCGCTGCCGGCGGTCATGCGCTCGGCCGGCATGAAGGTCTGGCCGCGGCCGCCCGGGATAGGGTTGAGGATATCGGTCTGCGGATTGACGCGGGTGGTGAGGCACCACATCACGTCGTCCATGGAATAGGGATCGACGTCCTCGGACACCGCGATGGCGAGCCGCATGCCCTGCGAGCACGACAGCGCTGCGGCCATGAAATTGCGCTGCCAGCCCTCGTCGATCTGATGGCGCTTCTTGACCTGGATGATGCAGCCGCCCCAGTCGGTCATGCAGAAGGGAATCACCACATTCTGCACGATCCCGGGCTGCAGCCGCTCGCACAGTTCGAAGAGCGCCGCCTCGCGCACCGTGGTGTCGATGTTGTGATCGTCGAGCATGTGCACGCCGAGGCAATAGATGATCGGCTTGGTCTCGGGTCTGCGCATGGTGACGGCGGTGACATGGAAGGTCGGCGCCTTGTAGGCCTTGCCCATGTAGCCCGCCCATTCGGGATGGAAATGGAAGCGGCCCTGCACGCCGGCCTCTTCCGACTGCGCAGTTTCGTAGCGCCGGTCGCGCGGATGCACGTAGCCTTCCAGCACCAGCTCGGCGTCGGCGAGCGTGTAGGCGTCGACGGTGCGGCACTTGACGAGCCGGATCGGCGCCCCCTGCACAGCGCCCGCGATGCCGATCTCGTCGCAGCCCATGGGCAGGATGGCGTAGTCGAAGCCCGCGCCCGCAAGCAGCGTGCAGGCCGGCGGCACGCCGAAGCACATGCTCATGGGGATCGGCTGGTCGTCCTTGTAGTATTTGTTCGCCACCTGCCACATATGCGAGCCGGGCGAGATCTGGAACGTGCCCACATTGCCCCAGCGGAAATTCATGCGGTTGTAGCCGAGGTCGGTACCGCCATCGAACTGGTCGAAGCTGATGCAGCGGATGCCGGACCCGACCGTCAGCTCGGTCTCATAGGCGGTGTGCCGGATCGGCACCATGTACGGGTTGACGTCCTTCGGATCGAGCACGATGTGCTCCTGCACCGGGGCGTCGGCTTGAGAAATGATCTCCGGCTTGAGCGGCTTGCGAAACGCCGCCGCGATTTGACGGGTGCGTTCGACATCGTCCGTCCAGCCGAACATCTTGTTGATGACCTTCATATCGCCGAACAGGTTGGTGATCACCCGGTGGTTCG
>Ga0066395_10000106_pt1 | contig 30440 bp, 34 predicted proteins | sample PanSoiPlot1MoBio_FD_61218 | JGI IMG/M metagenome (GOLD analysis project Ga0066395, IMG submission 61218) | Tropical forest soil microbial communities from Panama analyzed to predict greenhouse gas emissions - Panama Soil Plot 1 MoBio | ecosystem: Environmental > Terrestrial > Soil > Tropical... | reverse complement strand
TGTGGTACTCGTTCAAGAACCGCTTGGCCGTCCGCCGAAGCGCGTCCGGGAACCCCGGCGGCATGGAGACGCGGGAGAAATCGGGCGACTCCCAGAACTTGGTTTCGGCGGCCGCCAGGTGGACCCGCAGGTCCGGACGCAGCCGATCCCTCACCCCGTCGACGAGCAGCCCGCCAACGTGATCCATATGCAAGTGGGTCAGCACCACGTCGGTCACGGATGCGAGATCGATGCCGGCGGCCTCCAGTCGCTGAATCAACCGCCCGGACCGCGGCAAGTCTGGGAACTCCATCCCCATCCCAGCGTCGATGAGTATGGTCCGGTCGCCGCTACGTACCACGACTACGTTCAGCGCCCACTCGAGCACGTCCGGCGGCAGGAACATGTCCTTTAGCCAGGCCGCCCGGACGGCCGGGTCGACGTTGTGGCCCAACATCGCGCCTGGCAGCGATAGCACCCCATCGCTGACCACCAGCACGTCAATCCCGCCGACCCGCAGCGCGTAGCGCGACGGAACCAACTCGTCGGTCCCTGGCCTACCGGGGTGTGAGGAGATTTCAGTCTGGTCTTTGGTGGCCGTACTCATGACATGGGCTCCCTTCCTGGTTTCAAATCGCTTCCGTCCGCGCGGCTTGACCGGCGTCGTTTTCTCACCGTCAACCCCAGTTGCGCTCTTTTTTGCGATCTTCTGCCGTCGCCTGGCACGGGTGCCCGCCCGGAAAGGGTAGGTCAGGCGACGAATAAAAGTTTTTGCGTCAGATCAAAAACTCGGCGCGCTAATGTCGCACGGCAGCAATCCCAAGCGATCGTTGATGGGTGTGCTTGTGCTGGCACGTCAGTGGCACGAAGCAGACTCCCCGATGCCATCGACCAACGTCCGCTTGGGGAACATCGCTTGAACGTAGCCCAGAAAAACAATCAGGTTGCCAATGTGGCATCGCTAATCCAGCGCGACACCTTATGTAGGGCAATCTCCGCACCTTCGTGTTTGTTTTCGGTAAAAATTTTTAACTGAGCATCTGCCGACGTTCCGCCGGAGACGATGGTGCGGCAGTATTCCACCTGATCGGCGCACTCGAGCACCTCAGCATCTGCAGTGACGAGGTCAAGAACCGTGTTGAGCAGCTCGCCGACAGCGATCCCGCCAGAGCGCGTGACGAAGGTGCCTTGCGTGCCGTAGCGTTGGGCTTGCCACTTGTTCTCGACCGCGATGGCGCGGTCAACGACATCAATTTCGGCATTGTGGTCAGGATTGACAAATAGGAAGCGCGCCAAACTGCGATAGAGCGCCGCGATTGCAATGGTGTCGTCGATCCGCGTGCAGCAATCCGGCGCCCGCAGCTCGAGCGTCTGATATTTTAGTGACGGCCGGATTGCCCACCATAGATGGCTTGCGTCCTGCATCGCACCCGAGGCCAACATAGCGGCGACATAGGCATCGTATTCGGCATTGTTATGGAACAATTCCGGTAGGCCGGTGCGGGGCAGTTCATCATAGGCCGCGAGCCGGTAACCCTTCAGCCCGGTGGCACGACCCTGCCAGAACGGGGACGACGTCGATAGTGCGATGAATAGCGGCAAATAGGGCAGCATCCGCTTCATCACATCGACCCGCCGCGATGGGTCCGGTAAGTCAACATGGACGTGCATACCGCACAGCATGTTGCGGCGGCCGATCATCTGTAACTCGTTCATCACTTTGTCGTAACGGTCCTTCGGGCTCTGCACCGACCCGCGCCAGGATGAGAGCGGATGCGTACCACAAGCCAAAATGACAAGCTCGTGCTGCGCGGCAGCCGCAGCCGCGTTCCGTCGTAACCACATTAGTTCCAGTTTGCTGTCACCCGCTTTGCGATGCGGTTCGGTCGCGACCTCGATCTGCGCCTGGAGAAATTCCCGGCCAATATGCCCCGCGATGCCGAAATCGGCGCTTTGAAACAGCGCATCCGGTGTCCTCGAGGCAGCCTGCAGGGTTCGGGCGTCGGATAGAAAATATTCTTCCTCAATGCCGAACTGAAACAACTCGTCGGCCACGAAAGTGCGGGCATGCTGCCCCGGTGGCGCCATCGTCCGGATGCGCAGTCGCCTATCGTGAGGGTCGAATCTGAATTCCATCCTTGGCAATTCCTTTTCAGATGCTCTGTGTCTGCAAACGAGCACTCCAACACCGCGATCGGCGACGCGACGATTACCAGATGGAGCCAAGAAATTGACTCAACAGACCGACTCTTCACGGTTACGCTGATGTCTGCTCAAAGCGAGTACTTCGGAAGTGATTCCAAAACGTCGCGTTTAGTTGGGCAGCATTAGAAATGCAATAACGATTGATGCTGGAATAGGTAGACTAGACCGAGGATAACAACGACGATCTGTATGATCTGTCTGACACGCCACGGTGCAGGCAACAGCCAGATCAGATAGAGGATGAGGAAAAATATCGCAGCCAACAAGAGCAGAGAGGTTAGCGACATAGCCATTCCCCATCGCGTGGATGCGCGCAATTTCTCGTGCACAGCAAGTGGTGCGGAATTAACAACACACAACCAACTTATAAGTTCCGATCGCACCTCGGGGTTATCCATCGGAAAAACGCACTAAGCGCAGGTTCGCCGTAGAGTTCATCACCCTAATGTACTAGCGGGCAATTTTGCTGTGATGCACAACCGATACGGTGATCGAATCGCAGAGTAGGAACTGAAACGGAGCGTCCGCGTTCAATAAACGCTCCGCGGCGAGAGCCGGTGGATTTTATTTCTACTTGTGCTCCTGCCTTTTGCGTTAGCACGCGCAACAGCGCGATCTGCGATTCAAGTTTTTCTTGGATCAGTCCAAGGAGGCAACAATGTACATTTCAGGTCAAGTCCTGCTCATCATGTTACTGGTTGGTCTCGTTGCCGGTTGGCTGGCAGGACAGCTTGTTAAGGGCGCCGGATTTGGTCTCATCGCCGATGTCGCAATCGGGATTGTTGGTGCTTTTATTGGCACATGGCTTCTGCCCCAGCTAGGTGTCCACATTGGTAGCGGCGTAGTCAGCGCGATCGTTGTCGCGACTATCGGCGCCGTGATCCTGTTACTGATCGTAGCATTATTGACAAAAGGACTCCCACGACGCCGATACTGGCGTTGGCGACTTTGACATCCGACAAAGGCCTGGTGTAGCCGCTGATCGCCGTACTCGCCACTGCCACGCGATCAGCTCGCCTCGCGCCAGATGGTCGCGGGTAGCAGTCCATCAAGCGCTCTGTCGTGCAATCGAACGGGATCGCGCTCGCCCTCCATCGCCATGTGCAACACATAGCGCGCCAGCTCCTCAGGCTTCACGGTTTTATTGCCGACCGACTTGAGCGTCAGCCACGCTTCGTCGAAAGCCGTCTCCAAAACCACCAGGGTCCGAGGATCGAAGGAGCCGTTGTGGAAGCTGCGCATTGCCCCACCCTCCGATTTTATCCTTGCGTGATTCGCAAAGGGTCAGCGGAAACTTGGCCAAGTTTGTGACCCTGGCTGGACAATCGCGCGACCGTTCGACTGACCGCCTTCGATGGCGTCTCATTTGCTAAGAAGCATGCGCGAGTGAGGTGACAATTTTTCGGAGAACTGATTGCCCTGGACTGCGTCTAGTTTCTTGACAAGCGTGATCAAGCTGGGTGGCAATTCTTCAGACGCCGCATATCGTTCTCGAAGGTCTCGCCCAATACCTTCTCTGGCGAGCCACCAAGCAAATGGCTTATAGCCTGCGGAATCGGTTGGCATCCTTGGGAACCTTCCTCTTTTCCGCCCTCACGCATTTATTGGAAATCGGGTAATTTAAAATCTGTTCCCGGTCGTTGTGCGCCGCACCTATCGACATGAGGTTGTGCGAGGAGAAAAGGACAGGTCTGCGCCAATCGACTGACAGACCCCTGCTTCTCGAAGCCCCGCGCTAATCGACACTTATGTTTTTGAATTCATTAGCCAACGCCGCCGACTTCAAGGAACTCAATGTTTGTTCCACTGGCCCGTCAGTGAAACAGCGCGCAGTTTCTCTGCGTTTCCCATGAAACAAAATGGGGACGTAAAAATGAACCGACGTGATCAGGAACTCTTAGACAAGCAAATGGCAAGGCTTACGCCGCCACGAAATGAAGGCGCAATTGCTTTGATGCTTGCCGCGATGTTTTTAGTTGGCGTGACCCTCGGCGGCGTCCTGTCTCCGCACCAAAGTGCGCCGACACAAATCGCATCGTTGGATTAGTGGGCTTCTAGTCTGCGTGCCTCAAGCAGAAGCCCCGGCACTACCCTGTGGCTAGCTTGTGACGCACACCACGCCAGTTAGCGGCCTTATCGCTGGCTATCTAGTCCTGGGCTGTATCCGGAGTAGCCTAAACTCATCGCATAGCCGTGGCCCTCATAGTTCTGGCGCTCACGTGCCAGTTATGGCCGATCAAACGACAAACGGAAGCCTGAGCAAACTTATCCAACGAGTTTTACTAATCTTCTGGTCCGGCATATTTGCCCGCGGTGTGCGGGAACATGGATTTCACGATCTTGAAGCGTGATATGTCGACGGTGGCGTCCATGTGCAAAAATATCGCGGCGTCGCGGAATATCTTCTCGACGCCGAAATCGAGCATAACGCCGTTGCCGCCGTGCAGTTCGAGCGCGTGCTGAGCGACCTTGAGGATTTCCTCCGAAGCAAACACTTTTGCCATGTTGCACAAGGTATCGGCGTCCGACGCATTGTCGTCGACGGCTCTTGATGCGCGCGCGAGCAACGCGCGTACCGCTTCGATCCGGGTTGCCATGTCGGCCAGCCGCAGCGCCACTGCCTGATGCTTGATCAGGATGCGGCCTCCCTGCACGTAGCTTTGCACATAATCCGAGGCGACTTCGAAGGCGCGGACGCCGACGCCGAGATTCTTCGCCGCCTGGATGATCTTGCCCGGCCGGAAATAAACCGCGGCCTTACCGAGCGCCTCGCCCTCGACCAAGAGGTGATCGGCTGGCACGCGCAAATCCTCGAACACCAGTTCGCCGTTGTTCATGAAGCGGCAACCGACGGTTTCGTTGCAGCGCGCCACCGTCAGCCCCGGGGTGTCGCGCGGCACCAGAAAACTCGACGTGCCCTGCATCATGCCGACCTGCGGATTGGTGTTGGCATAGACCACGAACAGGCCGGCGTCGTAGCCGTTTGAAATGAACTGCTTGCGGCCGTTGATGATCCATTCGCTGTTTTTTCTGACCGCGCGCGTCTGCATCGCGGCCTCGGGCACGTTGTAGGGCAGCCAACGGTCGGACGCGCCACGCGGCTCGGTCAGGCAGTGCGCCAAGAGAAATTGCGGATCGGCAAGGAGCCGTTCAAACCATTTCTCCTGCAGATGCCGCGGCGCTAGATTGCGCAACAGTACCGAGACCTTCCAGTTCTGCACCAGCTTATCGGCAAGCCCGGAATCGCCCCGGGCGATCTCTTCGGCGATCAGCGCAAAAGTCTGCACTTCGCTTTTCGGATCGAGCTCGATGCCGCCGAATTCCTCCGGCACGCCGAGCGTGCGAATGCCGACCTTTTCAGCGCCTTCGAGGATTTCGGGCGGCAGCCGATCTTCCGGCGTCATGAGCCATTCGCGCTGCCAATCTTTGCGGATGAAGGGAATGATTACAGCGTCGACAAAATCGCGACAACTCTGCCGCATCAGGCGCTGTTCTTCGGAGAGGTCAGACACGAAATACTCCATCGGTAACCAACGGCGCGGCCTATTCGATCACCTCGTCGGCGCGGGTCAGCAGCGTCGGCGGAATTTCAAGGCCGAGTATCTTGGCGGTGGTGAGGTTGATAATGAAATCGAACTTGGTCGGCTGCTCGACCGGCAGGTCGCTGGGTTTGGCACCACGCAAAATCTTGTCGACATAGTCAGCGGCACTACGAAAAAGGCTTGGGAAATTTGGTCCATAAGACGTCAGCCCGCCCGCCACTACATATTCGCGAAAGCCGTGCATGGTTGGCAGTCGCACGCCTAACGCTAAGTTGTTCACTCGAATTCGGTTCGTCGTTAGAAGTGGCGAGCCGCATACATAAAGTGCCTCCGCCCGGCCCTTGAGCGCGTCGAACGCGGGCGCGATATCGTCCACTCTCCGGACTTCCGATATTAAAGTAGCGAGGCCGAGCGCGTTGGCTGCCGTCTGCGCCTCGCCTCTTTCCAAATCCGAATTTGAGGCGCCGGTATCGACCAGGATCGCCAGCGTCCGAAGACCAGGGAGAAGCTCGCGCAATATCTCGAGGCGCTTGCTGGCAAGATCGGTTTGTTGGATCGACAGGCCTGTAATGTTGCCGCCCGGTCGCGCTAGGGAAGCGACGAGGCCTGAGCCAACTGGGTCGCCAGCGGCGGCAAACACGATTGGGATGACCGCTGTTGCCCTCTTTGCTGCTATGGATGACGGTGTTGCATATGTGAAAATGACGTCGACCTTGAGCCGGACGAACTCGGTTGCGATCTCGGCGAAACGCGCCTCGCGTCCCTCTGCCCAGCGATACTCAATGGCGACCGTTCGATTATCGATCCAGCCGAGTTCGCGCAGCCGCTGTACAAAAGCGTCGGTCGAGCCTCTCTCAAACGACGCATTATTTGCTCCCAGGAACCCGATCGTTGGCAGCTTCGCAGCCTGCTGCGCGCGTAACGCGAGCGGCCATCCGGCTACACCGCTGCCGAGGAGCGCGATGAATTCCCGCCGCCTCATGCGCTAACCTAAGGCTAAGGATCACCGGCCAAGTATAACAGGTTCTTAGCGCACCAATCACGATCTCGGCGGTGAGGCCATGGCAAACCGCCGACCCCGGGCGCCATTCGTATTCTATCGGGGCACCACCAGGATGACGTTTTTCGACCAAACAGTTCCATTGTCGAATTGGATCGTCAATTGGTCCGGCGAATAAACCGCGCCCTCATTCCAGCTTTGCACCCAGATGTGACCGGGATAGTCGATCCATGCTCGTGAGGGCTGGCCAATCTCATTGACGAGATTGAGATCCCATCCGTTCTGCGTGACAAATGCCGGTCCTACTCCGCCTGCCGCGCATCCCTGAACGCATTGAAATTGACCCGACAGGCCTTGTCCCGTTGCGACAACGGGCACAGCGGCTGTCTGAATCTGAACCACCGGTGTGGCAAGTGCAGTCCGCGGGACTGGCGCGGCGACGGTGTTGTAGAGCGGGCGATCGTAATTTCCGGCTATGCGGTCTTGGATCTTTCGACTCGCCACGACGTGATGGTGCACGGCCGGTCGCACTGCCGGGCGAATCGTCCGCACCGTCTCCACGGTGACGACTTGCAGGGGTTGGCCGGTCGATACCGCGAAGAGAGGAGTCTTTGTTGCAAGCGTGCCGCTCGGCTGGACGATAAACGTCTCATAGGGTTGCGCGACCAATACCTGCGCATTAGCAGCCGGCGCACCGATCGCCAGAGCAAGAGCAAAGGCGGCAAGTGAGACATAGATTTTCATGAACTCTCTCCAGTATGGACTTCGAGCCCGAACCCCCACGATCGCCGGCGTGGCGATTCCCCACCTGCGGAATGCTGGACGATAGTTTGTGCGCAGGGATTGTAGATTTGATTCAGATCAAAAACTAAAAGATGCCCACCGGCTTTGGGGACAGATCAGCCATGTTCAGCCCGAGCGATCCGCGCCCGCACCCCAACCCAGGCGATGCAGTCGATTCTCCCGGCGTTTGACGACTGCCGGATTTTTGACGTCATTCCCAAAACTGTGGCAATCGCGCCGGGACCAAACATGAGCGGCATCGCGAGCGGAACAAAGGCGATATTACCCTGATGCCGCGCCGGTCCCGAGTATTATCGATGCCGTTAATCGGTTGGCTGCCGTTGCTGATCTTGCGACGTGTACCAATAGCTGCCGCACATCACACGGCCTCGTTCGACATTCTTCTGATCGGCAAAGTCGCGTAGCCATGCGAGCGCGTCACGGTACGTCGGCATGTCGTCGCGCATGAAACCCTCGACCAAGATGTTGAGCTTGGCCTGACACTGATCGCGTTCGCTTGGCGCGCTCATCTATAGCCCCTCAGGCGAAAAACCCTGCCGATAAGGAAAGCAAATTGCGGGTGCGCGGCGCTTTGATCGCGATCAAAATTTCAAGCTGCGAGGTGTTCTTTTTTGGAGAAGCGGCAGGATGAGTTGGTTTCCTGCCATTCCGACGTAGCACTCCAGTCCGCTTTACCGCCGAATGGATCACGCTTAGTGATGTCCCCTAGCGGCTTTGTGCGATTACCGAAAATCGTGCAGTGCAGCAAAAAAAGGGGCCGTTATTTGATCACCTCGTCGGCGTATAATTTACCGACGGCAGAAAAACGGTGGAATGTTTCGGCGCCCGTCGGGTTTTTGTCACAATTCGTGACGTAGCATTGTGACAGCCATCGTGGGGACGGGGCTATGACTACTGCCGATTACATTGCAATCGGCGTGCTGATCGTCGTGGGCATTTTCGCCATGGGCGCAGTCGCTGGCGGCAAGTTCAAGTTATGACTTAGTCACTGGCGAGTAGGAAGGCTGCAAAGGCCTTTGACCGGCGTTTTGCATGAAGCTCTCTAATCTCCTGCACCTCTGATGCAGTGCACAACACCATTTTGTAGAAATCATACGAGCCGAGGTGTAATTATAAGGGATCCAAAAAAATCAATCGTTCGCGCTCAGCACTGTCGCGCGGGAGGAAAACATGGCTGCGGATATTGGCTGTTCGCCAAGGGTGATTGCTTGTCCGTCCTGTCCCAAGTGCGGCACGCGAATGTTGCTGATCCACATTTTTCCTGACAGGCCAGGGTATGATCAGCGGACCTACGAATGCCCACGCTGCGAACACGAAGTGACAGAGACTTTTCAGCTAGAAGGCGCGACTACTGAGCTAGCTTAAAAGAAGCGGAAGTGCCTCGATGAAGCCAACAAATTCCATGCCTACCCTTCACAATGCGGGGTCGCGGCTTTAGCGATTGGTCTCGATAACACTTCGTTCCACATCTTTCGTGGCTCGCTGCCAAGGCCAGCAGCCCTCAATCTCCGTTTCCAGCGAAAAGCTGAGAAAGGTGCGAATGCCCACTATTGCAGCCAGGAGCCCGACGCTCTCGAACGTAAGCGGTGCTGTAATAGTGGATATGATGTCTGCGCCAACGAGTAATTCGAGTCCGAGCAGGATGCCACGTCCAATGTCGGAACGATAACCAGGATACGCAGATCGCCAGTCCCCTGTGCGCGAGGCATCGCGGAGGAACGTCACTGTCGCTAGAATGATGCCGCCAAGGATTATTGCTACGCCGACAAGTTCGAGCGCCTTGGCAAACTGGTCAACAAGAGCATGGGCTTGCTCAGTCAGCATGCTAACTCTCCAGCCTCTCCGAGCCAGAATTATTGCACACTGGACTAGCCCATTTGAATGGAGCCGGCCCGAGCAGGCCATCGAAAGCCGTGACGAAGTATTCAAGCCACCTATACTGGTGGCGGCCAAAGGTGGAGAGTAATGGCCTAGACGAATAACACCAGAACGCCAACGAACCAGGCCGAACGCCCGCAATTGTAGGATCTGTTCTGTAGTCATTGATATGGCTCAATGTGATCCTGGGTTTTGTGCCTTAATTGCTCCAAATCAATGAGGGCGCTCCGAGAAGGGCGCATTCAATGCTGGCAATTGGAGAACCCGAATGGCCAGCTCAGAAGACTGGAAAAAGACAGTTCGCCTGAACAAGCTGCTCGGTATGTGGGCCGCCGAGAAATTAGGAATCGCCGGCCGAGACGCCGAAGCCTATTCCGACGCCATCGCGATGGGCACGCTCGATCCCGAGCGTAGCGATGTTTTCAGCAAAATTCGCAAGGACTTCGACGCTGCCGGCGTGGCCCAATCGGATGAGCAGATCCTTCGCGTCATGAACGAACTCACGCTCCAAGCCGGGCATCAGATGCCGACAAAGAAAGGAGGTGCCCCCGATGGATTGGCGGTAATGCTCGCTCGCCAACTCAAGCGGGAATGAGTTGATTTGCTGAAAAAGCGGGCCCGTAAGTCAGGACCGTGCTCTATCGCCCCAGCGAGACAACGATGTGAGCTTAAATAGCGTAGCGGCCTTGCCCTCGAGAGTAATAAGCCATTCCTGTAGTTCGGCTTCCGTCTTTGGTCGTCGGCCCTTAACCCCTTCGAAAAGTTCAGCCGACGTTTCGCCTCTTCCGTCCGTAGACTGATTGCGCAGCACAATGGAATGGCGACCTGAGATTTCAATTGCGCCGCGCCGTTCGAAGTCCCACAGAACGCGCGAGACTGTCTCAATGGTTAGGCCAAGATAATCTGCGATGTCCTGGCGAGACATCGGCAGATCGATGAGATCGTCCTCTCTTGGAGACGCGCGTTGGACCATGTCTATGAGGAAACCGACGACCCGTTCCTCCGCACTCCTGGACAGGAGCAGGACGAGTTCCTGCTTGCGAGCAAGCTCACGGGTCGTCAGCGCCAGCAGTCGATCTGCAACTTCAAGATTGCATGAGGTTAACGCGGCTAATGTTCGTTTTTTGTAAATCCGAACCTTGGCGTTGGTGATCGCTTCGGCGGCGATGCTGTGTATCTTCGCGCTTTCCAGTCCGAAAATATCTCCTGCGAAATAAAAACCAGCAATCTGCCGACGTCCTTCTCTGAGCATCTTGCAGGTGCAAACGGTGCCGCTGACGACCTCGTATAGGTACTTGGCGGGATCGTGCTGGCGAACGATTTCGCTCTTGCGGGCATACGATTTCACAACCCGATGCTGAAAGAACGGGGCGAGCGATTGTGCCTGAATATTCATAGGCGGCCTGTTAGCAGGTCGCCCCTTGGGTCTGGTACCGCACAATTCGTCGCGCACCAAGCCCTAGGTTCGCCGCCGCTACCGCTGCCGCCCACGCGGAAAAAAGAACCCCAAGCGCGGGGACGCGCTCGGGGGCCACTCGCAGTTTGTCGCCTCGGTCAGGCTTCTGTGGGCTGAGTGGTCACGGGGTTCGGGGGAGTGGGGTGGCCACTCGGCCAGGCCTAAGCGCGCGATGCTTGGCACGCCGCACCGCGATCTTGTTTGATCCCAATCAAAATAGTTCCAGACATTTCTGAACCCGACGTTCAAGTTCCATTCATGCAACTGCAAACCTTAGCTTCGCGTTGTTTGTCGGAAACTGAAGAGGAGGAATCATGCGAACGTTAGGGAAAATTGCTGCGACCTGCCCCGAGGGCGGCCTTCTTTTTCACTTCATCCACGTCTCACGCTGGTGTATTTGGCGAGCAGACGTCCTTCAGTAGCTCCCGAACGCGTGTGCACATGTCCTGACCCAAGGCGGATTAACCCGTGCGGGATGTCCGCATTGGGTCAGGAACGGAAATGCCGGTCAGCTGCGGACCTCCCTGTGCTCGCAGCGCCTCGCAATGAGTGGTCGTTGCGTGTTGCTTGAATGGTTTTGCGCAGCATGGTTTCTCAATGTAGCCAATCATCGATAATCCGTTAGTCAATCCACCGATTTTCCGCAACCAATACAAAATCATCGAGCAGCAGTTGCTGCCGCCTACTCGACCATCCTACCGGGTAAGCAGCGTGTTTCCATACAAACCGCACCACTACAGGGTTCAACTCGAGGCTCTCAGTCCCCCCACGTTTGATTTCCTCGTACGCTGCCATAGCCGTAATTCTAAAGATCTCGACCACGCGAGCGATAGTGCGTTGTCCATTAATGGGCGCCATCAAATAGCAATGGCCAACTTTAATTTCGCGTGGAGTCATTTGCTGCACTCTGGCGGTAAACAGCGAATGATCAATGCAGGCCCTGGTGAACGACCAGCCACAACCAGTGTGTGACTGCATAGGTAATAACAAGGCCAATCGCCATTGCGCCGAGCACCAGGACTGAACCCAGTAAGGTACGCCGCAACGGTCCGGGTACGGGGTGTGACGGAGCACGCTCCGGCGGTGAAAGCATTTAGCGACCCCAATCCTCCTCCACCTCGCGCTTCACGGCGGGCGCATTCGGATGTTTGACCTTGATCCAATGCGGCGGGAAGCGGCGAGTGGTCAGCGGCAACCTACAATCTGGACTGGCTTGGTTCCAGCCGCGGAGGACGGGACTGTAAATGTCTCCGCCGTCAAGCGACATGGCGGAGAGGATAGCTTTCTGGGGAGTAGCTTGCGGAAAAGCTACAACCGTAGTGTTGCCACCATCGCCATACGGACCCCAGCCCCAGCCCGAGCCCCAGGAGTGATGGCCCATCATGCCATGACCGCCCATGCCGCCGTGACCACCAGCTATAGCAGATGGGCCGATAATTGCTGCATGCCAGTAATTCCCAAGAATAATGCGCCGATGACCGCCGGGATCATCAGCCGCGTCCGGCTAGGTCGTTTTTCGAGTGCTGACATCTTGGCGCGTCTCCTCTCGGTGTGGCCTCGGCCGTCCGTCCTCCGTAACTCCTACCATAGTGTCCAATGCTCCGGCTAAGTACACCTGCCGTTCTTCCTCAGGCAGTCGCTCCCACTGCGAATAAGTGAACAACTGGCCGTAAGCGAGCGACGTGCTCACCAACAGAATAATCCCCGCCAGTTTGCCGGTTTTTTGAAATGTCGGCCCCTCGGTGACAGTTCGGCTCAGAGAATCGAGTGGGGCTAAAGTCTCGCTCTAATACCCCGAGTAGTCCGGCGCGCCGTTACCCCACGGCAATGGATAGTGGCCGTGCCCCTGAACATCCGGCCCAAAGAACCAGTTGTGCCGGCCCGGATCGCCGCCGGGCCACGAATAGTAATCGTGGAACTTACGATCGCCGACCGAGACCTCGGTCCCGGTGTCGAGGTAAGAGCGCCGCCGCGGGATCACGATCACCCTGGCCCCGCCGGTGCCGTCAGGGACGATCGTCGTGGTCGGCTGGATGATCGTGCCACTCCCTGAGCGCTCGACGACGGGCTGCGCCGCGGGCTGCCGCTTGGCGGCGTCGGCGGGCATCACCCAGGCACCAATGAGGCCGCTGAACGCGGCTGCAATAAGCGGACGCACGACTGACACCATGAGTTTCCTCTCCCGTTCGCACTACTCTAGCCTGATTTGCTAGCCGACAATAGTGTTACGATAGCCTTGATCCCGTACACGCCGCGTTTAATAGCTCCGCCAACTTGGCGACGTTGGCTATCGGGGCAGGCTCAGCGACCCACCAGCACGCCGCTGTTCCATGTCCGCTTTGGGTCAGAACCGGAGATCCTGAGGACAAGCACCGATGTCCGCGTTACCCCCGAAAGCGGGCATGAGTTGAGAGCGTTGGCATGTCCGCTTTGTGCCAAAAGCGGACATTGAGACGCCTCTTGGATATAATTGATAGTGCTGAGAGACCGCCCTGAGATGTGGGTCTGATCATGGCGCAGGACGCCAATCGCGTGATCGTTGCCGGCTGCGGCCCGGCAGGAGCGGTGATGGCGCTCGCGCTGGTCAAAAAGGGCATCTCGGTGACACTGATCGAGCAATTGCCGGACGCTGCCGAGGATCAGCGCGCTGCTACGATCCACGCGCCGACCGTCGAAATGCTGGTCGAACTTGGTCTCATTACCGAAATGTTCTCAGAGACATCGTCGGGAGGGATGCCAGCGCCGCTGTTTCATTTCCGTGATCGCGTGACCGGTAAGTTGGTTGCCGAGTTCGACATCAGCCTTCTCAAGGGTGAAGTGCCGTACCCTTATGTGGTGCAGTGGGAGCAGTACAAGCTGGTGCACGCCGCACTACCCTACATCAACGCGAGCGGCATCGGCGAGGTGCGCTTTTCGACCAAGCTCGTCGGTCTCGTGCAAACCGGCGACGGCGTCGAGACAACGATCATCAATGCCAGCGGTGAGACGGAAAAACTTTGCGGCAAATATCTCATAGGCGCGGACGGCGGCAGCAGTACGGTACGGCGCCTCGCTGAGATCGCGTTCGTGGGATTTACGTGGCCCGAACGCTTCATCAAGATCGGCACTAGCTTCGACTTTGGCATGACCGGCAGGGGTTATTGCACGCGCAATTATTTCTCCGATCCCGATGAATGGATCAATCTGTTCAAAGTTAAAGGTCGCGGCCCGCCGGGCATCTGGCGCGGCGTTTTCCCGGTGCCGCAGACGGAGACCGATGAGGAAGCGTTGAGCCTTGCAAGTCTTCAACGCCGTCTGCAAGGTATCCATGAGAAAAGCGGTGATTATGATATTCCCTATTATGCACTTTACCCGGTGCATCAGCGCGTAGCTGAGACCTTCAACAAGGGTCGCGTGCTGCTCGTTGGCGATTGCGCCCATGTTAACAATCCGATCGGCGGTATGGGTATGAACGGTGGCATCCACGATGCCATCAACCTTGCCGAAAAACTCGCCGAGGTCTGGTTCGGCCGTGCCGAGGTGAGCCTGCTCGATCGCTACACGCGACAGCGCCGCAAGGCGCAGGTTGATTACGTTCAAGCACAGACTATCCAAAACAAAAAATCGCTCGAAGAAAAAGATCCGGCGGTTCGCCGTCGACATTTAGATGAATTAAGGCGTACGTCCGAGGACATCACCCTGCACAAACAATTTCTTTATCGCTCGTCGCTGATCGACAGTTTGAATTCGGCGAACGCCGTTGGGTAACCGCCGATCCTGTAGATCCCGAGTTGCTGATGAAGCACCGGATTCAAATTTTGTCGATCTTGCCGACCTCGATCACCCGCTTCCACTTAGCGACCTCGTCTCTTAGGTAGATGACGAAGTCAGCCGAGGAATTGCCATCCGGAATGGTCGCTACATCCAGTAGGCGTCGTTTGACGTCAGGCATGTGGACGATTGCTGCGATTTCTTTCTGTAATAAGTCCACGATGAGCCGCGGCGTTCCGGTCGGGACGAATACACCCGCCATGGTTTCAGACTCTTGGTCCTTGATGCCGAGTTCAGCAAGCGTCGGCACATCGGGCAGAGTTTCCAGACGTTGCTTGCTGGTAAGTGCTAGCGCGCGCACCTTGCCCGCCTGGATTAGGGCCATCGTGCTACTGATGGCATTACAGCTGATAGGCGTGAATCCGCCGAGCAGCGATTGCGCCAGTGGTGCACCACCCGCGAACGGCACGGTGACGAAGTTCACCTCAAGCGCCTGCTTGAGCATTTCGATCGCCAATGATGGCGTCGTACCGGCTCCAGGCGAAGCTACGCTGTATTTGCCTGGGCTGGCCTTTATTAACTCGATCAACTCCTTCATCGTTCTGGCTGGAAACTCGGAGTTGACCTCCCACGAATTTGGTGAGGCACCCGCTTTGGTGACCGGGATGAAATCTTTCTCGATGTCGAACAGAATCGATTTGTACAGGCTCGGGTTCACCACGATGCTCGATGATGAGAGCAAAATCGTGTAGCCATCGTGTGGCGCCCGCGCGGCGGCTGTCATGCCGATGTTGCCGCCGGCACCACTGATGTTCTCAATGAAGAACTGCTGACCGAGACGCTCGGACAGCTTTTGCATGACGATGCGTCCGACAATGTCCGTCGCGCCGCCAGGCGGGAATGGCACGATGACCTTCACCGAATGGTCGGGATACTCCGCCGCACGTAGGTTCGACGCAGAGATAATCGCGAGAGACAGCAGCAACAACGAAATCCGAATACTATACGTCATCTTATCTAGGCAGCTCATTGTGTTACCTCGACCGTGCGCGTGTTCTACGCGCGGGGTAGCATTGCCTTCGAGGAGACGTAGGTATTGGCCTCGGCTATTCCGCAGGAATCTCTTCAGTCTCGGCCGCCACCACTTCCTTCACGGCGCCGCGCCAGCCATTATGGGTCAAATCGAAAATGATGCCGTCTGGGCTCTTGTATTTGACCTCGTAGAAGGTATTCGGATTGTTATCCGGCCGGCCGCCAAAATATGTGGCACCCGCATCGGTGACTTTCTTTGTCGCTTCTTCGAGATTGTCGACCCACATACCGAAATGAACGAGTCCGTGATAACCCCTGTGGAAGCCCGGAACCTCGCCATCATATTTTAATAGCGCTACATTGATGGTGCCATCCGACACATAGCAGCCGATTCCTGCTTTGCCGACGCGCTTCATGCCAAAGGCGTCCTCGAAAAATTTTGCCGCATTTTCGGGATCGGAAACGGACAGCGCGATATGACGAAGCCGAGCGGCCATGGGACTCTCCTCTCGATTTTGGTATCAGCATCTGCTGACCGCTGCGGGGCGTCAAGCTCCCGCGTTTCGTGGCCCTGCTGCACCAGATTTAGATTTCTTGCGCTAGCTACGCAGATCGCGTTTCCGGTTCTCGGTGGCAGGCGCTAACCAGGATCCCAGATCGTTTGCTCGTGCTGCCCGTCGTTTATGTGGAAAATGAGTAAGTTCAGCGCCTCAGCTTGGCGGTGAACGACATCGCGCCGGCGCCGCAGCAGGGGCAGCTCATCGCCACCAGGATGTTCTGCTTCTGCTCCTCGTCGAGATCGGCGCGGTCGATCATCTGTCGCGCCTGCTGCTCGAACAGCTCATGCAGCGAAAGGTTCGAGGACATGACCTGGTCCTCGACCGCCACGTCACTCGGCCAAGAGACCGCGGGTGCCGCTCGCGTGGTTTCCGCGCGTGCCGACGCTTTGCGGGCGCCGCGTCGCGGAGTTGGCTTGACTTTGGCCATGAATTCTACGCCATCCTGTTGGTCAGCCTGCTCATCGATCCGGATCTTCACCACGTCCCTGCTATATGCCGATTTGGCTGGCAAAAGGAAAGCGCCGCGGCGCCGGGCTTCGACCTGGCTTTCCGACCATGTGAGCCAGGATGAAAACGGACCGTTCGCACCCGACTGAAAATGTACGACTTGCAAATGTACGGCTTGCCGCCGATATCGGCGGCACTTTCACTGACATCGCTCTGTTTGACGACGAGACCGGACGGCTCACCTTCGGCAAGGCGCTTTCAACGCCAGATCGGCTGGTCGACGGCATCAGCACAGGCATCGCCAAGGCCGGCAGCGATTATGCCTCGGCTAATCTCTTTTTGCATGGCTCGACTATTGCCATCAACACGATCTTGGAGCGCACCGGTGCCAGGACCGCATTGATCACGACCGATGGCTTTCGCGACGTTTATGAGATAGGCCGCATCAACCGGCCTGACGCCTACAATCTGTATTTCCAAAAACACAAACCGCTGATCGAACGGGCACTGCGGTTTGAGGTCAAGGAACGCATCCGCGCTGACGGGGAAGTGCTGCACCCGCTTGATGAAGCCGCTTTGGCGGGCTTGAGCGACAGGCTCGAACAGCTCGGGATCGAAGCAGCCGCCATCATGTTCATCAATTGCTATGCCAATTCCGCGCACGAGACGCACGCGAAAGCACTTCTAACCAAGCGCCATCCGAGCATGTTTGTCAGCGCGTCGCACGAGTTGTCACAAGAATACCGCGAGTTCGAGCGCTGTTCGACGGTCGCCGCCAACGCCTATATCGGACCCAAAGTGCGCCGCTACATCGGCGAGATCGACAAGCATATCCGCAGCGCCGGCTTTAAGGGTTCATTTTTGATCGTGCAATCGACCGGCGGCCTTTATGAAAGCGAGCAGGCGCAGAGCCAATGTGTTCGCATGCTCGAAAGCAGTCCTGCGGCCGGCGTGATCGGCACGCAATCGCTTTGCCGCGGCCTCGGCATCAAAAACGCTATCGCCTTCGACATGGGCGGCACCACGGCCAAGGCCGGCGTGATTTACAAGGGCGAGGCCCTAACGACGGGCGCGGCGCTGATCGGCGGCTACGACAAGGCCTTGCCGGTGCAGATCGCCATGATGGACATTTTCGAGGTCGGCACGGGCGGCGGTTCGATCGCACGGGCCGAAGATGGACTGTTGCGTGTGGGTCCGCAGAGCGCGGGCGCGCAGCCGGGGCCGGCCTGCTATGGCCAAGGCGGCGAGGAGCCAACCATAACCGACGCTAATCTGATGCTGGGGCGGCTCGCCGCCGATCGTTTCCTTGGCGGCGAGATGAAGCTCGATGTCGCGGCCGCCGAGCGGGCGCTGACCAAGGTCGGCAAGCCGCTCGAGATGAACGCGACCGAAATTGCCGACGGCATCCTTCGTATCGCCGCAACAGCGATGTCATACGCCGTGAAGGGTGTCACCACCGAGCGCGGCCTGGACGCAGGTGACTTCGTGCTCGTGGCCTATGGCGGCGCCGGCCCTTTGCACGCGGTCGATGTGGCGCGTGAGATCGGCATCCGCAACGTCATCATACCCGGCGCGCCGGGCGTGTTCTCGGCGTTCGGCATGCTATTCTCTGACCTGCGTTACGACTACGTGCGCACACACTTGATGCAGCTCGCCGACGCCACGTTCGACGAGATCGAGGCGGTATTCAAGGAGCTGGAGCAGAACGGTCGCGAGGCGATTGCCGCGACCTCTGTCACGCCGCGCCAGATCGTCGTCAAGCGCGCGCTTGACATGCGCTATGTCGGCCAGGAACACCCGGTCACTGTGGAACTGCCGATGCGCATTTTCCAAAAGCAGGATCGCGGTGCGATCAAGCGACATTTCGATAATGACCACATGCAGCGCTACGGGACTTCGGCCCCGAACGAGAATGCCGAAATCGTCAGTCTGCGCGTCACCGTGGCCGGTCTAATGCAGAAGCCGCCGCTGGATAAAATCGAGAAAGGCGACAGTGCGCCGCCGAAATCAGCCTCCAGCGGCAAGCGCAAAGTTTGGTTCAACACTCGCTTTCACGATGCGGCGACATATCGCCGTGCGCAGCTTCTATCCGGCAACAGGATCAGCGGTCCGGCGCTGATCGAGGAGCACGCCTCAACCACGGTGCTGACGCCGGGCGATACGATGATGGTTGACGATTACGGCAACCTGATAATCCGGGTGGCGGGAGCAAGACGATGACCAAGCGAACAAAAGCTGCTGCTGTGAGCAAGCGCAAGGTCGACCCGGTGGTCGTGGAGATCGTTCGCAATGGCGTGCTCGCCGTGACGGAGGAAATGAAAACAAACCTCATGCGCACGGCCTATAACATGATCATCTACGAGGCGCTCGACTTCACCACCGGCCTGTTCACGCCCGCGGGCGAAACGGTCTCGATCGGCATCGGCCTGCCGACCTTTATCCGCGGCATGGCGGAGACGGTGAAAGCGAAAGTCCGGCATTTCGGCATCAAAAACATGAAGCCGGGCGACATCTATGTCACCAATGATTCCTACACCACCGGCAGTCACCTCAACCATTTCACTTTTACCCTGCCAATCTTTCATAAGGGCAAGCTCGTTGCGTTTTCCTGCTGCATGGCCCATTGGCTCGATGTCGGCGGCCAGCTTGGCGGCATGACCACGGATATCTACTCAGAGGGTATCCAGATCCCGATCGTGAAGTACCAGGATCGCGGCAAGGTCAATCAAGATCTCCTCGACATCATCCGCATGAACGTGCGCTTGCCGCCGCGCGCGATGGGGGATCTTCGCGCCCAGGTGACGGCCGTCAAAACCGGCGAGCGACGGTTTCTTGAGCTGTTGGACCGTTACGGACAGCGAGCAGTGATGAATTCGATTGCTGAGATCATGGACCGTGCCGAGGCCGCTGCACGAGCCCGGACTCTGACCATTCCCGATGGCGTCTACGAGGCGGAGTCATGGCTCGACGATGATGGCATCGATATCGGCAAGCGCATTCCCATCAAGGTCAAGGTGACGGTCAAGGGCGATGAGATGACGATCGACCTAACCGAGGTTTCGAAGCAGGTGCGCGGTTTCTTCAATTCCGCGATCACGACCGGCTATGGTTGCGCGCAGGTGGCTTATAAGTGCATCACATCGCCGACCGATTATCCTATCAACGATGGCGCCTTCCGCAGCCTTAAAGTGATCATTCCGCCCGGCCGAATCGTGAGCGCGACCCGCCCGGCGCCGATGCGGCTTTGGATGTGCTTTCCGATGACGATCATCGACACGATCTTCAAGGCGCTGCAGCCTGCCATTCCCCATCGTGTAATCGCCGGTCATCATGCCGATCTGGTCGCGCCGTCGTTCCATGGTTTCAACCCGAAGACGTCGGAATTCTTCATCGGCAACTTCGGTCCACTCGGCGGCGGCTGGGGCGCAAAGAAAACCGAGGACGGCGTATCCGCAACTGTCTGTCTGAACGACGGCGACACCCACAATGGGCCGAATGAGCAGGCCGAGGCGAAATTCCCGATTCTGGTCGAGCGTTTCGAGCTTGTTCCTGATTCCGCCGGCGCTGGCCGTTATCGCGGCGGTCTCGGCGTCGCGCGCACCACCCGTGCGTTGTCGCCCATCGTCGTGAATGTCCAAAGCGACCGTTCGAAGTGCCCGCCATGGGGCCTTGCAGGAGGCGCCGACGCAGCCGGCAATGCGATTGCGTTTCGACTAGGTGGCCAGTGGAAGACCGATTTCCCGAACGCCAAGGTGCTGGTAGCGCAACTCAAGACCGATGACGCGTGGCGCATCTCTTCGGGCGGCGGGGGCGGTTATGGCTCACCGTTTGATCGCCCGGCTGAGGATGTGCGCGAAGACGTGTACCAGGGGTATGTTTCAGTTAAGGCCGCGGCCGAGCTCTACGGTGTAGTCGTCGATCCGGTCACTTGTGAGATCGATCGCGCCGCGACAGAGCGCTGCCGCTCTCGCTTTCCAGGTTTGGCGGCGAGGCGAAAGGTAAAATGATCATTCTGTGATGACCACGCCTTGATCGGTTCGATAAAGAGACAGTCGGGGGAATTCATGGCTGACACCATTGGTTTGGGCGAACGCGGCGATATGCGCCACGTGGTGGTGCGGCTTGAACAGCTGCCTTACTGCTCCTGGCATCTGAAAATGCGGCTTATCATCTGCACCGCATGGTTCTTCGATGCCTTCGATTCGATCACGATCGCCTATGTGCTCCCCCCAATTATTGGGTTATGGCATCTCAACCCGCAGCAGATCGGGCTTCTTATCGGAATCGGTTTTGCCGGCCAATTGCTGGGCGCCATTGGATTCGGCTGGCTTGCCGAACGCTGGGGTCGCCGCCTGTGTATGTTGGTCACGCTGCTTATCTTCTCACTTGGGGCTTTGGCCTGCGCTGCGGCGACTAGTTACGAGCAACTGTGGTTGTTGCGATTCATTCAGGGCATTGGGCTCGGCGGCGAGATTCCGTTGATGGCCGCATATCTGAATGAATTCGCTCACGCGGAAAACCGCGGCCGCTTTTCCCTTTCGGTTCAAGTACTGTTTGCGATCGGGCTCCTGGCCGTCGCGCTGGTCAGCGTTTATGTCGTGCCGCACTGGGGTTGGCGGTGGATGTTCGTCATTGGTGCTATTCCGGCGCTGGTAGCTATTCCAATGCGTACAGTGCTGCCTGAATCGCCGCGCTGGCTAGCCAGCCAGGGACGCAATGATGAGGCAGACCGCGCTTTGACGCGGATCGAGACCACTGCAGCACAAGACGGCAAACTCGTGCCGCCGCTACCGAAAGATTTGCCGGAAGTGCCGAAGGCTCGCTCACGCATTATTGAACTGTTCAGGGGCATTTATCTGCGTCGCACCATATCGGTGTGGTTTATTTGGATTGGCGCCTATTTCGTGTCCTATGGCATCACCGCCTGGGTGCCCTCGCTGTTCCGCACCGTCTATCATCTCAACGTAGAGCAATCATTGATCTATGGACTGATCATAAGTTCCGTCGGCCTTTGCGGTACAATATCTGCAATCTTTCTCATTGATACCATCGGGCGCCGGCCGTTGCTCATGCTCAGCCTTGGGGGGTGTTCCATTCCGCTGATTTCCTTTGCGTTCCTGCCGCAACTGACGGCAGCCGCGACGCTTGCGGTTGCCACCGCCGGGATCTTGTTTCTCAGCGCATCGCTGATAACGCTTGCGACTTACACCGCCGAAATCTACCCAACGCATTTGCGCGCGCTCGGCGGGGGCGTTGCCAGCGCGTGGCAGCGCGGAGCATCGATGGTCGGCACCACAGTCGTCGGATGGGTTTTGCCATTTTGGGGTATCAACGCAGTGTTTGTGATGTTTGGGCTATTCGCGCTGATGGGGGCGGTCGTTACGTTTTTCTTCGCAGTCGAAACGCGAGCGAAAGTTCTCGAGCGGGTATCGCCTGTCTAGTCGAGAGCCGCCCCTGTGGTTGTCAGACCTTGGCGAGCTCGAACGTCGAAGGATGAAACAATTCCACAGCGGCGAGCTTGCGATCCACCAGGCCCTGTTCGTGAAGGTACTCTGTCAGCGCCTCTATTTCCGGCGCGTTTTCCGCCACGCCATATCTCCAGAAATCACGCCCCATCAGCGCGCTGGTCTCGTTGGTTTCAGCTTCAAGCCATGGCAGACTCACCATCAGCGCATTGACGTCGCGCAGATCCGCCATGGCGAGTGCCTTGGCTTCGCAAAATGCCTTATAGATGCTCGTCGCCAACCAAGGATATTTTTCGGTAAGCGTTTTGCGGATGCCGATCAGGTGCATGATCGGAAATAACCCGGTCTTCCGGTAATACGCTTGCTCGGCAGCTCGCGTATCCGCAAAGAGCCGTGAGATGTGCGGTTCGCCGTTTATGAACGAGGACGGTGCCCGCGCGGTAAAGAGCGCGTCAAGCTCACCTTCCCGGAGCATGGCGACGAGCGTTTGATCCGGACCGATCGGCCGCAGATCTAATCCCGCGATCAGTTTAAGCGGCGTGCGCTCATGCCGGCCGGGCTGCTCCTGGCCGCCGCTGCGCCAATGAATCTCGGACGGCAGCACGCCGTATTCGTGCTGGATCAGACCGCGCATCCACACCACGGCGGTGATCTGATATTCGGGCACGCCGACGCGCTTGCCGCGCAAATCTTGCGGCTTCTCTATCCCGGCTCCCATGCGGACATAGATTCCGGAATGCCGGAAAATGCGCGAAACGAAAGCCGGAATGCCAATATAGGATGCGTCGCCCGCGGCGACTGTGCGGGCGTAACTTGAAAATGACAGCTCAGAAATATCGAACTCGCGGAATTTAAAGGCACGGTGAAAAATCTCCTCGGGATAGAGCGGCAAATAAGTGACCGCACAACCCTCGATTCTTACCGTGCCGTCCTTGATCGCGCGCGTGCGGTCATAATTGCCGCAAGCGATCGTAACCGGCACATCAGCCATTCCCAGCTCCCCATTCTCGACCGCGGTTTGGATCGCCGCGGTCGCCCGTTCATATGTCGCGCGCGTGTTTCGCTATTTTCAATCGGTCAGTCAGTCCTGGATGTTTGCGCAACGTCTGCTTTTCCTCCGAAAGCGGGCAAGCGCGCGCCGATGTCACGAAGTCAATCCGTTCCATATACGCCGACCATAGGGCCGATTGGCAGGAAGTTGCCATTCCGCCCCAGGACGGGCGAATAAAAGCTGGTCGCGCTACCGCCGTCCAAAAACAGAGCGTTCTTGCATCGAAGCTTATCTCGGAAAAGACGCGCGAACTCACCAAACGAAACTTCTGATTCCGATATGGCGAACACGACCAAATTGCGATCGCGGCTGCCAACGGCGACTCGGTATTTTTTTGATCCACCATATCGAACGAACCGAGCGTTCACTTCTCCGTCTATGACCAGCATCGGTCCCGATTGAGTGGCAAAGTCTACCTGAGACTTTTGTTTAACGAACGAGCGGGTTTCTAGGATGCCAGCGACCTCTCCGGTCACGTAAAACACGCCGTTTGGTCTCATGTGGAAATTACCGGGTCCCGCACTCGTGTTGGCACGCACCAGCTCCCGACCTTCCTCGACATATAGGCCGACCGGGGAGTTGTCTGGATGGTACATGCCACCATTTGTCGCGAAAAGGAGGCGCCGTGAGTGGTTACCAAGCGCCCGCGGCAACGAGGAAAGATATCCGTAAGGGTGCCCGTCCGGCTTTTTCCAGAACAACTTTACGGAATGTCGGCGTAGGTCCACCTCGCAAACTGTGTATTCGCCATGCTCATACGTGACAGGCTGGCACGGCGCCGATTCCGCGCGAATCGAGAGCTCCGGAACGAGGAAGACCAAAAGGGCTAAACCGAGTGTTGAAAAATTTTCCGCCACGATCCTACTTGCTTTGTTCACGAAGAACGTTCTCGATCCGACGATCGGGAGCGAGCCACATCACGGCGACCATCACGTAAATTGCGATCGATATCCAGGGATTAACAAAGGCCAGCAATATCGCGGCAGCATAAAGGACCGGGGATATTTTGCCTTTTATGTCGGTGCCGAGGGCATTGGCGAGTAAGGACTCGGACCCCTGCTTTCGCAGGATCGCTTTTTGCAGCAGATAGTACGCGATGGCTGGCATAAGCAATATGGCACCGTAAAGGGCAGTGGGGATCGGAACTAAAAAGTTTTCACCCATCCAAGCTGTCGCAGCAGGGATTAGCGAGAGCCAAAACAAGAGAAAGGAGTTGGCCCAGAGGATGAGCCCGTCCACGCGCGCAACGGTGTGCAGAAGGTGGTGATGATTGTTCCAGTAGATCGCCAAATAGACAAAGCTCAAAACATAGCTTACGAAATTTGGAGTCACTGCCATTAGTGCCATCCAGTCCGAGCCGTGCGGCACCTTTAACTCCAGCACCATAATCGTGATGATAATCGCAATCACACCATCGCTGAACGCGGCCAGACGATCCTTGCCCATGACGTTGTCCCTGCTTGTTCAACAGCGCTTCATTATCGGGGGCAACAATCGAATGGTGCAACGGGCGCCGAGGGCAGCAGACATTTCAGGGCCCCGGCTAATGTCCGCTTTACCCCCAAGAGCGAACATTAGAACTCAGCCGCCGAATGTCCGCTTTGTGCCGAAAGCAGACATTGCGCTGCATCACTCGATCACCTGATCGGCGAGCTGCAGCAAGGAAAGTGGAACAAACGGCCCAAGCTGCGTTGACGGTCTTTAAGATGCGAGTGTTAAGCCATGGCTTTGTTCTTGATTGCACCAATGATCGCCGTGAGTATTGCGCCGCCAGCGCCACCGGCGATCAGCTGTGAGACAATGCCGCCAACGCTCAGGTGGCCCGTCTCCGCTGCGGCCACGACCGATGGCAGCGCTAACGTAACAATCTGGCCGAGTACTCCGCCTCCGACCAAGCCGGAAATAATGTTCCCAATTGTACCGAGATCAAAGGTCGGTGATGACTTGCCTGTGGCAACTCCACCAAGCGCTCCCGTAATGAGGTTGATTAGTATCTGTTCCATGTTGATCTCCCCTGTGACCTGCGCAGTTTCATTTTCAAGCGCGCCGCTGATAAACCACCACGCCTAATCTACTCCAACCTGAGTGATCTCGTTTGATGATAAACACAAACGTCGTGCAATCTATGCACCTATGCACAGCTTATCCTCAAGATAAAAGCGCCGTGGGGTTAGCGGTTTGTCTTCTGATCCGACACAATGTGTTGGCGAGCACCAACCAGAACAGGGGTGGATCATGGCAAAACGTAAGAAGAAATCAAAAGTCCAAAAGCGTGCAAAACCGCGGAGAGGAAACTCAGCCAAACGCGGTAAGGCACGGAAGGCTGCGCAAGCGAAGAGGGTTGCCAAGGCCAAACCCGCGCCAGTGAAGAAAGCTGCGCGGAAAGTGAAACAGCCTGTCGCTCCAGTAGTCGAAAGCGTCGCTGTTGAGGTGATCGAGCAACCTGCTCCGGGCGTGATAACTGTCACGGAAGTTGAGGAGACTGAAATCCGTAAAGCAAGCTGACGTCGCGGTGTGGCTCAATCGCAACGCTCAGGTAGAATTATGCATTTTCCTGGCGGGGATTGATTGACGGCCTTTGGTCTTGGGCCGACGATTGCCGGGCTTCATGGCACGCCGCAAAGAGGGGCTGCCAGATCGAAGCGTACAGGCTCGCCGGGGCTTCTCGGCGAGCCTGACCACTTACAGCCAACACAATCTTTTTGCTGAGGTCCGCGCGGAGCGACAGGCAATCGTAGCGCTCTTTAGCGTTACGGAACTCGCTTACGTGCCCACGCACTGAACCCGACAATGCACAGAACCAGCGCCGCGAATACAGCGACATTCAACACTGCATCAATCATGCTTCCTCTCCACTGAAAGCAGATTGCCGCTTGAGGTGTTGATTTGTCGTAGGCCAGAAATATTCCCGGCAGTCTTGTTTAATGACAGACGATTACCCCAACAATAGGGTTGTGCGATGCACGAACGCTGGCGAGGCCACTGACAATTCCGAGCGCGATGTTGAGCCAGAAAATCCTTCGCAATTGGATCGTGAAGAACTACGGCGCGCGCAAGAAGCTAGATGCTGCGCGCATTTCAGCCTCGCTCATTTTCGGCTCAAGCGAGCGACGGATCTTGTATATCTCAGCCTCAATATCCTTGAACTTACGAGCGAGCTTCAAGATGTCAGACACCTTATATGCGCGGCTCTCGGGCGGTAGCTCCGGCTGCCCCCACCGCACTCCTCCGCGAACCTCAATCGTTAAGGTCCGACGGTTAAAACAGCACCATGTGCCCTGGGCGAGGAAATTGCGATCTCTACAAGGATCAATAGCTTCGTTCAGAATATTTTTGATTTGCACACTCTGCGGCAGGCCGCTGCCACGGTGATGTCTAATCAAGATGATTATCTTCCCCGTCCCACTCTCTGACGCAGTCCATTGATTCTCAGCTCGCTCGCCAAAACCTGGCTTCTTCGGGTTGATGGCACCTACCAATGAACGGACCTCACGCTCGAATGCCGCATGGGCAAACATCATCCGACCAAATGCGATAGTATGCGGTGCAATTTCATTCGGGTCGGGAAAGGCCACATCGTGTCGGTCCATCGCTCAAACTCCGGCAGGCGCGCATGGCGTCGCCACAATTCCGCTACCTTAGCGATGTTCACAGCGATTCGCCGAGCCTCATAATAAAAGCCCCGCGCGCTTCGACGCGGAGTTTTGAACGGCGACAAGCTACGCTCATACACACGCTGTCGCTATTCCGAGCAAATCGACATTTCATGAATGTGTTTTGTTCCTTTTTTGATTGCGAGTGTCCGCTTTGGGTCAAAAGTGGACATTCAAGCGCCTTCACCGGATGTCCGCTTTAACCCCAAAAGCGGACATCGCACGTAATCAGTCAATTTTCGGCAATAGCAAATAAGTTCCGCCCTTGAGCCCCCAGAGATCGAGATGAGCCGTTGATCGAGCGTCGAGAGACACCCAATGAGCGTGTGTGCGTTCCCCACCATGGGTGGCAATCCCAACGAGATCAGTCGCAACGTAGAGGCCTGTTACCAGACCGTCGATCTCATCGCTCTTGTTCTCAAGAGTAATTGCCATGGGCAAGCCCATACCATGCGGTCCGCCTGTCGGTGCAGCGTTGACGTGCATGACATAGGGACCGATGTTGCCTCGCACCTCGAACGGGAAAGACTTCTCCGCGTCGATGCCGTGAGTGCTCGCCATGGCGGCGATGTAAGATTCAACCGATTCCGGCGCCACGTCCTTTTCTACCCGAATACTTTGCCAGCTGGCGGCTGATGCTGTCGCCAAAAGGGCCGCATATTCCGACTTCGCGTCAGTCAGGGCGCCAAACTTTCCATAGCTAATGACAAGCCTGCCATCGAAAATCGAAATCTCCCCGTGCGCATCAGCCACTGCTCCGACTCCTATCGTGGGATGTTTAGCCATTACAGAGGCCAACTGTACTTTGGGGGTGAAATCCCCCGTCATCATCATTTTCCGAAATTCACCGAACGTCTCAACGTCATAGGGCTGATGAAGAGTATGCGGGAAAGCGTCGCCTGGCGGCTGAATTTGCTGTGGCCACGCTCGAGTAAACGCCAACGCGGCCAGCAACACACCGCAAATCAATAACCTAATGTTCAAATCACGCATGCAAGCAAAAGAGCGCGCTCCGGCCCTATCACTATTGACGCAGATCAAGGCTTCGCGGCGATGGACTATGTCCGCTTCGCAGTGCGCCCGCGCCATAAGCGGACCTCATCCATACGGTCAAGCCATTCCCATCAAGAACAAGCACACACTTCCTGCGATGAGGACGATGCCAGCAAGGCGCGCGACTAGGCGGCCCATGGAAGTGACCCTCTCCACAAAAGCGAGGAGTGCGAGGAGGACGATCCAAAGCACGTTCATTACGCCGCCCACCAGCAACAGCGCCATCAATGCCCAGCAGCACCCAACGCAATACGCGCCATGGCGAAGCCCGAGCATTACGCAACCCGGTGCGTCGTGGCGATAGCCGCCATGACGCATGACGAACGCAAATGGCATCTGGCATTGGGTGAGGCATAGCTCATTCAGTCGGGTCCATTGGTAGAGGCCAGCCGCAACAAACACGAACCCGCCAAGAATATGGTTCGTGCTTGCCATGGTGAAATCGAGCAAAGCGGCACGCTGGAGCGCCCATTGCACCAATGTGGCAAACAGCGCGAAAGCGACCCAAATCAGGAAATAGCCGGCGGCGAACCAAACCGTTGCAGCGAGAGCCATGCCCTGCGTGTCCGTTTGTCGGCCAACACGGGCGTACATGAGAAACATTGGCGCCGCCGACGGCGTCATCATGCCGACCATCATCACGGTCCACATGGCGAACACGAAAGCGAATTCCATTGCCCGCCACGGCATATCCGTCGGCACCATGAGACCCATGCCGGATGGGATCATCCGCAACCCGGTCATATCCATGCCGCCCATGTTCATGTCGGCCGAGAGCCACAGCAGATAACTCCACGCCAAAACAGTAAGTAGAGCGACCGCAAGGATTATGACAATGCGATCGCGTCTAAGTACGGCTGCTTTAGTGGGCACGAGGTTGAAAATTTCGCACTCGATCCCGGCAGCACGAAGCTTTGTTGCGATAAGAGCCGCAGGCAGAAGATCGCCCTCACCGGGCAGCAAAGGTCCCCCGCCGTCTGCGCGGTCGGTGCCGACAACCATGCTCGCCAGTCGATTGTTCTCAATGGCCATGATGGTCGTTTTTGATCCGTGCTGCCGTCACAATCAAGCTTCGCCTGAGCGGAGCATCCGCCATAGCGATACTTTGGTTTAGGCTTTACCAATCGTCGCGTGCGTTTTTGCGCAGGATCAAAGTTCTACGGGCTCAAATTTGCTTTTATCGCCATCTGGAACGGCTCTTTGTGAGGATGAAGGCCGTTCCTCGTCCTCAAAAACTAATGGCCGCCTTCTTGGCGGCCTTTTTCTTTGAGCTTATGCCTGACACATATTGGGGCCGGTTCACGAGCGATCTTGATCAGATAAATGTCCGCTTTGGGTCAGGAACGGACAACTTAGCGACAAGTACTGATGTCCACTTTACCCCTCAAAGCGACATCTTCGGACCTTTGGGCCCACGGTACGATAGTGGAACCTGATACCCTGATAGGCGTTTCCAGCCCGTTTCACTCCATGGAGGGGACGATTGGAACGAAAAAAGGCATCTGATTTCCCGCAGGAGCTGCTGAACCTATTCGATGAGTATGTGCATGGCGGCATCAGTCGCCGTACCTTTCTAAATCGTGCTCAGAAGTTTGCCGTCGTCGGCGGTGTTACCGCCACTGCGCTATTCGAGATGCTTAGGCCAAACTACGCCTGGGCTGTGCAAGTCGAGAAGAACGACAGCAGAATTAAGGCTGAATCTGCAACCGTGCCATCACCGAAAGGGAACGGCAGTATTGCCGGCTATTTAGTGCGGCCGGTAACCGCGACGGAAAAGCTGCCTGTTGTTCTGGTTATCCATGAGAACCGAGGCCTCAATCCGTACATCGAGGATGTAGCGCGCCGACTAGCCATCACCAATTTCATCGCATTCGCACCCGATGGGCTGACATCGGTCGGCGGATATCCTGGTGATGATGAGAAAGGCGCTGAACTATTCGCACAGGTTGATCGCCCCAAGATGCTGCAGGACTTCTTAGCGGCGGCGGCCTGGCTGAAATCGCATCCTAATGGCACCGGTAAGCTGGGGGCTGTGGGTTTCTGTTTCGGCGGTGGAGTGGTGAACCAATTGGCGGTGCGAATGGGCACCGATCTTAGTGCGGCTGTTCCATTCTATGGCTCCCAACCAAGCGCTGAGGACACAGCCACCATTAAAGCTCCCTTACTTGCCCAGTATGGTGAGCTTGATAAGCGAATTACGTCAGGTTGGCCGGCGTTTGATGAGGCGCTTACCCGGGCAAACGTCCCGCATGAAGCGTACGTGTATAGTGGCGCCAATCACGGTTTCCATAATGATACGACACCTCGCTACGATGAAGCGGCGGCAAAACTGGCCTGGCAGCGCACGCTGGATTGGCTGAACAAATATCTAAGAGCACCGAAGCGCGTTTGATTGAAAACGATCTCGAAACGGGTGCCACTAATACAAAACCCCATTGTCGTTGGAGACCTGACTTTGACGAATCATGAGGTTAAGAATGGTCGGCGTGAATTTCTCGTTACCGTCTCAGGCGGTATCGTAGGTCTAGCGGTTGGGTGTCTGCAGGCGCGGGTTCTAGCGCAGCC
>Ga0066395_10000103_pt1 | contig 30852 bp, 30 predicted proteins | sample PanSoiPlot1MoBio_FD_61218 | JGI IMG/M metagenome (GOLD analysis project Ga0066395, IMG submission 61218) | Tropical forest soil microbial communities from Panama analyzed to predict greenhouse gas emissions - Panama Soil Plot 1 MoBio | ecosystem: Environmental > Terrestrial > Soil > Tropical... | reverse complement strand
CCTCAGCGGCTGCGCTGATGATGTGCTCGCAATTGTCGACGACCAACAGCATCCGCTTGTCCCTGAGCGCGGCGACTAATTCGGGGAGCGGCTCCTCGGACTGAATCTCAAGCCCAAGCGCCGTAGCGAAGGTGACGGGCACGAGGTGCGCGTCGTGCAGCGGTGCCAGGTCGATCAGCCACACGCAGTGTTCATAGGCTTCGATCACCTGCTGGGCCACTGCGAGGGCGACGGACGTCTTCCCGATTCCGCCGGGCCCAGCAATGGTGAGTAAACGCAGCTGCGGTAATCGCTCCGCGAGTTCGTCGATAATATCGGCGCGTCCGATCAGTCGCGACAGACGGATCGGCAGGTTGTGTTCAGGTTTCATCCCAGTAGCGGCCGGCACCGACGGCCGCAGGTTGTCTGCGAACCTGACCGGCGCAACAAATCGGTAGCCCCGTCCGGGTATGTTGACCAGGAAACGATTGTCATCGCGACGATCGCCAAGAGCACGGCGCAAGGCGGCGATATGGACCGTGAGATTGGCCGGCTCAACGAATGTGTTTGGCCAAATGCGGGCCATCAGTTCGTCGTTGCTGAACAGCTCGCCCGGCCGCTCGACCAGCGCAATCAGGATGTCCAGGGCGCGGCTGCCGAGCGGAACCGTCTTGTCAGCATGTAGCAGGCGCCGTTGCGTCGGAAACAAGCGGAACGGGCCAAACGAGATCGTCCTTGCTGTCGAGTCATTGGGCCAATTCGCTTCCATCAACGCAGTCCGGTTAATAAACGGATTCCCTGTTGGGCTTTCGGCGTAGAAAGCAGGGCGGGAACGAGCCTGATGCGCCCAGCGTCCTTTCACCAGGGGAAAGCTTTGACGAGTTGTCGATACGGAACTACTCATGATCGCCTCCCTTTCGCTTGGCGGGGCCGATAGCTGAAATGGACGCACGTGAGCAAATCGTCGTGATCGTATGGCTTGGCAGACCAACCGCCTTGACGAAGCGCGCAGCGAGCTCTCCGCATTGGGTGTGACATCCCTCGTCACGACCTCCAGGTCTCCGGCGAGAAACAATGCCGTCCAACTCGCTCCGATGACGCCTGTACCAATTACCCCTGTACCAATTACGCCTGTGCCAATTACGCCTGTGCCAATTACGCCTGTGCCAATTACGCCTGTACCAATGAAGCCCGATTACCGCATTGCAAAAAGTCAAATGGTCCCTGCCTACAAATTGACCAAGGTAAACCCGTCCACGCCAGCCGACACGGCGAACAGGTTTGTTGTAGGAAACGTCCGTTCTTCTTCGAGGTAATTTCAGCGAAGGCGATAGCTGCGAGATTCTCCTCAGCGCGGAAAAAGTTTCGTTCTCCCGACTGGTCGAGCTCGGTGGAACAAAATCTGATCCTGGGGAGCGATGAATGCTGCAACCGTCGGTTCGCCGACCTTCGCTAAAATGCAGACCGCCTATATCGCGCCGCCCGACAGAAGAATCGGAAACGCGATCGGCACCTCCCGTGAGGGATTCCACAGCGCACGTCACAATCGTTTGGTCGACAACTCAAGCTTCCCTGCTGGTCATCGCGCGCGATTTTTCCTGCTGACAGCCCCGGCGGGCGATGCGTCAGGGGGCACCCTCTGCCTCGGCAATGGCGTCCTGGACTTTGGCAACGGCTTCTTTCATCCAATCAAAATCGACGGACTCGGGAAGACCGTCCTGCAGGACCGGCAAAGCAAACTTAAGGGCGGCCAGCATTCCAGCATTAATCCTGCGCAATCTGGCATTCTCGTTTGTCAGTTGTGTCGCATCCAAGGTCAATTGAGCAAGGTCAGTATCGAGGTCCGACCGAGATGACATTGCAATCTCCATCGCTTGTCGCAACCGAGCGTCTGACACAGAACGGTCCATTGCTTTCAGATTGATGTCGATCTCGTCGGTGAGGCCATGCCGCGTGCCAATACGCGGTGATTTTTCGGTTCGTTGTTGACGGACGCTCGACATCTCTCCTTCTCAAATCGCCTGAAATCATACGCTAGTTGATCAAACATTGTCGCCAAGCAGCAGAACATGTCCACATCTCGCGAACAATCTGTTACGGCTGCTGCAAGCCGGTACTGTCTTGCTCGATTGCAGCGATGAGCCGATGTGGCCGCTTGCCACCGACCCGCTCCGAATCCCGTTTTGGGAGAATTCGACAGATTAGGACCCATGGACTTCTCCTCATCGGCTCTTTTGAGAGTATTAAGCTTGAGTGATTGGGGACAAAGCCTCAGCCGCCGTCTCGTCCTGCAATCGCCATCATGACGACCGCGGCGCCCGACGTGGCCAAGTTGACGCCCACCACGAGGCCCAGCACCCACTGGGCACTGGTTGGCCAAGCCCAAATGATAATTCCGGCCAGCAGCAAGTCCGAAATGCCACTTGCCAGCAACCATCCCCACGAACCCGGTATCACATCGCGGTAACTGAACGATGAAACGGTCTGGAAAATGCCCTCCGCAATGAAGAACGCGGTGAGCACAAGCGTGAGTGAGAACGCCCCTGCGACCGGCTGCCAAATCAGCATGACCCCGACGACTACAGATAGAAGGGCTGTCACGAGCGTCCACAGCAATGTCGAGAGGTTGCCCGCCGAGAACATCGCAACAAGTCCAACGATGCCGCTGAGCAGGAACAGCCACCCGACGTAGATGTCGATGGCAACAGTCGCGGCCGCCGGCATTGCGACGGCAATGATGCCGAGGATGATCATCACCACGCCCTGGAACAGAAACAACTTCCAGTGCGCACGTAGCACGTCTCGGACCGCGCTCGGCATGCTGGTGACATGTGGACTCGTGGAAGTCATTGGAGTTCCCCTGTCAATTCCTCTGGACTGCCCCGGGTGCCCGGAGGTGTTCTCCGGGCTCTCCGGTTGCAGAGATCTGCGCTGGCGAGGGACACTTCACCGGCCGTTTAACGCGGTGCATACTCGAATTGAGGCATCGCCTTGATGATGTCCTTCGAAGCACCGGCCAGTACGAACTTGCCTTCATTCTGCGTGAACTGGCTCACCGGTATTGCCACGTCGTGCTTCGCGACTCCGAGGAAACCTCCGGCGCCGATGATAGCATAGGATACGGCCTTGCTGGGAGAAACGATGAGATCGTCGACCGAACCGACCTTTTCGTTCTTTTCATTGTAAATAGCCTGTCCAAGGAGCTGCCTCCTGGCGCTCCAGCCCGTGCTAACGTCACGCAGTTCCGCGTATTCCACACCGAGCAAAGTTGTGCCAGCGACCTGCGCAGATACTCGGGCAGAAACGAGGGAAGTTGCGACAACGATGCCTGCAACAGTCGCAAGAGCAACACCGATCGTGCGGTTCATGATTGACTCCTCCATCTGTATTGGTGCCGTTGCAGCAGCAAGCCTCTGACAGATCCATATGGCAGGGCGTGCGCTCGAGAGCTTGATACCTCGCACCCCCGCACGAGATCGAATGAAGGGTTCCAAAGCCTGGCAAATTTGTATGAATCGACGGATCACGAAGACGCCGCAGGCCGAGGTGCGATTCGTTCGAAAATCACTAGGATTGTGGAAGAATGTTATCGCAGCCGACCTTTGCTGCCACATTAAAATTGAAGCTGGTTGCGGATTTTGCCTGATTCAGCGCCCTGACGAGCCGCAATAAGAATACCACGCCAGCTCTCATTTTTGCTCTTGCTTCATTTCGTCGGCGTCAAGTTCCTCATTCAGCCGCAATACATCATCATAAATCGAGCTGAAATCACGTTCCAATTCGATCTTAATAATCTCCCACCCCGAGCCCTTGGCTTCGGCGCAAGCAAGCTTGTCCTGCATTCGTTCGCGGCGTCCTTGAATTTGGCTGATCAATGATTGATGCGGATCGGATAGTTCGCCTCGTTCCCTGAACTCGCGTGTCACCGCGTCAAGCCGCCGTGAAAACTCGTCCAGCTTGGTCCTCATTTGATCGCGTTCCGCTTCGCTCATCGGATCAGCTCCACACTTCCGGCCGGTGAGTGTTCGCTACGGATTCCCATGCACCAGTTGCCGGTGTCGTGGCACGGGCAGGTACTCAACGCCGCCCTGGGTGCGTGTCGGCTGCGGGTACAACGACATGAGCTCCACGATCTCCCTCGGCATATCGGTGTTCACCGGAAGGCCGAATTCCTTTGCGGTGGCCGCAAAGATTGGATTGTCGTGCGTCCACGTTCCGATCGACAGCTTTTCCGCCAGCGCCTCGGCCTTGTCACCAGGAAGTCGGCGATCGAGGAGCCCCTTCGCCGCCAGTTTGACCTGAGCGATTGCCTTGCCGGCGATATCCGCCTGTATGAGTGTCTGGTCATCAATCTCCCCGATCGGCTTTTTATCGATAACCTTGAGTATAGACACTGCTGGCGACTGTCCAATCTGTGGATCGATTGGACCAAGCACGGAGTGCTCGGACATCACAATCTCATCGGCGGCCAGAGCGATGAGCGTGCCTCCTGACATGGCATAGTGTGGCACAAAGACGGTCACCTTGGGCTTGTGATCGCGTACTGCGTGCGCGATTTGCAGCGCAGCCAGCACGAGGCCTCCGGGAGTATGGAGGATGAGGTCGAGTGGCACGTCCTTATCAGTCATTTGAATAGCCCGAAGAACCTCTTCAGAATCGTTAACGTCAATATATCGGACGAGCGGGATTCCCAAGAAACGCATCGTCTCTTGGCGGTGGACCAGCAGAATGACACGAGAATTGCGGCTGCGTTCCAGTTGGGCGATCTTGCGGGTGCGCATGGCATCCAGCATATGTTGGTGCAACGTAGGCCAAAGGGCTGAAAACACAAAAAATATCCAAAAGAGGTCTGTGAAGGACATCATGAACTCCTGTCGGATCCGGATTGCGTCAGCGGTAACCCTGCGGATTGAACCCGAGAATACCTTCGTCGGCATAGTGAGGGCGGTAACCTGCCTTGGATCGCGTGAACAACGCCCCAAACGCCAGTCCAGCAAGAAAGCCGCCGACATGCGCCCACCACGCCACACCTCCGCCCACGGACAGCCCGAATAGCTCGACCGCTCCCTGCAGCAGCTGCATCAGGAACCAAAGCCCGATAAAGATGACTGCCGGCATTTCAAAAAAGAGCGGGAGAAACAAGATTGGAACAAGAATGACGAGTCGGGCCCAAGGGAACATAAGAACATAGCATCCCATGACTCCGGCAATCGCACCCGATGCGCCCAATGCCGGAACCGTCGACTCTGGGCTTGACACTAGGTGCGCAATCCCCGCGATGACGCCGCAAGCCAGATAGAACGCCAGATATCGCCCATGCCCCAACCTATCCTCGACCGTGGGTCCAAACAGCCAGAGCGTCCACATGTTCAAGATCAAATGTAGCCAACCTTCGTGCAAGAACATCATGGTAAGGAATGGCAGGTAATCTGTCGGCGTGAGCCCGGATGCACCAAAGTATCGGGCCGGCACCAGCGCAAATGACGAAATAAGCGAGTCAAGTTCGACTTCGCTCAGGGATTTCTCATACAAAAAGGAGGCGCAATTGACCGCAATCAGCAGCCAAGTGACGAGAGCCGGATAGCGGGATGGCACAGAGTTTTTGATCGGAAACATTCAATTGGTTCCGCTACGTTGGTACCGCTACGTCCACCTCGTCGCTAGCTTTGGCCTTAATCAATGCCGCGGATCCCGCGCCGCGGATTCCGCACAGCTCTAAAGATTATCTACGGCTGCAGATGGGAATCCGACCTAAGCAGTCAGCAAGCTCGTGTCCGACCGCAGCCGTTTCAGTTTCGCTCGCGGCAGCTATGCGGCTTGTCGATATACGCGACCACCACCGAGAGCCACAATCTCATCGACTGGGCGTGTGCTTCCTTCGTCGGCTTCGACAATAACCGCAGTCGTTCCTGGACGCATGTCACGGGTCACCGATTGCACAAAATCATCATCGAGCCCTGCCATCACCGCGTCGCCAGTCAGTCCGGTGGTTGCACCCAGAGCCGCCCCTAGCGCCGATCCAGGTGCGCCGCCAATCAATCCGATCAGGGCACCAGAAATGGTTCCAACCGCAGTTCCGAGAAGATGGCGATCTTTGCTCTCAAGCACCGACACGTTGCCGCGGCCGTCCTTGCCGACCATGACACCAGTCTTGAGCTTGAAATCGGCGATGCCCGCCTTCTTGAGATCCTTGATGGCACTTGCGGCATCATAGGCTGCGTTGGTGTTGTCGAATGTCGCTACGATGATCCTGTCGGTCATGCGCGTCTCCTATCGCCTTAGTTGTAGTTGCACGGTCGTCCAGTCTCGTGGCCGAAGGCAAGTTCATGCGCTCCTTGCGGCCGGCGTCGTCTGCGCCGTGTCTGCATCCATTCTGGCGACGACAGCTTCGGCAATGGCCTTTTCGGCTTCGTCGATCGCCGCCGCCGCGACGTCGATCGCGGCCGCAGCATAGCGTTCCGTGCTTTCGGCGCGCCTTGTCAGTTCCTTCATCTGTCTTTGGGCCTTCCACTCGTCGATCTTGTCGTTGGTGATTGTCTTCTTCTCTTCGGCCCATGCCTTCATACTTGCTAGGTCTGCCTGAACTTTGGCTTGCTGTGCTTTCACCTGGCTCTCAAGCGAAGCGACGTGGGCCCTGGCGTCGTTCTTGGCTTTATCGCCGGCGTTTTTGATTTTCGCTTCCAAGTCCTTGAGCCGTTTGTCCGCGTCATCGACTTTGGCACGGAGCTGGCTGCGGAAACTGTCAACCTGTGCGCTCACATCAACCTCCCAGTTCAATCTGGCCGGAGGGATCCGGGTGAGAATTCCTGTACATCTCACCGCCAGGCGGGCGGAGTGAAAGCTTCCAAATCTGGGTAAATTTCTGCTAACGAGCATTGCGAGCCGATCAACCCCTTGCGGCCCGGCTGCGAAACGTCACCCTCCCGGACATGGAGGGCGCCCAATATGGTTGTATTACCCCCATGCATGCCGCCGGGTGGATTGCGCGCAGCGTGCTGCGTCGGTCGAAGGCATTTCGCAGGTGCACATTCATATGCACTGGCGTTCTGCAGCTGGAATTGCGCCATGCGGTCCATTAACATCCGCCGCCATCGCCGAAGCGGGCGCGAAGCTGGATCCGTGTTCGCTCCACCGGGGGTTAAAATGGCGTCGGGCTCGCGGCACCTGCTTGCCGCTGCGACTGGCAGGGTGAATTAGCCCTGCGGTTGTTCGGTTAAGCCGTCCTCCTGGCAACAGGAACGCGACGGGGGCTGGGCCCCGCTTTTTTTTTCGCCCGCGGCCTTTCGGCATTAACTGTTCGTTAAGCCTTTATTAACCCCGCATTAGGGTTACCAAATCACTATAGGCGCAAGCTGAATTGCGAATCGGCCGCCGGTACCGCATCGGAACAGTTCCATGTCTGAAGTCATTTTTTCCCCGGGCGTTCGGCAAAATTTGAGGGCTCCGCAAAACGCCGCGAGTCTGATGCAGACGACCCAAGGTCGCCTGACGACGGGCAAGAAGATCAATAACGCGCTCGATAATCCGACGAGCTGTTTTACCGCCGCGGCGCTCGATGCCCGCAGCGGCGAACTGTCGGCCCTGCTCGACCAGATGTCGAACGGCATCAGCACGATTCAGGCCGCCAATAATGGCCTCACTTCGATCACCAACATCATCCAGGCCATGCAGGCGAGCGTGACTCAGGCGCGTCAGGATTCGTCGTGGCAGGATCAGTCGTTCTCGGTCAGTGCTGCCGCGATCGGCTCCGCGGCCTTGCAGCAACTGACATTCTCGGGTGGCGCGGTGACCGGCAATCAGTCGATCTTCCTCAATGATACCGAGACGCTCAACGGCACGGGCGGCCTTGGCGGCGGTACATCGGGCACCACCGGCACGCTCACCATCCAGGCCACCGATATCAATGGCGGCAACCCAGTGAACGTGGCCGTGAATGCCGCTGACACGGAAGCGACAGTGATTGCGGCCATCAACAATGCCGTTCGCATCCCAAATTTCGCCGTCGACGACGGCACGGACCAGATCAAACTCCAGGATACCGGCGGCAACGTGGTCACAGTCAGCGGAACGGCGGCAGCGGCGCTCGGCTTCGGCGCCGGCAACACTACATCGACGGCGACAGCCGGCCCGGCGCAAACCGCCGACAACCTCGTCGCCCTCATCAACAGTAATCCCAATCTCGCCGGGCTTGTAAAGGCATCGAACAATTCCGGCCAATTGCTGATCACAAACCTCTCGACCAACACGTTGACGATCACGGGCGTCAGCAACACCGCGGTCGATGGATCGACCGGTACCACCTCCATCGGCGGCAATACCGTCCGCGCCAACCTCGTCACATCGTTCAACCAGCTTCGCAATCAGCTCGACACCATCGCCAATGACTCAAGCTTCAACGGCAATAATCTGCTCACCGGCGACCAGTTGAAGCTGGTGTTCAACGAGACCGACACGAGCTCACTGACCATTCAATCGACCGCCCCGACCGGCATTAATCACGCCGTGCTTGGGATCGGCGGCGGGACGCTGACGCAATTCCAAGATAACATACAGCTCGACACTCTGCTGGTCGCGTTGCATAACGCCTTGATTACCGTGCGCAACCAGGCCGCCGCCTTCGGCTCGAATCTGTCGATCGTGCAAAATCGCCAGGATTTCACCAAACAGCTGATCAACACGCTGCAGTCCGGCTCCGATGCCCTTAGCCCCGCCGACAGCAACACAGAGGGTGTCAACATGCTTGCATTGCAGACCCGCCAGCAGCTCTCCACCACTGCGTTATCGCTCGCCAACCATGCGAACCAGGCGGTGCTGCGGCTGTTCCAATAGGTGCGCTGCGGTTCTGCCGCGGCGGGTGCGCACTCGTAAACATCACGATGCTCGAACACCGAGCAATCTCACGGCTGCAATAATGTTATCTTAGGCGGCAAAATGCGTAAGACCGCCAAAGGATCGCATGGCGGTGTCGTCGCCGATCTTGTCCCTGTGGCCCCGGACTCTATGGTAGAAACAAGAATAAGCGGGTGGCCGGGACATACTCAACGACCACAAGGAGAGAAGCGAGCCGCTTCAACTGACCTGGAATCCCCACCACGCGCCGCATATCATCGCGTGGACTGTGGTGCGACGCCGGCCGAACGCATTCCGCAGCTGGAGAGGCTGCATACCGGCTGCCCTTGTCGTGCTGGAATTGCACCGCACGCTCTATTAACATCCATCGCCATCACCGTCACCGTAACCGGACGGCAAATTCAAATCGGCAAAAATGATCCGTCGGGGATGAAAAATGGGGTTGGGCTCGTTGGCGACTATCAGGCTTACGTGTTCCGGCCTGGCGCGGCTTCTTGCCATCGCAATCGCTTTCGCGTTTTGCGCTGCGGGATCGACCGCGGCAGAGCCGATCTACCCGACTCGTCCGGTGCGTATCATCGTGCCCTACGGGCCTGGAGGTGTCGCCGACACCACCATGCGCATCATCGCTGACAAACTCACCCAGAAGCTCGGCCAGCAATTCATTGTCGACAATCGGCCGGGCGCCGGCGGCATTGTCGCCGCCAAAGCAGCGGCCACCGCCCCACCGGACGGCTATGTCCTGCACCTCACCGGCAACGGCACCGCCATCTCAACGGCGCTGTTCCGACAGCTGCCTTATGACGTGCTGCGGGACTTCACGCCCATCACCATCACCGCCTGGTTCGACCTTCTCATTGCCACCAGGGCGGACGGGCCGCTTCAGACCGTGGCCGATATTCTCAAGGCGGCGCGCCAGAACCCCGGCAAGCTCAACTTCGGCACCATAGCGCCTGGCAGTACCCAGAACCTGTCGGCTGAATTGTTCAAGAGCGCCGCCGATATCGATGTTGCCATGGTTACCTATCGCACGACCCCGGAGCTCGTTACCGGGCTCATGCGCGGTGACGTGCAGATCGGCTTCGACTATTACGCGGGGCTCAACGCGGCGGTCAGCGGCCGGCAACTCAAGGCGGTCGCGACCACCGGCGGCAAGCGCACGCCGGCGCTGCCCGCCGTGCCGACAGTCAGCGAAAGCGGGCTCCCGGGCTATGTGGTGGAGAGTTGGAATGCGCTTTCAGGCCCGGGCGGCATGCCGGACGACATCGTCAAGTTCCTCAACCGCGCTGTAAACGATATTCTCAACCTGCCCGAGGTGAAGGAGAAGGCCATGCTCAACGGCATGGAGGCGCGCGGCACAAGCCCGGAGGAAATGCAGGCGCGCATGAAAGGCGATATCGCCAAATGGGCCGCCGTCATCGAGAAGGCCGGCATCGAACGGCAGTGAAACCGCCGCACAGGCGGCCTTCACGTTTGCGTGCGCCGCCAATCGCGATTTCATTTTCGGTAAGACCGCTCAGACGCTTGATCCGAATCTCGCCGATGAGAGTGGATTGCGGCCAGGCATTTGACATTTCTTTCGAGTCGTGGCGGGGCTGTTCCGACCACGCCGATTATGCTTCCGCCACGCTTTAGGTTTGGGGTCGCCGGCGACAAGCCCGGCGACGGCTCTGGTATGTGTGAAAAGGATGCCTGCTATGAGTCCCGTTTCCGAGCCGATGCATCTGTGCACCCTGCTTGCCACCTATCCGCACACCGCGCCGCTCAAGAACCGCGAGGTCACGTCTGCTTGCGTCGCACTTGACTTCAAGGACGTGACGCCGGTGTGGAGCGGCTTCAAAGCGATGGTGCGTCGGCAGGAATTCGATGTGTCCGAAATGGCGATCGTCACCTATCTGATCGCGAAGTCATTCGGCAAGCCGATGGTGCTGCTGCCGGCCGTGATGACCGGGCGGATTCAACACGCCTGGGCGATCTATAACGGTGAACGCGGGAGACTGACGCCGGCCGATCTCAAGGGCAGGAAGGTGGGCATCCGCTCCTTCACCACCACGACCGGAGCATGGCTGCGCGGCATGTTCGAGAATGACTACGGACTCGATCTCGCGAGCGTGCACTGGATTACGTTCGAGGAGCCTCATGTCGCCGAATATGTGGACACTACGGAACGCGCGCCGCCCGACAAAAAGATCATCCCGATGCTGCTCGATGGCGAACTCGATGCCGTTCTCGGCGAGCGCTCGGATGACCCGCGCTTGAAATCGCTGTTTGGCGACCCGGTGGCGGCCGCGCACGCCTGGTACCGCAAGCACCATATCGTCCCTCTCAACCACATGGTGGTGGTCAGCGCCGAGCTGGCGAAATCACGCCCGGACGTTGTCGAGGAGGTCTACGCGCTCCTGAAGGAGGGCAAACGCCGCGCGCCACCGCCGGAGGGCGCCGACACCACGCCGTTCGGAGTGGAAGCCTGTGGTCCGGCCCTGCAACGCATCATCGATTACGCGGCCCAGCAACGGCTGATCCCGCGACGGTTCGAGGTCGATGAACTGTTCGACGAAACGACGCTGAGGATGCGGTGACTACGTAGGGTGGGCAACGCGCGAGCAATGACGTGAGTGGCATACGAGCGCTATAGCCGCGTTGCCCACGCGGTCGGGCCCCGGGTCTCACAGGGTGGGCAAAATCGCCTGCAGTGATTGGATGTTTGCGACCGCCGTGCGGGCGATTTTGCCCACCCGAAGCCGGAACCAAACAGGACGTTTGAGACAACAACCACCCTCAGCTGTGCGGACAAATTTTTGGATGATCCACCGATTCACATCCGCCCGTACTGTCCCGCACGCTGCGGGTGCTGTCCGTAAACCCCTATCGGGACAAGCCTTATAGGCTCGGCAATCGTCGCACAAGACGATCGATAAGCCACCAAATTCTTCGCACAAAATGCAAAGAATCAACTGACAAGGGACTACGCGCCGACAAGGGAGGTGACGCCCCGTGAGTACGGCGCAACCTACTTCGCATTCGACCGCGACTGATTTTGACCGGGCGTCGGCGTGGACGTATTGCGCACTCCGCCCCACGGATCCGTCTTGCCTTTTGCGTCAGGAATCTTGCTGATGCCAGCCTTGTAGCCGGCCTCGCGCTCCTGCTCCTGCCTTACTTCCACGTCGGTCTTGAGCTTGGCGCCTCCCCCCGCCATGTTAGGGCTGATCTGCGCGTAACCAGGCGTCGCGATCACAGCGATCGCCAGCACCAGTAGGATGTTTCTCACCGCCTCCTCCTGTGGCCCTTCGGCTCCATTGCGACGGAGGCGAACTTACTCCGTCGACGAATGACCGCAAGATAAGATTGCACTGCCGCGGAAGGGCATTCCGGCCTCCGTGCCCGGCACAGTCCGGCTCCGGCGACAAATACGATTTTGAGCATGATCTGGCTTCAAAAATCTGCGACTCTGCACGATCCGTACGAGATGGAGGATCGTCATGCTCGACCGCAGCGCAATGCGTGCCATCACGTTCGCCGCGATGCTGGTGATGGCAAGCTCAGGAGCCGCGGCATTCGACGAAACCAAATATCCCGATTGGTCGGGCCAGTGGATGCGGCCGCCGGGTGTCGGATTCCAATGGGATGGGACCAAGCCTCCGGGTCTGGCCCAACAGGCTCCGCTGATACCCGAATATCAGGCCGTGCTCGAGGCAAGTCTCGCCGACCCGGCGGCCGGCGGGCAGGGCGGCGACAATCTCGTCACCTGCCGCACCAATGGCATGCCGCGGATGATGACGGTCGCGTGGCCGATCGAATTCGTCATCCTGCCGTACATCACTTACGTGAACTTCCATCCCTTCCTGCCGCGCCGCATCTATACCGACGGGCGCGAATGGCCCACCGAGATCGAGCCGTCCTTCGCGGGCTATTCGATCGGCAATTGGCTCGACACCGATGGGGATGGCCGCTTCGATACGCTGGAGGTCGAGACCCGCAACTTCAAGGGCCCGCGCACCTTTGAGCCGAGCGGCATTCCGCTCCACGACGACAACGAATCGATCGTTCTGGAGCGCATCTATATCGACAAGGCCGATCCGAACATCCTGCACAACGACATTACCACCATCGATCACGCGCTGACACGTCCATGGACGGTGAACAAGCGCTATCGCCGCGAACGCAATGTTATTTGGTTCGAGGACAACTGCACCGAGAACAACCGTCACATCATCGTCGGCACGGAGGCTTACTTCCTGAGCGCGGACGGTTACCTGATGCCCACCCGTAAGGACCAGCCCCCGCCCGATCTGAGATATTTCAAGCCGCGAAAGTGACGAGATACGGAGGCGAGGGAACAGAAAGGCCGCCGACCCTTTATCTTGCCGTCTGTGCGCTTTCGCTGGCATGACAAGAGCGTCAGCTTACGCCCACGTGGGCCCTTGACGCCGACCGGAGTCCTGGGATTTTGTTACGCGTCGACTTGGTGGGGGCCGAGGCGCCTGTTCACGGACAGCATGGATGCTTTTTTTCTGTCTAGTCAAACCACGGAGTCGCTGCCATGGCCACCTACAATATCCTGATTATGGGCGCTTCCTATGGGTCGCTGCTCGCCTCCAAGTTGCTGTTCGGCGGCCACAGCGTGAAGCTGGTCTGCCTGCCAGCTGAGGCCGATCTGATCAACGCAGAAGGTTTTCGTGTACGCATGCCTGTGAAGAGCCGCAAGGGCGAGATCGAGATCGACTCGCGCAAGCTGCCCGGCAAGGTCTCCGCCACCGGGCCGACTAACGTGAAGCCGACCGACTTCGATCTCGTTGGGCTCGCCATGCAGGAGCCGCAGTATCGTTCCGCCGGGGTACGCGAACTGCTCGATGCGGTGGCGCGATCCAGGATGCCGTGCATGTCGATTATGAACATGCCGCCGCTGCCTTACGTGAAGCGCATCCCGGGCTTGAACTACGAAGCGTTGAAACCCGCCTATACGGACCCGACCGTGTGGGACAGCTTCGATCCCGGACTGCTCACGCTCTGCAGTCCCGACCCGCAGGCGATCCGCCCTCCTGAAGAGAAGGTCAATGTCCTGCAGGTGACGTTGCCGACCAACTTCAAGGTCGCGAGGTTCGACAACGAAAATTACACAGCGATGCTGCGCCAGCTCGAAAAGGACGTCGATGCGGTGCGCTTCGATGCGCCGGAGGGCAAGATAGAGCTGCCGGTAAAGCTCAGGGTGCACGATTCGATTTTTGTGCCGCTCGCCAAATGGGCGATGCTGCTCGCCGGCAACTACCGCTGCATCACTCCGGACGGGATCCGAACCGCGCAGGAAGCCGTGCATTCCAATCTCGAAGAGTCGCGATCGGTCTACGATTTCGTGTTCGATCTCTGCGTCAGGCTTGGTGCTGCTCCGGCCGACCTGGTGCCATTTGAGAAATATGCCGCCGCCGCAATGAGCCTCACGCGCCCGGCCTCAGCAGCGCGCGCGCTGCAAAACGGCGCGCCTTACATCGAGCGCGCCGACAAGCTCGTGCAGCTGATCGCGGCCCAAAAGGGCCTCCGCCATCCGGTCATCGATGCGGGCGTCGCGCTGGTCGACGCGCGACTGGAGGCAAACCGCAGGAAAGCGGCCTGATCGGCGAACGGCGCCCAACGTGGAAGTGGCCCACGTGCAGGATGGGTTTGAGCGCAGGCGAAACTCGTCAGTCAATCGCGCCGCGCAGACCTAATGGGTTTCGCTCCCGCTCAACCGATCCGACATGTTACCACTCGGCGTAGCCGCGTCAGGACGTGTGAGTACTTTAAACCAGTTTCAGATTAAATGTCCCGAGTGCAAAATCCCGTCCCGCCGTCCTTCTGAGCAAGCACAAGCGACGCAGGGGCGAGGACGCAGTCGAAGAATTCCGAGGATGCCTGTTCGGTACGGGACTGCTCTCCATGCGGGCAACTTTCGCGCGTATACGGGACATTAGTCTATTCACCAAGAAGTCATCTGGTTTTCATCCTCCAATAATATTCCTGTCCCGGTCGGGTGTTGGTCCATTCCATGTTGGGTTGGCCAGCATCGGCGCCAACCCCACTCTTCTGGAGGTAGTTGATGTCGCACGTCAGACGTTTCGGAACGCTGGGCTTATTGGCCCTGCTGACTGTCTCAATCCAATGGCAGGCCCGGGCAGACGATGGCCGCTCAGTCAAGAAGGTCTTCGTGATCGCCATGGAAAACCACAACTGGACGCAACCGGCCAACCAGTTTTCCGGTCCGATCCAGCAGATTTTCCAGAACCCCAACGCCCCGTTCATCAACAGCCTGGTTAACGGATCCGCCGTCGGCATCAGCCGGCAGGTGGCCTTCGCCGCGAACTACCACAACGTCCTGGCCACGGCCAGCGGGAATAATCCCCATATCCATCCTTCTGAACCCAACTACATTTGGGCGGAGGCGGGCTTCAATTTCAACATATTCAATGACGCCGATCCCTTTGTCCCGCTAGGCAATAATCAAGTCAATAACCTGGACAATCAGCTTCATCTTGTGGGTCTCTTGACCCAGGCCGGGAGGACTTGGCGGTCTTATCAGGAAGACACTGACTTGACGACGGTCAATGGAAAACTGACCAACGTTGTCCTGCCGAAGAATCAATGGACGGTTCCCCTCACCAGCTTCTCCGGAAACTTTGCCTCGGGCGTCAATCAGTTCAACGGCTCGACGCAGTTTAACTACGCCGCGAAGCACAATCCCCAGGTGTTCTTCACCGACAGCAACGGCGGCGACGACCCCACGCCGGCCAATCCGTTGTCTCACAACTATGCTCCGTTACAGCAGTTGTTTGTTGATCTGGCCAACAATACCGTGGCCGACTACAACTGGATTAGTCCCAATCAGTTCAACGACCAGCACACCGCTCTTACGGGGGGCTTCATGGGCCTGACGGGAGACGCGGCCAACATCCGCCAGGGTGACAACTTCCTGAGCATCGTCGTTCCTGCGATCATGGCGTCCCGCGCCTATCGGGATCGCGGCGCGATCATCATCTGGTGGGACGAGTCCGAACAAGATACGGCGAATGCTAACCCGGACGACCTCAATCACACCATTGGGGAGATCGTGATTTCACCACTGGCTCACCCCAACGTGAACGGCGTCCCGTTTGCCAGCCAAGTCTTTCTCACGCACTCGTCTGATCTGCGCACCATGCAGGAAATCTTCCATGTGACCAAGCCGCTTTTCCTGGGCGACGCCGTACACGCCAACGATCTTTCCAGCTTGTTCGCTCCCGGCGCGATTCCACACGACGATGAAGATGATAACTAAGAGCTTTCGATGAATTGTTTTACCGGCGCAGGGGCCCATGATGGTCTCTGCGCTTTTTTTTATGCGGATAAGCCTTCCTGCGGTACTTGGGATTGAATACCACGTGGTATTTACAGTCCCCTCTTGTATGACTTAGGCTCTCATTATCGTCCATCGTGAAGCTCTCCTTCGTGTGCTTGGCCGTTCACGAATCGGAGTTTCGTTGGTGGACGACTGCCGTAAATGTCAAACTGCTACTGCGGCCCCGGCAGAGCCGGGGGACCTCCTATGGGATGTTAGGATAATTCGTATCACCGGGGAAAACCATGAATACGCAGCGGACCAGGCTGAAAAAGATGACGATCGGCGTAGCTGCGTTTGGTGCGCTGTCGCTGCTCGCAATCCCGACCAACACGGCAACGGCCCAGGAGCAGAAAGCGGCCCCTCCCCCCGCCGCCACACCAATCGCGCCCCATGCCTCGACGCAGGAACCGGCCCATCGCATGACGTTCGAGCAGGTGGTGGCGATGGAACAATCGCTCTCAAACTGGGGGCGCTGGGGTGACGAAGACGAGCGTGGCACCCTCAACCTCGTGACGCCGGAAAAAACCAGGAGGGGGCTGGGTCTCGTCAAGGACGGGATCGTGGTGTCGCTCGCCCGCTTCGCAAGCCTCGAAAAGGCCGTTGACGACTTCAACTTCGGCCCGACCCGGCATGAGATGTGGTATGGCCTCGCGGGCCCGCCCAAGCCCGGCGAAACGCGCGGGGCACTCGACACAATCAGTTACGGCCTTCACGACGGCACCAACTCGCATCTCGACGCCCTGTGCCACTACACCTTGCTGCGCGACGGCAAGGTCGTGGTCTACAACGGCCATCCTGCCGCCACCGAGAAGGGATGCTCGAAAAACGCCATAGACCGTATGGGCCCGGGTTTTGCGACGCGCGCCGTCCTGGTCGACATGCCGCTGTTGAAAGGCGTGGAGTGGCTCGATCCGCATACGCCGATCTATCCGGAAGATCTCGAGGCGTGGGAAAAGTTTGCGAACGTCAAGATCGAAAGCGGAGACGCGGTCCTGATCCGCACCGGGCGGTGGGCGTTGCGCGCCGCCAAGGGACCATGGCCTCAGGCGCGCGAAGCAGCCGGATTGCACGCCTCCGTGATGCCCTGGCTCAAGCAGCGGGATATCGCGCTCCTGGGCAGCGATGCCGTCAATGACGTGCAGCCGTCCGGAATCGTTGGCGGGTTCGGCGAAGCGGCCAACCGCCCCGTGCATCTGATCTCGATCGCAGTCATGGGAATGCCGCTGGTCGACAACGGCTACTTCGAAGATGCGGCCCGGGAAGCCGCCGCACGCAGGCGTTGGGAATTCTTCATGGCCGTCCAGCTGACGAGACTCAAGGGCGGAACAGCGACGAACTTCAACGCGCTAGGGATATTTTAGCCCTACTTCATCGGCGCCGGGATCTGTATCATCTCCTTGATCTCCGCCGCCGTGAGCGGCTTGGCGATGAACTTGTTCTTGAGCGAATCTGCCAGCACAAGATCGAGCCCGCGAATCTCGTCCGGCCACAGCGTTGCTTTGGGAAAATACTGGTCGCGGACCTTCGCCATCAATTCATGGCGCACGCCGGAAAATGCCTCGTACAGAGTCAGCGCGGCGGGGTCCGTATACATCCAATCGATGGTGTCGCGGTAGCCCTGCATGAAGCGCGCGACGACGTCCCCGCGCGTTGCAAGGACTTGCGCGTTCGCCATGCAGATGCGCACCGTCTGGTCGGCGCGCGCCTTGATTTCGCTGCCGCGGGGCAATCACCCGGATTTTGCCTTCCTCGACGAGATCAAGCCCGAACGGCGCGGCGCCGCGGCCGATGTCGATCTGGCCGGTCATCACCATCGTCAAGGTGGCGGGATGCCCACCGGTGGAAACCGGACGCGCATCGACCTTGTATTGATCGAGGAGGGCCAGCAGTGCGGTGTGGCTCGACGAACCATTCTGGGAATAGCTGATGGTCTTGCCGGAGGCATCGGCAAGCGACTTGATCGGGGAATTCGCAACCACAAACCAATAGGTATCGGGCGAGCCGATCATGGCGCTGGCGATGATGCGCACTGGAGCGCCCTTGGAAAAACCGCCAATCGCGGACTCGATGCCACCGCCGCATGCGATATCCATGCTGCCGGAAATCACGGCCTGGTGCGCCTCGGGGCCACCCTGGGTGTAGAGGATCTCGACCACGATGCCGCGTCTCTTAAGAATGCCGGAGCGCTCGCCAAGCTCGGTGATCGCAGTATCCCATTGGCCCCGCTGCGCCACTGCTACTTTCAGGAGGTCGTCGGCGCGGGCAGATGCGAGCGCCAAAACCGCAACGGCGGGAAAAACTGCCGCAAGCGCTGCGGCAATGATACGTGCCACCATGGCGTTCTCCCTGCTCCGGATTTGCTTGTTCCGGTCGACTCATCTTAGCGCCCACGGGCTTGAGCCGCGGGTCCATCTTGTTCGCATAAAGCTGGATTGGCAGGCCCGGCCAAGTCAAGCTCATCAGTGACACGGATGAATCTCCGCTGAGAGGGCTCCAGCGCATCTTGCGACAACGGCGCGCCCCCTCCCCATCCCCATCCATATATGCAAATGATATGCTAACAGGGTTCCGTACCAAGGGAGCGAAACCATGAAACGTCCAATTCCGGTACTGATCGCATTGGCGATGGCGGCGATTGTTCAGTCGCACGGCGCAAGCGCGGAATCAATTGCGGTCTTTACCAAGAACACGACCAACCCGTTCTCCAAGGCAATCCGGACCGGCAGCGACATCGGGGGCAAGAAGCTGTCGATTGACGTCTCGCATTATGTGCCGACGTCGCCTGACAATGTCAGCGAGCAGACCAAGCTGGTTGACGACGCGATCGCAAAGAAGCCCGACCTGATCGTGTTCGATCCAGTCGACAACCAGAAAATGGTACCTGCTGTCGAAAAAATAAACACCGCCAACATTCCGGCGATCGAAATTACCGACCGCGCCGGGGGCGGCAAGTTCGTCTCCTCCGTGCTGCCAGACGATTATAAGCTCGGTCTTGAAACTGCGCGCCGCGCGGTCAAGGCGTTGGACGGCAAAGGCAATGTGGTCATTCTCGAAGGCATCCCCACCACGACGACCAGCATCGAGCGCGTCAAAGGCTTCAACGATGCGCTCAAGGAAGTTCCGGCCGTAAAGCTGTTGGCGTCGAAGTCCGGCGGTTACCAGCGCAAGCCGGCCCAGGATCAGATGGAAGCCTGGATCAGGCAGTTTCCCCAGATCGACGGCGTACTGGCGGCCAATGATTCCATGGCGGCTGCCGCTGTCGAGACCCTGGAAAAGCGCAACCGCAAGGCGGTGGTGGTGGGGATCAATGGCAGCAAGGAAGCAATTGACTTGATCAAGGCCGACAAGATGCTTGCCACCGGCGAATTCAACGGTTTCGTCATCGGCTGCCTTGCGACCGAAATCGCCGCGCGCAGCCTGCGCAAGCAAGAGGTACCTAAAGAGGTGATCTTGAGGCCGGTTGTCTACGACAAGGGCAACTATCAGAAATACGAGGCGCGCGCCGAAATGCGCGAATGTCCTTCTCTGGAAGACGAGCAGAAGAACTAGACCGGATTCCGGTCAGGTTGGAGCACCTTCCCTTCTTCTCAAGAGGTGGCTGGGCTTGTCACAGCCACCTCGATTATTGCCAATCATCCGGAATTCTGCCGCAAAAATGTCGCAAATAGCTTTGCGTTCGCGTTTGATTGGTCAATCGCATTTTAATAATTTCGTAGGGGCCGAAACGCAAGCCGCAGCACGCAACTGCGCGCAGTGCGCCCTGAGTTGCGGCGAACAATTGCACATGCCACCGCTTTTCGGCTCTGGCAAATTGATGAACGCGGTGTATCCTGAAGAGACCTTCGATGATCGACGGGAAGTGAAGTCACGTCCGGAGCATCCCTATGCGGCGACGCGAATTCATCGGCCTGCTTGGCGCTGCCGCAGCTAACGTTCCATCGAACGGACAGGGGGAGACGCACGCCGCCAACGCCTTTCCGACGCGGGCCATCACCATCGTGGTGCCTTACCCGCCCGGTGGTCCGATCGACACGGTGGCCCGCCTGATTGCCCAGGAGGGCGATCTCAGCCAATTGATCATCGTGGACAATCGTCCGGGAGCATCGGGCGTCATCGGCGCCAGCGTAGTGGCGCGTGCCGGGCCCGACGGCCACATGCTCGTGCTGGGCAGTAATCAGACCCACGCCACCAACCAGAGCCTGATCAGGAACTGCCCTTACGACGCCGTGCGAGATTTTTCCCCGATCGCCGGGATCGCCGCAATGCCGCACGTGCTGGTGGTCCGCAAGGATTTCGAGGCGACCGATGTTGCCGGCCTGGTGGCGACCGCGCGGCAAAGGCCCGGCCGGCTCACCTACGGCTCGCCCGGAAACGGTTCAGGCGCGCACCTTGCGATGGAGTTGTTCAAGACCAAGGCAAGGGTTGACATTCTCCATGTACCGTTCAAGGGGCTCGCCCCTTTGATGACCGAACTGCTCGCCGGACGCGTCGACATGAGCATCGCGCCGCTGCCGGGACTGATCGCTCAGCAGATCGAGGCCGGCAACGTGCGCGCTCTGGGCCTCGCGAGCGCGCGGCGCGACCTGCTGTTTCCATCGATCCCGACCATCGCGGAAGCCGGAATTACCGGTGCCGAGGCCGACGCCTGGGCCGCCCTGTTCGCGCCGGCGCGGACGCCGCCCGCTATTGTCGCGCGGCTTTACAAGACGGTAGAAAGCGCGCTTGCCAAGGACTGGGTGCGAACGAACCTCGCCAAGCAGGGCATTCCGGTGTCGCTCACGACCTCCGCCGAAGTCGCGGCCATGCTGCCGGCGGAAGTGAAGAAGTGGGCCGGCGTCATCAAGGCGACGCATATAACATTGGATTGACGTAGCAAAAAAGCAGCGCGCCTGATCGGTACCGCACACAAGCGCATAGCAGCCCACCGGATGCGCGACGCTCCGACGAACTCGCGCGAACTCCTGCCTCCCGGCGTCGCCGGGAACATCCACCTTCACCGCGAATTCAATTACGGGGCGACGGGTCTATTCAGGAGGACATCACGATGCGTAGTATTCGGTTCGCCGCCGCCTTCGGCGTGGTCGTCTCAACCGCTGCTGCGGCACATGCTCAATCCATCGATTGGGGCAAGGTCGATACCGCACTCGGCCGAACCGCAGCGGTTTCCGGAAGCGTTCATCGCTACGGCTTCCCCCGCTCGGATCTCCAGGTGACGCTGGACGGCGTGACGATCCGACCGGCGCTCGCCCTCGGAAGCTGGATCGCATTTCAGCCGATGAGAGATACCGCGATGGTAATGGGCGACCTGGTGCTGCTCCAGACCGAAGTCAATCCGGTGATGGCCAAGCTGCTGGAAGGTGGGCTTGAAGTCACAGCGGTTCACAATCACCTGCTGCGCGCCGAGCCTTTGCCGTTCTACATGCATATCGGCGGACACGGTGATCCGGTGAAGATGGCCGAAACCATCCATAATGCGTTGGCAGCGAGCAAAACGCCGCTCACGGCGCCGGCGCCCCCGGCCACGCAGCCAGCGATCGACCTCGACACGGCGCAGCTCGACCAGATCATCGGCGTAAAGGGGACCGCAAACGGCGGAGTCTATCAGTTCAGCGTGCCCCGCCGTGATCCGATTACCGAAGAAGGGATGATGGTCGGGATGCCCGCCATGGGCGGCGCGACCGGCATGGGCTTCCAACCGACCGGCAGCGGCAAGGCTGCCATCACCGGCGACTTCGTGCTGATCGGCACGGAGGTCCACGATGTAACCCGCGCGCTGCGCTCAAACAACATCGACGTGACGGCGATCCACAGTCACATGCTGACTGAACAGCCCAGAATCATCTTTATGCATTTCTGGGCCAACGATGACGCGATCAAGCTTGCCAAGGGACTGCGGGCTGCGCTCGACAAGACCGCAAGCGCATCTACGGCAACGGTGGGTGGCGCGCCTAGCCCTAATAGGCGCTAGCCTACGCCGTAACAGCAGCGCGAACTCCCTCCCCGTTCTTTTGTGGGGAGGGGGCGCGAGAGGCGGCACACACTGCGGCGGAGTGACTTGCCGGCGCGCAAGGAGCGTTGTGAACTGTTTTGCCGATCTTCATCGCGTCGGCGCCTGCCCTTGACAGCTGTCGCGCCCTCCGTTTAATCAACTTATGGGGGCTGCGATCTCCCCATCAGGCGACATGCCCAAGTATCGCGTCCGTGTTGCGCGCAACGACCTGTTTGTGCGCAACGCCCACAAGGACGCACCATGTCGCCGCTCAACATCCTTTCCGACCAAACAGGGCACCTTGCGCTGAAATCCAACGTCCATTTACTGTACGCCGCACGATGCCTGCGTGGATTCGGCGACGGCTTCGCGGTGATCATTTTGCCGGCCTATTTGTCGGCACTCGGCTTCAGTCCGATTGAGATCGGATTTGTTGCGACGGCTTCCCTCTTCGGTACCGCCGTATTCACGTTGCTGATCGGTTTGATCGCCCCGCGGCACGACCTCCGCAACATGCTGCTGCTGGGTGCCGCGCTGATGGCGTTCACCGGGATTGCGTTTCCGAGCTCCGAATATTTGGTCTTGATTGCCGCCGTGGCATTTATCGGGACCATCAATCCGTCCACCGGCGATATCGGCGTTCTGGTGCCGCTCGAGCATGCCTTGCTGGCGCGCAACGTCGCGGATGAGGAGCGGACCCGCGCCTTCGCGCGCTACAGCCTGACCGGTGCGCTGTCGATGGCGGCCGGTTCGTTGGCGGCCGGAATGCCGGATGTTCTGGTCGCGCGCGGGCTCGACAATGTCGCGGCATTCCGGCTCATGTTCTACCTATACGCGGCACTCGGCCTTATCGCCGCCGTCATCTACCAGCAACTGCCCCGGTCTCCGGCAGAGCCTTCCCGGCCGGTCGCGCCGTTGGGGCCTTCACGTCATGTGGTGTACAAGCTCGCGGCGCTGTTCAGCCTTGACGCATTCGCCGGTGGTTTCATCGTGCAGTCGCTGCTTGCACTGTGGCTTTTCGAGAAATTCGACCTGTCGCTGGCCGCGGCGAGCGTATTCTTCTTCTGGTCTGGGGTGCTGAGTGCTTTTTCATATCCGGTGGCGGCGCGGATCGCCGGCCGGATAGGCCTCATCAACACCATGGTGTTCACGCATATTCCGTCGAGCGTCTGCCTGATCGCAGCTGCATTCTCGTCTAACCTGACGCTTGCGCTCGGATTGCTGCTGGTGCGTTCGGCGCTGTCGCAAATGGATGTGCCGACGCGCACATCCTACGTGATGGCGGTCGTGACCCCGGCTGAACGGACGGCTGCGGCGAGCGTGACCGCGGTACCGCGGAGCCTCGCCTCCTCGATCAGTCCGACATTCGCCGGCATGCTCCTGACACTTCCGTTTGCGGGGCTCCCGCTCGTTTTCTGCGGAAGCTTGAAAATCGCCTATGACATCGCGCTGCTGTATTCGTTCAGGCATATCAAGCCGCCGGAAGAGAAGGCAGTATCCTGATAGCTCAATACCGATAACGACAAAGGCGCATTGCGCACAGCTGTGCGTTGGCACGGAACTGTGGTGCGTCTCCGCCCACACTGTCCGACCTCACGCCAATTGACTGCATGGGCGAAGTCGCACGAAGTCATCGCCCCAATCATTAGCTACACTGACGCGAATGGGATGACAGGGAGATCATGCAAGTGCTGATTGTGGCATGTTTGTTGGTTGCCGGAATTGCTCATTCGTACGCGCGGGACAGCGGCCCGTGCGATGGATGCGGTTGCAAGTGCGGCCCCGGCTTTCGACTGCAGCCGAGCGGACGTTGCATGAGCTGGACTGAGTACGCGCGGTATATGTGCAGGGGGTTACCCGACAGGGATCGTTGACGAGTTATCGATCACTAATCAGCCGCCCTCGTGCCCGATGAAGAAGATCATCGAGCGGAGAAATCGCATGAAAGCGAGTTGCAGTAATGGTCAACCCGGACTCCCGCCCTAATACCTATAATCGTCGATCTCGAGCAGCGGGAAGGCACTGAACACATGCGGCGCCGTCACCGGTGGTGCGGCTTGCAGATATGATTTGTCGAGTTCGGCAAATTTCGTCACGCCGAGCAGGCCTAGGCAGCGCCGCACCTCATCTTCGAGAATTTCGAGCATGCGCACCAGCGCCTTCTCTCCGCCTGCCGCAAGGGCGTAGCACTGCATGCGGCCGAGCCCCACCAGGTTGGCGCCCGCCGCAATCGCCTTGACGACATCGGTGCCGCGCGCAAAACCGCCGTCCACCATGATCCCGGCCCGTCCGGCCACCGCCTCGACGATCTCCGGCAACACTTCCATGGAGCCGCGGCCGTGGTCGAGTTGCCGCCCGCCATGATTGGACACATAGATCCAGTCGACGCCGTGATCGAGCGCGATCCGCGCATCTTCCACGGTCGCGATGCCTTTGAGCGCGAGCGGGATTTGGAACTTGCTCTTGATGCGCTTGACGGTGCGCCAATCGAGCGCTGCCTGGAATTCGCGGCCAGTGGCGCGCCGGCGGCCCGCAACCATATGGCGCTTGGCGAGATCTCGTTCGCGGCGGCTGTAGATGGCGGTATCCACCGTTATGCAGAACGCCGCGTATCTGTGGGCGATCGCACGCGCCACATGATCGTCGACCCAGGCTTCGTCGCCGCGCACATAGAGCTGGAATATCCGCGTCGCATCAGGCGCCGCTTCAGCAACCTTCTCGAGGCCCGGGTCGCACACCGAGCTGAGCATATGGGCGACGCCAAACTGGCCTGCCGCCCGCACCACCGAAGCCGCGGCGCCATCGTGAAAGCTCTCCAGCGAGCCCACCGGCGCCAGCACCACCGGCAGCCGCAGCCGGCGCCCAAGCGCCGCAACGGTTGCATCCACATGCGAGACATCGCGCAGCACACGCGGCCGGAAAGCAAGGGAATCGAGCGCGAGGCGATTACGACGCAGTGTGGTTTCGGTTTCGGTCGCCCCGACGATGTAATCCCAGTCGTTCTGGTTAAGATTCTGGCGCGCCTTGGCGATGATCTCATGCAGAACCTGGAAATCGGTCTCGGGCCATGCGGGGAATTGGGCCGCGATGGGTTCGGGATTGTGGTCTTGCATGGCGGTGCTCGTTCAACTTTGTGGATCGTCGGATCGTGCGGCAATCGTAGCCCGGATTGAGCGCAGCGAAATCCGGGGACAGCCTGTCACGTCATCGATGGTCAGAGAAAAATTTGCAAGGAAACATTGTTGCAAGTCTGATCCCGGATTTCGCTGCGCTCAATCCGGGCTACGGACGCTGTCGTCTGTCATCCGTCATCTGACATCTGTCATCCGACATCACTCCACCTTTATCACCAGTTTGAGCGAAAACGCGAGCACGGCGGCGGCCAAAAGGATGCCGGACATGGCGAGAAGCCCCGCTTCGAACGAACCGGTGTAATCCTTCAGCCATCCCATCAGATACGGTCCGGCAAAGCCCCCGATGGTGCCGATGGAGTTGATGAAGGCCAGACCCGCGGCAGCGCCAACGCCGCTCAGGAACCGGGTCGGTATCGGCCAGAAGATCGCGCGCGCCGAGGTGATGCCGATCAGCGCCACAGTCATCGCCGTCAGTCCCAAGAGCAGATTGCCGGTCGTCACCGAGGCGGCGAGACCGATCATTCCGATCGCAAGGGCGATCGTGAGATTGCCGATCTTCTTGCCGGTGCGGTCGACGTGCCAGGACCACCACAGCATGGCGATCGAAGCGAAGACGTAGGGGACAGCCGAAAGGAAACTCGACGCGAGGTTCGTCAGCCCGAACCCCTTGATGATTTGCGGCAGGAAAACACCGATTCCATAGGAGCCCAGCGTGAACCCGAACTGAATCACGGCCAGCATCACGACCCGGACATCGCCGAGCGCCGACAGCAGGCTCGACTTAGGCCGCTCGCGATGCTCCGCGGCGAGCATTTCGTTCAGTATCCGCCGCTCCTTGTCATCGAGCCACGGCGCGGTCTCGGGCCGATCGGCGAGCACGTACAGCGTCACGAACCCGAGAATAACGGCCGGCAGACCCTCGACGATGAAAAGCCATTTCCATCCCTCCAGGCCGAACACACCGTTCATCTCGAGCAGCAATCCCGAAATCGGCCCTCCGATCACGGAGGACAGCGGGATCGCGACCAGGAACCACGCGAGCATGCGGGTGCGGTACTGGGTCGGAAACCAGGCCGCAAAATAATAGGCAACGCCCGGGAAGAATCCGGCTTCGGCCACGCCCAGCGCAAACCGAGCCACGTAATAGGAATTGGCGTCATAGACCCAGGCTGTCGCGACCGACACCACGCCCCACGTGATCATGATCCGTGCAATCCATCGCCGCGCTCCGACGCGGTACAGCACCAGGTTCGACGGAATCTCGAAGATCGTATAGCTGAGGAAGAAAATTCCGGCGCCAAAGCCGTATTGGGTCGCCGTGAGTCCCAGATCCTTGTTCATTGTCAGTGACGCGACCCCGATATTGGTGCGGTCGAGATAGTTGACAACGTAGGCAAGCGTCAGGAGCGGCACCACCCGCCAGGCTATCTTCTTGAGTACCGCTTCCTGCTGCGGATCCATCGGACGTTCCCCAAAAAATGTTGCTCTCAAGCGCTTCGTTTTTGATCGATCGGAATCGGATATGACCTGGGAAAGCGGGCCGACACAAGCAACGGCGCACGTGCTGCCGTGGGCGCGTCGTCGCACCCGACTTACGTATCGCTGCGTCGTTTGCCCCCGCCCGCGCGCGGCAGCGCAGTGACCTGCATCGACAATACCGCGTCGATCAGTTCGGTCTGCGTAAGCCGGCCATACATCAAGGGCTTGAGCCGATTGTCCATGCGCAGCAAGGCGAAGCCGTAGGCGCTCGACATCAAGACAATAGCCGTCGCTTTGATGGCGCGGTCGTCGGGGCGGTCGAGGGTCGCCGCCACAAGGCCCTCGAATACTTCATAGCATGCGTTAGCAGCCTTGATCAGCTCCGGGTCGGGCGGGCCCGCGACGCCGCTCAAGAGATCCGACGCAAGCATCAGTCGGAACAGTTGTGGGCGCTCCGCCGCGAAGGCCAAATAGCCACGGCCGGCCGCGGCGAGCCGCGCCTGCGGGGTCTTTCCGCTCGCGTTGCGGTGAATCGCGGTCAGCTCGTAAAATCCCGAGGCGGCGATCGCTGCGAGCAGCGCGCGCCGATCAGCAAAATGCCGGTAAGGCGCAGCACGCGACACGCCGAGCGATGCGGCAAGCTCGCGCAACGAGAGATTTTCATAGCCGCTGCGCTCGATGTCCACTGCCGCGGCCTTGACCAGAGCGGCACGCAGGTCGCCGTGATGATAGGTCGCGTGGTCGGCCGATGCCCTGGACATGAAAATCCATGTTGACACAGCTTACATTGGGCCGCAATGTGAGCGATGTCAACATCTAAGAGGAAACCCATGAACATTGCATTCGCAGCGCTGGGAATGTTGATGCTGGCCGCCACACCGGCTCTTTCGACTGGGTTCGAACGCGTCATGGTGCCCGATCGTGGCGGCCCGCCGCTTGAAGCCGGGATCTGGTATCCAAGCACGGCGCCCGCCACTTCTCAGCCACTCGGACTCTATCGGCAGACCGTAACGGTGGGCGGCGCATTCGTCGGGCGCGACTTGCCCTTGATCGTCATGTCCCACGGCGCCGGCGGATCGTTTGAGGGCCACTATGACACCGCGCTGGCGCTCGCAGAAGCCGGCTTCGTGGTGGCGGCCGTCACCCATACGGGCGACAATTACCGGGACCAGAGCCAGTTCGGTCATTTCGACAGCCGACCGCCTCATATCAAGGCGCTGATAGATTATATGCTGGCATCGTGGCCGCACCACGCCGCCCTCGATGCATCGCGCATCGGTGCCTTTGGGTTTTCGGCTGGCGGCTTCACCACCCTGGTGTTGATCGGCGGGATGCCCGACATGACCCTCACCGGCCCCTATTGTGCCGCGCATCCGGACGAATGGGGGTGCCGGAGGGTCAGGGAGCGAAAAATCGACAGGTCGGCGCCGGTGCCCGCGGCCAAATGGGTTCATGATCCGCGCATCGCCGCCGCGGTAATCGCGGCGCCCGCGGCCGGCTACGCCTTCTTGCCCAATGGGGTTGCCGACATCAAAGTGCCGATCCAGCTTTGGCGCGGCGACAGCGATGAAATCGTCCCGCATCCCAACTACGCCCAAGCGGTCTATGACCGGCTACCAACGAAGCCCGAATACCACGTGGTGCCGAACGCCGGTCACTTCGCTTTCCTTGCGCCATGCACGCCGGCTTTCGCGAACGTCGCGCCAGATGCCTGTCGCGACCCGGCGGGATTCGATCGCGCTGCGTTCCATCGCGAATTCAATTCCGCCGTAGTGGCTTTCTTCAAGGCGAAGCTGCATCCGTAGCCCGGATTGAGCGTAGCGACAATCCGGGAGCGGCCGAGCAACTCGACGAGCGAATGGACAAGCGGCACAGCTGTCCCCAGATCGCGCTTCGCAGCGAAATCCGGGGAGAGCCTGTCACCTCATCGATGGTCAGAGAAAAATCAGTAAGGAACATTATTGCAAGTCTGATCCCGGATTTCGCTGCGCGCTCAATCCGGGCCACGGGCTATCTCGCCGTGGCAGCCGGCTGCCAGGCATAGGTCAGCCATCCGATGCCATGCGACAGCAGATCGACGCCCAACAGGAATCCGAGCACCCATAGTCCGGTTGCCGGAAATCCTGTCAGGATGATGAGGCCCGCCAAGACGCCGAACACCCCGGACGCCAGCATGATCCAGCCGAACTGCTGCCAGTGGCTGACGCCGGTCAGGATGCGGACGAGCCCGGAGATCAGAAACAGCAGACCGAGAACATAGGTCAGGATCAGCGCGCTGGTCACCGGCTGGCTCACCAGCACGATGCCGAATGCAACGTAGAGAACGCCGAGAACCAATTGCCACCCGAACCCTCCCCAACCCTTGGTCCAGAAAACGTGAAAGATTTCGAAGGCGCCAGCAATAATGGCCATCCAGCCAATAAACATGGCGCTGATCACGGTGAAGAACACGACGTCCCCCAGCACCAGGAAGCCCGCGATGATCATGACGACCCCGAGCAGGATGCACACCCATAACGGAGGCGCCGGCAGGCCGCTGAGACGCATCGCGGAACTATTGTCATAGGCGGTCATATCAATCCTCCTCAAAATCGAAAGCAGTCGAGGCCATCGCGGAATCTCTTGAGGTGGCGGGCTCCCAGCCAGCCTATCCTTTGCAAGCGCGAGCTGGCGCCATACCCGCGATTACCAGCGCCATCCGCAGCGGCGACGGCCGCGATCCCACCAACAGAACCAGCGTCGCCGGCGACGCCAAGGACGACGCGGCGGAGGAGGCGGCCGGCGTGGCGGGCGGCGGCGCGAGGAGCGGGGGCCGAGATCGTCCGCCTGGGCGAGATCCTTCTGAAGAGCGGGCGGCAGCGCCTCTGCCATGCATGGCAGCAGGCTCGCGCCTAAGCCTGCTGCCACAACGCCACCGAGAATACCCCGCAATGCGCTTCGGCGGCACGCTCGAGATCCTCGCGCGTTACACGTTACATATGCAACATCGTGGGAGACGGTCGCAGTGCTGACGCCAATTAACTGTGCCGCCGGTCTTGCGGGATCAAAAACGGCCGCGACTGCCCCAACGCCAATGACCTCCGCGGCTGCCCCAGCGCCAATGGCCGGCGGCGCCGAAAACCCCGCGGCTGCCCCAACGCCAATGCGCGCCGCGGCCGCCCCAGCGGCCACGGCCCCACTGGACCTGCGTGGCATAATCAGTCGTCGCCGCGTTGCCAATAACGGAGCCATTGGCGGGCAAGGCGGACGCACCGAATGTCCCGGCGAGCCCGATGCCCGCCGTCACCAAACTTGCCAACAAGATCGTTCGCATCATGATGTCTCCTGTGCTACCTGTGTCGATCAAAGTCATTGTTCGACCACCGTCGGCGCCCCCCACCCCCAGGCAAAACCGCCCACCCCACCGCAAACCCATTTGTCCCCTAACTCATGAAACGATTGTCCCCCTAACTCATGAAACGATCGTTGGTTCCTCATCTGACCGGCGAGACCAAACTGCGACGGCCCCCAGCTGCGACGCGAGTCATGGCGAATCGTCGTCGCGGCGATGGGCGCGCTGACTGACAACCTCAAGCGCGAGCCTGGGTTCTCCCGTGGCCACGCCGAATTGGCAATGGCGAAAATAGGACCGGAGAGACCACGAAGTGCGCTTCTGATATGAGGAAGGACGCAAGCGAGCGCGGTAACAGAAATCGCGTGAACGCAATTGAGAACGCCACGGCCGTAACCGCTGACGCTGAGAGAGCGCCTTGTTGCACTCAGATGAATCAGGGGTTTCTGAGCGCAGATCGCTTCGATTTTCGTCCGCGCCGTCAAAAAGAAAGCGCAACACCCTCGCCGAACTATTCATGGTCGGCGGCTGAACACCGCGCCGCCTTAGTCGTTGCGGCAAGTCGGGAGCTATCTGAGGTACACTGGCCGTGACCCCAGTTTATCGCGGGGACCACCCTGGGGTAAAGGGATCACGACATTTATTGCGAAACCAGCTTGGCGCGCAGTCGGGCGAACTCCTGATCGGTGATCGACCCCGATTTTTTGAGACGATCAAGCTTCTCAATTTCGTCGGCAAC
>Ga0066395_10000102_pt1 | contig 30961 bp, 21 predicted proteins | sample PanSoiPlot1MoBio_FD_61218 | JGI IMG/M metagenome (GOLD analysis project Ga0066395, IMG submission 61218) | Tropical forest soil microbial communities from Panama analyzed to predict greenhouse gas emissions - Panama Soil Plot 1 MoBio | ecosystem: Environmental > Terrestrial > Soil > Tropical... | reverse complement strand
GTCATCGCCCGAGCTGGCTAGCCCAAGACCAGGGGGGAAAGAGCAGGCTCGACGATCCTGACGATTTCGTCCGGCTCGAAATCGAGACCGCGATCAAACGGAACGTTCCGATCGTTCCGGTCTTGGTGGACGGCGCCGCGATGCCGAAGGAGAACGAGATTCCCGCCTCCGTGCGTTCCATAAGGAGGCGCCATCATGTCAGCATCGATCACGAGAGCTACTCGGCTATCCTGCCGGGCCTGGTCTCGCAGCTGACCGACCTCGTCCGGCCGAGTAGCGCGGGCCAGGGAGAGCGAAAGCCCGCTGAGGCGACCCGCACGACAACACCTGATCCCGCAGTCGGCAGGTCGTGCGCGTCCACCTCGCCAGCGCGCGCTCTCGGCGTGGGGTGGATGGTAGCCGCATTGGTGTGCGCGAATATCCTCTCAATAATGTTTTTCGTTAGCGGCCTCGTTGCTAGCTCGACAGCGGATCGCGCTATGTTCATGGGACGCGCAGCGCTCGCCACTTTATGCGCTATCGTTATTTGGATATGGATTTGGGTCCTCCGGTACGGGATGCCTCGCCGCGACCGTGGTAAGCCGCCATCATCAGTTTGACCCGCGATGCTACGGTCTCCGGCTCCTCTCACCTCATCGCGCCGGTTACCCGGTAATCGTCTCACTCTCCCCCGCGGTCATAGCTTGGAAAAGAGAACGCGTAGATCTCGCTGACTTGATCCCGGACAGAGATATTCTTCTCGCGCTCGATCCGGAGGAGTTAGGGGGCCGGATTCTTCAGGTCCTCCGGAGCCTGCCGGTTCACGCGCAATCGCACGAAGTACGTACCGTGATCAACGCCGTCATCGGCCCACCCGCAGACGCCCCGCGCGAGCCACTATACCGCTCGTCAGAGAGCCGAGATCGAGAGCGCCATCCGTGAGGCGTGGGCGTGGCTTGAAGGACAGAGGTATCTTCTCCCCGACCCGCAGTACGCGTAAAAGGGACACTTCTACAGTTTCGCCGGCCACAAAGGGGCTTGAACCGGGGGTTATGTTGTAAATACGCCAGAAAGACTAGGGATTACAATGAGGGCAGGCGGTCACAAGGGTCGCCCCTACAACAGGTAACGTTGGGGGACGCTGCTTGTGGCGCCACTCCTCGCTACTTCCCCAACGGCTCCACTCTTACGACCTGCAAACGCGCCGAACTCTCGAATTGATTGACCGTCGGAAGGCCGGTGTTCGGATCGAGCAATGCCTGGCCGGGCTTGTGATACTGGCGGCTTTCAACCGTGATCGCCTGGCCGTCGCTAAGTTTCTCGCAACGCTCCTTGACGAATGTGCCAGAGACAGGAGTCTCGCCTTCCGCCGGCGGTATGTCGTTGCAGGTCCACCCTTCGGTACCGAAGCGCGCCTTGAAGGCAATGGCAACCCCGTAGGCGCCCGACCTCACCTCTTCCTCGGCGCGCGGGTCGGTGAATATCCGGTAGCCTTGCACAAGGCCGGCGCGGTCGATCAGGAGCGAAAGCGTTACCGGTTGCCCCAGCAACACCATGGCATTGTTGCGGGCGATGGCATCGGGGTCGCGCGCGGCGCGGGCGATGAACTCCCACTCGTCGTCATAGCGAAACCAGATTTCGCGCAGGCCCGAAGCCTCTGGGCGGCACCGTTGAAACCGCTCGAAAGTGCCGATGGGTAGCCCCGGCGGACCGCCATTCGTCCCGCAGGCGGGATCGACGAATTCCTCGTCGGGGAGATCACCGACCGGGGTCGGAAACTTTATGTCCCAGATGCGCAGCAAAGGTTGCTGCGCCGACGCGGTAGTCGCAAACGCGCCAGTGAGACTGAGAGCAAGTGCCGTCGCGACCATAGGGCGGGCGAACCTGGGCAAGTGGGCGGGACGCCCGCTTGCCCCTTCCCCTCGCTCCCCCGCTTGAGGGGGAGGGTAGGGCGGGGACGGGCGAGACGCCCGCGCTCCCAGTACGCGACGCATCAGAGTCCAAACACCATCAAGATCACGTTCTGCCCGAGCTGAGCGGCCTCCGGAAACGACCCTTCATCCCGACCGAGCCGGCCGCCGAGGATCAGCGCCACGTATTGCTTGCCGTTCACAGAATAGGTCATCGGTGAGCCTGCGAATGCGGTGCCGGTCTCGAAGCTCCACAGCTCCTGCATGTTGTCCTTATCGAGGGCCGATATCTTGCCCATGATGTCGCCCATGAAGAGCAGGCCGCCATCGGTACCCAGCACGCCGGAATAGGCCGGATAGTAAGATTCAAGCTTCTTCACCGTATTGCCGGTGTGCACATCAATGCCCCCTAGCAGACCGTGGCTCACCCTGCAGTTGGGATTGCGAACGTTCCGCTCGATCGGTTCCACGGCATCCTCCTTGGTGGCGACGCCGCAGTAGATTTCCCTGAAACCCGTGCCGATCTGCTGCTTCGCGGGATCAGCAGGCCGCGAATTAAAGTAGTTGGCCTCGCCGATCATGGCGTTGAAATAGGTGATGTTGCGCGAGGGGTCATAGCTGTTCGGCATCAGCGTCGGCATCCCATAATGAGCGGGCCGAACGTCGATCGCCTTCTTGCCGTATCTGACCGCTTTGCGCGCATAGTCCTGAATGGCCTTGGATGCATCATAGTCGATCGGTCGACCTGTCTTGGGATCGAGGCCGGCGGTCCAGTTCACGGTCGTAAATGGCTCGCCCCTGACGAACTGGCCATTGACGCGATCGAGCGTGTAATAGAAGCCGTTCCGATTGGTTTGGCCGATCACCTTGCGCAGCTCGCCGCCTATGTTGACATCGTAGAGCTGAGTGATCGCTACGGAGTCATAGTCCCACGACTCGTTCGGGATCGTCTGGAAGTACCATTTCAGTTTCCCGGTATCGACGTCGAGCGCGATGATGGAGTTGGTGTAGAGGTTGTCGCCGGGGCGGCCCTGCGGATCAAACATATGCACCGGGTTGGCGGTGCCGAAATAGGCGAGATTGGTTTCCGGATCGAACGACGGCTCCGTCCACACGCCGCCGCCGCCGGTCGGAATCGTGCGCGGATCGGCCCATGTTTCCGAACCCGGCTGGCCCGGATCGGGAACGACCAGGAATCGCCACAAGAGCTTGCCAGTATCGGCCGTGTAGGCGGCCACATAGCCGCGGCCGTTCTCGCCCCGGTTGCCTTGCCCGATCAGGACCATGTTCTTGACGGCGAGCGGTGCCGCCGAGTGTCCCTGGTTCGGCGCGACCTCCGGGGCCGTGGTGTTGACATCGAAAACCACCTGGCCGGAATCCTTGTCGAGCGCGACTAGGCGCGGCACCGAGGTGTCGTTGTTGGTGTTGAAGTACACGTTGTTGCCGAACAGCGTCACGCTGTGGCCGCTCCGGCCGCCACCCTGGACCTTGGCGTCGAACTTCCAGACCACAGTGGGCTTTTCGTTGCGTACGTCGAACTTCCAGTATTGCTGCCACTGGTTACCGACATACATGAAGCCGTCCTCGACCAGCGGCGTGAAATATTCGGTGGCCTTGTTGGGACGGGTCGGGTCGCTGAGCGAGGCCATGAACTTGACCTTGAGGTTGGCGACATTGCTGCGGTTGATCTGGTTGAGCGACGAATGGTTCCAGTTGCTGTAGTTGCCCATCCGCATCAGCCAGTTTTGCGGTTCGGATGACGCATTGAGGAGACGCTGATAGGTCACCTCCGCCGTCGACGCCGTGAGCACGGAAACGCCGAGACATGCGAGCGCGGTCCCGGTAAGCAGAGCGGCACGACCGAGCTGTTTGAGGTAAGCCTCCATGGCGTAGCGACATTCCGGATTTTCCTGTGCGCAGTTGCGTCCCCATGCGGTCATTTGCATCCTCCCAACGTGTCATATGGGTTATGCCGAACCATAACATTCCGCAGACCCGAGGTCATCGTCGACCTGTAGCCCCGATTGAGCGCAGCGAAATCCGCGGATAGCATCGAAGCATCGTCCGTTGTCGTCTGAATTTTGCTGCAGGTGGAACGGTTCTCACCGTGACGCTCGTGGGTCAGCCATGATCGGGTAACTTTTTGCGAGCAGCGCGAGTTATCCCGGATTACGCTGTGGGGCCCCGCAAAGGCACGGATAACCAGTGAAGGCCGAGCTGCGCGCGCAAGGCAACAATGATCGTGGCACTAGCGCGCAAGTTACTGATCGCGCTGTGGCGCCTGGTCACGACCGGCGAGGTTCCGGAACGGTGTCGCGTTGCGGCCGGCTCCGTGAGCAACACTCTCTAGAACAAGAAAGGACAAACAGGGTCCGGCCCCCGACTGCGCTTGATGCGCCGGGTAGCCGATGATGATCCGAGGTGGTGGCAATCCGCATCCGGCTATGGCTGCAACGCCGCTGAGTGAATGGACCCGCCGCCTCGGAGCCTTGCCCGCAGAAGCGTATGACTGCTTCATGGTCAGGACCTAGGGTTCAATCGAATACAAGCGTGGTTCGCGTTTGATCGCGGCCAATGGCAGGCTCCCCTCGGATGCTGGCGCCGCCAACAACCACCCGAGGTCGGCAGCCTGCCGCCGCGCTCGCGTCCGTCAAGGACGAGCCTTCGGCGGCGCTGAAGAAGCGCCGTCCTTGACCGCCGCTGCGCGCGACGGCGATGGAAATATGCGCGGAAGAATGCTCGGCGGCGCGGGTCGAACAAAAGAATGGAATGACAAAGGAAGACAAAAATAGCGTGATCTCTTGACAAAGAAAGCCCCATACAAGCCGGATGCCGGAAATCCGCACGTCCGGTTCGATGAGCGAGGAAGGGAAACGCAGCGATTGGCACAGCCTCAAACCACCGCGTCCATGTTCGACTCTACGCGCTCCGTCCGGGCTACAACTATCATTCGGACTGCAAATATCAGCATGGACCACCTATGCCCAAAATGCACGCCATGGTGTTGGATAGGCCCGGGGAACCTCTCGTCGTGCGCGAGCGGCCGGTGCCGCAGCCTGGACCGGGCGAAATTCTCGTCGCGGTGTCGGCCTGCGGCGTGTGTCGGACTGATCTGCATATGGTCGACGGCGAGTTGCCGCATCCCAAGCTGCCCATCGTGCTGGGCCACGAGATCGTCGGCCGGATCGCAGCAGTGGGTGAAGGCGTCGCGGGCTTCGAGGCTGGCCAGCGCGCTGGCGTCCCGTGGCTCGGCGGGACCTGCGGGGTCTGCCCCTATTGCCGCGCTGAGCGCGAAAACCTCTGTGACGCGCCGCTGTTCACCGGCTACACCCGCGACGGCGGCTACGCCAGCCATACGATCGCGGATGCGCGATATTGCTTCGCGCTACCCGACGGGTTCGACGACGCGGCAGCAGCGCCGCTGTTATGCGCCGGGCTGATTGGCTGGCGCAGCTATCGGATGGCGGGGGAGGGCGCGGCACTCGGCATCTACGGCTTCGGCGCCGCCGCCCACATTCTGACTCAGGTCGCAGTGTGGCACGGCCGCCGCATCCATGCCTTTACCCGCCCGGGCGACAGGGCGGCGCAAGCCTTCGCCCGCGGGCTCGGCGCCGTATGGGCGGGCGGGTCGGACGAGACGCCGCCCGAACCACTCGACGCTGCCATCATCTTCGCCCCCGTAGGGGCGCTGGTGCCGGCCGCATTGCGCGTAGTGAAAAAAGGCGGCCGCGTTGTATGCGGCGGCATTCACATGTCGGATATTCCGCGCTTTCCCTACGCGATCCTTTGGGAGGAACGGCAGGTGGTCTCGGTCGCGAATCTTACACGCACCGATGCCCGCGAGTTCCTTGCGATCGCGCCCAAGAGCGGGCTCAAAACCGAAGTGGTTCGCTATCCACTCGATCAGGCCAACGCCGCGCTCGACGATCTGCGCAGCGGCAGGCTGCAGGGTGCGGCGGTGCTGTGCATGTAGGGCATGCAAGGCGTTCCATTACGGCCGGAGCATACTTCGATGAGACGGATCGTCGCTAACCGCAGATTGGCTGCTCCCTCTCCCCCGCTTGCGGCGAGAGGTAAAGACCCGCGTTACCCCCTCGGCTCCGCGTGCCCGATCACGCGCTTGATGGCCGGAAAGCGCCGACGCAAGCCGCGCTCGACCCCGTCGACCAGAGCGTGAACGGCAGCGACCTTGCTCCCGGGATCAACATAGCAATGGAAATTCACGATCTCGCCGTTGCTAGTGTCGCGCACGCGCACGGCATGGATATTGCGTAGCACCCCGCTGGCGGCCGCAAGCTCGGCGAGCGTGGTTTCAACTGCGGCGACATGGGCGGCGGGTGCGTCGCGCCCGGCCAGATCCTTCACCTGGAGCGGCTCGATATGGGTTTCGACCTCGACGGCGGGGCCGAACTCGTCACGGATCGCCGCTTCCAGACCGTCTGCAATGTCGTGGGCCACGGCCAGCGAAAGGTCGCCGTCGACTTCGAGGTCGAGAGAGATCGACAGCTTGTCGGCGAGCGCATGCACGGTCACGTGATGCACCGCGAAGCCGCGATTGCGCGCGATCACCATCACCCGCTCCATGACGGTCTCATCGTCGAGTGCGCGCGGGATCACGCTGACGGCGATCTCTGCATTGGGCAGCGCGGCCTTTATGGCCGCCTCGATGTCGGACTTGAGCGTCGCGACACGATCGAGCGGCAGCGTGCGGCTCGCCCCAACCTCGATCTCGCCGAACACCGTAGCGCCGACCTCACGCGCGCGCACCCGCTCGACCGATACCACGTTGCGGACCCTGCGGACGACGGCGACAATGCGCTCCGCAACGCCTTCCGGCGCGGTGTCCGTCAAGGTATCGAGGGTGCGCCGTCCAAGCCGCCAGCCCGCAAAGCACACGAACAGAGCCACCACGATAGCCGCCGCCGAATCGGCCCAGCGGTAGCCGAAATGCACGCCGACAAGCCCGAGCAGCACCCCCGCCGACGACCACATGTCAGAAGAAAAATGCAGGGCATCGGCTTCGAGTGCCAGACTCGACGTCGCGCTGGCGGTGCGCGACAGCAGGCGGGCACGGAAGAAGTCGATCGTGATCGAGACGATGATGATCCCGAACGATGCCGCGGTTGCCTCGACCGCATAGGGATGGCCGCCGAGCAGGCGCTGAGTTGCTTCCCATGCCACTACCCCCGACAGCACGAACAGAAGCGCCGTTTCGCCGAACGCCCAGACGCTCTCCACCTTGCCGTGCCCGTAATGGTGCTGCTTGTCGGCCGGCCTGTCGGCGATCCGCACGGCGAATAAGGTCATCAGGGTGGCAGCGAAGTCGATCAGCGAGTGTGCCGCTTCCGACAATATCGCGAGCGAGCCGGTCGAGAAGCCCACAATGGCCTTGCCGATCGTCAGTGCCGCCGAAGCCCCGATTGAGCCGAGCGCGACCCGTTCCTTTTCGCTTACCACCATGGCTGTGATCGATACCGGCACGTGCCGCAAGCGTCAATGCAGCGAACAGCGGCTTTACGAGAGCCCGCGGCAGAAGTTGAGGCAGGTGGTGCGGCAATCGGGTAGGGGGTGGATTGGGGTGCGTTCCGGTGAGATTGACGTAGCACCTCACCTCTTCTGCTTATGGGGGAGAGGTCGGATCGCGCGCTTGCGCGATCCGGGTGAGAGGGGCTCTTCCGCGAGTTGGAGCTTGTGGAAAGGCCCCCTCACCCCCCTACCCTCTTCCCGCAAGCGAGGAGAGGCAGAAGAAGCTGCAGGCGCTACGATTCCGTATCATCGAAACGCGCTCTAAAAAGAGCGCTGATGTCAGACCGGAGACGGCATCATGCGGGATGTCAAAGATGTGATCGGCATAATCATGCGGGTCCTCGATGGCGCTGAAATCTCCGAAGAGGAGGTTCTCGATCTTGAATTCGAGGCCGAAGGCGAACTGTTGGTTGCGCTCAATGAAGCTTACATCAAACTGTTGGAGTTCGTGCACGACCGCGATAGGCGGTTTAATGACAGCCAGCTTGATCAGAGAGAGCGCGCGATGCTGCAGGAAATTCTTGGCAGGATCGTCCAGCTAAGCGACAGGGATGAGTAAGGGATGGCCGGCCTCGCAAAAATTCTATCGATAAGCGAAATGAAGGCTACGGAAAAAGAACTCTCCGGCACGGCGTGCCGGAGAGCCTGTTAACAAGCCATCGTTGCCGGTCTCGTTCAGTAGCAGACGTACTGCCAGCGCCACCCCCAGTGGGTCCACACGCGAGCGTAGCACTCGTCATAGTACGAGTAGTAGGGGAAGCCCGCGCCGACAAAAAAGGCGAACCGATTTCGGAAGAACCGGTGATGGAATCGGTTGAAGGCAAATCGGTTGTGGACAAACCGATTGCCGACAAACCGATTGCCGACAAATCGGTTCCCGGGGAATACGGCCGAGCGGCCCGCGAAGCCGGGGCCACCCATGCCGACTCGCCCCATGCCGCCAAAGTGCGCCCCACCCATGCCGCCAAAGTGCCCCCCACCGCCAAAGCCGCCCCCGCCAAAGTGCCCCCCGCCCCCAAAGCCGCCTCCGTGCCCGCCCCCAAAGCCGCCGCCCCCGCCGCGCGCCGAAACACTCAACGTCGAGCCGGCCATAACAACCGCCGCGGCAGCCAACGCAATCACCATCTTACGCATCATGAAGTTCACTCCTCTTGTTGTGAGATGCCCCCCAGCCTTTACGAATGTCCGTACTCGCTATTGAGTTGGAGCGCGCGGCACCGTTGCGCGATGTCCGGGCTACGGAATCCGAGCCCCAAAGATCGAGATAGTTGGGAAATTTCTTCAGCGTCACATCGTGGCGGGTCGGCTCAAGCAGCGGCAGCGCCACTCGCATGAGCACGTTGATGAATGCTGACGCGTGCCTGACATACAGATCAATGGGCTTTAGCCGATGGCGCAGGTGCAGCTTCGGATCATAGTTCAGCCCGCTGCTCTGAAACCACGTGTACCCGTTCGCTATCGCCCACCGAACCAGATCGCGAAAAACGTAGTGATAGAGATGAAGTTGCAGCGCAACGCTGTAGTCGAGCCCCAGATATTCGGCAAACATGGTGTCGCCATGCACCATGCAGACACCGAAAGCGACCACTTTGGCATCACGCCGCCACACGAAGAACCGCACCTTGTCGGCCATTGTGGTTCCAAGTCGACAGAAATACTCTTTGGTCAGCTTTTCAAAATGCAGCTTTGAGCGTTCATAGACCTGAAGATACAGTGGATATATTTCATTGATGATCGGCGTGACGTCATGAATGACGCTCAACTCGATCGGCGGGTCAAGCTCCGTGGCTTTGAACTTCTTACGGAGCTTGCGGCGCGTCGCACTGTTGAGCGCAGATTGCATGTAATCGTCGAAGCTCACATAAGCAATGTTGAGCCGCGTCATCGGCATGCTGGGTATTCTGGTGAAGCCGAGGCGAACGAAGCACGACAGCACGTCCCGGTACTGATCGGGAAATTCCTTGAGCACGATCAGTCGCGCGCCCAGGGCGCGTGCATGTTTCACAATCGCTCCGGCCAATGATCGCGCAATCGCCGCGCGCGCCGAACCATCTCCTTCATCAAGATGCGCTTCGCCGGCAACACATCCGACCATCATGGTTTTCATGAACATGAATCGCGGCCATTGCAGCCGGATTGCCTGGGCAAAGCGCCTGAAATACGGGTGGACACCCGCAAGAATATCCTGATCGAGAATGAAGAATGGCTGGATTGCCTGAACCTCTCCCTGTTGGTCTTGAATGGCGAAATACCAATAGTCGAATTCAGGGTGGATGGTATCCTCGACGATTTCGTAATAGCGGCGATCTTTGTGCTGCGAGGCGAACGCGCGTTGCCAATGTCCGCAATTTCGCAGTTGATGGCGCGAAACGACGTTCACGCAGCTGTCATGGTATGGAGGTGCCCCCACAACGATCAGATCCGCTTTCGCGTTCGTCGCGGCGCTCTCGTCGCAGATTTCGCCCTCACGCATTGAGGACTGAGACAACGCCGTCGAGGGTGTTGACATCGCGGTTCTCTCCCCCCCGGTTAGGTCGCGCTGTCTTCGGGATTCCCGCGACGAGCGCTCGTTATGCGCGCAGGACCTCGACCGCAAGGGCGTCCACAGCATCGCCACGATACCCCAAATAATCAAATTACTTATGCGTTAGTTTCTGACTAATAAGTCAGTTTTTGGGCGGCAGCTTTATGATAGAATCGCACCGATCAGATGCCCATTCAGAACTGGTGGAGGTGCCATGGTCGGAGGTCGGCGCCGCGTTCTCGTTATTGAGGATGACCCCGAAACGGCGGAGCAACTTGTCGAGTCCCTCTCAACGAACGGCTATCAGGTTGATCTCGCTATCAACGGCAACGAGGGGCTGAGCCGGGCACGCGCGGCCGAATATGCCGTGATGACGATCGATCGCATGCTTCCGGGAATTGACGGAATCACGATCATTCGGCGGCTGAGGGAAGACGGGGTCATCACCCCCGCACTGATTATCAGTGCGCTCGGCGAGGTAGACGATCGGGTGCGCGGCCTGCGCTCCGGTGGTGACGACTACCTGGTCAAGCCGATTGCGTTCGCGGAATTGTTGGCGCGTGTTGAGGCCTTGGCCCGTCGCAGCAACACCGTTGTCAAGGAAACGGTGTTGCGCGTCGGCGACCTCGAGCTTGATCTCGTTTCGCGAACCGTGAGCCGCGGTGGCCGGGACATTGACTTGTTACCGCGGGAATTTCAAGTTCTGGAGTATCTGGTTCGTAACGAAGGTCACGTGGTCCCACGGGCCATGCTGCTGCAGCACGTATGGGATTTGCATTTTGACCCCACGACCAATATCATTGACGTCTATGTCGGACGCGTCCGCCGTAAGGTCGACAGCCAGCAAGCCTACCCACTCATTCACACCGTTCGGGGCGTCGGATTTTGCGTCCGTGCTCCTGGGTAAGACCCTTCGATCGTCCACGCTAAGGCTGGCGCTGATCTGTATCGGAGTCTTCGGAGCCGCAGTCTGCGCTCTTTTCAGCTACGTCTATTGGTCCACTGCTTCGTACGTGCGCGGCCGATCAGACCGCTACATCGCGGCAGAGCATGTCATCTTGCGACAGGCCTACGACCGGGCGGGACGCGACGGTCTGATCGCCACCATCAGGCAGCGCATCGCCGACGAACACTTCGAAGGCGGCCTCTATCTGCTCGCCGATCGTTCGCTTGCCCCCGTTGCCGGCAATCTGAGGGCTTGGCCGCCGGCCCTGAGGGGCTCCGAGGGCTGGGGTAACTTCAAGGCGCCCGAGTGGACGCGCGGCGCAGCGGAACGACCGTTGCTCCGCGCCACCTTTGAGACGTTGCCGGACGGGTATCATCTGCTGGTCGGGAAGGACGTCGACGATCTCAACGAGTTCGTGGAAAAAATCAAGGCAGCCCTCGCCCTGACCGTCTTGTTGACCTTCGTTATGGGCGTGGTAGCGAGCATCTTCGTGACGCGACGCACGATGCGACGGATCGAAGCCATCAACGCGACCAGCCTGGCAGTCATGCAAAGCGGTCTCGGCCAGCGCATTCCCCGCCAGGGGACACAAGACGAGTGGGATCAACTGGCCGACAACCTTAATCTGATGCTCGACCGTATCGAAGTGTTGATGGGGGAGGTGAGGCAGGTCACCGACAATGTGGCGCACGACCTGCGGACGCCCTTGGCCCGCATGCGTGGAAGGCTCGAAAAGGCCTATGCAAGCCGCCGCGACGGCGAACATGACCAGGCGCTGATCGGCGACACCTTGGCGGACCTCGACTCGGTCTTGCGCATGTTCGCCTCGCTCACGCGGATATCGCAAATCGAGGCAAATGACAGAATTGCCGGATTCCACCCCGTAAACCTCGCAAACATAGCCCGAGAGGTCGTCGAACTGTTCGATGCGGCGGCGGAAGAGAAAGGCGGAATTCTCAGCGTCGTGGCGGATCACCCCGTGTTTGTTATGGGGGACCGAGATCTGTTGTTCGATGCCGTGGCCAATCTCGTCGACAACGCAATCAAGCACGGCCGCGACGCCGGTCAGGTAACAGTGCAGGTGACCGGGGGCGATGGCGCAGCCATCATTTCGGTGGCCGATGACGGGCCGGGAATTCCCATCAACGAATGTCAGCAAGTCTTCAAGCGTTTTTACCGGCTGGAACGCAGTCGCCGCACGCCGGGCAACGGGCTAGGCCTCAGCCTGGTGGCTGCGGTTGCCCGCCTCCATGGCGCCCGCATCGAGATGACCGACAACGCTCCCGGCCTCAAGTTCAAACTCCTGTTTCCATTGCTGACCGGGGTAGGTGTCGATAATGGTGGCGCGCCTGAACACGCGGTATCAACGCGGTCGGACAGCCCAGCCGGGCACTAGCGACATCCGCTCCAGCGCGTTGCGGCTCCAGCACTTTACGGATATCCCTCAAAGATTATAACGTCGTGCACCAGCTCAATGTCTGCTCGCCGACACGGCGGCAAAATCGGGAACCTCCGCTTGCACGGCACCGACCAACCAGCTGAAGGTGATTGTGCCGGCAACGAGCGTCCAGTCGTGTGGTTCGAAGTCGAAGATTTTCTCCGTTATTTCGATCACTTCCGTAATCCGACCGGACTGCAGCGCGTACCGTTCGAGATCTTTGTCGAAGCCGAAAGACTCTATAGTCGCCAAGGACGCGTGAGGTTTTGCCGGCTCAGCGTATACACCAGGCAATTCAGGCCGATCGGGTTCGAAGCCATCATGTCGGCATATCTGAATCCGCCGGGTGCCCGCGCTCCATGGAAAACCGTTTGGGCGCCAGCGCGGTCTTGGGGCGAATTCTCCGACATGCTGCGCGTGATCATCTGCCATCCGGGATTTTTCTTTCGGATATCCAAGACCGCGGTGCGCGACCTGATCGATATGGCAATCCGGCCGCACCGTTTCGATGAGCGCGTGCGCCCCGGCGATATCGTTGTGTCGCTTGGCGCCTCCTGGGGTTTCCCGGGCTACGTAAAGCATATCGCTGCCGCCAAGCAGAGGTACGGGATCAGGTTCGCGATTCTGATTTACGATATGATTCCGATTGAAAACAGATCTTTGGTCGAAGATCGGCACGTCGTCCAATTTCAAAAATGGCTTCATGAAATGATACCCAACGCGGATGTGATCCTCACCATCTCGAAGCATTCGCGGCATGCGCTGCTTGAGCTTGCGGCGGATGCCGGATGGTCGCTGCCGCGTGTCGAAGTGGTGAGGCTCGGCGCAGACCTGAGCCGCCGACCGGTCGCCGCGAGCCAAAGGAAGCTGCGCTTTTCTCAGCCGTATGTGCTGTTCGTTTCGACCATCGAGATTCGAAAAAACCATCGGCTGCTCGTGCGTGTGTGGCAACGATTGATAGAGCGGCACGGCGCGGATGCAGTACCGGTCCTGATCTTCGCCGGGCAGATCGGCTGGATGGTGGAGGACTTGCTGGTGGACCTCGCGGCGAGCGGTTACCTGGGCGGCAAGATCGCACATATGCCCGACCTGTCGGACGAGGAACTGGGCGACGCCTATCGTTGCTGCTTGTTTACCCTCTTTCCGAGTTTTTGCGAGGGCTGGGGATTGCCGATCGCGGAGAGCCTTGCGTACGGAAAGTTTTGTGTTGCTTCGAACCGCACGTCGATTCCGGAAGTAGGCGGCGATTTGATCGATTATTTCGATCCGTCGAGCGACGAAGATGCGCTGGCAAAAATCGAAAGAGTGCTGTTCGAGCCCGGCTACCTGGCGGCGCGCGAGGCGCGACTGCGGGCCGAATACCGCCCCCGAACATGGGCAGAGTGTGCGCACGCGCTGATCCGCAAGCTCGATCGATCGGTTGCGGCCGCGAAGGAATAACCGGCCGGAGATCCGCATGAGCGCCTTACGTCCACGCAACCGGCTCGAAACGCATGAGGTCGCCAATCAGCCCCCGCCATTTGAGGACGTGAACTTGTTCACCTCGGACGAGGCGCTTCAGGGAGCTGTCGCGGCCGCCGGGGGAGAGTCGCACACAGAACGGCTTGCGGCTTTTGGCGCCCGAAGCGGTTCCGCCGAGACCGCCGCGTGGGCCATGGAGGCGAACGAAAATCCGCCGCAGCTCAAGGCATTCGATCGTTATGGACAACGAATCGATGAAGTCGAGTTCCACCCCGCCTATCATCGGCTCATGGCCCTGGGGGTGGAAGCCGGCGTGTCCTCCGCCGCCTGGAGCGCGGTTGCGGCCGGACACGTGCGGCACGCCGCTCTAGAATTCCTGATGGCGCAGGCGGAGCCCGGCGTCTGCTGCCCAATGACGATGACCGCTGCGGCACCTGCCGCTCTGAAGTTCCAGTCCGAGGTGGCGGCAAGGTGGACGCCGAAAATCCTTGCTTCTCGATATGACCCATCCTCGCGTCCGATGCACGATAAGTCCGGCGTGACGATCGGCATGGCCATGACTGAGAAGCAAGGCGGTTCGGACGTACGTGCCAATACCACGCGCGCCGTCAGGCGGGATGACGGCGGATACACGTTGACCGGGCACAAGTGGTTCTGCTCGGCGCCGATGTCGGATGCGTTTCTTACGCTCGCCTACACGGACAAGGGCCTGACCTGTTTCCTTGCGCCGCGATGGACCCCCGACGGCGAACGCAATGCCATCCACCTGATGCGCCTGAAAGACAAGCTCGGCGATCGCGCCAACGCGTCTGCCGAGATCGAATACCACGGTGCTTACGCGGAGCTCATCGGCGAGGCAGGTCGTGGCGTGCGCACGATCATCGAAATGGTCCATCACACGCGGTTAGATTGTATTCTCGCACCGGCGGCCTACATGCGACAGGCACTGGCCAACGCGCTGTGGCACGCTGCGCACCGCACCGCCTTCCAGAAGAAGTTGGTAGATCAGCCCTTGATGCGCAGCGTCCTTGCGGATATGGCGATCGAGTCGGAAGCCGCCACTGCCCTCGCGTTCCGTATTGCACGCAGCTTTGATAAGGGCGCAAACGACGACAGCGAAGCGGCATTCGCCCGCATCGCCACGCCTGTGGGCAAGTATTGGATCAACAAACGGGTGGTGAATCTGGCTTATGAAGCCATGGAGGTCCACGGCGGCGCCGGCTACATCGAGGACGGCGTGATGACGCGCATCTATCGGCAGTCGCCGCTCAACTCCATCTGGGAAGGCTCCGGCAATGTGGTCTGCCTCGACATCCTGCGCGCCATCCAGCACGATCCGCATCCGGCACAGGAACTGGTCGCCGAATTGGAGAAATCGCGCGGCGCCAACCACGCTCTCGATCGCGCGACCGATGATGTGAAGGCCCGCTTGGCTCACCTCCACGACGAAGCCCTTGCCCGGCGGTTGGCCGAGACGATGGCGCTCGCCTTGCAGGGCGCCATCCTGGTCCGAAACACGCCGAACTTCGTCTCCGATGCATTCTGTGCAACCCGGCTCTGCAATTATCCGGGCCTTTCCTGCGGGGCAATGGACGCCAAAATCGACATCGATGCGCTTATCAGCCGTGCGATGCCGCATGAATAAGCGTTCGTGTCTCGGACCAGCCGATCTCGTAGGTGAAAAGATAAATGCTCCCCTTAAGGTTGTACCAAACTATTCATAAACATGGAGGTTCGATGAAAATGTGGATACTAGTCTAGCCGGAAAGAGCAATGGAGGTATTAACATTAGTCGGAACTGTCGCAAAAATTGCATTTTGCATGTCCAGCGCAATCATTTTGCATAGCAATGTGATCATCTTGCATAGCAATGTGTGGCGATTTCTCAAAAAAATCGGAAGATTTCGCAAACTGAATCGTTAATATGTTATAGTGGTGATGTCGATCCGGTTTTCGCGTGGGGCGGCATCGGCATAGGGCGTTCCAGCTATCGGGGGTCGGCGGGCGGCCCGCACACTATTGAACATTCCGGTCTACCGGTGCTCGCTCTGACGAGCCCGGGGTGTCCGGAAGTTGCCTTGTGACAACGTGGGGATGGCACATGGCTATCGCGATCCAGGCGATCAGTTCGCATCCGCTTCTCACCCGCGCGGTGGAGGGAATACTCGCTGACATAAAGGACTTCCCGGTCCTGCCTTGGGCTTCAAATGAGGCAGAGGCAACGAGCCAAACCAATTTTCCGAGACTTTTCCTTTTGGACGCGTGCTCGTTGCAAACGGACCTGGGGCCACTCGCAGAGCGCTGCCGTTCCCGTTCACCCGGCAGCAAATTTCTTGCCCTCGTTCCACCGGCAGACAGTAATTATGTGGATGAAATTCGACTTTTCTATTGGGGTATAGATGGGTTCTTGGAACTGTCTGAAACGTGGCAGACGGAATTACCTCAGGCGATCCGCAGCATCCTGAGCGGACAGTACTGGGTGCCTGCCCAGGTCTTGATGGCGTTTATCAGGCACGCACAGGCCTTGGAGCAGACCCTGCTCGCGCCCGGACATTCGCTGACGGCCCGTGAGGGACAGGTCCTACGACTCCTCATGCGGCACCTGACAAACAAGGAGATTTCCAAAGCGCTCCTCATTTCCGAGCGAACCGTCAAGTTCCACGTATCGCACATCCTCGCCAAATTAGGCCTTGAGGACCGACGCGGCCTGTTTCCTGAAACATTAGCTCCGTTTCAGTTGGACGGCTGCGGCGAGACGATCGATTTCTCCGATTTGCCCTCATCAAGCAACTCGCGGACCAGATTGCGAAGGTAGCCCTCATTCGTCAAATCCGCTTCGCCGCTCGGACGGCTCTGGGCGCGGATCACGCCGGACCGGTCGATGACCACCACTTGGGGAACCTGAAAGCGTACCGTCATCGCGCGGCCGAGATAACGGTCCACCTGATCCGAAGTGGTGTAGCCGACGGGGTAATCGAGCTTGAGAAGCCGCGCTAGATCGCGTACCACCGGCTCGGTGACGCCGTCGTCGAAGACAATGCCGATCGACCGAAAGCCGCGACCGGCCATCTCGCCGTGCAATTTGTTGATCGTCTGCGCCACGCGCAGGCAGTTGGGGCACCGGTAGAGCAAGAACTCGATCACCACCACCTGGCCTTTGAAGCTGGAGAGCGGCGTCATGTTGCCCGATGGTTCGACGATGGTGAATTCGGGGGAATCACGCGGAACGAGCGGTGCGGCGGCAGCGGGAAAACCCAGCACCAGAAGAATGGCCAAGCTCGTGATGGCTCGTACGCGCATGGATTGATCTCCTCCGGTCAGCGTGAATTCACACCTGTTTCCAGCGGTCGGCGATCCGGGTCACTTCGGCTTCCGCCGCTTGCACGGCATCCTCCGGGCTGGATTTGCCAGTTACCACGCTAATGAACATCCGGGGGATGATGAAGCTATTGAACACTTCCATTCCGACTGGATTCGCGAACCCGGGAAAGCCGAGATTCCGCGTCCAGAAGAGAGCGTCCTTCAGCTCCTTGTACTTGTCCGGAGGGTTCGCCTGGGGGTCGTCCGCGAGCCGGACGATGAGATCGGGAAGCGTTTTCTGGTAAATTGGAAAGTTGCAGCCGGCAGATTTTTCGTAGGCCTTTTTGGAGTTGTCGATCAGGTCGGCCAGGAATTGCTTGGCCCCCCCTGGTTTTGGGCAAAGTTCCAGACCACCGAACAATTGGTAACGTGGGGAAACCCGAAGACCCCCGCATGCCCGAGCAGCGGCGGGCTGAGCCTGATCTTGCGGGCAACTTCAGGCTCCTCCTTCTCGGCCGTGCGTAACAGACTGATCGCATTGACCGTGCAGGAGGTCTTGCGCGCGAGCATGGCCCGAACATTGCCCGATGGATCCCAGGCGAGTTGATCCGGCGTTCCGGCATCCTCGTAGAGGGCCTTGACGTACTTCAAGGCCTCGACCGTGAGAGCCGTCTTGCCGATGGTGACATTGCCGGCGGAATCGACGACATGGCTGCGGAATGCGTAGAGCAGGGTGTGAAGCGTGATGTTGCTCTCCAGGCTCGGCGCCAGCGCCAGACCGCAGGGAACGCCGAAGGCTTCGCGGATCTGGCGTCCGCCGCTGCGCAGGCTCCCGTAGTGGACGGGGCCGAGCGGCATCCCAATCTCACCCCAATGGTCCACGAAGTAGTGCAGCGGCGCAGGGATCCAGGAATCCGCGAAGGCGAAATATCTTTTTGCCTTGGGGTCGAAGGTCGATCTGTGTGCGAGCTGATCGAGGTTGCCGAACTTGAAGGCCACCGTTTGATAGATCTCCGCATGATCGATCGCGTGCTTCTGAAATTCAGCGGGCGGCCACGGAAACACGAACACGTCATGGCCGCTGCCGGCCGCGACTTCCGCGGCGGCGGCTGAATGGATGCGTTCCACCGGGATGTGGTCCACCACGACTTTGGTGTCGTGTTGCCCGCCCCATTCCTCGGCAAGCGTGCCGGCGAACCACTCGTCATACTCGGGCAGGAAATGCGCCCATTTGGCGATCCTCAGCGTCGGTTGCTGGGCCAGCGTGCGATCCGGGAAAATCACGAACGGCCCAACCGCCGCCGTGGCGGCCGCCAGCCTGACAATATCGCGGCGGGAGGGTTTTATTGCTCGGACTTTGGGCATTCTGACAACCTCCCGAAGCAATTTCGAAGTTCGAATCATATTGCGCTGACTGTAGGGTGGGCAAACCGCCCGCACAGTGATGCCGCAGTGCATGCCAGAGAGTGCGGGCGCGTTGCCCACGCGATCCAGCCTCTCGGTGTGACGGCGTGGGCAAAATCGCCCCGCGAAAATCGCGCACCTTGGTCGGCCGAGTCAGGCGATTTTGCCCACCCTACGCGTCTAATCGGCCTTACGGGCGCAGCGCCCAAGACGTGGATGGCCGGGACAAGCCCGGCCATGACTCCCGAGAAATGGCTCAACATGACTAACCCGTTCGTAGTCTCCTAGGCACCGTTGCGGCCGGGCTCAAGCCCAGCCGCAATCGACCTCAGTCTTTTAGAGCCCGGTGTTGTCGGGATTGCAAATTCCGTTTTGAGGGAAGTCCCCCTTCTGCTGGAGGCAATTGAAGTTGGCGTTGAATGCCGGATCGAGCGGGGTGCCGTCCACCTTCTTAACCTGATCCAGGAAAGCGTCTGCGGCGATCGCCCCGTTGCGCGGATCTAGGATGGCCGGGCAGATGATCCAGATCGCTCCTCCGTCGGCACCGTTCACCGCCTGTTGCCCTTCAGCGCCGCATCCGTTGGCTTCGAGGTCGACGTTCAGCTCATGGGCCGTCTTGATGATCGGCGTCCCGTCCAGGCTTGTGCCGTTCGTGCCCCGCAAGCGGTTAAGTATGGGTCCGCAGACCGGGCCGGGATTGGCGGGATCCACGGTGAACCAGAAGTAGGTGATGATCCACATGCCCAGGAGGTCGTCACAGAAATATCCAAACGGGCTGTTGCTGCCTTTTTTGCTATTGAGACCAAGGGGATCATTGTTGTCGCTGCCGTCAATGGCGTTGCGATTGGTGGAGAATCGCCAATCCTGCCGGAGCTGGGGTGTGGCGACGCTGGTCACCGGGAAACACGGCCCTTTGCCGGTGCCCATGCTCCCGCAAGGCGTGAGCGCAAAAGTCCCGTTGGGCAGCCTCTGCTTGAGCGCAGCGTAGGCTTCGAAGCTGCTGACGATGTTGACCATTTGGATGCTGCGCGCGTTGGCGACGCCGGTGAAGAAATTCTGGTTCGTCAGGAAGGCAATGATGGAGATGAAGTCGGTCGGCGAGCCCGTGCCGTCATCCACATAGCCGCCGGTGGTGGCCAAGATGCGTATGTCCTTTCTGTCGGGATCGTTGGCGCTGCAAGTCGGGTCGCTCACCCAATTGGCCTGGGTGCCGCTCGCGGGAGGACCGAACTGGCGGAAAAACCCGAAGCGCTGGCCCGCCGGACTATTCAATTGCGTTACGTTTATACCATTACCTGGGTGCAGGGGATCGCCGGCGATACCCTGATAGAAGGCATCATTGAAATCGCAAGGCGGATGGTTGTAGTTGTGCAGGATATTCGGGATTGCCCCGGTGGTCGTCGTGGTTTGCGCTAACGCCCCGGAGGAGGCCGTAAGCAGCACTGCCAGTGCCGAGAGGAAGAAAACGGGATACTTGGTCTTCATTGGTTGATCCTCCTGTATCCGAAAACGTCTGCGGCGACCGGGCCGCGCTGTAGAATGACGAACTCGCAAACCACCATGTCTCACGGCGGCTGCACTCGATTTGTGTCAGGGTGAAGCGCCCATGAGATGGATTCGGCGATGAATGACGGCTTGGCCATCCCGGGGCAGGCCGCCCACAGCATCAGGGGCTCGTTGCCGTACCGAACGTTGCCGATATGCTGGGTCGTGTCCTTATCGACCAGCGGGTTCGGATTGGTAAAGCCGATCGCGCGGCGAAGCCTCTCGAGGTCGTCGGGCTCGCCGGTCAAGAAAGTCCAGCCCGGACCGGCGCCAAAGTTGTCCCGGTAATTCTGGATCGCCAGCACGTCGTCGGCTTCCGGCCGCAGCGTGAACGAATACATGAAGATGTCCCGGCCCACCTGGTCACCCAACAGTTTCTGCACTTCCACCAGATTGGCGGTCACCGCCGGGCAGACATCGCCGCAGAGCGCGTAGAAGAAGTTCAACGTGACGACCTTGTCCTTGATGAGATCGTCGTAGAAACGCACTTTCTTCCCCTCGTGGGTGACGAGAGGGATGTTGGGCAGATGCTGTTCCTGAATACGGCTGCGCGCCGATGCCTGCGTTTCAGGGACAAATGCGCTCGCGGCGCCTTCACCTGCCGCGGCGATGGCCGCGCGTGGGACACTTGCGGCAACCGCCGCCGTCGCGCCCATGCTCAGGAAATTTCGTCTTGCCAACCGATTCATGGCTGTCACCTCCTTGCCGAGCCTGATGGCCGCGCCCGCCGGCCGGACCGAGGGGCGCTGTTTCGGCTCGACGTTACGGCGCCAGTACAGTGTCCGCCCCTGTCGGCTCGACGTGCCAAAGCGCCATCATGGCGTGATCTTCGTGCACCACGTTGTGACAGTGAATCGGATATTTCCCGGTCCAGTCGCGGAACTTGAAGAAGAGTCTCACCCGCTCGTTGGGATGCAATTGAGTGACATCCTTGCGCGAATTCTCGACCGCGAGCGGCGGCGGCTGCCGGTTGCGCGACAAGATCTGGTGCTCTTCGAGGTGGATGTGGATCGGATGGGTCCAATCCCCGCTGAGGTTCATCAGGATCCACTCCTCCACGCTGTTTTGCTGCACCGTGAACCTGAACGTGTTGCAATCCATGAACTGGCCGTTGATGGACCACTGGCCGTTCAAGCGGTCGAACTTGAAGGTCCGGATGGCCGTGGGGTTGAAGTTGGTGCTTGGGAGCGAGTAAAACTTCTGCTGCGACGGCGGCAGGCTATTGTCGACGGCGGTTCCGCCGGCCACGCGGAATTGCAGCAGCAGATTGCCGCTGCCAGCGGGCAGGATCGACGGCGTCGTCGTGCCGAGCACCTGGGTGCATTCCAGTGAGGTGCCGTTGGGGCCGAAGTCGTCCACCGGACCCTGGCCGTTGAGCTGGTTCAGCCGATTCTCCAGGTAGATGGTCTTGCCGGCGAACTGGCTGAAGTCGATGATGATGTCGACGCGCTCGGCCACACCGATGCGGACGCTTTGGACCTGCACCGGCGCAGGCAAGAGGTTGCCGTCATTGGCGATGACCCAGAACGGGTTGGTCGCGCCGAGGTTGTTCGGGTCAGTCAGGAAGAACTGATAGAAGCGCGACGGACCGGTGTCGAGCAGGCGGAAACGGTAGCGGCGCGGCTGCACGTTGAAGAACGGTTGGATCTTGCCGTTCACCAGGAACTTGTCGCCCAGGATGCCGTCCAGATTGAACAGGTCGAACGCCAGCAAGCCGGTTTTTGGATCGTAGACCTTGTCGGCGAATGCCAGCGGGATATCGAACTGCGGGAAACTGGGGAGACGGAATCCGGTGGTTTCGTTGCCGGTGTCGAACTGGTTGAACAGGCAATAGAATCCGAGCAGTCCCTTGTAGGTGTTCTGCGCGGTGAAATCCACCCTGTGATCGTGGTACCACAACGTGCTGAGCGATTCATTGATGTCGCCGTTGGGCTTGAAGTCCGAGTTGAAGCCGGAGAGCACGTTGGGATAGTACTGGTCGCAGAAATTCCCGATGCCGTAGAAGTCGCATGGATTGCCATCGCTTTCCGACGGCGTATGCCCGTTGTGCAGATGGGTGGTGACCGAGGGCATGCCGAAGCCGCCATTTTGGCTCGCGGGCGGAAGCGCGTTGATGTTGCGCGTGAGTTGCGGGCGGCCGTAAAAGGCCTGATACGTCGGGCCGGGGCTGCTGGCGTGTCCAGGAAGGCCGGAGTTATCGTCGAACCCCCATACGGTCTGCGTCGGGAGCTGGGGCGAGTGGCTCACGCTGATCGCATGCTGCGTCATCTGGTAGAGCGTGCCAGGAACCACCGGAAACCGGGTCGAGTCGATAAGTGGCGCCTGGAAGGGCGCCGCCCGAACCTCGCCGGCCCCCGTGTTCGGGTTTTCCGTGGGCGCCGGCGTCAACGACGGAACCGTCTGTGCAATCGGCATGACCGGAAGCGGTTCAATGAAGGGCGTGGTTGGTGGGCTGGCGGGCTGATTGTTGGGCAAACACATCTGGTTTGTCCCGCCATTCACGGTCTGGCCGTAAGCGCGCGAACTCAAGCCGCTCTTGGCCACCAGCATGCCGCCCGCGGTCAGCAATCCCATCTTGAAGAGGTCCCGCCGGCTGGTCAGCCCGGCGGCGATCAGCTCGCGTCGGTTCTTCGCGGCGTTGAGCATCTCTCGATACCGTGCACGAGACACCTTTTCGCCGAATACGTTGTAATACATGGAGGCCTCTCCCTTTCCCTCGTGTGGCTACCGATCGCGAGTGTTGAGCGAAGTCGTAAAGCGATAGCTTGCGGGACGACGGAGGCCTATCGCGACGCCGACGTGCGTGATGCCGTCCGCGGCACGCTAGAGGGCCATGCGTGTGGCACGGCCGAAAACTGAATTAAGATCGCTGCCCCTCCCTATGTCCCTCTACGTATTTTTTGCATTTTCGCGCGCCCAATTAGGAACAGGGTTCGACCCCTAGGGGAAGTGCCCCGTGCGGGGATTTGTGGTGCAGGATTTACTGACCCTATAAGAGCCGCCAAGGTACAGGTACCGAATTCTGATCAGGCACGTTCATACCGGCGCGACAGAACATCTTCGGCGCGTACAATGATGGACATAATTGGTTGCCAAATGCGATCGGAGATGTGAGATTTCCTGCCACGACGACGAGATCGAAACTCATGATGCCGTGCCTGAGCAACTGCATTCGAGCGTTCGGCGTGATGCTTGTGATGCTGCCGGTCGCCTTCGCTCAGGAGCCGCCGAGAAATTTTATCTTGCACGAAACACCTGAACCAGGTGTCGCAATCCGCTTCGAGGATGATCAAGGTCAACCGCGAAGCCTCGCCGACTTCCGGGGGAAGATCGTGCTGCTCAATGTCTGGGCGACTTGGTGCGCGCCGTGCCTCAAGGAAATTCCCGCGCTCGATCGTCTCGCGGCGGCTTTGAACGGCGCGGAGTTTGCAGTCGTCACAGTGTCGATCGACCGCAAGGGGATCGACGCGGTCCGCAAAATGTTCGCCCAATTCAACGTGCAGAAGCTTCCGATGTATATTGACAGCTCCGGCCAGGCATTGAGGACGGTGCGCGCGATTGGCCTGCCGACATCACTGTTCATCGATCGCGAGGGGCGGGAGTTCGGACGTGCCGTCGGGCCGGCCGAGTGGGACGGCGCGACAACGATCGCGTTCTTCCGGCACGTCGGGTCATATGAGAGCCAAACCAGCGGACCGGATCGCATCTCCGCCGACCCGAACAGGTGACGCCTCCTGCCTGCGTTTTGTCTTGACCTGCCAAGGACATCTCGTCAGGGGTGGCGCGATCGCTCGCTGCAAGCACTTGAAGCATGCTGCTGCGTCGGCCGCGGCCAAGGCGGCTTCACGAGGGCTATCTGTCGTCATCGCTGATGTGTTACAGTAGCGTTGATCCGGTTTTCGCTCGGGACAGCATCGGCATTGGATGCTCCAGCTATTGAGGGGCGGGGATCGCATTACTGGCGCGGCATTGAGCCGCCAGCCTATCGTAGCGATCCATAACTATGCCGCCGATCAGCGGCCGAGAAGAAGACGCTCGGGGGCGGGGATTGCTCATTTTGGGGAATGGACTCATGCATCGTTGGCTCAAGCTGATCAATGCGGTGTTGCCAATGGCCGTTGTCCTCGGCCCTGCTGGCGGGCTCGCCCTCGCGCAGGCGCCAACCCAGGGTGTCGTCAACGAGGCGCCTTATGCGCAGCAATACGAGAGTCATCTCACGGTCCGGGCGGACCACAGCTCAACAAGTGTCGTTATCCAGCAATTCAAAATTCTGACGCAAAGTGCGATTGCCTCCGTCAGCCAGCAGAAACTGTCATTCGTCGAGGGCATGCAAACGCTCACGACCGTCGAAGCCTACACCGCGAAGGCTGACGGACGACGCATACCGGTTACGCCAAAGAACATTTTGACGCAAGACGCCTCCCCCGAACTGCCGGGAATCTATTTTCGTGATCTGAAACAGCGAACAATCATTTTTCCGGATGTTGGAGTCGGCGATACGCTGGTGATGACTCACAAGCGGGAAACCGCAAAGGGGAAGATCTTCAAACAATTCGTCGAGAGCCTGCAATTTCCGCGTAGCGCAGCCTACACGTCGGTAAAGATCACAGTGGAAGCTCCAGCTTCCATCGACCTTCGCGTGAAGGCCACGGGAAACAACGTCGTTGACACCGCCGACGAGAGTGGCGGTCTGCGGCGCCACACGATCGTGATCACACCGGATACCTACACGCCCGAGGAAGCTGGCGCGGTCTCCCCGCTCGATCGGGATCCTGCTGTCCTGATGTCGACCTACAAGTCCTATGAAGAGCTCGGATCGGCCTATGGCCGGCTCGCATTGCCGAAGGCCAGCGTTATACCGAGCATTGCGGCGCTTGCCAACGACATCACCAAGGGAATCGCAGACAAGAAAGCCCAAGCCGTCGCCATCGACGCCTGGATGAAAAAGAACATCAGGTACGTGGCGGTGTATCTGTCTTCTGGACGCATCATTCCCAACGATGCGGCGATGGTGTTGAAGAACAAGTTCGGCGATTGCAAGGACAAAACGACGCTCATGTTGGCGCTGCTCGCTGCAAAGGGCATCGCCGCCGAACCGGTGCTCATTAATCTTGGCAATGCCTACACGCTTCCCGGGCCGCCGACTTTTGCAGCGCTCAATCACGTCATTCTTTATCTGCCGGAATTTGATCTCTACGACGATCCGACGGCGAATCGTGCGGCTTTCGGCGTGCTGATGCTTGAGAGCTATGACAAACCGGTTGTGCGCGTGTCAGCAGGCGGAGCGAGACTTGCCCGTACGCCTGCGATGAAACCTGACGATCACACTGCCGATGTCAAAACGATCGTCAATGTCGCCGCCGACGGCGCGGTTACGGGTGCAACGGAAGAGAGCAACATGGGTGCGCTTGCGATAGCCTTACGGACAGCAGGCGCAACGGTGCAGACGCTGGGTGGTTCTGTGGCGGCGCGGCGGGTGCTGCAGAACTCGCTCACACCCGGCACCGGTCAGTTTGATCTCGGCAATTTCACCGAGACGAAGGACCCGGTGGCGATCAAGGGATCGTACACCTTGGATGAGCGATTCAAGGTTCCCCCCGCCAATACGCGCACCACCATTCCGCGTGGGATGCCGCTCACGGTTTGGCCAGGGGGCTTTTTGCTCGGCACGCGACTCAACGGCCGCAAATCTGCATTCGTCTGCTACGCAGGCCGCCAAACCGAAGAGATTGAGGCGACTTTCGACCCGGCATTGCCGCTGCCGGTGCCGCTTGCACCGATCGCCATCGACAATCCGACCTTCAGTTTCCACTCGGCAATGAAAATCGAGGGGCGGACGCTGAAGATGCACCGTGAGTTCGTTTCGCGCGTCGAACGGCAGGTCTGTCCGCCCGATCTCGAGGCAAAGATTGCAGCGGACCTCAATAAAGTGCGGGTCAACGTATTCAGTGCGTACGCTTTTGGGACCAGTCCGCCCGCTGTGGCGAGTAAGCCTGCCGGGGTTGTGAGTAGCCAGCCCGGTTACGGCAAATATCCGGACGGTGCAGCCAAGACCAATAATACCAATAGGAATTTCGTGAACAATGTGGCCGACACGGTCGGCAAACCGCCGGCCGCGCCAAATCCTGTGGTAGCGCAGAACCCATCTCCCGCGCAAAGCCCGCCGCCAGCTCAAAATCCATCGGCTACACCGAACCCCTCGCAACCGGTTGAGCTTACCCGGGTAGTCGCAGCCGGCCAGAATCTGCGTCTCGAATTTCTCTATTGGATCCAGCCGGATTGTTCGTCGGCCGGCATCACGAACGTGCGCATCGTGGAGGCGCCCCAACACGGCACGCTTATGGTCGAACAGGGCCAGGGATTTTCCAGCTTCCCCAGGGATAATCAGCGATATGACTGCAACACGCGCAAATCGGATGGTACGCTTGTCTTCTATCAACCAGAATCAGGATTTACCGGCAAAGACTCGGTCATCCTCGACATAATTTTTCCGTTGGGCCAGGCATCCAAACGCCACTATTCGATCGACGTCAGATGATCTCTGACGCTGCATCATTGCAAACGCCCCTCCAGAGGGTGTCGTGGTAACATAGAAAGCAACCGCGCCGCGGCTGCTCTCTCCCATCAACGATTGCTGTGCGAGGTCTACGTAAGGTTGGTGGCCGCGCCGTCCGGCGACCAGTGCGCGGATAGGGAAATCCAGCGCGCAGCAAGCAATACGCCACCAGCCGTATAGACCATTCCCATCGGCACCCACATCATCTTTCCTGCGCGCGACAATCCGGGCGTCCAAGCACCGGAGCAGCGATATACATCAGTCCGCGCTCCGCATGTGCTCGTTCGAACTCCTTCGTGAGGTCCACTGAGATCGTAACCGCCATTATGTGAATGAGGCGGGCCGGTTCAGTTGCCAGTGCACCGCCGTCGAGCAGCACCGACCGAACGGCTTCGTTAGTTAGGGCGTCAGGGGCAGATGCATCCGAACCAATTCGCCATCACGCTGCGAGCTGCAACACGCGTTGCTCGATTGCGCGACGCGAGATGCCGAACATGTCGAGCAGCTCCCGGCTCGGTCCCGAGCGCGGCAGGTGCCTGATGCCAAGCCGATAGACTGGCGCGGCGGCCCCGACCGCGCCTGCCACCGCATCGCCGAGACCGCCGTCGACCGCGTGGTCCTCGACCACGACGAGACCTTCCGTCTCACCGGCGGCCGCCAACAGGGTCACCTCATCGAGCGGCTTGATCGAATAGGCATCGATGATGCGGATCAGGATGCCACGTTCCCTGAGTGGCTCGTAGGCGGCGAGCGCCTCGTGAACCGTGATGCCGGCCGCCACGACGGTGAACCGGTCGTGCGCCGACGAGCGCAGCACCTTGCTGCCGCCGATCGGAAATTCCTCGGCGTTGGGATAGATCACGGGCGTCTTCGGCCGTGTCGTCCGGATGTAGACGATTCCCTTGGTGTGGGCTGCCTCCGCTGTGAGCCGTTCCGCGCTCACCGCGTCGGCAGGATAGACGACCGTGCTCTCGATCAGGGCTCGGAACATCGCGAGGTCCTCAAGGCCCATCTGCGATGGGCCGTCCTCGCCGATCGAGACGCCCGCATGGCTGCCGCACAAGACGAGATGCGCGGGCCGTGAATACTGCGCCATGCGGATGAAGTCGTAGGCACGCGTCAGGAAGCATGCGAAGGTCGCCGCATAGGGAATCTTGCCGAACGCAGCGAGTCCGAGCGAGACGCCGATCATGTTCTGCTCAGCAATGAAACTTTCGAAAAAGCGCTCCGGGAACTTCGCCGCGAACGCTGCGAGACCGGTCGAGTTTTTCACGTCGCCGTCGAGCGCCACCACTGCGGGATCTTCGCGGCCAAGCTTCTCCAGCGCGACACCAAACGCCTGCCGCGTAGCAACCTGCTCGCCCAGCCGATACTCGGGTATCGGTCCTGCGGCCGACGGGCGCTGTGGGCTTGCCACCTGCCCGACCCGCCGGGACTCGACAGCGGGCGCGGGCGGCGCGTCCCCCAGCTCTTCGAGGGCTCGCTCCATCTGCTGACGATCGAGCGGCTTGCCGTGCCATCCCTCCGCTCCTTCGAGGAACGAGACACCCTTGCCCTTCACGGTCCGCGCGACAATCGCGGTCGGGCCGGAGTCATGCGCGGCCTGAAACGCGGCAAGGATCGCGGCCATGTCGTGTCCGTCGATCTCGATGGTGCGCCAGCCGAAGCTCGCGAACCGGCGGGCAAATACGCCCGTGTCATGCCGATAGGGCGTCGCCTCACTCTGGCCGAGACCATTGACGTCGACGATCGCGACCACGTTCGCCAGCCGATTGAGGGAGGCGAACTGCGCCGCCTCCCACACCGAGCCCTCGGAGCATTCGCCGTCGCCGAGCAAGCAGAACACACGCGCATCTATTCCATCCAGGCGGTTCGCCGCGGCAAGTCCATTAGCGGCCGCAAGCCCCTGTCCGAGCGATCCGGTCGCGATTCTGACCCAGGGATTGAGCGGGGTCGGATGACCCTCCAGCGTGCTGTCGATCTGGCGCAACGACAGGGGGGCCTCCGTGCCCGCGCCCGCTTCGTGCAGTATCGCCCACAGGATCGGCGCCGCATGGCCCTTGGACAGAACGAACGTATCGACGTTGCGGGCCGCGGAATCCTTCGGATCCCAGCGCATTTCGCGAAAGAACAGCGCTGCCACGATGTCGGCGCACGACATGCAGGAGGTCGGATGGCCCGAGCCCGCCTCGGTGGTCATGCGGATCACCAGCCGCCGTAACCGGCGGGCGACTGTCTGCAGATCGCGCAATTCGCCAACCGCAACGGTGCGGCTGCCCTTGGCAGCGAGCTGCTTCAGGACCTTGTCGTAGGGATCGATGAACTTCTGGACGGCCTCGTTTTCGAGCTGGGCGGCGACCAGATCGAACCGCACCCCAAGCCGTTCGAGGTCGGACATGATGCGCTGTGCGTTCGGCAGGCCCTGCTCGATCGTGTCCTGCAACGTGCCGTGGTCGCGGAACGCCGCGATTGTCTTGCGCGGCATCGTGTTGATGGTCATCGGCCCGATCAACGGCTCGACGTACATGAGATCGGGGTAGGCCGGGTCCTTGGTGCTGGTGCTGGCCCACAGCATGCGCTGTACGCGTGCGCCCTTCTCGGCGAGCGCGATCCACCGGTTGCCCTCCGCGATGCGCTTGAAGGCCTGGTATGCGAGCTTCGCGTTGGCAATGGCCACCTTGCCGAGAAGCTCGCGCGGATCGGGATCCGGAGCCGGCCGGTCCGGCACTATCCGTTGCCCGAGCAGGCGGTCGACCAGCACGTCGATGCGACTCAGGAAGAAGCTCGCGACGGAAGCGATGCGGTCGATCGGCCAGTCGGCCTCGATACGCCGCTCTAGCGCCCGCAGATAAGCCTCGGCTACCGCCTCGTAGCGGGCGATCGAGAACAGCAGGGTGATGTTGACGTTGATGCCTTCGAACAGCAACTGTTCAATGGCCGGCACCCCGGCCGGAGTACCTGGAATTTTGATGAAGAGGTTAGGCCTGTCGACCAGCCTCCACAGCCGCCGCGCTTCCTCGATCGATGCCTCGGTGTCGTGGGCGAGGTGCGGCGAGACCTCGAGGCTCACGAAGCCGTCGACGCCGCCTGTATCATCGTAGACGGAACGCAGGATGTCGCAGGCGTTGCGCACGTCTGTCGTGATCAGCTCCTCGTAGATGTCAATCGGCGATCGGCCGGCAGCCGCCGCCCGCGCGATGTCTTCGTCGTAGTCGGCGCCCTGCACCACCGCGTTTTCGAAAATCGCTGGATTTGAGGTGATGCCGCGCAGGCCGTCGTCGGTGACCCGCCGCGCCAAGTCGCCGCTGTGGATCATTCGCCGGGTGAGATCATCCATCCAGCAGCTCTGGCCATGCCCCAGCAGCTCGACTGTCCTGTTCATGTGCGACCTCCGTGACGAACCCATTCATCAAGGAAATTGGTCAGGGGCGCGTGGGTTCCCGTTGCGTGTCATTCTCTTGGTGGACCTCGGTATAAGGGGTTGACGAGGGGTCGTGGCTTTGCGCCGTGATGCTGTTCGCGTCGGGCGAGTCAAATGCGCGGTTGATGCCCCTCGGGATGGCGAACAGTAAACAGCGCGGAGGGCGTCATGTCGGAGGACCGACTCTTGTCCGCCGCCTCGCATGCTGCGGGTCGGCTGGAGCGGAACAACTTCAGATGCTCTCCGTTGATCCATAACGGTCGAACATGGTGCACGGGTGCGCCAACTCGGCCGCTAGCCCTGGGACATGGGATTGGTTTTGTCGGCTTCCTCTGCCATGCGTGGGTGGCAGATCCGTATGGAGTCTCCATCTCTCGACTTCGAGGGCTGCCTTCCGGACTACGTTGGCACCACGACCGGTGAACCCCAAATAGCCGCCGGGCTGCGCACCCCGCCAACCATCAGGATCGGCCCAACAGCAGGCCTTTGCACCACACCAGGGCTCATCCTTGTTCGATCACGTCATACGTTCGGGCTATGCCGGCAGAGCTGCCGGCGCCGGTGCGGCTTTGCCTCGGATCAGGTCGGAGCCCTTCTCGGCGATCACCATAGTTGCCGAGTAGGTGTTGGCCGACGGCATGCTGGGCATTACCGAAGCGTCAATCACGCGCAGGCTCTGCAGGCCGTGAACCTTAAGCTCATCGCCTACCACGCTTGACTTGTCGGTGGCAGGTCCCATCCGGCAGGTGCCGATCAAGTGCCAGACCGTGCCAACGTGCTGGCGTGCCCATTGCAGGACCTCGTCATCGGTGCGCACGCTGTCGCCCGGAAACGTCTCGCAGTCCACGAACCGCGACAACTGCGGCGTCCTCAAGAGCCGTCGCGCGAGCGCGATGCCGCTAACCAGCGCCCGCTGATCGGCCTCGTGCGACAGGTAGTTTGGCTGAATTG
>Ga0066395_10000101_pt1 | contig 31117 bp, 32 predicted proteins | sample PanSoiPlot1MoBio_FD_61218 | JGI IMG/M metagenome (GOLD analysis project Ga0066395, IMG submission 61218) | Tropical forest soil microbial communities from Panama analyzed to predict greenhouse gas emissions - Panama Soil Plot 1 MoBio | ecosystem: Environmental > Terrestrial > Soil > Tropical... | reverse complement strand
GGGCTCGCTGTCGGACGCGCCGGCCGAAAATGGGGCGTCGACGCGTGGCTGTCACAAAAGTGGCCATCGTCTCTGTTGTGGTGATCGGCCCAAGCTCACGTGCGCGTATCCGTCGTCATTCCCACCCGTAACGAAGCGCAGGCAATCGAGCGCGTCCTTGCGGACCTCCCATCCGATCTCACGACGGAAGTCATAGTCGTCGACAGCAATTCAAATGACGGGACGCCCGAGATCGCCGCAAGAATGGGAGCCCGCGTCATTCAAGAATCGCGACGCGGTTATGGACAAGCGTGTCTCACTGGCTTGGCCGCAGCAAATTTGCCTGACGTAGTTGTGTTCCTCGATGGCGACTATAGCGATCGCCCCTCTGAGCTGCCGATTCTGTTGGCGCCGATACTTGAAGGCCGTGCCGATATCACGCTCGGCTCCCGCCTGCGCGGGCAGCATTCTGCTGACGCTTTGCCGGGGCATCAGGTGTTTGGCAATCGTCTCGCGGCCGGCCTGATCAGAAATCTTTATGGACTCGACGTCAGTGACCTTGGTCCGTTTCGTGCTGGCCGTTCCGACGTACTACGCGCCCTCGCGCTTGAAGAAACCACCTACGGATGGGCAGTTGAGATGATCCTCAAAGGCGCACTGGCTGGATTTCGTGTGGTTGAAGTCCCGGTCAGCTATTACCCCCGTATCGGGAAGTCAAAGATCAGCGGTACTCTGAAGGGTACGCTCGGTGCCGGCTGGTTCATTCTCAGCTTGATCGTGCGCTACTATTTCAAGCGTCGAAGAGTTCAGACACCACGCGCTGCTTAGGTCTTCACCAACTATGAAATCAGAGAGTGAGACCGTCATGCCTTCGTCGGGCAGCAACCGTGTACTGGTCATCATGGCGAAAGCACCCAAAGCGGGCGCGGTCAAGACACGCCTGGCTCCAAGCCTTTCCCCTGACGCTGTGATTGCCTTCTATCGCTGTCTCCTCGAGGACTCGCTGTCACTGGCCCAATCATTGAATAATGTGGACGTTGCCATCATGTGCCCGGAATCGGATGTCAACGAGCTTGCCCAGGTGGCGGGTAATCAGGCGATCGTAGTGCCGCAGAAAGGTGAGGGTCTTGCGGCCGGCCTCACGTCGGTGTTCGCGCATTTCGCCGTCGGTCATAAACAGCACACGATCGCCTTCAACAGCGATAGCCCCCACTTGCCACTTAGTGTTCTCGAAGGCGCGTTCGAAACACTCGTCAAAAATGACGTCGTTGTGGGACCAACCCACGACGGCGGCTACTATCTCGTCGGTGCGAAAGCGTCTTATCCCACGCTTTTCGCAAACGACGGAATGAGCACGAGAAGTGCTCTGGAGAAACTCCTCTCTCGCGTGCAGGAGCTTAAGCTTTCTGTAGGTTTCGCCGACCCCTTCTACGACATTGATGTGGCCGACGATCTGACCCGGCTGGCGGAAGAGTTGCGTCTGGCTCCAACGAGAGCGCCACGTACGGCGGCGTGGCTTAAAGAGCGGGAACGTGCAGCGAGGCAGTCTCGGATTTCCAGCTGAGAACTATGAAGGCCACTCCCGAGCAGAGAGTCTACGTACTCGGCGGTACGTTATGCGTGGCGCTCCTACTCTGCTCACGCCATTTCGGCGATCGCGGCGGACCGTACTTCATGGCCTCCTTACTCATCGCGGGGCTCGCCTACCTCTTCGCTATCCGCGAGTTCTTTGCACAGACAACATTTCCCCGCCGCGTGGTCGTGATCGGCCTCGCCTTGGCTGCCGTCTGGCACATCGCGTTCCTTCGACTGCCCTCGGGCCCCGACGATGACATCCATCGCTATGTTTGGGACGGCCGGCTGCAGCGTCTCGGTTACAACCCTTACACAGTCGTTCCCAGCGATCCTGCCGTTCGCGGCCTGCACACTTCGGAAACGCGTGACCTGAATAATCCGGATCTGCCAAGCCCCTATCCTGCAGGGGCACAGTTCTTTTTCCGCGTGCTAACGGCGATTCACGAATCTACTTTCGCTTTGAAAGTGGCGTTCGTCGTTTGCGACTTTGGTATTGCTTTTGTTTTGCTCGATCTCTTACGACGCGGCCATCGAGGCGCGCACCTGGTGCTGGCGTACGCATGGAATCCTTTGTTAGCCGTCGAAGTCGCAGGAAGCGGTCATATAGACATCGTTGGCGCGTTCATGTTGGTGATGTCTGCCGCCGCGCTTGCACGCAGGTGGCGTGCGGTCGCAGCCGTGACCTTTGGGCTCGCCGTCGCCATGAAATTTCTGCCGATCGTCCTCCTGCCTCTCTACTGGAAACGCGTTCGCATTAGAGACGCCGCTCTCGCGGTGACTGTCGTTGGACTTCTCTACCTGCCATTCCTTAGTCATGGCCGAATTCCAACCGGCTCGCTCGGCACGTACGTGCAGGACTTCCGCTTCAATGGTCCGATTTTTGCAGCTCTTTCTCGAGTAGCTCCCCCGCCGCTGCTGGCTGGGTTCGCGTTACTAGTTGGATTAGCCACGGCGATCTATATAAGAAGAGCCTCTCCAGAATGGTTTCCGGAATCATTTGCCTGGCCGATGGCAGCATCTCTTTTGTTCGCCCCGGTCGTATTCCCCTGGTATCTCCTCTGGCTCTTGCCGTTCCTGACGTCAGCCTCGACGCTGCTGATCATTATTTGGACGGTGGCCATTTTCCCAACATACGTTCAATGGCACCTGCGTATGCTTGGCCGTCCGTGGGGTGCGCTTCCCAACTGGATCGTGTTCCTGGAATACGGCTGCCTGGCTGTAGCTGCCGTGATCATCGCTTTGCGGCGCACTCCACGGCCCGCTGCAATGCTGAACCACAGCGATCCAGTGAGATGTACCTCCGGCAGATGAATTCCTGCATCTTTGGCGTTTCGTCGTCATCTGTCTCACGGTATTATCTTCAACTTCCTGAGGAGCCCTCCATGACAGATGCAAACCGTGCAGCGATGATCCGTTTTTTGGCCTTCGCAGTGCTTCTCCTTGTTCCAACAGCCTGGGCGCAAGAACGCGCGCCAATTATCGACAAGATTGCGAAAACCTACGGCATTGATTCCTGGGGACAGGTGGAAGCGATCCGCTACACCTGGAACGGTGAAATCCCCGGACTGTTCAAGCTTTCTCACGCCTGGGAGTGGGAACCTAAGACGGGCAAGATTTCCTTCGAAGGAAAAGACAAAGACGGGAAAGATATCAAGGTTTCTTACCTTGAGTCCGAGCTCAACAGCCAACCGGATGCCGTGAAGCAGCAAGTTGAACCAGCGTTCGTCAACGATAACTATTGGCTGTTGTTCCCGCTCCACGCTTACTGGGACAAGAGCGCCACGATAACCGATCAGGGCATGAAGAAGCTGCCGATCGGTACGGGCTCAGCAACTTTAGTCTCCGTGAAGTATCCCACCGAAGCTGGCGGCTTTACGCCCGGCGACACTTGGGATCTCTACATCGGCAAGGATTACCGCGTTGAGGCAATGGTCTACCGCCGCGGCGGAAACAAGCCGCCCCTCTTGGTCACCGCAACGTGGACAGCCTACAAGAAAGCAGGTCCGCTCTTGTTCTCAACCGAGCACCGCGGCACAGCGGATGGCAAGCCCCTGCACATCTTCCACACGAATGTGGCAGTCAAAGTAACGGGCTCGGACAAGTGGATCGAAGCGAAGTGATCTGATCCAGACTGTGGCCGTACTTGAATCGCTCGGCTGTTCGTAGCGCCAGACTACCTGGCAATCACCACTGTGGTGCAGGAACTGCTCACCTTCGGCAGATCGCGGTCAGCGGCCATGCGGACCGGCAGCGTGGGGCGTTGACCGCGAATGATGGGGCAATAAAAATCAGGCTGCAACAGCGCGCCTTGCAAGCGTCTCCGTCCGGCGCAGCCGCCGTGGCATGAATCGCGAAACTCGCACGGCAGGCAGGCGTCAGGAACGGTGCGCGCTTGTTCAAAGGGCGGCGTCTCGAGAATTTCAATTCCTTCACTGATCAACTCCGACAGCGGTTCGCCCAACCCCGGCCAATAGACGCAGGGCTGCGTGGTGGCTCTCGGCGTCACTCGCACGGTGCTCACTCCACAACCGGACTGGAGCGGTGGCAGTCCTGCCATTGCGCGAACAAGCGGCTCGCCAATCGCGATTACATCCGTTTGCTCAAAAAGCCGACGGAAGCCTTCCCAGTATTCTTCATAACTTAGCGCATACGCATCCGATCGCACAGCCTGATAGACATTCACTCGCAAAGGGGCATCGAACTGCTTCGCCACTCGCGCCACATCCGCCAGGCGTAAGTAGTTCGACTTCATCATGACCGCAATGATGGTTACCGGAACGTGAAGTCGCACACATCGTTCTGCCTGTCGTTGGATGAGTTCCCAATTCCCTGCTCCGCGCTGTGCATCCTGTTCCGCCTGTGTCGGATAGTCGAGAGAGAACTCAATGTCATGGAAGGCGCGCAAATCATCGTCTTCCAGAACAGCGACGCTATGACCGTTAGAAGTGATCGTGAGTTTCGCTGGTTGGGTACGCAGGTACGCCAGGATCGCCTTGAACTCGGGATGCATGCCGTTTTCGCCAGTGCCGAGGTTCACCGACCGAACAGGCAAGCGCTCCATGACCGCTTTCACTTGCTCCAGCGAGAGACGATCCGTGCGAGTCGGATCGCGGTAGCAGAACGCGCAAGTGAGATTGCATTCGTTGGTGAGCCCAAGCCCGATCGAAACGCCGCTTTCGGCTCTCATCACGCGAGATCCGGACGAAGAAGATTCAACCGTCGCTTTGTTCATGCTCCATCCCGAATCACCGGACCTGGGCGATGTGAAAGGATATGCGTGTAGCGAGCAATAGCAGCAAACTCCGCTTGCCTGCCCAGTTTGCGCTCAAGTTCAAAAATCCGCGCATACTCATCGTTTCGCGAAACCTTGGACGGCAAGTAGTCCGACATGACGCGTACACCGCGCTCGGCGGTCACCACGAGTGACGCCGCCAGCAGCATCGCTCGAAGGCTTTCCGCCGTAAATAGTCGCACTCGGCCTCCGTAGAGTGACTCATCTCCCCATTCAGCGCCGAGGGTGCGCTCAGCCGCGGCCAGGTCGCCATTTGTCAGAGCGGCCTTTAACACCTCCCCTGGCTGGTTGCGCACGAGAATCGAGATTATCCCGGACGAACCTCGCAGCGCTCGAGCCGCAGCGCGTAACACAGCACACGGATCGTCAACAAATTCCATAATGTTGTGGCAGAGAATCACATCAAAGGATCCGGCTTCGAACAGATTTGGCAGTTCAGCCGCATTGCCGGTTTGCAACGTAATCCGCTCGGCAACCCCTGCTTCCCACGCAGCTTCCTTTGCCAGATCCAACATCTTGGGCGACAGATCCAGCAACGTGACGTGCATTCCAAGTTCGGCCAATCGCACCGCGGCGGCGCCGGTACCGCCTCCAAGATCCAAGGCTCGTAAAGGCTGTTCGGCCCGCGGCAGAAACTCCTCGACGTTGGCAAAAGCCAAGTCGAGACGCAGCCGGCCATCTGCAGTCTCGAGATAGGCCGCGTACTTGTCCGCACCGCTCTGAAAGCGTTCGCAGTCGTCCTTGTTAGTGATTTTCTTCATGCGAAAGAAGCAGGCGCTCAGTGATCAAAGGTTATCACTGTCCTGGCTTCGGGTTCTTGGTTTCCCGGCAAGCGATGAATCCGCGGACGTGCGCCCCGACCACCCCTCGTTACCGTTGAGACTTCCCTTTCGGCGCGCTTTCGCCAACAATAGAGTCAACTCGTGGCATCCACCGCGCTCCATCAGAAAATTACGATGGCCACGGCCATCGAACGCTACTTCAACGTGGCGCTCTACCTGCTTGTATTGATGGGCTTTGGAACACTCGCCAGCACCGGCAGTCTCGACCTGCCGGCGGTTGTGTTGGTCGGTTTCGCGCTGCTCCTCCGCGGCTTTCTTCTCGCTACGGGCCGCGAATTCATCATTCCGGAGCACTGGACCACTTCCCTCACTATCCTGTACGTCTTTATTTATTGCGCTGACTACCTATTTATTTCCGGAAGCTTCCTTACCGCCACGGTGCATCTCGTACTCTTCCTGATGGTGGTGCGCCTGTTTTCCCTGCAACGAACGCGGGATCATTTCGCGCTGGCCATCCTTTCGTTCCTGATGGTCCTGGGAGCAGCGGTTCTTACTGTCGATAGCGTATTCCTCTTCGCCTTTGCCGGATTTCTGCTCGTGGCCGTGATCACATTCGTGCTCATGGAAATGCGCCATTCCATCTCGGAAACCAAGCGGCACGCCCTCGAACCCCGCACCGGTTCGGCTCATCGCAGCATGGGATACACGCTGCTCGCCTCTGGTCCGGCGCTCATGCTGCTCATCCTGGCGGGCAGCTCCCTCATCTTCTTTCTATTGCCGCGTGTATCGTCTCGCTATCTGACCGCCTACTCTCCTGCCAGCGACCTCGCCACCGGCTTCAGCGATCGCGTGCAGTTGGGACGCATCGGCCAAATTCAACAATCCACCGCCGTCGTTATGCACGTCCAGATTGATAACGACATGCAGGGCGCCTATGACCTCAAGTGGCGTGGCGTTGCGCTCAGCCGCTTCGATGGCCGCGTGTGGTCCAACGCCTTCGCGCAGGTCGATGTTCCGCGCTCGACGGATGGCAGTTACCGGCTCGCTCCGATCGCGAACGATATCCCTCGACCAGCCTCCCGCATTCACAAGATCCACTACCACGTAGTGATGGAGCCGCTCGGAACCAATGTCTTTTTCCTCACGGAAAACACCAGCCGACTGCGGGGAAACTATCGGCGTCTGGGCACCGATTGGGGCGGAGCCTTCTACAATCTCGATTCCGATCATCCCATTAACCGTTATGAGGCGGATTCCGACGTTGCGCTCCCGGACGACAGCCAGCTTCGTCTCGCTACCAATCGAGTACCGCCGGACCTCGATATTTATCTGCGGCTGCCGCCGGTCGATATCCGCATTCCTCAGTTGGCCCGCGAAATCACCGCCAACGCACCCGACAATTACGACAAGGCGCTCGCTCTCGAACGCTATCTGCGAACCCGTTTCGGATACACCCTCGATCTTCCGCGAGTCACCCCCAGCGATCCGTTGGCCAACTTCTTATTCCAAAGGAAACAGGGACACTGCGAATACTTTGCCAGCGCCATGGCGGTCATGCTGCGCTCGCTGGGAATCCCAGCACGGCTGGTGACCGGGTTCCGTACCGGAGAATTCAACGACCTCACCGATCAGTACGTGATCCGCGCCAGCAACGCGCATGCATGGGTTGAGGCCTATTTCCCGGGCAACGGATGGGTGAGCTTCGACCCCACTCCTGCTGGCGATCTACCAAATCACGTCGGATGGTCGCGCCTGCTGCTCTACGTAGACGCAGCCGCCTCATTCTGGCGCGAGTGGATCATCAACTATGACGCCGCCCACCAGCGCGCCCTCGGTCAGGACGCCGCTGTGAGCAGCCGCCGGTTTATCGACGACGCCCGCCACTGGCTCACCCATCACTACCGCAAGTTGCTCAATGCCGCGCGCCGGACTCACCACCAGATGACCCTTGCGCCCGGGCGCTGGATGGCTTGGGTCTTCGGTGTGTCAGCTCTTATCCTCTTGCTCGCCAATCTCGGAGGCATTGAGCGAGCCGTGCGTGCCCGCTTGTTGCGCGCGCACCCCGAGCGCTTCCCGCAGCTCGCCTCCGCGCTATGGTATGAACGCATGGTGCGGCGACTCGCACGCCGGGGGTGGCGAAAGTTGCCGTCACAGACACCGCGCGATTTCGTGAACGCGATCCAGGAGCCGCGCCTGCAAAAGAAGGTCGAGAAATTCACCCGCGCCTATGAATCCGCGCGCTTCGGGCAATCGGTAGACGACGCCCGCTCCCTGCCGGAGTTGTTTGAAGAAATTACGACCGTTGAGAAGTAGCTGGCGCTGAGACTTGTGAAGAGGTCGTCGGTCGCACTAGAAGCGGAAAATCACGCCACCGCCGACGTAGTAATTGTGCTGACGGCTGCGATCAGTATCCACGTTCAGATCAGGGTGCCCAGTCCAGTAATCACGCGCTTCCAGCCGAAAGCCCCATTTGTGCCACGGAAAAACATCCAATCCGGTGCCGAATTGGATAACACCCGTATTCGTGCTGCTCGAACCGGGGTTTGGCCCGCCGTAAACCAGTGTGTCCGACATTGAATAATGTGCGTAGCCGCCTCCGAAGCTGACCCAGGGCGAAACCGCCTCGGCATTGAAGACATTGAGTCGCGCCGAGGGTGCAACGAAGAAGGCGCGGTACGACTTTGGAATCAGATTCGCCCCCGTGTTGAGTTCGCTGTTGATGTCAAACGCAAAGGGCACTTCTAGCGACAAGCCAAGAATACTGTGGGTAAAAAACAACCGGCTGTAGTTGCCCCCGACGCTGATGGAATCGCCGAAATGCACATCGTGGTTGAAGAAGTTGGCGTTCTGAATCGTCTGACTGCTGACGAAGGTGCGTCCCACGGTGGCCGATACTTCGTTAATCTGCGCAAACGCGCCAGCCACGAGCATACCCATGGAGATAATCACAGCTGCGAGGCGATTTGCCGACATCTCTCCTCCGCGACCTTCCGGTTGGCAGTTTAGTGTGTGCCTAGATTAGCATGGGCCCCGCCCTACGTGGTTCAAACTAAGGTACTTTTCATGGTGCGGCCTGTCCGGGCTGGCACTCCGGCCTCGCCCCTTCCAATAAAGTTCGGAGTGCTAAAATAGATACATTCCTGAGCGTTCGAATCACTCCCTGGTGCCTCAAGAGAAAACCACTTTCGCGACGCCGGAGCCAAGCGCTCCCGCCAAGGTCGGCTTCGTCAGCCTGGGCTGCCCCAAGAATCTCGTTGATAGCGAGGTCATGATGGGCATGCTGGCGCAGGCAGGTGCCGAACTGACCCCTTCGGCCGACGACGCCGATGTCATCGTCGTTAACACCTGTTCATTTATCGCCAGCGCCCAGCAGGAATCGGTCGACACCATTCTCGAAATGGCGCGTCATAAGACCAGCGGCAAAGCGCGCAAACTGATCGTCGCCGGGTGCTTGGTCGAGCGCTTTCGCGATGAGATTCGCAAGAATATCCCTGAGGTCGACGCCGTCGTCGGCACCGGTGAGCTGCAGAGCATTCTCTCCGCGACTGGAGTTGCGCCTGCCGCCCCCGCCAGCAACCCATTTAACATTCTGACGTCGCGCCCCGAGGGCGACCATCGTCGTCAGCACGGACGGTTCGCGCGCGATACATGGGACGGTGCCATCGCCGATCTGCCGAACTACCTCTACGACGAGGCCACGCCGCGCATTCTCGCAACACCGGGCTACACTGCCTATATCAAGATCGCCGAGGGCTGCGATCATCCCTGCACGTTCTGCATTATTCCGCAGTTGCGTGGGCAATTCCGCTCGCGACGTTTTGAATCGGTGATCGCCGAGGCCGAGCGACTGGCGCAATCAGGCGTCCGCGAAATCACTCTGATTGGGCAAGACACCACTTGTTACGGCGAAGACCTTGGGTTGAAAGATGGCCTCGCCCTGCTGCTTGAGAAATTAGCCGCCATCGATGGCCTGCGTTGGGTGCGCTTTCTCTATGCCTATCCAAACAAGATCACCGGACGTCTGCTCGAGACCATCGCGGCCCACGAGAACATCTGCTCCTATATTGATGTGCCGTTGCAGCATGCATCGGCCTCGGTTCTGAAACGCATGAAGCGCGGCGGCGGCGCGGAAGTTTTCCTGCGCTCGATCGAGAAAATGCGTCGCACCATTCCCGGCGTGACGCTTCGCACTTCGTTCATCGTCGGCTATCCGGGCGAGACCGAGAAGGAATTCGAAGAGCTTTGCGATTTCGCCAAGGAAGCGCTATTCGACTGGATGGGCGCCTTCGGATACTCCGACCAGGAAGGGGCTGTCGCTTTCGCGCATGAAGGCAAATTATCGCCCCGAGAAATCGAGCACCGCCGCAAGTCGCTGATGTCGATCCAGAAAAAAATCAGCCGCGCCAAAAAGAAATCGCTGATCGGCCGTGAATTCGACTTGCTCATGATGGGTCCGTCGGAAGAGAGCGATCTGCTTCTTGAAGGACGCACCGCCATGCATGCACCCGAAATCGACGGCAAAGTGTTTGTGAACGACTACCCAGAGGACGGCGCACCCGAGGAAGGACGGTTTTACCGCTGCCAGATCACCGAGGCCCACGACTACGACTTGGTAGCGCGGATTATCTGACGAGATGCCAGCTACGAGGGGCGAGCTAGCAGCTTCGAGCAATCGGCATTCTGCAACTTAATGGCGAACCGCTTGTCTTTCGTTGATTTTGCTCGCTCGTGGCGCGCAGCTCGTGGCTTCTTTTATGCGCAAACCGACCATCAAGCTGAAATGTCCGATCTGCAAGAAGCCGGTGGTCTCGACCGCCGAGGACTTCCCTTTCTGCAGCGAGCGTTGCCGCCTGATTGATCTTGGGAAATGGGCCAGCGGCGAGTACGTCATCTCCTCGCCGCTCAAAGACATCGACGAAGGGCTTCCGGACAGCAATCCAGACGACGAAAGGAAGCCTTGACCGCGCTCGAGCCCAACCCGGTCATCTCGGCTTCCGAGTCTGCACCACACCCTCCGCTGTGGGCCGACCTCATCGCCACCTTCTTCCGCATCGGACGCCTGAAGCCCGGACCTGGGACTTGGGGATCGGTCGCCACCGTCTTGCTCTGGTATCTGGCCAGCTCGCTCATCGCGCCTCAGTTTCGGACCTCCGCCACCATCGCCGCCGCGCTGCTTACCACGCTGCTCGGTATCCCGGCTGCGACCCTCGTCGCTCGCGCCTACAGGACAAAAGATCCCCAATTCGTCGTCATCGACGAGGTCGCCGGACAACTCGTCGCCCTCATCGCCGTCCCGCTCGCTTGGAAAACCTTTCTCACGAGCCTTATACTTTTTCGTGTCTTCGACATTCTGAAGCCACCCCCTGTACGGCAACTCGAACGTCTGCCGGAGGGCACTGGAATCGTGGTAGATGACTTGGCCGCCGGCCTGTACGCTTTTGCGATCATGCATCTGCTGCTGCACTTTGGTCTTCTAATTAGGTAGGGGGATAGAGCCGCATAGACCGATGAGTATTTCCGACCGCATTCTTGGTAAGAAAAACGTCAATGGAAAACCGCACATCGAGGCGGTTTCGCCAGCTTTCGCTTTGCCCGGGGGCGAAGTGCGCATTACTGGCACCAGCCTGCGCCCGGCTGAGCTCCGCCGTCCGCAAGTGCGCTTCGGCGAGATCGAAGGTCCGGTCCTCATCAGCGCTGACGATTTCGTGATCGCGCGTGTCCCCGAAGGCGCCGTATCCGGTCCGGTGGTGGTCGGCACCAACGGACACGTTTCGAACGCGCACAATGTCAAAGTTGCCGTTCAAGTCGCCGATAACCTACATCCCGTCGCCAACCCTGCCCTCGATCGCGATGGCAACATCTACGCTACCTTTTCCGGTTCGCGCGGTCAGAAGGTTCCGGTCGCCATTTTCAAGATCGACACCAACTACACGATCAAGCCTTTTCTGACCGAGATGATGAACGCCACCGCGATTGCCTTCGATCGCGATGGCCAGATGTATGTTTCGTCTCGCCACGACGGCACAGTCTACAAAGTCGCGCCCAATGGAACGATGTCTTCCTACGCGGAAGGCATGGGCGTCGCGACCGGCATCGCCTTTGATCGCGAACAGAACCTCTACGTCGGCGACCGCAGCGGCACCATCTTCAAGATCGCCCGCGACCGCCAGATCTTCGTCTTCGCCACGCTTGAGCCGAGCGTCTCGGCCTACCATCTCGCCTTCGGTCCTGGAGGCAATCTGTACGTCACCGGTCCCACCACTTCGAGTTTCGATAGCGTTTACAAGGTGGATCCGCAGGGCAGCGTCTCGATCTTCTATCGTGGACTGGGTCGGCCGCAGGGTCTGGCCTTCGACACGGATGGGAACATCTACGTCGCAGCCTCACTCGGCGGCAAACGCGGCATCGTGAAGATCACGCCCGACGCAAAAGCGAATCTGGAAGTCTCCGGACAAAATCTGGTTGGCGTCGCCTTCGCCCCGGGCAAGTCGGCGGTTCTCGCAACCAACAATGCCGTGCATCACATCTCGTGGAATATTCAAGGGATGCCGTTGCTGCCCGAATAGTGATCTCAGTGGCCAGTAGTTAGACCAGTGTGCTGCCCGGCGAATCAATCCTGCCTGACCACCAGAATCTCACGGAACAACTGCTTGAACGCGCGCAACCAGGTTTTTGGGAATGGCAACCGTCTTGAAAGACGACTTTTGTGAAAGGGCGCGCCGAGACGCTAATGATGGAAGGGCGGCTATAGCCCCTGCGGTCGTTTTTCCACTGCTAAGTTTATCTGCGGCTCACTTCTTGTACACGGTCGGCGTTGGCCCCTTCTCCAGCGTCTCGCGATCCCAGATCATCCCTTCACGCGAATAGTTCGCGAGTTCGAAATCCTGGGTCAATTCGAGCGCGTCGGTCGGACACGCGTCTTCGCACAATCCGCAAAACATGCACCGGCTCAGATCGTAGGTGAAATTGGTGAGTTCCTTGCGGCGCGTCTTCTCGTTGCGCTCGCTCGATACGACGATTAGGTGCTCGGGGCAGGCCAGCGCGCACAGGTCGCAGGCGATGCACAACGACTCTTCTGTGTCCGGGTTGACATTGAGCCGCGGCGCCCCGCGGTAGCGCTCCGCCACCTGCGGACGCTCCAGCGGATACTGCTCGGTGTAAATCTCCTTCGGGTGCTGATATTTGAAGGTAACCTTCAACCCTTGGATCAGGTCCACGAGGAAGATCTTGCGCGCGATCTCGGTCATGCCCATAACACGCCTAGCATACCATCGGTCGGCAAACGGCATTGTGCGCTAGATCACCATCGGGGAACGCTGTCACTCCACAACCTTGTCATCCCGAACCATCCGCAGGCGTAGCCAAGGATGTGTGAGGGATCTGCAGTTTGTGCGCTCCAAATCAATGTCGCGCTCCAAACAACTGCAGAACATGGCTTGTCATCTGACGAGCGTCCGGCACAAATCCGTCCATCACTCTGTTTCTTTTCAGCAGTTTCGGCTGGCAAGCCAGCTGCATTGCTAGACGGCGTTGGACAGGAGGGGGTGCGTTTGCCTGAACAGCTGCGGCACACCTTATATCAGGTCTCCACAGCGACAGCTCTCGTTGCAGGAATCTACGAGGGCGCTGTGCAGATCTCCACTCTGCGGACGCATGGTGATTTGGGCTTAGGCACCTTTGAAGATCTGGACGGTGAAATGGTCATCGTCGACGGACACTTCTTTCAAGTGCGTGGCGACGGCTCAGTGAGGGAAGTGCGGGACAATGTGATGAGCCCGTTCGCGGCAGTGACCTCATTTTCTGCTGATCAAACGATCACTCTGGATGATTGCCCGGATTTGTCCCACCTAACCTCCCAATTTGACGCGCTGCGATCTTCTGACAATTTCTTTTACGCACTGAGAGTCGATGGAACATTCGACTTCATTCACGCGAGAGCGATGCGCCGGACGAAAGAAGGCATCCCACTCGTCCAAGCTGCTGCAGTTCAGCCGGAGTTCGAATTTCAGGACGTCGCGGGGACTCTCGTTGGCTTTTGGACTCCTGAGTACGCGAAGACATTGAATGTGCCCGGTTATCACCTGCACTTCATTTCAGCGGACCGCACACACGGCGGACATCTCCTGCAGTGTCGGGGAAGCAATCTTCGCCTGCAGATTGAGCGGGAAGGCGATTACCACATCGTGCTGCCCGAAACCGAAGATTTTCTCAAAGCCAATTTGAACAGAGATCCGACAGCGGCTCTCGCCAGAGCAGAAGGAGAGAAGAAGTGAGCACGCCCAGCAAAAAACCCGCACCGCAGACTGGCGCCGACTTGTTAGTCAAAAGTCTCGAAGCGCAGGGAGTCGAATATATCTTCGGCATACCCGGAGCGAAGATCGACAAAGTGTTCGACACACTCGTGGATTCTAAAATCAAAACCGTCGTCTGCCGCCATGAGCAAAACGCTGCTTTCATGGCGAGCGGTATTGGCCGCATGACCGGAAAAGCAGGAGTGGCACTAGTGACTTCGGGGCCAGGCTGCTCGAACCTCGTGACTGGCTTCGCGACGGCGACTTCTGAAGGTGATCCGGTGGTCGGTATAGGGGGCGCTGTGCCCGTCGCAGATCGACTGAAACAGCTTCATCAGAGCATGGATACCGTTGACCTTTTCCGGCCAGTGACGAAGTTCAGCGCCGAAATCGATTCTGCGGGTTCCGTTTCCGAAGTTGTCGCAAATGCTTTTCGAGCGGCAGAATCGGGACGGCCAGGCGCAGCGTTCATCAGCGTGCCGAAGGACATCATGGTGGGAGAAGCAAACGGCGAGGTCTTGACGCCGGCAGCTCCCGTTAACCAGGGAGCGGCGGATCGGGCTGCGATCGCTGGGGCGGCTGACCTCATCAACAAAGGAAAGAATCCCGTGCTGATGCTTGGCTTGCTTGCGAGCGAGAAGAATACCGCTGACGCTGTGCGGGGACTCATCGCGAAAACGAATATGCCGGTCGTGTGCACTTACCAGGGTGCGGGAGTCGTTCCAAGAGAGCATTTCCATCGCTTCGGGGGACGAGTCGGACTATTTCGAACACAGCCCGCGGACAGAATCCTGGACGCAGCCGACTTGGTAATTACCATCGGCTACGACCCTATTGAATTCGAACCCGGCCTCTGGAACCGCGGGAAGAAGCGGAATTTGATTCATATCGACGTGCTCGCGGCGGATATCGACAATCACTACCGTCCGCAGGTCGAATTGATCGGAAACATCGCCGCGACCGTCAGAGCCATGACCGATCACGTAAGCGCCGGCGATCCAAGAGGCAGCACCGAACTCCTGCGTGAAGTTGCGACCGAACGCACCGCGCTCGCCGAGAAAGCAGCCGCTTTGAACGGAGCACCCATCCATCCCATCCGTTTAGTGCATGAGCTCCAGGCCCTGCTGAGTGATGACATGACCTTATGTTTGGACATGGGCTCGTTCCACATTTGGCTGGCTCGTTATCTTTATAGTTTTCGCGCTCGTCAGATTTTGATGACGAACGGACAACAGACACTTGGCGTCGGCCTGCCGTGGGCGATTGCGGCCAGTTTGGTCCGCCCGAGCGAAAAAGTGATCTCGGTCTCGGGCGACGGAGGTTTTCTATTTTCGGCGACGGAACTGGAAACAGCCGTCCGTTTGAAATCCAACCTCGTCCATCTGGTGTGGATTGATGGTTTCTATGACATGGTTGGCATTCAGGAAACGGCAAAGTACGGGAGGCTGTCCGGTGTCACCTTGGGGCCAGTTGATGTCGTCCGGTTTGCCGAGGCTTTTGGCGCCCGAGGATTGAAGATCGAACGGCCAGAGGAGATCTCGTCGACACTTAAGAAAGCGCTCTCTATGCCAGGCCCGGTGATCGTCGGCGTGCCGGTCGACTATCGCGACAATCACCGCCTGATGGAAGATCTACATCCTGAAGCGCTGAACTAACGCCGCAAACTGCGGCGGTCTGACCTACAGCCAATGAGTGATTTGGTGATTGGAGACGTTGGATTCCCGCAGCAAACCGGGATTTAACGTTAACTACGCCCCGCGGAAACGCTGATGACGATTTTTGCGCGCCCGCTATGCGGGACCGCTCCACTGTACGCGGCGGAAGCCTCGCTCAGAGGAAGAACTCTCTTGACGAATGCTCTCAGCCGTCCAGCGTCAAGTTGATTGGCGATCTCAACGAGCTGTTTTTCATTCGGCTCGACGATGAAGAATGCATCTTTCACCCGCTGGTCGCCTGCCCCTTCGCTCTGCGCAGCAATGGTAATCATGCGTCCACCAGGCTTGAGGACACTCCATGACCGCTTGAGTGTGGCACCGCCGACGGTATCGAAGACGACATCCACGTTCCGAACCTCTCTTTCAAACCGGGAGGCTTTATAGTCAATCATTTCGTCCGCTCCCAGTCGCTTGACGAAATCGAAGTCCTGAGTCGAGACGGTCGTGATGACGTGGGCGCCGCGAGCATCCGCCAGTTGCACAGCGTAAAGGCCAACTGCGCCCGCGCCCCCGTGAATCAATACGCGCTCGTTTGTTTCCAGCTTCGCGCGCTCGATCAGTCCTTGCCATGCAGTCAAGGCACCGATCGGCACTGAGGCGGCAGCTTCGTGAGTTAAGCTCGCCGGCTTCCGCGCAACATTCGGGGGCAGCGTAATGCAGAACTCCGCAGTGGCTCCATCAGCGAACCAGTCGTTCATGCCATAGACTTCGTCGCCAACCTCGCAACCCTGGACATTTTTGCCGATCGCCGCGATAGCTCCTGAAAATTCGTGCCCTGGAACCGCGTTCACGCGCGCCGCTCCTGATTTCATATGTGTCGTGGGGTACCAAAGCAATTCGGTTGTAGTAACCCCGGCGGCATGAACATGAATCAATATCTCGTCTGAGTCTGGTTTCGGTTTCGGTAACTCCGCCAAGATGAGCGATGGTCCTTTGTCTGTCGTGTTTACCTGCATCGCTTTCATAGGACCTCTCTTCAAACGGATTTTACCGGGTCGGTGGCGCACACAGCGCGATGTTCGTTGTGTGGGATTGTTAAGAATCCTGCCTCAGTCTTTCGGTCGCGTGCAGTCTTACCCTTGACCGCCCCACTCAAGCCAAAATCGGGTTTGAACGAGCCACCCGCCAGTTATCATGGCTTCTTGCACGATCAATTCTGATGCCTCCGGGCAGCGGGAGGAAGCTCCGATGCGGCAAGATGCATTTTTCCGAATTTCTACCGAGGTGAGGTACGTTGCCCTTTATCTGAATGGGCAACTGACACTCCACGAGCGTCCCGCCCTGGCTAATTCTTCCGCGCCGGAATCGGACAAGTATGAGGAACTGATCGTGAATCCCGTACTCTTAACGCTAGTGCAACAGCGCGGGAATATTGACTGTGGTGGAGTTAAGTTCGTAGTGATCCGATACGGAAATTTCTGGCAAACGGTATGGCCAGTTAAGCAAGGTCACCTATCAGTCGGGCTAGAGCCTACTGCGAATCCTCTGGAGCATGTCAAAGCGATTCAGAGCGCGATCGCGGAGCAGGAGCTTTAGGTCGCAAAGAGCGCGTGGCCCACACAACGCGATGTTCGTTGTGTGGGATTAGCAAAAAAATGCGCCTCAGTCTTTTGGTCGTGTGTAGTCCGACTCTTCATTTGCCGCTCAAGCCAAAATTGGGCTTGAACGGACCAACCGTCCGCATGGAAGAGATTTTCCAGCCGGCAAACCCTTTCGGCACTTGAGCGACGATGAATGATCCCTCATGCGCTCCGTCTGCCGCGAGATATTGATCTGAACTGGCTATGTGATTTAGACAGTGCGGAATGGTACATGTAAAGACTGACTGAGACATAGCCTATACAGAGCCAATGAGTGGAAATAGGTTTCGACAGTTATTTCTTGCAATCGTAGATGTGCGCGCCGGGCACGAGAGACGGGTACGTCCCAGGCTTCATGCCAGAACTGTAGGTGACAAATTTCAAGTATGTCAGCTCTTTTGCTCCATCAGCCCCGTCAAATATCGAGATAGCAAACTGTTCTTCTTCGATCCGCCATGTGGACATCGAGTCGCTATGAAATGAAGGAGGCCTCTTCCCGTAAAGCCTATTGACCGCAGCCCGAATTTCCTCGATGGACACCGACTTGTCGTAAACAGCGGTGAGACCGACAACTTCGCCGTTTACCAAGTCAGTTAGAACTTGCGCCGGATAAACTGGGTCGCCGTGATCCGAATCTTGCTTCCACAATTGTGAGCAGGCCGCTGAGTGGCAACGAATCAATTGCGGATTCGGCAGGACTACTTTGCGCGTACTGGACCCCGCCTGTGCGGTGGCGCACAGCGACACCGATAGGCATATGACGGCACCGATCAGCCCGGACATGTTGCGCATCCCCATTCCCTCCCGGTCCCTAAATTGCTTCGTTCAGAGGCAATTATGAGGAGCGAGTAAAGAAGGCACAAGATTACGGACGTTAACAGGTGTGCTCAAGCTTGCGGATTTTGTTACCTTCCGCTCCCGGCAAACTGTGCCTTCTCATCCCGGCACGATTTGCTCGATAGCCACCGAATTTCCGTCTCCGCAAATGCAAACCATTGTTTTGGCGAGAACTTCGCAGAGGCCACCTCCGACATCGGTGTGGCCTCGGAACTGCTTTCCGATTCGCGGGCCTTCTTCATCCCATCTGCACAGCGCCCGCTACAGGCGCTCGCTTCACAACAAAAAGTCCGGAAGGCCCGACTGGAGATCAGCATGTCCATCACCGGCATCTTGAACAACCTCGTCACGACTTCGCCCGCCACAACCACTCGCGCGTCGCAACTTCAGCAAGACTTTCAGCAACTCGGCCAGGATTTGAACGCGGACAACCTATCGTCGGCGAAACAGGATTTCGCCGCTCTACAGACCGACGCGCAGCGCCGCGCTTCATTCATGCATCAGTTTCATCACCGCATCTCCGGCGACACCGGCACCTTCAGCCAACTCTTCCAGCAATTGGCGCAAGCCCTTCAGTCTGGAGACCTAAGCGCCGCACAACAGGCCTATGCGAACCTGCAGCAGGATCTGCAACAGCTCTCACAAAACACCACGCAAATGACAGTCTCTCGAGCCACCGGTGAAAAAGCCGGAACCTCGCTCTCGTTTACTGTCTAACTTAATCTGCCTCAAGCAGATACTCCGGGACGGGCTTCCTTCCACCGCCTCGGATTTTCTTTTCGGGAACTTCCCCACTACCCCCGCCGTACTACCTGCTGGAGATGGTTATGCGAGCCCATTTAGCGAGCGTCCCATTGGCGGTTTGGGCCGTTCTCGGAATACCAGCGCTGATCGTTACCCGCTGCGCCGTGCTGACCATCGTCCCGCACGTCGTGCAGGCCGTGGTTCCGCAGGTCTTGCGCACTGTGTTGCGAGTAATCTGAATCCAGCCAGTCTTCGTCACCGACTCACTTCTTATTTTCTGTTCCTCGCCTTCCGGTAGAATTTGCGTGAGCTCCGAGCCTCGAGCTGTCAGCTTGCGAGCCAGCAGAACTTACGTTTTCCCGACACCTGAAACCCGTCACCTGACACCTCATACTGAGCCTGATCCTCTGACCTCCGACTCCCAACACGAACTCTGGATGGAAGAAGCGCTGCGCTGTGCGCAGCGTGCACTCGAGATCGACGAAGTTCCAGTCGGCGCAGTGGTCGTGTTCGAGGGCCGCGTCGTAGGCCGCGGATGGAATCGCAATCTCGCCGACAACGATCCCACAGCCCACGCGGAAATCATCGCCCTCCGAGAGGCTGGACGCGCCATCGGCAATCATCGCCTCGGCGAGTGCGAACTGTTCGCCACCATCGAGCCTTGCGCAATGTGTGCCGGTGCGATGGTGCACGCGCGCATTCGACGCCTGGTCTATGGCGCGGATGATCCCAAGGCCGGCGCTGTCCACTCTGTGTTACAAGTGGCAAACCATCCTAGGCTGAATCATCAAATGGAAGTGATTGGCGGTGTGCTTGCCGGACGCTCGGCAGAAATCCTGCAGGAATTTTTTAGAAAGCGTCGCTAGACGTTGGTCGGCGGTCGTTAGTTGCTCGGTTCTGTTGGTACGCAAACGACTAGCGACAAATCGCCATCGACGGCTCTACTCAAACTCCACCAATATCTGATTCATTTTCACCGCGTCGCCGGCCGCGACGCGCACCGCTTTGACCTTCCCCGCGACCGCGGCAGTAACGTTCGTCTCCATCTTCATCGCTTCGAGCACCATCATCAGATCGTCCGGTTTCAACTCCTGTCCCGCCTCAACGTTCACCTTTATAACCACGCCTGCCACCGGACTGCGCGATACTTTCGCTTCATCCACGTTGCCTTCAGGAGCGGCCGCCTCCGCCTTGGCCTGCGGCACAGGTGCCGACTGAACGGTCGACGCCATCGGCATATAGGGACCGTAATTCGGATGGCGCGGGAGCGCATCATCCTCGATGACTTCTACGTCCAACTCGTAGGTCTTTCCGTCTATCGCTATCTGCAGCTTCAAGGATGATTCCTCCTCGCGAACTAGCGCTGCCACAGGTTGTGCGACGCCTGCACAAAGACGCGGCCCTGCTGAGCCCACGGGTTCACGATCTCATAAGGTGACTGCAACATCTTGGCCGAACGAATGCGTACCTGCTTGCCTAGGAAAACTGTGACCGCCGCCGCCATCACCACCAGCAACTCAGGTGAAATCTCTTCCGTGCGCTTCGGTGGCGCCGCCACGGGGATAGCGGCGGGAACGGGAGTCGGTGCTGGCTTTGGGGTCGAAGCTGCCGTCCTGGCGAGCTCCGAGATCCGCATCTCGAGCTTCCGCACTGTCTCCGCCAGCTGTGCCGTCTGTTGATCCGATTTCTCGCGCAGCTCGGCGCTCAAGCGGTCGAGCCGCCGCTGCAAGCCCGAAACGGCGAGCAGACAAACCGCCGCCGCGATCACCGCCACGATCGCTATCGCAATGCCCACGAATTCCATCGTTCCCACCTCGGCCTACAGTGGAATCAATCCATGCTTCTTCGGCGGACGCAGTTCCCTCTTCGCATGCAACGCCTCGAGCGCCTGCGCCAGGTAAACACGCGTCTCGGCCGGCTCGATGATGTCGTCGACCAGCCGTCGCCCCGCCGCGACGAACGGATTCGAGAACGTGTCCCGATACTGCTGGATCAGTTCCTTCCGCTTCGATACCTTGTCTTTCGCCGCGTCGATTTCGCGCCGGAAGACGATTTCCGTTGCTCCCTCCGCGCCTATCACTGCGATCTCGGCTGTCGGCCACGCCACCACGCGGTCGGCGCCCATGTCGTGCGCGCACATCGCCAGGTACGCCCCACCGTAAGCTTTACGCAATACAACGGTCAGCTTCGGCACCGTCGCCGCGGAGTAAGCGAACAGCATCTTTGCTCCGTGCCGAATGATCCCTCCATACTCCTGCTGCACGCCGGGCAGGAATCCCGGCACGTCCACGAAGGTGACGAGCGGAATGTTGAAGGCGTTGCAGAAGCGAATGAAACGCGACGACTTGTCCGATGCATTAATATCGAGCGCCCCGGCCAGCGCGTTCGGCTGGTTCGCAATGACACCGATCGGGCGTCCCTGCAGCCGCGCGAACCCTACCACGATGTTCGGCGCGAAGCCCGGCTGGATCTCCAAGAAATCTTCGTAATCGACCACTCGCGCGATCACGCGCCGCACATCGTAGGCTTGCTTCGTCTCCACCGGGACGATCTTGTTGAACTCCGTATCCGCCGCTATGGGCAGGTTGTAAGGCATGCGCGGCGGATCTTCCAGGTTATTCGACGGCATGAAACTCAGCAGCCGCCGGCACATCTGGATCGCCTCATCGTCGTTCTGCGCCACCAGGTGCACCACGCCGGACTGGTTCATTTGCGCCGCCGGACCACCCAGTTCCTCGGCTGTGACGTTTTCACCTGTGACCTGCTTGATCACCTGCGGCCCGGTGATGAACATCTGCGCCTGCTGCGTCTGGATCACAAAATCGGTGAGCGCCGGACTATACGCCGCACCTCCCGCGCAGGGTCCGCAGATCAGCGAAATCTGCGGCACCGTACCCGAGAGCATCACGTTGTTGTAGAAGATTCGTCCATAGGCAGCCAGGCTATCGATTCCTTCCTGAACGCGCGCCCCGCCCGAGTCGTTGATGAAGATGAAGGGGCTACCCGTCTTCAGCGAGAGCTTCATCAGGTCAGCGATCTCGTCGCTGTGAACCTCGCCCGCTGCGCCCCCGCTTACCGTGAAATCCTGGCTCGCCATGTGAACGAGCCGCCCGTCGATGGTCGCCGCTCCAGTCAGCACGCCGTCCGCCGGGAATTCCTTGTCCGCCATGCCGAAGTAAGTTTGCCGATGCTTGGCGAACAGGCCGAACTCCTGGAAGCTGTTCGGATCGGCCAGCCGTTCCACTCGCTCGCGTGCGCTCAGCTTTCCGGCTGCATGCTGCTTCTCGACCCGCTCTTTGCCGCCGCCCTCCTGCAAATGGGCGCGCTTGGCTTTCAGCTCTTCCACCATCGACTCAATCGTCTTGGCCTTTTCCGCCTTTTCCGCTGCAGCCTTCGGGGACATTCCTCGCTCCTATCAACAACGTCAGATATGAAGAACAGCAGACTATTTTGCCGGCGCCACGCTCACGCGATGCTCTTTCCCATTGAGCGTGATCACGTAATTGACCGAGCCTTCGAGCGGCTTGCCGCCGGGAGCCGCTTTTGCGTCGCCACCCGTCGCAGCCGCCGCCATCTTGGCCGGATCCTTCCCAAGATTCTTGGGCCCATCCTTGCGTGTCTTGAAAAACTTCGGCGCCACCTGCGGAAACATGGCGTAGGTGAGCACATCTTCGTCGGTGCCATTCGCGCCCCCCAGCGCGAGCGCGCTGGTCTTCAGCGTGTCCCACTCGGGCTTCAACAAGTCCGCGGGACGCTCCGTAATCGGCTGCTTCTTGGCGTGCTCTGTCGCCCGCTTCAACACCTCGGGATTCTTCACGCCGAGCGTGCTGCCGTAATAGCCCAGCATCAGGTCGGCGAACTCGCCCGTCAGCACCTTGTATTTGCCCATCAGGATGTTGAATACCGCTTGCGATCCCACGATCTGGCTCGAGGGCGTCACCAGCGGCGGATAGCCCGCATCCTTACGAACATTCGGCACCTCTTCGAGCACCTCTTGCAGACGGTCGCCCGCGCCCTGTCCTTTGAGCTGGCTTTCCATGTTTGAGATCATGCCGCCGGGAATCTGGCTCTTGAAAATCTCCGTCTCGACACCCGTTACTTCGCTCAGGAATTCCCGATATCGCGGACGAACGTGCGCGAAATGCCGTTTCACGCGCAGGATTCGCTCCAAATGGAGCCGCGTCGTATACGGAGTCCCCTCTAGCAACTCCACCAGGCTCTCCGTCGGATTGTGCCCAGGCCCCAAGGACAGCGAACTGATCGCGGTATCTACGATGTCGCAACCCGCTTCGATCGCCTTCACCAGCGCAACCAGTGTCACGCCAGTCGTGGCGTGCGTGTGGACGTGCACCAGAGTATCCGCTCCGCACTTCTCCTTGATCCCTTTCACCAGGTCAAACGCCGGTTGCGGCTTTAGCAGCCCCGCCATGTCCTTGATGCAAATCGACTGGCAGCCCATCTCTTTCAGCCGCTGCGCCATCTCGACGAACGCCGGAATCGTGTGCAGAGGGCTCGTCGTGTAGCAGATCGTGCCCTCGGCATGCTTACCCGTTTTCTTGACCGCACTTACTGACGTCCTGAGGATGCGCAGATCGTTGAGCGCGTCGAACACGCGGAAGACATCCATGCCGTTCGCGGCCGATTTCTCGACAAAACGCTCCACCACGCCGTCTTCGTAATGGCGATAGCCGAGCAGGTTTTGGCCGCGCAGCAGCATCTGTAGGCGGCTCTTTGGCATCAGTTTGCGGAAAGTGCGCAGCCGCTCCCACGGGTCTTCATTAAGGAAGCGGATGCAGGCGTCGTATGTGGCGCCGCCCCAGCACTCGATCGACCAGTAGCCGGCGTTGTCCAGGTCCTCGCACACGGGCACCATGTCTTCCAGCGCCATGCGGGTCGCGAGCAGGCTTTGATGCGCGTCGCGCAGAGCCAATTCGGTAACTTCGATCACACGAGCCATAAGGGAACCCCATTTGTCGAGTTGTTGCGGAAGGCAACACAGCCTGAAGACGAATCAATTGTGAATCAGCGATGGGACAGGAGAACTCACGGTGCGTTGACTTCCCTTCGCTGCGCGGCAGCGGGGGTATTGAAACCACAACACCGCAAATCATTCTGGCTAACAAACAGTTGATTATATCGCCGGAAATGCAGGACTTGGATCACGCAAGAACGTGAAGCGCATCACGTTGGGACGTGCCAAAGCGGGCCAGAATAGTGACCGGCGGCATCAAAGCGGTACCCTGAATCACAGTCACGGAGCCCGCTTCCCTGTTAAAATTTAACAAGCGCCCATTCTTGATCTCTGACGTTTCCGAGTGGTGGAGGCAGGTCGCCACCAGCTCAAGTTTTGTGTTACGAACGCCGAACTGCGAGCTACGAACTACGTGATTTGCTGCGGAGAGGTGCGTGAGTGGTTGAAACGATCCGCCTCGAAAGTCGAGGCGGTTTGCGGGCGTAAGGTGGAGCAACGCGACGCCAAGAGTCCGCAGCCGAGATCCTGAGCGAGCCACAAGGCGAGTCGAAGGACCTCATCTTAAAAAAGTCGATATTGTCCGACGCGGAGAGGTGCGTGAGTGGTTGAAACGATCCGCCTCGAAAGCGGACATACCTTAACGGGTATCGTGGGTTCAAATCCCACCCTCTCCGCCATATAATTGTTCTTTCCTTTCATCCCAGGCAGGTACTATGCGTCAACCCGAAACCCCCTTCGATAGTGTTGAGAGCGCCCACGAATATGTCCAACTTCTCCTCGAAGCCCTCGCCGACGGCAAGAAAGACATCGACTCCGATGTAGCCATCGCCGAAACCAACGGAGCCCGACGGCTCCAGGCCTTGCGCCTGGTGCAATACAAACTGGAAAAACTGGAACACCATCTGCAATCGAGCAGCCGCCTGCTGAACGACTTGCGCACACTGCGGCGCTTGCTTCTGGAAGAGCGGGTGGAGCCTGCAGCCCTGGCCAAGCGCACCGGGACACACGGCTGAAAATTAGTTTTCTTGGTTTCTCTCTGCTAGTTGTCGGTTGACTGCGGAGTCGGGTACTTTGCGCGCCGCAGCGCCTTCCACCGGATACGAGCGGCCGCTATCTTCGACGGGATGTCGCCATCCGACGCAAATCTGGCGATTCGAACCCAGCAACCAGCGACTGCTTTCTACGCCCGCATCTTTTCGCCAAACTTCTTTTCGAACTTCTGCAGCTTCGGAGAGATCACGAACATGCAATACGGTTGCCGTGAGTTTTCGTTGTAGTAGTTCTGGTGGTAATCCTCGGCAACATAGAACTTCGTCGCCGGCTCAATCGCCGTCACAATCGGCTCTGGATAAACCTTTGCCGCCGTCATCTCCGCAATCACGTCTTCGGCGATCCGCTGTTGCTCCTCATCTGTATAGAAGATAACGGACCGGTATTGTTCGCCAGTATCGTTGCCCTGTCGGTTGAGGGTGGTGGGATCGTGCACCGTAAAGAAGACGTCCAGCAGTTCGCGATAGCTGATCTCATCGGGATCGAAGGTCACGCGCACCACTTCCACGTGTCCGGTATCGCCCTCGCAGACCTGACGGTAGGTCGGATTGTCGACTTGCCCGCCCATGTAGCCGGACTCAACGTGCTTTACACCGTTGAGCCGCTGAAACACGGCCTCGATGCACCAGAAGCAACCGCCGCCAAACACTGCTGCCCGTTCTTTTGCCATGCCGGTTAGATGCGCAGGGGGCGCTAAAGTTCCGTGCTACTGGATTTCCAGCGAAACGACCTCACCGTCCCCCGCTTTGGCTTCTCGATAGTTGACGGAGACGCTTCGGCTTCTCCAATCGCAGGAAAACTTGTCTTCCCCAATCAGCACTATATGCTCTCGATCTGCGACATGGAGCTTCATGGACTTGGCGCCCGAGGCCACGGTCAGCACCGCCTGCGGCGAGGCCGAGCAATCTACGGTCATCAGCTTGCCTTTCACAAATCGAACTGGCGGAGCCGACACTGGAATGGGCGCCGAAACGGTCGCGACTTCCTCTTCTTTCGCCGGAGCTTCCCCCGTGCGCCGCACCGGCCCTCGTGGTTCGCTGCTGCCATTCTCGATCTTCACCTCGTACATCTTCCCCATTTCCTTGAACTTCAACGCCTGCTCCAGTCCTTGCTGTGCCCGAAACACGATTTCAGGCTGGACCGCTTGCAGCCAAGCTGCGGTAGATGACGATTGCCTCGTCCACCTTGTGATTCATCAGGCACACGTTGGCCAGATTGAACTGGTAACTGTCATTCCGCGGAGCCAGTTCGACCGCCTTTTTCAGCGACGCCATTCCCTTCTCCGGCTCATCGCTCATCGCCTGGGTGTAGCCGAGTAGCGAATAGGCGTCGGCCAGCTTTGGATCGAGAGCCAGCGCTGCCTCGAGCTCCTTCTTGATCTCGGCTGACTTCTCTTTGTCGACCATCCCTTCGCGGCTCAGTAGTATGGCGTAGTAAAGATGCACACGAGGGTCCTTGCTATTTTTCTGCGCCGCCTTCTTGAAATATTCGCCCGCATGTTCGAAGTCGCGCTGTTCCAGGTACAGGTAGCCTACGCCGCGTGAAGCGTCAGCATTCTCGGGATCACTTTTCAAAACCTCCTGGAACTCGCCCATCGCCTGCTTACGATAGTCAAGCGAATGCGCATGGATATCGGCTATCAACGCCCGCGCGTCCACGGCGTTTACTGTGCTCACCGCGAATTCCGAAGGCACGATTCCCGCTGGCGTCGGAATTGGATAGTAGACATAGCGTCCGGAGCTCAGCGTTTTGTCGAATTGCTCCGGAGTCATCCCGAAAGCCGCCTGAATCGCCTGGTCCACCGGCTTCTCTGCACCTGCAGCGCGTCGAAGTAAGGTCCTAACTTCGGGATGAGCTTGTTGTCATAGAGGTAGTGCACCACCAGACTCGACTCTGCATAGAACGTCGTCCGATGGTTGCCGCTCTCGTTATAAGTCTTGGTGTTCTGCTGCACGCGGAAGAGATCGTAGACCTTCATCATCCCCAGTTGCATGAGGATCTGGTAGGTCTGGTCGGGAATCTTTCCCACCCGCGCCTGCTTGTTATCTACCTCGATGCTCGAAAAAAATTCCGCGAAGCCTTCCTCGAACCATGGGTCGGCCCGGACCGCGATGTTCCCTTCCATCAGCCGGTGCGCGTACTCGTGAAAAACGACCGACCAGGGGTTCTCGGTCGACATATCGAGCATGATGAAGCAGCGATCCTCCCCGCCTTGAAAAAGTCCGGCCACCTCCGTCGGCTTGCCATGGAAAATTGGCGCCATTTGACGCAGTTCTTTTGAATTGCGGAAAGCTACGATCTGCATCGGCACCGCGAGGTTCACGTTCGCCTTGGTCATTAGCGTCCCGAAGACGGATCGCATTTGCTCAAAATGCAGCGCCATGTCGCGGCCGCGCTTCTCGCCCGCGTCGGTGATTACCGAGAAGTTGGGCGAACGCACCTCGACCCATTGCGGATCGCCGCCAAATACAAATGTGGAGGAAAGAAGAACTCCCACTGTTCCCGCCAACCGCCTATAACTATCTTTTGTTGATATCAGAGTGACTTACTGCCCATGGAAACATTCTTACTGGGGATGTAACTAGCTCGCGATCGTGACCGTGGTTTCCGTCCGCGTTACTGGCCGGTATAGAGTGTCGCGCTCGATCGGCTCACGGCCTGCTTCTTTGATCAGCCGGATCAGGTCGTGCCGCCGCAAACCCTGCGGGGTCGTCGCTCCAGCATCGTGATAGATCTTCTCTTCGACCACTGTACCGTCGATGTCGTCAGCGCCAAAGCGCAGCGAGATCTGCGCCATCTTCGGGGTCACCATTTGCCAGTACGACTTGATATGCGGGAAGTTGTCGAGCACTAGGCGGCTGACCGCAATCTGCTTCATGTCGAGAATTCCGCTGGTGGTCGGAAGATGCTGCAAGGGCGTATTCGCGGGATGGAACGCCAGCGGAATGAAAGTTTGAAAGCCGCCAGTTTCATCCTGCAACACGCGGAGTTTCATCAGGTGATCAACTCGGTCTTCATCGTTCTCGATGTGCCCGTAAAGCATGGTCGCGTTCGACTTCATGCCGATCTCATGCGCCAGACGCGCGGTTTCCAGCCATTGATCGCCATCGATCTTGTGGTCGCAGATGATGTGCCGCACACGATCGGCAAAAATCTCCGCGCCGCCGCCCGGCAGCGAATCCACCCCCGCTGCCTTCATTTTTTGAAGGGTCTCGCGGATCGTTAGCTTGGCGCGCTTTGCCAAGTACGCAACCTCCACCATGGTGAAAGCCTTCATGTGCACCTGCGGAAAGCGCTCTTTCAGCCCGGAAACGAGATCGAGAAAATACTCGAACGGCAGGTCCGGATGCAGTCCGCCCACGATGTGAAATTCCGTGATCGCTTCGGAATAGCCACTGGCAGCGGTCTGAAACGCTTCTTCCAGCGCCATCGTGTAAGCGCCCGGAGCATCCTTCTTGCGTCCGAAAGCGCACAAGCGGCAGGCCGCAACGCAAACGTTCGTCGGATTGATGTGCCGGTTTACGTTGAAGTACGCCTTATCGCCGTGCATCCGTTCGCGTACCCAGTTTGCAAGCCACCCGACGGCCAGAATGTCCCCGGTGCGGTAGAGCGCCACCGCGTCAGCATCATTGAGGCGCTCCCCGCCCAGAACTTTGTCCTTAATCGGCAGGAGTTGCGGATCGTCCGTCTGGAAGGGGTGCAGGTTCGCCATAGCCTTAAACAATAAGCACTTCCATGATACCCCACGCATGCAGGCCGGATCACATCTTGCTGTGACTTCAGCGGTTCCGGCCAGTTCGCAGACGTTGAACTGCTCAACGTGGAAGCCCAGTCCATACCTCGGAATTGTCAGGGATTCCCCTAGTTCTCGGGTCTAACCCTTCGCGCCCTGAACGCATCACAAAGGAGCCGCGGTCTCACCCGGCCGAACTGCGTCGCTTCCAAGGAGATATCTATGAATCGCGCTCTTATGACCTTTATCGCCATATTCGCCCTGGCAGCATTCGTGACGGCGCAATCGGCGCCGTCCACCGCCCCCGGAAACACGGCGGAGGAACAACAGGCCCCCGCCACGCAACAGCCCGCCACGCCGACAAACCCTGCTCCACCTTCGGGACAGCCTGCCGACCCGTCAGCTCCCACACAGGCCAACCCGCCGGGTAGCGCTCCACCGTCCTCGAATTCAGCCGCAAGCAGTACCGCTGCAAAAACCACGCACGTCTCTCCTGGCAGCGTGATTCCCGCTCGCCTCAGTAAGACCGTCGACGCCAAGAAAGCCAAGCAGGGCGATGAAGTCGTAGCGAGCGTGACGCAGGATCTCTCCACCAACGCCGGCGTGCTCGTAATCCCGAAAGACACCAAGATCGTTGGACACGTCACCGAAGCGCAGCCGCACAGCAAAGAACAGAAAGAATCGCAACTCGGAATCGCGTTCGATCATGCGGTGCTGAAGAGTGGCGAGCAGATGCAACTGCCCATGTCGATTCAAGCCATCATCGCGCCGCGCAATAATAATGCGAGCAACGTCAACGCAGAGCCGGCAGCGAACTATCCCGGACCAGGAACCTCTGCACCAGCAACCGGTGGTGGCGCTCGGACCGGATCAATGGGCGGAGCTGCACCGCAGCAGCAACCCGCTCCTCAGGCTGGCGGCGGCACTCCCTCTGATACATCCACAGCCGCGCAGTCGCAGCCGCAGATCACCGGCAACACGCAGGGCGTGATTGGGATTTCGAATCTCACGCTCGCCGGCGCGAGCAACGGCGCGCAAGGGTCGATGATGACCTCCGAGAAGAACAATGTGAAGCTCGAGGATGGAACCTTGCTCCTGCTGCGAGTGAATCAGTAGTCGCGGGATTGTCTATCGACGTATTAGCAGGTCGCCGGCTACGAACGCGAAGAACACGACGGAGATGACGCCGTTCATGGTGAAGAATGCAGCGTTAAGTTTACTTAGATCGTCGTGCCGCACCAACGCGTGTTCGTAGCTGAGCAGGCCGGCAACTAGGATCACTCCCAACAACGCCACCCGGCCGAGACCAAACTCGATTACTAGTGCGATCAGCAACCCGAGCATCACGAGATGGAAGATGCGAGCGATCCAGAGCGCGGTGCGGATCCCGAAGTGTCGCGGCAATGAATGCAGCCCGTAGCTGCGATCGAATTCATAGTCCTGACAAGCGTAGATCACATCGAAACCGCCGACCCAGAACGTAACCGCCGCCGTGAGCAGCAAGATGCGTGGATCGAGCGATCCGCGAACCGCAATCCACGCGGCCGCAGGCGCGATTCCCAGCGCGAATCCCAGGAACAGGTGCGAGAGCCGCGTAAAACGCTTCGAATAGGAATAGAGAAGCACAACTGCCAGCGCCACCGGAGACAGGATGAGCGTCAGGCGGTTGAGCTGCGATGCGGCCAGAACGAATGCCGCGCAGGAGAGAACTACGAATGTGCTCACAAAGCCGGGCGTGAGCAACCCGGCCGGCAGGGCGCGAATGCTGGTGCGTGGATTGGCCGCATCGATCTGCGCGTCAGCGAGCCGGTTGAACGCCATCGCCGCGGAGCGTGCCGAAACCATGGCGACGATGATCCACAGCAACTGGCGCCCGTTAGGCAGCCCTCCGGCGGCGAGCATCGCACCGCAAAGGGCAAATGGCAGCGCAAAGATCGAGTGCTCCCACTTGATCATGTCGAGCGTGAGCTTCAGATTTTGCAGCTGCCCCACGGGAACATTGTAAATGGACATGTCGCTTGGGTGCAGTCACGCATGAGCGCTTCATGGTTGACGATCGTCTCTCGCTGTTTGCTACTCGCCGCTTGCCACTCGGCTTTCGATGCTCGACCATCTTCGGCTTATCTCTCTGGTGAGCGACACCTGCTTTTGTGGCGCCGCACCGGGCTCCCCGTGAAGTCTGATGTTACTCCAACCATTTGCAGTCCCCCTTCGGCTCCAACTAGTATTTCCTGCACCTCGGGAGGTTCGGATGCGCGGAGCAAAAACAATCTTAGTGGTGGTCATGGCAGTCGGCTTTATTGCGGCAGAAGAGCCTGTGAAGCCTGAGCCCAGGACGTTTCCGTTGAATTGTGTCGAGGGTGATTGTCCACTGCTCAAGGGAGCGCCACAAACAAACGGGATGCGCGGCGGGTCCGTCAAACTCAAGCCCGGTGAGAGCGTGGGCTGGCACTCTACCTCAGCGAACGAGGAAGCATTGGTCATTCTGTACGGCAGTGGTGTTGCGAACATCGAGGGACATCCCGACCTGCCGCTCACGGAGAAGATGCTGGCCTATATTCCGCCAT
>Ga0066395_10000099_pt1 | contig 31244 bp, 21 predicted proteins | sample PanSoiPlot1MoBio_FD_61218 | JGI IMG/M metagenome (GOLD analysis project Ga0066395, IMG submission 61218) | Tropical forest soil microbial communities from Panama analyzed to predict greenhouse gas emissions - Panama Soil Plot 1 MoBio | ecosystem: Environmental > Terrestrial > Soil > Tropical... | reverse complement strand
CACACGCTGGCGCCGGTCGTCGACGTGATGCGCGACCCGCGCTGGGGCCGCGCCGAGGAGACCTACGGCGAGGACCCGTACCTGGTGTCGCGCATGGGCGTGGCGGCCGTGCGCGGCCTGCAGGGGCGCGCGCCCGTCGGCGGAAAGATCGACGCCAACCACGTGATGGCGACGCTGAAGCACTTCGCCGTCCACGGCCAGCCCGAGGCGGGCATGAACGTCGGCCCCAACAACTACTCCGAGCGCGTCATCCGCGAGATCTTCTTCCCGCCGTTCCGCGCCGCCATCAAGGAAGCGGGCGCGCGCGCCATCATGCCGGCCTACGTCGAGATCGACGGCGTCCCGGCGACCGCAAACAAGCTGTTCCTCCAGGACATCCTGCGCAAGGAATGGGGTTTCGACGGGCTGGTGGTCTCGGATTACTTCGCGATCGAGCAGCTCAACTCCCTGCATCACGTCGTCGACAGCGACACCGCGGCGGCGCAGCTGGCGCTGGAGTCGGGCGTCGATCTCGAGCTGCCCGACCCGAAGCTGTACCCGCAGCTCCTAAGCCTGGTGAAGTCGAAGGCGGTGCCGATGGCGCTGATCGACAAGTCGGTCGCGCGCGTGCTGCGCGCGAAGTTCGAGCTTGGCCTCTTCGAGCAGCCCTACGTCGACGTCGAGCAGGCGGACAAGATCGCCGGCAGCCCCGAGCACGTGGCGCTGGCGCGCAAGGCGGCCGACCGATCGATCGTGCTGCTCAAGAACGCGGGGGGCCTGCTCCCGCTCGACAAGACGAAGGTCAAGACGATCGCCGTCGTCGGCCCGAACGCCGAGCCCTGCCGGCTGGGCGGCTACAGCGGCGTCCCCAAGCACTGCGTCGGCGTGCTGCGCGGTATCCGCGAGGCGGTCGGCAACGCGGTCAAGGTGATGTGGGCGCCCGGCTGCGGCATCACGCGCGGCAACGACTGGTGGGCGGACAAGGTCGAGACGCCGACGCCCGAGGAGGATCGCCGGATGATCGACGATGCGGTCGCGGTGGCGCGCAAGGCGGACGTCGTCGTGCTGGCGGTCGGCGACAGCGAGCAGAGCTCGCGCGAGGGCTGGGCGCCGAACCACCTCGGCGATCGCGCCAGCCTGGACCTCCTGGGGCGGCAGGACGATCTGGCGCGGGCGATCCTCGCGCTCGGCAAGCCGACCGTCGCCGTGCTGCTCAACGGCCGGCCGCCGTCGATCAACGTGCTGGCGCAGGGCGCCGGCGCGATTCTGGAAGGCTTCTACCTGGGTCAAGAGGGCGGCGCCACCGTCGCGGCGGCGCTGTTCGGCGACATCAACCCGGGCGGCAAGCTGCCGGTCAGCTTCGCGCGCTCGGCCGGCCACCTGCCGATCTTCTACAACCACAAGCCGAGCGCGCGCCGCGGTTACCTGTTCGACGACGTGACGCCTCTGTACCCGTTCGGCCACGGCCTGTCGTACACGACGTTCGCGTACAAAAACTTGAAGGTGGCGGCCGCCCCGACGAAGGACGACAAGGACGCGCAGACGGTCACCGTCGACGTGACCAACACCGGGCAGCGGCCCGGCGACGAGGTGGCGCAGCTCTACCTGCGTGACGTCGTCAGCTCCGTCACCCGCCCGGTCAAGGAGCTGAAGGGGTTCGAGCGCGTGACGCTGAAGCCGGGCGAGACGAGGACCGTGTCATTCACGATCGGCCACGACGCGCTCGGCTTCTGGAAGACGACCAAGGATTTCGTCGTCGAGCCGGGCAAGTTCGACGTCACCGTCGGCGGCAGCTCAGCGGGCGGGCTGACCACGTCGTTCGAATTGAAGGGACCGGCTGGCAAGAAACCGGTGGTGGCCGCTAAGAGCAAGTAGCCATCAGCGGAACACGCGGCCGAGGACGATGTCGGTCGCGACATAGGTCGCCGGATCCTGCGCCTCGCCGTACCAGCCGTAGGCGCGGGGCGCGCCGGTCGCGTCGACGAGGAAGGCGATGGTCGCGGTGCCGAAGCCGCCCTCGCCGCCGGGCGGGCGCGAGTCGTCGCCGTGCCGTTCGGTCGTCGCGTCCGCGATGCGCACCAGCCAGATGTCCGGGAAGCGCGGGTGTCGCCACGGCTTGCCGACCGCGAAGCCGACGTGGCCGGTGTTCGCGCGCTGCTTGAACATCTCCGGCTTGAGCCAGGCGAACAGGTCGCCCGGCTCCAGCTCGGCGACATCGGTCAACCGCAGCCAGCCGCGCGCGGCCCCGTCTGTCGGCGCACGGTCGATCGTGCGGTGAAAGTCGCGCGCCAGCGGCTTGTCGACGCCGAGCGCGCGCCTGGCCGCCGGCGCCGTTCGCTGCAGGATCCAGGCGGCCATGATCGAGCAGTCCCAGTTGTAGATCCCCCGGCGGGTGTCGACGGCGATGTGGTGCTGGTACTTCGTCGTGACGAGGCCCCGTTCGATCACGTGAATGGCGCCGACAACCGCCGCGGATCGGGCCCGTTCGGCATCGCTCGGGCCGGCGGGCGCGAACGCGAGCAGACAGAAACCGACCACGACGCCGAGCATCGGTGAGTCAGTGACAACGAAATCGCGCCCGGGTTTCGGCGAATGGACGCCAGGCCCTCAGCGCATCCGGCTGACGAGGGCGGTCAGGTTGGCCTGCTTCATCAGGTCGACGACGAAGCCGGCCTCGATGGCGGCGCCGGCCGGGTTGGTGTGCGTCGCGTCGGTGCCGTTCGCGTGGTACTGCTGCCAGCCGTTCGGGCCGAGCTGCATCAGCCACTGGACGGTGCGGGCGGTCATGTCCAGGACCGGAACGTTCTGCTCCGTCCCGATCTGGCGGATGATCGCGGGCAGGTCGGCGCCGGTGTTGTTGATGTGCTGCGCGGTCACCGTGCCGCCGCTGAACGTCGCCCGCGCCACCGGCGTGATCAGCACCGGAAAGGCGTTCTTCGCCTTCGCCCGCGTCACGTAGGCGGTCATGTTGTCGTGGAAGGTCGTGGCGGTTGTGTCCTTGTCGTTGTGGCCGAACTGAACGAGGACGTAGTCGTTGGCCTTGAGGCGCGAGTTGATCGCGCCCCACAGCGAGCCGTTGCCGAGAAAGCTGCCCGAGCTCTCGCCGGAGTCGGCATAGTTCGCGACCGACACGGGATAGTTGAAGTAGGGAGGCAGCTGCTGCCCCCAGCCGCCGTAGGCGGGATCGGTCTGATCGCAGACGGTCGAATCGCCCGCGATGTAGATGACGAACGGATTCGCCGCCGTGGCGTAACCGATGCCCTGGAGCTGTGGCGGCGCGCCCGCGTTGCCGAGGAAGTAGAGATCGAGTCCCGGCGTCCCGGCCGACACGTTCTCGACCGGCTGCCCCTCCGGCTGCCGCACGTTGACCGTGAACGAAAACCGCTGCGTCGCGCCGGCCGCGGTGATCGTCGCGCCCAGCATCGCGCGCAACGTCTCGGCCTGGACGATGGTGTTGCCGGCCGCCGCGCCGCCCAGCACCACGGTGACGTCGTAGTTGCCGGGCTGGCCGCCGAAGTGGCACGCGATCGGATCGGTCCCGGTGCAGATCATCCGCGCCGCCGGATCGGGATTGGGGCCGACCGCCTGGCCACCGCTTCCGCCCTGGCCGCCGGCCGCGCCGCCCGTGCCGGCTCCGGCGGAGCCGCCGCGCCCTCCTCCGCCCGCGGCCCCGCCGCCCGCGCCGGTTCCCGCGCCCCCGCCCGCGCCGCCACGCCCCGCCGCGCCGCCGCTGCCGCCGCGCCCCGCACCGCCGGCCGCGCCTGACGCGCCTCCGCTGCCGCCGGATCCGCCGCGCGCGCCACCCGAGCCGCCGCCGGTCCCGCCGCCGCTGGCGCCCGATGCGCCGCCCGTGCCCGCCGCAGAGCCGACCGCGCCGGTGGATCCACCGCTGCCAACGCTGCCAGCAACGCCGCCGCTACCGCCCGACCCGACGGCGCCTTCCCCGCCGGTGCCGCCGGTGCCCGACCCACCGCTGTCGCCTCCCGCACCCGCGGCCGCACCGCCGCCACCGCCCACCCCGGTCGAATCGCCGCTGCTGCCCGGCCCGCATCCGATGGCGAGGCCGAGTGCGGCCGCCACCGCGAGCCCGCGAACGCGAAAACCAGCGTCCATTGGCCCCTTGATGTCGCGAGCGGCGCGAATCCATCACGGGATCGACAGGCGATCGTCATGCGGGTGCAGCCGGAGGTTTTCGGTGATGTCACCGCCCGTTCAGATCGTGACGAATACAGTGCCGGCCACCGGAGGATCTCATGCGCGCGATTTCTCTTTTCGGAGCCCTTGCCCTCCTTTCTGCCGCCGCCGTCGGATGCAGCGTGGACCAGACCAAACTGCCGGCCGGCGACACCGGATCGGTCGAGGTCGCCCTTCAGGCGGCTCCCGGCGTGACCATCAACGTCGTCAGCTACATGATCAGCGGGCCGAGTGGATTCTCGAAGACCGGCACGATCGACGTCAGTAACAGTTCGACGGTGTCGACGACGATCGGGGGCCTCCCGGCCGGCAGCGGCTTCACGGTCACGCTCACGGGGAGCTCCACCGACGGCGCGACGACCTGCGGCGGCGGCCCGGTCAGCTTCATTGTCGTCGCGGGCCAGACCGCGCCCGTCTCCGTGCACCTCACCTGCCACGAAGCGCCCCGGACCGGCAGCGTCCTGGTCACCGGCACGCTCAACATCTGCCCGGCGATCGACAACGTGTCCGCGAACCCCGCCGAGGTGTTCGTCGGCGGCTCGGTGGCCTTGACCGGCATGGCGCACGACAGCGACGCCGCCCCGTCGGCGCTGACCTACCTGTGGACGGCGAGCTCGGGCACCTTCAGCACCCCGACGGCGGTATCCACGAGCTTCACCTGCGCAACGCCGGGCATCGCCACCATCACGCTGTCCGCATCCGACGGCGATCCGGCCTGCGCGTCCACCAGCTCGGTCGCCGTCATCTGCACCGCCGTGACCTGCGACGACGGCAATCCTTGCACGACCGACACGCGCAACGCCGACGGCACCTGCGCGCACGCGCAGGTCCCGGACGGCAGCCTGTGCACGGGCGGCAACCTGCACGTCAAGTTGCTCGGCTTCAACGACTTCCACGGGCACCTCGACGCCGGCCAGAAAGTCGCCGGCCGCCCCGTCGGTGGCGCCGGCGTGCTGGTGTCCTACCTGCGCGCGGCCGAAGCTGGCATCGAGGACCAGACGATCATCGTCCACGCCGGCGACGAGGTCGGCGCGTCACCGCCCGACTCGGCGCTGCTGCAGGACGAGCCGTCAATCTCGGTGCTGAACTTGCTCGCCAATTCGTCGTGTTCCTACATGGACAAGATGAACCCGGGCTGCAACCTGGTCGGCACGCTCGGCAACCACGAGTTCGACGAGGGCCGCGTCGAGCTACTGCGCCTGCTCAACGGCGGCAACTTCGCGACCGGGCCGTTCCTGGAGGATCCGTACCGCGGCGCGCGCTTCCCGTACGTGTCCGCCAACGTCGTTGACGACATCACCGGGCAGCCGCTGATCCAGCCGCTCGTCGTCAAGCAGGTGCACGGTGTGCCGGTCGCGTTCATCGGCGCGGTGCTGAAGGGGACGCCGACCATCGTGGTGCCGACCGGCGTTGCCGGGTTGACCTTCCAGGACGAAGCCGACGCGATCAACTCGTACGTCCCCGGCCTGAAGGCGATGGGCGTGCACGCGATCGTCGTCACCATTCACCAGGGCGGGTTCCAGACCTCGTACACCGGACCGACCGACCCGACCAAGACGCTGTCGAGTGGGCCCGAGATCACCGACATCGTCAACCGCCTCGACGACGAGATCGACGTGGTCGTCTCGGGCCACACGCACGCCTTCACGAACGCGCTGCTGTCGAACCAGCACGGCAAGAAGATCCTGGTGACGCAGGCGTTCTCGTTCAGCACCGCCTACGACGACATCGACCTGCTGATCGATCCGGTCAGCAAGGACGTCGTCAGCAAGACGGCCTCGGTCGTCACGACGTTCGGCGACGCCGGCCCGGGCCTGACGCCCGCCGCCGACGCGCAGGCGATCACCGACGCAGCGTTCGCCAAGGTCGCGCCGCTGATCACGCAGGTGTTCGGCTTTGCGAACACGCCGTTCTCGCGCACCGAGAACGCAGCCGGCGAGTCGACCCTGGGCGATCTGATCGCCGACGCACAGGCGGAGGCGACCGGGGCTCAGCTGACGTTCATGAACGCGGGCGGCATCCGCGCCGACCTGGCAGCCGGCGACATCACCTACAACGCGCTGTTCACCATCCAGCCGTTCGGCAACACGATGGTCACCATGAACCTGACCGGCGGCCTGATCTACCAGGTGCTGGAGCAGCAGTTCCCGGGCGCCTTCGGCCAGACCACCCAGCGAATCATGAAGACGTCCGGCTTCCACTACACCTGGGATTCGACGAAGCCCGCAGGCAGCAAGATCGTCGAGGTCGACATCGGTGGTGTGCCGATCGATCTGAACGCCACCTACCGGGTCAGCTGCAACAACTTCATGGCCACCGGCGGCGACGGCTTCACGACGTTCATCTCGGGGAACAATCAGGTGGGCGGCCCGATCGATCTCGACGTCCTGATCGCCTACGTCAAGGCGCACACGCCGTTCACGGCGGGCACGCTCGACCGCATCACGCGGCTGCCGTAGCGGCAACGAACGTCGCCGGCGCCGCGGTCAGGCCCGCGCGACGCCGGCGATGTGCGGCCCCATGATCGGGATCGGCAGCTTGAAGCGGCGCAGGTCGACGTCCGCGAACCCGGCCGCCTCGATCAGGCGGCCCGTGTCGCGGTCCGGGTGGCAGCCGTCCGCGAGCGCGCCCCAGAGCGGCCGCAGCGCGCGCTGGACGCCGCGCAGCGCCGTACCATGCGGGGCGGCGACGTGCTCGATGAAGACGAAGCGCCCGCCGGGGCGCAGCACGCGCCGCACCTCGCGCAGCGCCGCCTCCGGATCGCGCACGGAACAGAGCACCAGCGACGCCACGACCGCGTCGACGGACGCGTCCGCGACCGGCAGCGCCTCCGCCGCGCCCGTCCGGACGTCGACGTCGATCCCCAGCCGCTCGCCGCGCGCGCGCAGGCGGTCGTGGAAGTACGGGTTCGGCTCGACGCCGATCCAGCGGACGCCGGACCGCAGGAACGGCAGGTTGTTGCCGCCGCCGGGGCCGAGCTCCAGCACCTTCCCCTCGAGCGGCGCCAGCAGCGCGCGCTTCTCTTCCGCCACCATCGCGTCGTAGCGCCGGTTGCCGCGCGAAAGGATCCAGGCCTGCGCGCGCTTGTACCAGCGGGCGTTCCGCAGCGGCCGGAAGCCGTAGTCGATCTGCTCATCGTGCGCGTGCCGTTCGATCGCTCCCATCGTCGTCGTTTCCATTATGAAAGGTGATGTTGCACCGGGCGTGCCGCTAGCGGACCCCTCGGCGCCGCGTCCTTTTCGGGCGCGAACGGACAGCTGTCGCGTGTCCGCGCGGACAAGTGTAACGACCGGCGTGCGTGGCGAACGATCGCGCCGCGATTTCGCGCCGATGCGCGCTGGCATGACTTTGGCTGAAGCGACCGCGCGGAGGCCGAGATGCCCGGAGCGAAGACGAAGAGATGGACGCTGGTCGCGAGCGCGCTCGCGCTGCTGACGAGCGGCATGGGAGTTCCCCGCGCGGCGGCGCAGACGCCCGAGGCGGCGCAGCCCGCCGCGGCGCTGACGCCGCCGAAGGTGACGAAGTTCGTCGAGGCGGCGCGCCCGGACGGGACGCCGGCCGAGGGCGCCGCGGTCGATCTGGAATTGACCATCGCCGCCGACGGCAAGCTGACCGACGCGAAGGTGGTCGGCTCCGCGGGCGAGGCGCTGGACGCCGCCGCGCTGGACGCCGTCCGCCAGTTCACCTTCGAGCCCGCGCGCAAGGGCGACAAGGCGATCCCCGCCCGCATCCGCTACCGCTATTCCTTCGAGCCCGTCCCCGCCCCGGCAGCGCCTGACGCCGCCGCGGGCGCGGACGCGGCGTCCACCACCGCGCCCGCCGGCGAAGTGGCCGCGGCCGCCGCGCCGCGCGCCGGACGCCTCGAGGGTCGGATCCTCGCGCGCACCGGCGACAAGCCGATCGCCGCCGCGACGGTGATGGTCCTCGCCCAGGACGGCACCGCCGTCGGAACCACGCTGGCCGCCGAGGACGGCGCCTTCGCCTTCGCGGCCGTCGCGCCCGGCAGCTACCGGGTGCGGATCGAGGCCGAAGGCTTCGCGACCGTCGAGGCGACCGAATCGGTCACGTCGGGCGAGGCGACCACCATCACCTACCGCCTGGACGCCGCCGGCAAGAAGAAGGACACCGAATACGAGTTCGGCGCCACCGCCAGCATCGCCGCGCCGCCGCGCGAGGTGACCAAGCGGACGCTCGCGCCCGACGAGCTGGTGCGCGCGGCCGGCACACGCGGCGATCCGCTGCGCGTGATCGAGCTGCTGCCCGGCGTGGCGCGCCCGCCCGGCCTGGCCGGCTTCATCATCATCCGCGGCTCGTCGCCCTTCGACTCGCAGGCCTTCTTCGAAGGCGGCGCCGTCGACCGCATCTATCACTTCGGCGGCCTGACCAGCTTCGTCAACCCGCGCCTGCTCGACCACATCGACCTTTACCCCGGGAATTTTTCGGCGCGCTTCGGCCGCAAGATGGGCGGCATCATCGATGTCGGCATCCGCGACCCGAAGACCGACGGTCTGCACGCGATGACGGACGTCAACCTGATCGACGCGTCCTTCATCGTCGAGGGGCCGGTCGGCAAGCGGGGCGCCTTCGCGGTCGCCGCCAAGCGCAGCTACATCGACTTCTGGTTCAAGAACGTCATCCCCCAGGACGCCGTCGGCGTCACCGCCGCGCCGGTTTACTACGACTACCAGGCCGTCTACACCTACCGGCCGGAGAGCGGCGGCAAGGTCCGCACGATGTTCCTCGGCTCGGGCGACGAGTTCCGGCTGAACATCAAGCAGCCCCCCGACGGTGACCCGGCGATCCGCGGCAGCTTCGGCGCGTCGACGAACTTCAAGCGCCTGCAGACGACCTGGCAGCGCAGCCTGGGCGCGCACGTCGACCAGGAGATCATCGCCGGCGTCGGGACCATCGCGCAGGATCTGGCGGCGGGCGATCAGCTGGGGTTCAGCTTCTCCGGCTACGGCGAGTTCCTGCGCGCCGAGTGGCGCGCCCAGCTCGGCTCGCACGTCAAGCTGATCGGCGGGCTCGACGGTGATGGCATCCAGGTCGACGTGACGTACGTCGGTCCGTTGTTCCAGTCGACGGAGGGCAACCCGCGCTACTTCTCGGGCCCCCTGACCGGCTTGCCGACCGCGACGTTCAAGGGCCCTTACACGAGCTACCGGCCCGCCGCTTATCTGGAGGCCCTGATCCAGGCCGGCGACCGGCTGACGCTGGTGCCCGGCATTCGCGCCGACTACTTCAGCGAGATCGACAAGGGCGCGGTCAACCCGCGTCTCACCGCGCGCCTCAAGCTGGCGTCCGAGACGACGCTGAAGGCCGGCGTCGGGCTGTTCTCGCAGCCGCCCCAGTACGGCGAGACGGTGGCGCCGGTCGGCAACCCGCATCTCGGGCTCAGCGAGGCGCAGCACTACGGCCTGGGCGTCGAGCAGACCTTCGGCCACGCCGGCAGCGTCAGCGTGGAAGGCTTCTACAAACGCCTCTACGACCTGGAGGTCAACGGCGTCGGCCCCGACGGCAACCCGCTGCTCGTCAACGGCGGCAAGGGGCGCATCTACGGCGTCGAGCTGCTGGGCAAGCTGAACCCGACCGGGCACGCGTTCGGCTTCGTCTCGTACACGCTGTCGCGCAGCGAGCGCAACGACTACGGCAACGGCTGGCGCCTGTTCGACTACGACCAGACGCACATCCTGACGCTGATGGGCGGGTACAAGTTCGGGCGCGGCTGGGACGTCGGCAGCACCTTCCGCCTGGTCAGCGGCAACCCGCGCACGCCCGTCATCGGCAGCGTCTACAACGCCAACGTCGACTTCTACAACCCGGTCTACGGCGCGGTGAACAGCGCCCGCGACCCGCTCTTTCACCAGCTCAGCATCCGCGTCGAGAAGGGCTGGAAGTTCAAGGCCTGGCAGCTGGCCGCTTACCTCGACGTTCAGAACGCCTACAACCACCGCAGCCAGGAAGGGCTGCAGTACAGCTACGACTACGCACAGAGCCAGCCGGTGCAGGGCCTTCCGATCCTGCCCAGCCTCGGTGCGCGCGCGGAGTTCTAGGAGACGCCATGACCAACCAGGGAAAAAACATGAAAAAGCAGAGCATCCTCCCGATCTCCCTCGCGCTGATCATCGGCAGCATCCTGGCGGTGCTGCTGGCCGCGGGCTGCAGCAACAACTTGCCGCTCGCGTCGGTGCTGGAACGGACGCGCGTGATCGGCGCGCGCGTCGAGGTCCCGTCCGATCCGGGCCGGGCCTCCGTGGCGCCCGGCGAATCCGCGACGGTGGAATGGATCGTCACCGGGCCGGCGGCGCCGACGTCCCTCGACTGGGCGTTCGCGCTCTGCACGACGGCGGCGACGGGCGCGGCGTGCAAGGACGCGCCGCAACCGGTCGCGACGGGCAGCGGGCAGCCGGTCGTCGCGCCGTTCACGGCGCCGGATGCGGCGACGCTCGGCACCGACTTCTTGCCCCTGATGCTGGGCGAGGTGTGCGCGGACGGGACGCTGGGGTTCGACCAGAATTCGCAGCTCGGAACATGCACCGGCGCGGGCGCCAGCGGCACCTCCGTGAACTTCGTCGTCCCGGTGACGCCCGACGGCGCCACGCCGAATCGCCACCCGGTGCTCGCCAACGACGTCGTTCAGCTAGGGGGCGTCGACTGGGATCCCGCGACGGCGACGGCGGCGGCGGCGGGCGACGCCTGCGACGCAACGACGGGCCTGCCCGTGGTCGGCGCGACGCCGGCCGGAATGGACGCCGTCAAGCAGGAGATCCGGATCGTCAGCGACGGCGACGACCGCGAGACGTACACGCCGGCGGGCGCGACCACGCCGCAGCTCGAGGAGTTGCAGATCTCGAACTTCACGACGGCGGGCAAGCTCGATTCGCTGTACACGGCGATCTTCGCCACCGACACCCGCCCCGACGCCGATGTCAGTGTGAAGTGGGCGCCGCCAGCGGCCCGCGACGTGAGCGGCGGCGGCGAGGTCGTCGTGTTTTACTTCGTCGTCCGCGACCTGCGCGGCGGCCTCGACTGGACCAGCCGCGCCCTCTGCGCGGTCGCGCCGTGAGGAAGCGCCCGTGACCCTCTCTGTCGGCGCGTGGCTCGGCCTGGCGCAACTCCATTGCTTCTTCGTGCCGCCCATGCCCCCGGCGGAACGAGCGCGAGCTCGCCGTCGGCGATCCCTCAGCAAGCTGCCGCGTCGAAGCGCCTGATTGCCTCTCCCCCGCGAGGGGGAGAGGCGGGTGCCGCAGGCGCCAGGGATGCGGGCCCGCACTTCGGTGGCGGCCCCTCTCCCCCGCCCTCTCCCCGCTTCGCGGGGCGAGGGAGTAAGAGCGCCCCGCGCAACGAGCCCTGAGAACGCAGCAACTGATTACCTCTCCCCGAGGGGGAGAGGCCGGCGCCGCACGCGTCCGGTGAGGGGGCCCGCGCTTCGGTGGCGGCCCCTCTCCCCACCCTCTCCCCGCTTCGCGGGGCGAGGGAGTAAGAGCCGGCTCCGCGGGCCAGGGAGAGAAAGCGCGCGGACAGTTGTCCGGCGACGACCCGGACACGGCGTGTCCGTTTGGCGCTGTCCGGCGGACAGGCTGCGAAATCGCAGCGCTTTTTCGCTGGCACAGTCCCTGCTGAACCAGGGTCCGCACGGCAACCAAAACGGACAAACGACAAGGACAAGGCCATGGACATTCAAGCCAAGCTGACCCATTTCGCGATGCTGGGAGCCACCTGGGTGATGTGGGTTCTCGTCGGGCTGTCGATCGGCGGCGTCGCCATCGCGCTCGATCGCGCCATCTACCTGATTCGCACCAGTGACAACTACCGCCGCCTCAAGCGCGAGCTGCTGGCGTTCCTGCGCGTCGGCAACGTCGACGGCGCGCGCGAGCGGCTGGCATCGTCCCGGTCGGTCGAGGCCCAGGTGGCCGCGGCCGGTCTGGCCGCGCCGGAGGACGGCGCCGCCTCCGCCGAGGAGCGGATCGCGGGCGCCACGCAGGTCGCGAAGATCCGGATGGAGCGGCGGCTGGCGTTCCTCGGAACGCTGGGCTCGAACGCGCCGTTCATCGGGCTGCTCGGCACGGTCATCGGCATCATCCGCGCCTTCGCGGAGCTGAACGACGCCGCCGGCAAGGTGACGGCCGGCCTCATGAGCGAGGTTGGCGAGGCGCTGGTCGCGACCGCGATCGGCATCATGGTCGCCATCCCGTCGATCGCCGTCTTCAACGCCTTCCAGCGCATCATCAAGACGCGCGTCGCGCGCGCCGAATCGCTGGGCCGCGAGGTGCTGGCGTACCTCAAGTCCGACCGCACGGCGCAGGGCGCGCCGATCGTCTGAGACATCCCACCCCTCACCCGCACACACGGAGAAGACGCCATGGCCGCCGCCGCTCACGATTCCGACGAGATGATCACCTCGATCAACGTCACGCCGCTGGTCGACATCACGCTGGTGCTGCTGATCATCCTGATGATCACCGCCAGCTACGTCGCCTCGAAGGCAATCCCGCTGGACCTGCCCAAGGGCGCCACCGCCGAGACCACGCCGGTGACGCTGTCGGTGTCGATCGACAAGGACGGCAAGACGTACCTCGACGCCGCGCCCATCGACGACGCCGCCCTGCGCGCCCGGGTGCGGGCCGCGCGCGCCTCCGACCCGGAGACGCGCGCCGTGATCGCCGCCGATGGGCGGGCCACCCACTCGCACGTGGTGCACGTGATGGATCTGCTGCGCCGCGAGGACGTCACCAAGTTCGCCATCAACGTCGATCCGGAAGACGTCGGGGCCGCCGCGGCCCCGACGGGACGGTGACGACGTGGCGACGTTCATCGCAAACGAGCTGGCGGCGAACGACAACGGAGCGGAGGCGGCGAACGACAACGGCCTGCCGCCCGGCGCGATCCCGACGGAGCTCGAAATGCAGAACGTGACCCGCGAGATCGCGCTCGAGGACGACGAGGAGGCGAGCGGCTGGCGCGGGCTGATGCTGCTGCTCGTCGTCAGCGTCGCCGTGCACGTCGCGCTGTTCGCGGGCGTCGGCGTCGGCAGTCGTCGGTCGTTGGCGAAGGCGCACAAGCGAAAGCCGACCGAGGTGAGCGTGACGGTCGCGCCGCCGCCCGCGCCGACCCCGCCCGCCGCCAAGCCGGCGCCGAAGGTCGCCGCCCGCAAGATCGCCGTCCGCGCGCCCGCGCCGCCGCCGGACGCGCCCCCGCCCCCGCCGCCTCAGGCCGAGACTCCCGCCGATTTTTCCGGGATGACGCTGACCAACGACGGGCCCGGCGAAGGATGGGGTTCGGCGGTCGGCAACGGCCAGGCGATGCACGGGCCGATCGGCACGCCGGGCGCGAAGGTGACCGGTCGATCCCGCGAGGGCGCGACCGCGCCGTCGCCCGTGAAGGCCGCGCCGGTCGTCGCGCTGGCGTCGCTGTCACGGCCGCCCGAGCCGCCCGATCTCAATGCCGCGCTCGAGCGCCACTACCCCGAGGCGGCGCGCAAGGCCGGAACGCCCGGCCAGGCCGTCCTGAAAGCGCGCATCACCGCCGAGGGCCAGGTGCGCGATCTGGTGATCGTGTCACAGAGCGCGCCCGGGTTCGGCGAGGCGTGCCGGGCGACCCTGCGCGAATCGACCTGGAGCGCGCCGCTGGACAAGGACGGCCAGCCGGTGGCGACGTTCATCAGCTACACCTGCCGCTTCGAGGTTCGATGATGCCGGCGGGTGGGTTAGGCTGCTGCCCGCCGTGCCCGAGTCCCTTCCCATGCTGAAGATGGCGAAAATCGGCAAGGTCTACCGGACCGGCCTGGTCGAGACCGCGGCGCTGGAGGACATGAGTCTGGAGGTGGCGCGCGGCGATTTCGTGTCGCTGATGGGACCGTCGGGATCGGGCAAGACGACCTTCCTCAACATCGCCGGCCTTCTCGACACGTTCGACCGCGGCCGCTACCTGCTGGACGGCGTCGACGTCGCGGGCCTGAACGACGATCAGCAGTCGCGCCTGCGCAACGAACGGATCGGCTTCATCTTCCAGAGCTTCAACCTGATCCCGGATCTCGACGTCTACGACAACGTCGAGGTGCCGCTCCGCTACCGCCGCTTGCCGCCCGCCGAGCGGCGCGATCGCGTCGAGGAGGTGCTGGTGCAGATGGGGCTGACCGCGCGGATGCGCCACCTGCCGTCGCAGCTTTCCGGCGGGCAACAGCAGCGCGTCGCCATCGCCCGCGCCCTGGTGGGGCGGCCGCAGCTCCTGCTGGCCGACGAGCCGACCGGCAACCTCGACACGATCGCGTCGCGCCAGGTGCTCGACCTCCTGGAGAAGATCAACGCCGAACGCGAGACGACCATCGTCATGGTCACGCACGACCCGGCGCTGGCCGCGCGGGCCCGGCGCAAGCTGCACGTGCTGGACGGGCGTCTCATCGATCCACACGCCGCTGCGAGCGCGGCGGCCCTGCCCCACCCGGCTGGAAAACCGGCGCCGTCGTGAGCAACGTCCTCTATCACCTGCGCCTGGTTGCCAAGAGCCTGAAGCGCGACCGCTGGTTCACGCTGGTGATGGTGCTGTCCCAGGCGCTCAGCGTCAGCATCTTCGTCACCGCGCTGACGACCGCCCAGCGCTATTCGAACATGACGGGGCAGCTCCGCGGCGACGTGTTCCGCGTCGAGGGCGATCGCAACGGCGCTCTGGCGCATTTCTACAAGAATACGCAGTTCGAGGGCCTGGGCGATTTCGCCGCCACGCTGGTCAGCCTGCCGACCGCGCGCGCGCTCACCGCCACCGGGCTGGCGGCCGGATCCACGGTCAGCTTCATCGCCGCCCTGACCGGCGGGCCGGTCGAGCGCACCCCGGGCCGGATCGCGGTCCGCTTCTGCGACCCCGACATCTTCAGCATGTTCAACATCGGCTTTCGCTACGGCGGGCCGTTCACGGGCGCGGGCCGGCTCGCCGCGTCGGAGGTCGTGCTGTCGGACGTGCTGAACCGGCAGCTCTACGGCGGCGCGGACAGCGTCGGCCGCGTGGTCCGGATCGGCGGGCGCGACTTCCGGATCGTCGGTGTCACCCGTCAACTGTCCGGCAAGCTCCGCATCTGGGACTTCGGCGTCGCCCCCGAGAACGTCGCCAACGCGATGGTACCGTTCGCGTTCGCCGACGAATTGCGTCCGGTACCCGTGATCTCCTGGCCGCCCGTCCTCCCCGATGCGGGGTGGCGCGCCATCGCCGAATCGCCGAGCGGCTTCGCCGAATACTGGGTTCGCCTGCCGACGGCCGAGGCACGCACGCGTTTCGCGGCGGCCGTGGCGGCGGTCGATCCGCGCCTGTCGCTCCGCTCCGGTGACGAGATCGCCCTGCGGTTCAACAAAGCGCCTGCCCCGTACCGGGTGTTCTTGATCCTGACGCTGGTGGTCCTCGAGGTGAGCGTGATCAACCTGATGCGCATGCTGCTCGCGAAGGCGACCTCGCGCGCTGCCGAGATCGGAATTCACCGGGCGCTCGGCGCCGGGCGGAACACGATCTTCGCGCGCCAGCTCATGGAGGGCGTGCTGGTGTCGATGACAGGCAGCGTGCTGGGCCTGATACTGGCCGTCCCGACGGTCGCGATGTTCGACCGGCTGATCCCGGACACGCCGATCTTGCTAGCGGTGACGCCGACCATCGTCGCCACCGTTCTCCTCGTCTGCCTGCTCGCCGCGCTGGTGAGCGGCATCTACCCCGCCTGGCGGGTCGCCTCCGTCGCGCCCACGCGCTACCTCGGGAAGATATGAACCCGGTTCTGGAGGTCGGCCCGATCCTGCGCGCGATGCGCCATCACAAGGGGGCGTTCTCGCTGCTGGTGCTCGAGGTCGCGCTCGGCTTCGTCATGTTGACCCATACGCTGGTCTCGATTCGCTACTACCACCGGCTGCGCGCCAGCCCCAGCAACATGCCCGAGGATGGGCTCATCGTGGCGCGGCGGCGCTTCGTGCATCCGCGGGATGCGGCGACGGCGCGCCTGACCGTGCGGGCGGACCTGGCGGCGCTTTCCAGAGCTGGAGCGCCAGTTGCGGCGATCGACGTCCCGCCGCTCCCCGATGCCGCGATGTTCCCGACGGCGCTGACGAGACCCAACGCGCCGGGCGAAGAGACCGCCTGGCGGCTCCGCGCGACGCCCGCCATCGCCGCCGCGCTCGGCCTCCACGTGATCGCCGGAACCGACCTGCAGGCCGCCGCCCCCAGCCCCGACGGCGCCGTGCCGGTGCTGTTGACCACCACGGTGGCCGAACACATGTTCCAGACGTACGAGGGTGCGGTCGGCCAGCCGATCCAGATCCGGGACATCGGCCGCGGTCGCGTCGCGGGCGTGGTGCGTGATTTTGCGTTCCGCGGCGGCTGGGTACCGGCCCCGTCGTCGACCGTCGTGATCGCTGCGGAGCCAGTCACGGAGCAGGGGCTGCTTTACGTCATGCACACGGACCCCGGCCGCCGCGCCTCGGTCGTCCAGGCGGCGACCCGCGCGCTCACCAGCGCCGGAGACGCCGACTCGGCGGTCGTGGTCGAGGGGCTGCAGCGACGCGCGACGCGGTTCGACCGGGTGTACGAGGGCGCCGTGATCGTCCTGATCTGGACGGGACTCCTGGTCGTCGCGGTGGCGCTGGCCGGCTCGCTGGCGCTGGCGTCGTTTTCGGTCGCGGAGCGCACCCGCCAGATCGGCGTCCGGCGGGCCCTCGGCGCCAACCGCGGCGAGATCGTCCGCTACTTCCTGCTCGAGAACCTGATCCTGACCAGCTTCGGGCTGGTTCTCGGCCTCGGCCTCGCGATCGGACTCAACCACGTGCTGCGCCAGATCATGGCGGACCTGAGGCTGCCCCCCGAAGAGATCATCATCGCCACGTTCGTCTTCCTCGCGACCGGCCAGCTGTCGGCGCTGGTGCCGGCCCGGCGGGCGGCGTTGATTCCTCCTTGGGCGGCGACACGAACGCTGTGATGATGCGGAGCCTGACGCCATGAAGGTCCTCATCGCCGACGATCAGCCCGCCGTCTGCGCCGCCCTGCAGCTGCTGTTCGAGCTGCACGGCTTGCCGTCGGTGGTCGTCAACCGGCCCGAGGAGACGCTGGACCTGATCGCGACCGAGGACATCGGGGCGGTCGTGCAGGACATGAACTTCACGCAGGAGAAGACCTCCGGCGAGGAGGGCGTGGCGCTGTTCCGCGCGATCAAGAAGCTGGACCCCGATCTGCCCGTCGTGCTGCTGACCGCCTGGGGCTCGCTGGAGACGGCGGTGTCGCTGGTCAAGGAAGGCGCCAGCGACTACATGGCGAAGCCGTGGGACGACGACAAGCTGGCCCGCGTCGTCAAGAACCTGGTGCAGATGCGCGCCCTCCAGCAGGAGAACACGCGTCTGAACGCGCAGCGCACGCGGCTGCGCAAGACGCTGGCCAGCCGGTACGATCTGCGCGGGCTGGTCTACGCCAGCGAGGCGATGCACAGCCTGGTCAACCTGGCCTGCACGATCGCCGCGTCGGACGCGCCCGTGCTGATCACGGGTCCGAACGGATCGGGCAAGGAGAAGCTGGCGGAGATCGTCCAGGCGAACTCGCGCCGAAAAGACAAACCGTTCGTCAAGATCAACGCGGGCGCGCTGCCCGACGATCTGCTGGAGGCCGAGCTGTTCGGCGCGGAGGCGGGCGCCTTCACGGGCGCCAACAAGTCGCGCATCGGGCGCTTCGAGGCCGCGCACGGCGGCACACTGTTCCTCGATGAGATCGGCAACCTGTCGATGGCCGGGCAGGCCAAGCTGCTGCGCGTGCTGCAGACCGGCGAGTTCGAACGGCTGGGGTCCAGCGGCACGCGCAAGGCGGACGTGCGCATCGTCAGCGCCACCAACACCGATCTGCAGCGCGCGATCGCCGCCGGCACATTCCGGGAGGACCTCTATTTCCGTCTGAACGTGATCGAGCTGCCGGTGCCGCCGCTGGGCGAGCGCCCCGACGACGTCTTGCTGCTGGCCGAACATTTCCTGCAGACGCTGCCGGGCATCGACGGCGCGCCGCCCGCCAAGCTGTCCGACGAGGCCCGCCTGACCCTGCAGACCTACGAATGGCCCGGCAACGTGCGCGAGCTGCAGAACCGCATCCACCGCGCGAAGCTGACCGCGCTCGACGGCGTCATCCGGCCGGCGCACCTCGGCATCCCGCCGGCGGGCGCGCGCGTCCGTCCGGAGTTCGAGTCGCGCGCGGCAATGAACGCGACGCCCTCGGGCGGTCTGCCGACGCTGGCATCGCCGCGACCGGAGCCGGCGGACGGTCCGCCAGCTGCTGCCGACCCCGAACGGGGCTCCATCGAGGAGGCGCTGCTCAAGGCCGGGGGCGTGGTCTCGAAGGCGGCGGCCGAGATGGGGCTGTCGCGCCAGGCCCTTTATCGCCGCATGGAACGCCTGGGGATCGTGCTGGAAAGACGTCCCAAGGTCTGAGGTCCTGACGTGATCACGATCAGGACGCGGCTGACTCTGGTCGTCGTCTTCGCCACCGTGGCGGGCGCGATCATCGGCTGGCTGCTGCGCCAGCACACGCTGCTGTCATTCGCGTTCGTGGGCGGCGTGGCGGCCGCCGCGATCGGGACGGTCGTGATGTCGCGGCTGCTGGTCACCGATCCGGCGACGTCGATCCTGCAAGCGGTCTCGGACGGCCTGCTCAGCTTCACGGAGCGCGAATACGGGATGCGCCTGGCCGCCCCCGACGCCGACGAGGTGCTGGGCGATCTGGTGCGCCGCTTCAACAAGCTGGGCGAGGCGCTGCGCACCGAGCACAACGACCGATACCAGCGCGAGATCTTGCTCGAGACGGTGCTGGAGACGACGGCGATGGCGGTCGTCCTGTGCAACGAGGCGCTGCGCATCGTCTACGCGAACGGCGCCGCGCGCGACCTGTTCGGCGGCGGGCGGAAGCTGGACGGTCAGGATTTCCACGCCATCCTGGCGGCGGCGCCGCCCGCCTTCCGCCAGGCGATCGAACAGGAGACCGACACCATCTTCTCCGTCGAGAAGGCGGAGACGGCCGACGGCGGCGCCGAGGCCGGCCCGGCGGCCGCGCCGGAGACGTATCACCTGGCGCGCCGCTACTTCCAGCTCAGCATGCAGCCCCACATCCTGTTCATTCTGAAGCCGCTGACGCGCGCGATCCTGCGCAAGGAGGCCGACACCTGGAAGCGGACGATCCGGGTCATCAGCCACGAGATCAACAACTCGCTGGCGCCGATCTCGTCGCTGATCCATTCGGGGCGCCTGATGCTGCAGAAGCCGGAGATGGTTCCGCGCCTGGCCGAGGCGCTGGACACCATCGAGGAGCGCAGCGCCCACCTGCGCGGGTTCATCGAGGGCTACGCGAAGTTCGCGCGCCTGCCGATGCCGGCCAAGCAGGAGAGCCGCTGGGACGCGCTGGTCGAGAGCCTGCGTCCGCTCTACTCGTTCCAGGTCGAAGGCCGGCTCCCCGAACGACCGGGATCGTTCGACGCCGCGCAGATGCAACAGGTGCTGATCAACCTGCTCAAGAACGCGGTCGAGGCGGGCGGCCCGCCCGACGCCATCACGCTGTCGATCGCCGAGGTGCCGGCCGGCGCGTTCGAGATCCGCGTCGAGGATCGCGGCAAGGGGATGCGCGACGACGTCATGAAGAACGCGCTGCTGCCCTTCTTCTCGACCAAACCGTCGGGCAGCGGCCTCGGCCTGCCCCTCTGCCGCGAAATCGTGGAAGCCCACGGCGGCACCCTGTCGATCCGCCCGCGCGCCGGCGGCGGCATCAGCGTCGTCTGCCTGATCCCCTAGTTGGGCTCGACCTGGTCGGCGGCTTCCGGAGGGTCGGGTGTTCCCTTTCGGGTACCGCTCCTGAAATGGCCGCTTCGCGGCCATCGTCGCTCGTATTCGCGCTGGCATCCTCGCCCCCGAGCTCTGCGATGCCAGGCCATCGTCCGTGGGGCGAGGAGCGCGCTCATACGTACCCGAAAGAGAACACCCGACCCTCCTCGCACCGCCTCCAACGCATCAGCGCACTCATTCCCTAGCCGCTGACCCGACCCGCTGTTGACGACGGGGAGCCGGCGCAGGGGGCTGCGGGCGTCCCGTTTGGGGCACGTATGAGGCCGCTCCGCGCCCCTCGACCGCATGCCAAGCAGCTCAACGATCAAGGGCGCGGCTGCCAGGCCGAATACGAGCGACGATGGCCGCGTAGCGGCCATTTCAGGAGCGGTGACCCAAACGGGACGCCCGCAGGCCCCGGGAGCCGGCGACCGGGTCGCGCTCGCTCGAGGCGACTCAGCCGCACGAGACGAAGCGATCGAGTAAGCTGCGCGGCCGGTGATCCGGCTCGATCAGATCAGCAAGCAGCACGGCCCGCAGATCCTGTTCGTCGATGCGTCGGCGGCGATCTTTCGTGGCGAGAAGATCGGCCTGGTCGGCCCGAACGGGGCCGGCAAGTCGACTGTCTTCCGGATGATCATGCGCGAGGAATCGCCGGACGACGGGCAGATCTCCATCGAACGCAACGTCACGATCGGCTACTTCAGCCAGGACGTCGGCGAGATGGCGGGGCGGCCGGTTGTCGCCGAGGTGATGGCCGGCGCGGGGCCGGTGTCGGAGGTCGCCGCCGAGCTGAAGAAGCTGGAAGAGGCGCTGGCCGATCCGGCGCGGGGCGACGAGATGGAGGCGCTCCTCGAGCGGTTCGGCACGGTGCAGGCGCGCTTCGACGATCTGGGCGGCTACGCGCTGGAGGCGAAGGCGCGCGAGATCCTCGCCGGCCTCGGCTTCTCGCAAGAGGTTATGGACGGCGACGTCGCGAACCTGTCCGGCGGCTGGAAGATGCGCGTCGCCCTGGCGCGCATCCTGCTCATGCGGCCCGATGCGATGTTGCTCGACGAGCCGTCGAACCACCTGGACCTCGAGTCGCTGATCTGGCTGGAGAACTTCCTGAAGGCGTTCGAGGGCGCCCTGCTGATGACGTCGCACGATCGCGAGTTCCTGAACCGGATCGTCGGGCGCGTGATCGAGATCGACGGCGGCGTGCTGACCAGCTACTCCGGCAACCTGGAGTTCTACGAACGCCAGCGCGCGCAGAACGAGGCGCAGGCGCAGGCGGCGTTCGAACGCCAGCAGGCGATGCTGGCCAAGGAGATGCGGTTCATCGAGCGCTTCAAGGCGCAGGCCGCCAAGGCATCGCAGGTGCAATCACGGGTGAAGAAGCTCGACAAGATCGAGAAGCTGGAGCCGCCCAAGCGGCGCAAGACGCTGGATTTCGAATTTCCGTCCCCGCCGCGCTCGGGCGAGGACGTCGTCCGGATCGAGGGGATGCACAAGGCCTACGGCGCCAAGGTGATCTACGACCGCCTCGACCTGTCGATCCGCCGGCGCGAGCGCTGGGCGGTGATGGGCGTGAACGGCGCCGGCAAATCCACGCTGCTTAAACTGGTGGCCGGGGCCACCGAGCCGGACAGCGGCAACCTGACGCTGGGGCCCAGCGTCAGGCTCGGGTACTTCGCCCAGCACGCCATGGAGCTGCTGGACCCTGAGCGGACGGTCTACGAGACCCTCGAGGAAGCGTTTCCGCTCGCCAACGTCGGGTCGCTGAAGACGCTGGCCGGCTGCTTCGGGTTCTCGGGGGGCGACGCCGACAAGACCTGCCGCATCCTGTCGGGGGGGGAGAAAGCCCGGGTGGTCCTGGCGCGCATTCTTTACGCCCGGCCCAATTTCCTGGTGTTAGATGAGCCGACCAACCACCTCGACATCACTACCAAAGACATGATCGTACGGTCGCTTGCCGACTACGAGGGGACCATGTTGTTCGTTTCCCACGACCGCCAGTTTCTGGCCCGTTTGTCGAACCGCGTGCTCGAGCTGGGGCCCGACGGCCCCACCCTTTACGGCGGCGGATATACGGAATATGTCCAGCGGAGCGGGCACGAGGCCCCCGGCTTGCGGTAAGTTTCCCGCAACAAGTCAGCAACTCACCGGCCAATTAAAGGAAGAGCCCTCATGCGTGTCGCCACCCGCATCGTGTCGATCGTCCTTCTTCAACTGCTGCTGGCGTTCGCCGTCGCGCGAAACGCTGGCGCCGCCGAGAGCAAGGAGGCCGTCGACAAGCTGAAAACGCTCAGCCAGAGCGCCTCCGCCGCTTACGGCGACGGCGACTTCGAAAAGACGAAGACCCAGCTGCAGGAGGCGATGGCGCTCGCCCGTGAGAACAACCTCGGGTCGAACAAGGTGATGGCGCAGATCTACATCCTGGTCGGCGTCGTGAAGATCAACGAGCAGAAGGACACCGAGACGGGCATCAAGTACTTCGCCAAGGCGCTGGACATCAACCCGGCCGCGAAGGTGCCGCCCACGATGGCGACCAAGGCGGTCAAGGCGGCGTTCGCGAAGGCCGAGGACGTCGACCCGTCGACGGTCGCCGACCCCGCCGAGGGCGAGGAGGCCGGGGGATCGAAGAAGCCCTCTAAGAAGGACGCCGCGAAGGAGGCGGCTGCCGCCGCCGAGCAGGAAAAGCAGGACAAGGCCGCCGCCGCGTCCGCCGCGGCCGACGAGAGGAAGCGGGCCGCCGAGGAGAGGAAGCAGGCCGCCGAGGAGAAGAAGCGGGCCGCCGAGGAGAAGAAGCAGGCGGACGCGGAGCGCAAGCGCAACGACGCCGAGAGCCAGAAGCTGGTCGACGACCTGGCGCAGACGAAGATCAGCGAGAGCCAGCTGAAGGCCGACAAAGAGAAGATGCAGCGCGACCGGCAGGAAAAAGACAAGATGCTGACCGACGCCAAGGGCTACATGGCGCAGCTGGAGAAGGAGAAGGCCGCCAAGGACAAGCAGATCGACGCGTTGAACGCGAAGATCGCGCAGCTCGAGAAGGACAAGGCCGACCGCGACGCCAAGATCGCCCCGGCCAACGCGAAGATTCAGCAGCTCGAAAAGGACAAGCTCGAGAAGGACAAGCAGATCGCGGCGCTGACCGCCAGCGACAAGAATGAGCGCGCGGCGAAGGAGAAGCTGCAGCAGGAGAAGCCGGAGCGCGAGCGCCAGCTGAACGAGGCCAAAGCGCGCATCGCGCAGCTCGAGAAGGAGAAGGCCGATCGGGACAAGCAGATCTCTAGCCTATCGGCCAGCGACAAGAAGGAGCGCGAGTCACGCGAAAAGCTGGAGAAAACGATGGCCGACGTGGCGGCGCGCGAGCGCGAGCGGCGCAACAAGGAGATCGAGGATCGGCAGGAAAAAGAGAAGTTGGCCGAGGGCGGCGAGCTGCCCGGCCACATCCGCGAGCCGGTCACGTGCGATCTGCCGGACGAGGTAACCGCCGGCGAGGACCTGTACGTCCACTGCGTGCCGCAGCCCGGCGTCGGCGCGAAGATGCTCGCGTTCTACTACCGGTCGGGCGGCTCGGCGCTCTACAACGCGGTGACCCTCGAGCGGTCGCGCAAGGGCTGGTATGTCACGACGATCCCGGGCGGGCGGGTCTCGGGAAGGCTGCTGCACTACTACGTCGAGGCGCGTGATTCCCGCGAGAAGATCGCCGCCAGCAACGGCAAGGCGACTTCGCCCAACGTCATCACGGTCAAGCCGGCGGGCGGCGCCTCCCTCGCCAAGGCCCGCGGCAAGCACTAGCCGGCTGATACAATCAGGGCGTGGCAACGCCGAGCACGCTGCTGGACGAGTCGACGCTGGCGCGCAGCGGCGACGGGGCGGCCGGCCTGCATTTGCTGGTGATGGGAGCGAAGCAGTTCGCGACGTTCGCCCTGCCCGCGCGCGGCGAGGTGATCGTCGGCCGGGGCGACGCGGCGGGTGTCGACGTCAAGCTCGACGACGCCAAGGCGTCGCGGCGCCACCTGCGCCTCCACCTCGGAGACGGCGTCGACGTCGAGGACCTGGGCAGCGCCAACGGCACGCGGGTTCACGACCGCAAGCTGGCGCCCGGAACGCGCGTTCGCGTGCATCCCGGCGAGGCGATCGCGGTCGGTTCGCTGGTGCTGATGGTACAGCCCAATCGATCGGCGCGGCCCGCGCGCGGGCAGCCGCTCTCGCACACGGAGTTCGAAGGACGGGTGGAGTGGGAGTGCTCGCGCGCCGAGGCGACCGGCGGGACGTTCTCTGTAGCGCGCGTGCAGGCGACACCCGAGGCTGGCCCCACCGAAGCCACCACCGGCGACGCGATCCGACCGATCGACGTCGTCGGCCGCTACGGGCCGGGTGAATTCGAGCTGTTGCTGCCGGGGATCGCCGGGGAAACGGCGCGCGCGCTCGCCGCCGCGTTCGCCCGGCGGCTTGGCGACGCCCGCAGGCCGCCGCGCGCCGGCGTCGCCAGCTACCCCGAGGACGGCCGCCATGCGGCGGCGCTGCTGGCACGCGCGGGAGCTCGCGCGCGCCCCGACGGCGGGCTGGATGGGCGGGAGGCCGACGGCGGGGCCGGCGGGGCCGCGATCGGCTGCGTCGAAGAGAGGATGCGGCGCGTGCAGGCGCTGGCCGAGCGCGCCGCCGCCGGCGAGATCAACGTGCTGATCCTGGGCGAGACCGGCGTCGGCAAGGAAGTGCTGGCGCGCGCCATCCATGGCTCTTCGGCGCGCGCGGCGCGGCCGCTGGTGTCGATCAACTGCGCGGCGCTGGCGCCGACGCTGCTCGAGAGCGAGCTGTTCGGCCACGAGCGCGGCGCGTTCACGGGCGCGGGGCCGGCCAAGGCGGGGCTGCTCGAGACGGCGCCCGGCGGCACGATATTTCTCGACGAGGTCGGGGAGCTGCCGCTCGCCACGCAGGCGAAGCTTCTCCGCGTCATCGAGACGCACGAGGTGCTGCGCGTCGGCGCCGTGCGCCCGCGCAAGATCGACGTGCGATTCGTCGCCGCCACCAACCGCGACCTGGAGACGGAGGTGGCGCTCGGGACCTTCCGGCGCGATCTGTTCTTCCGCCTAAACGGGATGACGCTGACGATTCCACCGCTGCGCGAGCGGCCGAAGGACCTGCCGATCCTGGCGCGCGCGTTCGTCGCGCAGCTCGCGCGCGGGCGGGCTCCCGAGATCTCCGCGCCGGCGATGGCGGCGCTGGCCGCGCACGGCTGGCCGGGCAACGTGCGCGAGCTGCGCAACGTGATCGAGCGGGCGCTGCTGCTGTGCGATGGTCCCGCGCTGCGCCCCGAGCATCTGCCCGAACCGGTCCCGTACGCGGACGTCGTGGCGCCAGCGCCGCCCGCCCCGGCGCCCCGTCCCGACGAGCGCGCGCGCATCCTGGCCGCGCTGGCGGCGTGCGGCGGCAACCAGAGCCGCGCCGCGCGCCAGCTCGGCATCTCGCGCAAGGTGTTGATGGCGCGCCTCGACAGCTACGCCGTCGCCCGGCCGCGCAAGCGGGGTCCCGAATGAGCGACTCGCCTCACGGAGGAGGTTCGAAGAGTCGCCCGCCGGGCGCCACGGAGATCACGGCGCTCGACCGCGACGCGGCCCGCCGCACGCCCTCCCCCGCCCCCGCGACCCGCACCCCTGGCGTGGCCGGCGTCGGCGCCGAGCGCTATGTGCTGGACAAGCAGATCGCCTCCGGCGGCATGGGGCGCGTGTTCGCGGGGCGCGATCTCCGGCTGGGCCGCACGGTGGCGATCAAGATGCTGCGCACGCAGGAGGCCGCCCTGGCCCGCCGCTTCGAGCGCGAGGTGCGGCTGGCCGCCCGCCTGCAGCACCCCGGCGTCGTCCCCGTCTACGACGCCGGGTTCTGGCCCAGCGGCGAGCCGTTCCTGGTGATGAAGCTGGTGCTGGGGCAATCGCTCGCGCGGGTCGTCAAGGACGCCGACACGCGCGAAGATCGGCTGGCGCTGCTGCCGCACGTGATCGCCGCCGCCGAGGCGATCGCCTACGCGCACGACCAGGGGATCGTCCACCGCGACCTGAAGCCGTCCAACATCCTGGTCGGCGCGTTCGGCGAGACGGTGGTCGTCGACTGGGGACTGGCGAAGGATCTGCGCGCCCAGGAGACGGTCGACCGCGACGTCAGCAAGCTCAAGGGCATCCAGCCGCTGGGCGGCGACACCGCCGTCGGAGCCGTCGTCGGGACACCCGCGTACATGTCGCCCGAGCAGGCGGCCGGCAAGCCCGTCGATCTGCGCGCTGACGTCTACGCGCTGGGCGCCATCCTCTACTTCGTGCTGGCCGGGACGGCGCCGCAGCCGGCAAACACGAACCCGCCCGGCCACGCGCCCGCCGCGTCGGGGAAGCTGGTCCCCCTCGTGACGCTCGAACCGCGCCTGCCGCCCGATCTGCTGGCGGTCGTCGCCAAGGCGATCGCGATGGATCCCGACCGCCGCTACCCGTCCGCCTTCGAGCTGACCGAGGACCTCAAACGGTTCGCGGGCGGTCGTCTCGTCGCCGCGCGGCAGTACTCGCCGCTCGAGCGCGCCAGCCGGTTCGTCGGGCGCCACCCGGTCGCCGTCGGCCTGGCGTTCGCCGCCGCGGCCGCCGGCATGGTGGTGGCCCGGCTGGCCATGCGCTGAGCGCGATCCGCTCCGCAGCGACGGGGAATGTCGACGTCGTGTGAGGTGCGTCGTTGACACCGTGCCCGGCGCATCTCTAACGTGGCGCATGGTGAAGACGCGCTTATCGCCCGTGTGGTTTGCATTCGCGGTGGTGGCGCTTTCGGCGGTCGGGTTCGGTTGCAGCACCGGCCCGAGCGGCGGCGCCGCGGGCAAGGGCGGCGCAACGGGGACGGCGGGCGCGGGCGGTGTGAGCGGCGCGAGCGGCGCGGGCGGCAGCGCCGGAGCGGGCCGCGGCGGCAGCGCCGGCGGCGCGACGGGTGGCAGCGGCGGCGCGGCCGGATCGACCGGCGGCACGATGAGCTGCGCCGACGCCGGCGTGCCGGACGGCGGCGCCGTCGACGGCGGAGACGCGAGCACCTGCACGCCTCCGCCCGATCCGTTCACCACCGCGACGCCGATTGTCGTCGGCGGGAACATGGGGATCGGATCGCTCGACAAGCCGGCGACGACGAAGATCTACTTCTCCTTCGCCGGCACCAAGGGCGAAGCGATCGCCATCGAGACGCTGACCAGCGCCACGCTGGCGTTCTCGCCCATCCTGCCCGATCTGGTCGCGACGTTGTATGACGCGAGCGAGGCACAGATCGCGCGCAACGACGATCCGTGGCCGCGAACTTCGACCGACGCCGTCATCTACACGGTCCTCCCGGCGACCGGCACCTACTACGTCGTGATCGGCGATTGCAACGCCGTCCTCGGTGCCGGCGCAGGCTGCGCCGCGCCGGGTTCGATCCTGAACTACAACTTCAGCGTCCAGATCCACGACGTCGCCGGCGCGACCGTGATCAGCGAGGGCGCCGAACCGGACAACGACACCGCGGCCGGCGCCGCCACCATCGCGTACACGAAGGCTGGCGGAACGGCCTACGTGCCCCTGCTGCTCGCCGGCGCTTTCCAGAGCGCCACCGACACCGACACCTACGGCTTCACCGTCCCCACCGACACGCCGATCGATTCGGGCGCGCGCGCGCGCGCGTCGTTCTGGATCCTTCCGGCCGGCGCGAACGGCAACGGATCGACCGGCGTGCCGGGCAGCATATACGTCGTCGATCCCGCCGACACGTCGGGCGCGCACCTGGCGGAGATCGACGGCACCAAATACGGCAGCGGAAAGCCGGGATCGCCGAGCGGCCCCGCCAACCTGTCGGCGCCGATCCTGCTCGGCCATCGTTACAACCTGGTCGTCAAGCACTCCGCCCAGGCGGCGGGCGCCAATGACTTCTATTTCATCGTTCACGCCGCGGGCGCCATCGACGACGGCGGGCTGGAGAGCGAGCCCGACGACACCCTCGCCACGAACGAAGGGTTGCTCGGGACCTACAACCTCGACGACGGCAGCTATTCGTACGTGCTGGACGGTGATCTCATACCGGCCGCGACCGACCTCGACTTCATCGCGCTCGAGATCAACCAGCCGACCGTCCTGACCGGCGCCTGCCAGGCGCGGCGCCGGGGCAGCGGCCTGGTCGGCCTCAGCTATCAGTTGCTGAACAAGAACGATGGGTCGACGTACGCATCGCAGACAGAATCCACGACCTCCGACGTCGGCATCAGCATGTCGGTGCCGGCCGACGGTTCCGTGGTCCTGAAGATCGCCGCCACCAGCCAGTCCGCGACCGTCACCGACACGTCGTACGTCTGCCGATTCCGCACCGCGCCCTGAGCGGCCGCCCGCGCGAGTCGCGCAGGTCCGGGGAGCAGGTTGCTCCCTGGCAGGGAGCAATCCGGCCCGACGGTCCCTGCGCTGATCGCGGATCTCCGCGGCGACCGGCGCGGCCCGACGCGTGCAAAAGCGACGGGCATGAGCCCCGCCAATTCCAACGCCAGCTCGTCAGACGTCGCGCGGCGCCGCGAGCGCCGCCTGCTTCGCGTCGGCATCGTCCACGGCCGCCGGATCGTGGAGGAGCGCCTCCTGGCGCGCGGCGGCGACGTCACCATCGGAACGTCGCCGAAGAGCACGTTCATCGTGCCGTGGGACCGGGTGCCCGAGCGCTGGCGCCTTTTCGAGGAACGGTCCGGGCGGCGTTTCCTGCGCCTCGCCGGCGACATGAGCGCGCGCATCGCCGACGGCTCCGCCGTCACCGCCATCGACGCCCGCGCCGCCGGCGAGCCGGCGCGGCCGATCGCGCTCTCCGACGGGGCGCGCGGCAAGGTGACCGTTGGCGACACGACGGTGCTGTTCCAGCTGCTGCGCCCGCCGCCGCCCCAGCCGCGGCCGCAGCTTCCGCTCTCCGTTCGCCACCGGATCTCGGCCGACATCGATCGCGGGTTCGCGGCCGTCGTCGCTTTCACGCTGCTGCTGCACGTCGCGATCGTGATCTACCTGCGCCAGGTCGACTGGCCACGGCGGCCGAACATCGAGGAGATCCCGGATCGCATCATTCGCCACAGCCTCTACCTTCGCCGCCCGCCGCCGCCACCCGCCGCGCCGACCGTCATCGCCGAATCGTCACCGAAGACCGCGCCGCGTCCGCACACGCCGCCGAGCGGCGCCCCGCACCCCCGCCCGGCGCCGACCGACCCCGGCAAGATAAAGGACCAGATGGCGCGCATGGGGTTGATCCCGCTGCTGACGGCCAGAGATCCCAACGGCAAGTCCGCGATCGACGACGTGCTGTCGGGCGGCGCGGTCGATCGATCGCTCGACGAGGCCCTGCGCGACGTCGGCGGCATCCGCATCGCCGGCAGCGATTCGCTGCACGGCCTTCAACCCGCCGGCGACGGCCACGGCAAGGTCGCGAAGCCGGGCGACCTGCGCGGGATTCCCGGCATCTCGGACAGTGGCCCCACCGGCCCCGTTGCCGAGCGCGACGTGACGTCGCGCCTCAAAGTCGATCGCCCGGTGATCGAGGGCGGCCACGCCGACATCGAATCGATCGCGCGCGAGATCCGGGCGCGGCGCAAGGCGATCGCCGCCTGTTACGAACGCGCGCTGAAGGCGCGCCCGACGCTGGCGGGCAAGCTGGTGGTCCGCTTTTCGCTCACCGCCGCCGGGACGATCTCGGCCGTCGACATCGACGACGATACGCTCGGGGCGCCCGAGGTCGGGGCCTGCGTGCGCGCGATCGTGCTTCGGTGGCGGTTCGCCCCGCCCACCGAGGCGCCCGTCGAGCTCAGCTTCCCGTTCGTTTTTCAGGCCGGAAATTGAGCCGAAATCGCTGAGCGCGATCCGCGAGGCCCTGAGGGCATCTCCCAACACTGCGCCGCGTCCCCATCTGGGTGCGGGGATGGACGGCCCGCCCGCTTCGGCGCTATATACATGGACCCATGCCTGGCCCCGCGGAGGCCAGGCACTCCAGAAGGGAGTCTCACATGCTTAAACTGCGCGTCGCCCTCGCGGTTTCCGTCGGAGGTTTGAGTCTGTTCGCCCCGACGTTTGCGCAAGCGCACTTCATGCTCAACTCGCCGACCAGCTGGTGGACGCAGACCTCTGACGGGTCGCCACAGAAAAGCGCGCCGTGCGGGAACGAAGCAACGACCGGTACATCCGCCTCGAAGGTCGTCACGAATTTCCAGCCCGGCCAGACGATACCGGTACAGGTCACGTCGACCGTTGCCCACCCCGGTTGGTGGCGCATCTCGCTCAAGCAAGGCGCCACCTCGACGCAGACGGCGACGGGAATGCCCGATCCGCCTGCGTTGGGCGCCGCCGGTTCGGCCCAGCAGTGTACGCCGGCGTTCATGGACAATCCGGTCTGGTCCCCAACGCAACCAGTGATCGCCGACAAGCTCGGCATACCTACCAACATGCCGACGTCGACGACGACGCTTCAAAGTGGGACCAAGACGTTCAACGTCACGATCCCGTCTAACGCGAGTTGCACGAGCGCAAGCCCATGCACCCTTCAGGTCCTGATGTTTATGACCGACCACTCGCAGCCGACCTGCAACTATCACCACTGCGCCGACATCACTGTCCAAGCGAACAGCACCGGCGGGACCGGCGGATCGGGGGCGGGCGGACGCGGCGGGGCGGGCGGCACCGGCGCGGGTGGACGCGGCGGCGCCGGCGGCTCGAACGCCGGAGCGAATGGTCGCGGCGGCACGACCGGGTCGGCGGGGACGAACGGCGGCGGTGGGACGACCGGAGCGGCCGGGACGTCAGGTACGTCCGGCGCCGCTGGCGACAACGGTTCCGGCGGGACGACCGGAGCGGCCGGCGACATCGGGACGACCGGCGCAGCTGGCACGAGCGGCGGCGCGGGAACATCAGGAGACGCCGGAACGACGGGCTCGGCGGGAACGACGGGCGCCGCGGGTGACACGGGCAGCACGGGAACAGCGGGAACGACCGGCTCTGCGGGGACGACGGGCCTCGAAAACGGCCCCGGCGGTTGTTCGTGTACGGTCGGCGAAAAGAGCGGAAGCATGGCGATCGGGGTCGGATCGCTGATGGCGCTCGCCGCTGTCGTGGCGCGCCGCCGCCGGCGTCCAAAAGAACGGCCGACGTCGCGCAGCTGACGAATCCCGCTGCGATCGAAACGTGGCTGCTATATGGGGTGGCTGACTATCTCAAAAGCCACCCGGCGCCCTGGAGAGGTACAGCATATCGAGGTAGTAGGTCACTCCCGTGGTTG
>Ga0066395_10000096_pt1 | contig 31705 bp, 24 predicted proteins | sample PanSoiPlot1MoBio_FD_61218 | JGI IMG/M metagenome (GOLD analysis project Ga0066395, IMG submission 61218) | Tropical forest soil microbial communities from Panama analyzed to predict greenhouse gas emissions - Panama Soil Plot 1 MoBio | ecosystem: Environmental > Terrestrial > Soil > Tropical... | reverse complement strand
CACCTCAGCGAGCGTCATTCGCTTGCCTGTCGCGGGATCGAGCGCATCGAGCAAAAGGGTGAGAATATCCTTCGGAGCATTGCCGAACTGTTCAGCGAGACGTCGGCGCCGGGTCGCGATGATGCTGTCGATCGCGGCGTCGAAAAACCGCAGCGTCGAGCGGACGCGCCAGCGGCCGATCCGCGGCACGACCGCCGGAGCGCCCAGCAGGTCGAGCGGATCGATGCGGCCGAGTGTGTTGAAGTAGGTACCCATGGCGATGCGGAATCGTTCCGCGTCACAGCCAAGGCCGTCAGAGAAGATCGTACGCTCCAGCACGTCAAGCGTGGTCCGCGTCATTTCTGCCGCGACATCCACGATCTGCCCATCGCCACGTTGCGACCATCGGTCCACCAGCGCATCGGCCGCGCTCATCATTGCGGGAGCAAAATTCGTCACCGTTCTTCGTGCAAACATCGGCGCCAGTGTCCGGCGCTGCACCTGCCATTGCTCGCCCTCCGCGCTCAGCAGACCGTCACCAAGCCCGGCTGACAAAACGCGGCGCTGCAATGCGTCTTTGCGATAATTTGCGGTGTTGTCCAGGAGCACACGGCGGATGGCACCTGGCTCATGCACCAGCACCGCCTCTCCGATAGGTAAACCTACCCTTACGATCGGCTTCTCGAAATGCTCGCGCGTCCAACATTCGAGCGGATTCGTCGCCAGCGCCCAGGCAAGCGCAATCGGCCCCATTGGTTTATCCCGGGGCACTGGCGCAGGCGGACGGTAAGTGCCCCGCGGCGTTGCTGCAAAGTCGTTTGGTGGCGCAAGGGCCATAATGAGTTTCCGGACACAATCAAGTTGTAGTGCACAAACGTTTTATCGTCCCGCCCGGTTCCGCTGCCGGCATGCTTGTCTATAACGGATTCCGCTCAGGTTGAAGCAACTATCATCTCTCCTGCGTGGCGAGACTTGCCGCTGTCGCCCAATTGCTGTTTGCTCGTTGCTCAGCGTTCAGGATAACCGGGGCAAGCGTGCGACGACCACTGTGTGTTCAAAGTGGTCTCTGTAGCCTCCGGAAGTTAAGGATTTACTCACCGCTGTGCGCCACCGGATTATCCGGAGGTCCGTCAGCGAGGCGTTTCAAATCGAACCGGTCGACATCCTGCAACAGCTCCACGAAAGCGCGCGCTCCGTGCGCAAGGGCCTGCTCACCCTTTTGCGCCGTCGCGCGTGTTGCGTTGCCGATCGCGCCGGTGGGATGCAGGTCCTGGCTCATCCAGCCGAAGCCAACCGGTCGGAAAGCGCTGAGCCATTTGAAGCTCTCTGCCATCTCGACGGTCGCCGGAATAGCCGGAACGGCGTATTCCATATGTACGGTTTCGGGCTTATGGGCGAGAACCAGCGAGGTCTCCACATCGCCCGCATGCACGCCATGGCGCTGCTCCATCCGTTCGAAGGTGCCCGGCGGATAGCCAAACCGATGCCATGCGCAGGTCACCACCAGCATCTTGAGGCGCACACGCAAATCCCTGGCAACCAGCTCTACAGTGGAAACGTTACCACCGTGGCTCGTGACGATCACGAGCTTGCGCACGCCGCTGCGATAGAGACTCTCGCCGATCTCCGTATAGGCGCCGATAATGGTTCGGGCGGAAAACGACAACGTCCCCGGAAAGGCCAGATGCTCATCCGATTGGCCGATTTTTTGCACAGGCAAAAAGGTCGCTGGCAGATCAGCGGGAAGCAGGGGTAGAACGCGGGCAATATAAGCTTCGGCGATATAGGAATCGACGCCTAGCGGGAGGTGAGGTCCATGCTGCTCGATGGCTGCGACCGGCAACACTGCGATCCAGCGCCTCGTGTCGCCGGCAGCCACGTCGGTCCACGTCATCTCCATCCAGTCGCGCTTCGGCATCATTTCTCGGTCACTCGCCTTTCCGGCTCCGCCCGCGTAATCTTGTCAGTGTTTGGAGAATGCAACGATGCATAACCCTGGATTTTCAACGCCCGGCTTCCGACTGCCCGTCCAATTTTTGGTCACTGTGGGCTTCATAGTCGCCTGTGCGGCGATGAGCAACATTTGGGTCGGTAATGCCGTCGGGCAGACGCTCGACAAAGTGTCGTTTGCGACCAACTGGGTCGCCGAAGCGGAACACGGTGGGTTCTACCAGGCGCTCGCCGACGGCACCTATCGCCGCTACGGTCTCGACGTCACCATCGTTCCGGGCGGTCCGCAGGTGAACAACCGCATCCTGCTGCCGGTCGGAAAGATCGACTTTTATCTGAGTGCGAACACGCTGCAGGCCTTCGATGCGGTCGAGCAAAATATTCCGACCATAGTGGTCGCGGCCATGTTTCAGAAGGATCCGCAGGTTCTGATTGCCCATCCCAATCCGAGCATCAATGATATCAAGGACGTCAAGGACCGGATTCTGTACGTGTCCAAGGAGGGCATGGCCACCTATTTCCAGTGGCTCAAGGCCGATTATGGCTTCAGTGATGCCCAGGTCCGGCCCTACACGTTCAACCCTCAACCCTTCCTTGCTGATCGCAACAGCGCGATGCAGGGCTATGTGACGTCCGAACCTTACGCGATCGAAAAGCAGAGCGGGATCAAGCCGAAGGTCTTCCTGATCGCGGATTACGGCTTCAATAGCTATTCGACCTTGATCGAGACGCGGCGTGATCTCGTGGAGCGCAATCCCAATCTGGTACAGCGTTTCGTCGATGCCTCGATCATCGGCTGGTATAACTACATTTACGGCAACAACGCGCCGGCCAATGACCTGATCAAGCACCAGAATCCCGAAATGACCGATGATCTCCTGACCTATTCGGTCGCCAAAATGAAGGAGTACGGAATAGTGGATTCAGGCGATTCACTTGAGCGCGGCATTGGGGCGATGACGGATGCCCGCATGGCGAGTTTCTTCGGCAAGATGGTGCGGGCCGGGATCTCGAAATCCAACCTCGACTATCGCAAATCCTATACGTTGCGATTCGTGAATCAGAAGGTGGGACTAGAGTTGCGGCGCAATTGAGCTGATTCCGGCTATGTTAAATCGCCTCTCCCGAGTCATGGCCGGGCTTGTCCCGGCCATCCGCGCCGTCTTTGCCGAGATTTGGCAAAAAAAGCGCGGATGCCCGCGATCAGCGCAGGCATGACGGCGGAGGTTCGATTCGATCACATCGAAACGCGCGCCACAAACACCTCGATGCCTCCGGCCGCCGAACCATCTGCCGCAAGCGCACCCGTTGTCACGCTCAGCGGCGTCACCAAAAAATTCGCGAACGGCACGCTGGCGCTCGATTACTTCGACCTCACGATCCGTGACGGCGAATTTGTCTCCCTGCTCGGCCCCTCCGGCTGCGGCAAATCCACCGCCCTGCGGCTGATCGCCGGATTGAGTGAGCCCACCGGTGGCGAAATTTCCCGGAGCGGCATCGGACGCGGCGGGCGCAGCGGCAATCGGCTCGACGTCGGCTTCGTGTTTCAGGAGCCGACGCTGATGCCCTGGGCTACGGTGTTTCGCAATGTCATGCTGCCGCTCGAACTCCAAGGTGTTGAACGTCGGGCGGCGAGGCGGCGCGTTACGCAGGCGCTCGAGCGCGTCGGCCTGGCATCGTTCCGCGACGCCTATCCGCGCGAACTCTCCGGCGGTATGAAGATGCGCGCGTCTATCGCACGTGCTCTTGTCACGGATCCGCCGCTGCTCCTGATGGACGAACCGTTCGCGGCCCTCGACGAGATCACCCGTTTCAAGCTCAATAATGATCTCTTGGGGTTGTGGCGGGCGGTTGGTCATACGGTGATCTTTGTGACCCATTCGGTGTTCGAATCGGTGTATCTGTCGAGCCGGATCGTGGTGATGACGCCGCGACCCGGCCGTGTTTTCACCGAACTTGTCGTCGATCAGCCTTATCCTCGGGACGAGCGCTTTCGCACCTCGGCCGAATATGCGCGCCACTGCCGGATCGCGTCGCAGGCCCTGTCGCGCGCCATGGAAGACGGATCGCCGGAGGGTGTGTCGTGAGAGCTAAATGACGAGCAGCGCGGATCCGCCTATCACGACCGGTGGCATCGCGTGGCCGCGGATCGTGCTGCCCATCGCAACCCTCGCGCTCGGCATTCTGATCTGGGACCTGGTGGTCGGCATCAAGGATATTCCGCCGTTCATCCTGCCAGGTCCCGGCCTCGTGGCCGCGACCCTGCTGTCCGACTGGCCCCTGTTGTGGGATTCGCTCCTCGTCACGCTTGTGACAACGTTCGAGGGGCTCGCATTGGCGCTCGCTGGCGGCATCGGGCTTGCGATCCTGTTCAACCAATCACGGCTGATCGAGGATTCTCTTTATCCTTACGCGGTGATTCTTCAGGTCACGCCGGTGGTCGCGGTTGCGCCATTGCTGCTCATTTATCTGCCGCAGCAGGCCGCCGTGCTGGCTTGCGCCTGGATCGTGGCGTTCTTTCCGATCCTCGCCAATACTACGCTTGGCCTCAACTCGGTCGATCGCAATCTCGCCGATCTGTTCAAAATCTATGGCGCCTCACGTGTTTCCGTATTGCTGCGCCTCAAGCTGCCCTCCGCATTGCCTTACATGCTCGGTGGTCTGAGGATTGCCGGCGGGCTGTCACTTATCGGCGCGGTCGTTGCGGAGATAGCGGCAGGGTCAGCCGGCGCAGGGTCGGGGCTCGCCTACCGGATCGCCGAATCCAGTTACCGGCTCAATATCCCGCGCATGTTCGCGGCGCTGATCCTGCTGTCCATTACCGGTATAGCGATCTTTCTCGCGCTGTCGCTCTTGTCGTACCTCGTGCTGCGCCGTTGGCACGAGAGTGCGATTGCGAGCGAGCGGTGACGGATATTGCTTCCCCACAGGGTAACGGAAGTCCACGCTCCGCGACGGTCCGTCGTGCCCGTCTCATCAGCATTGCTCTCATGTGCGGCGCGGTCAGCTCGTTTGCATTCCTCGATACGACCGCAAAATATCTCGGCCGCCAGGTCGATGTGCTTCAGGTCGTATGGGCGCGCTACACTTTTGCGTTCCTGCTCACCCTTGTCGTGTCCAATCCGCTGAGCCGCCCAGGCCTGTTGCGCACCGCACGACCGATATTCCAGGTCGGCCGGGCGACCTTGCTGCTGGGCTCGACGTTCTTGAACTTTTTCGCCCTCAAATATCTCAGGCTCGATCAGGTTCTCGCCATTGCGTTTTCGACGCCCTTCTTCGTAGCTGCCTTGTCGGGGCCGGTCCTCGACGAATGGGTGGGCGTGCGCCGCTGGGCCGCGATCGGAGTCGGGTTTATCGGAATTCTGGTGGTCTCACAAGGCCGGGATTCGGCATTGTCCATCCGGCTGCATTTCTGGCCCTCATGGCGGCAGTGAGCTATGCGGCCTATGCGCTGTCCACCCGCATTCTCGCCCGCACCGATTCAAATGACACCACCTTGTTCTATTCAAACTTCGTCGGCGCGACGTTGATGCTGCCGGTGGTGCCATTTTTTCTGGACAGCGCCGGATCTGCGGCACATTGCCCTGATGGCGCTGGCAGGCGCGCTCGCAAGCATCGGCCATTACATGTTGATCGCGGCGCACCGGCTTGCACCGGCGTCGCTGCTGTCACCTTTCATCTACAGCCAGCTCGTCTGGGTGATCGCACTCGGCTACGGCGTATTCGGCGACGTGCCGGACGCCTATACGCTGGCCGGAGCGTTACTCGTTATCGCGTCGGGGGCTGTATGTCTTTCACCGCGAGAGGGTCCGCGGACCGCACATCACAAAGGGGCGGCAGATGTGAAGATTTCGCTCGCTTTGAGTTACAGACTGGCGTCATCGTCGGGCCTTGTCCCGGCAATCCCGAGCTTTCGCGGACAGAGCGGTAATAATCGGGGTGGCCGCGACAAGCGCGGCGACGACCAGATATGTGATTGAAGTCGACCTAAACCCGCGCCGGGTGCCGTGCACGAAGGCCGTCCATCAATTCGCGAGTTGACGACCCGCAAATATGCGGCGATGGATAGTCCCGAACCATGGAGGGCACGCGCCGAGCCATCCAAAAAGGAGCACGCCATGCGTCGCCAGGATCACCTTGGATCAGTCGATCTTTCCGCGATCCGCTTCGCGCATGGCCGGTCCTGCACCCGTTCCGATAATGGCCTTCCCACGCTCCTCCTCACAATTGCAGCGTGTTTTTTATTGGCGACGACCGCATCTGCCGCAGACGCGCACGCAAAGCGACAGTTGAGTCGTTCCTGGCACGGCTACGGTTTCTTGCCAGGCTATCGACCGCCCGAAGTGATCGAGTGGGAGGCGGCGCGTGCCCGCCGTCCAACCTATTGGTATGGTGGCCCGGGCTTTTACCGCGGGCGGTGGAACGGCGGCGGATTTGGACCATGCTGGACACCGACGCCAATCGGACCGCACTGGAACTGCGGCTAGTGCAGCCGTGAAACTGTCGATCGCTTCCGTATCGCTCAGCGGCGATCTTGCCGAGAAGCTCGAAGCCATTGCGGCGGCCGGCTTCGCTGGCGTGGAGATCTTCGAGAACGATCTGTTGTCGTTTGACGGCACGCCGGCAGACGTGCGCAAGCGTGTCGCCGATCTCGGACTTGAGATCGTCACGTTCCAGCCGTTTCGCGACTTCGAAGGCATGCCACCGGACAGCCACGAACGCATCTTTGCCCGCGCCGAGCGCAAGTTCGATCTGATGGGCGAACTCGGCTGCAAGCTGCTTCTCGTGTGCTCCAATGTTTCGCCACAAAGCGTTGGCGGCATCGGCCGCGCCGCGGCCGATCTTCAGGCCCTGGGCGAACGTGCCGCCCGCCGCGGCATGCGCGTCGGTTTTGAGGCGCTCGCCTGGGGACGCCACATCAATGATTACCGCGATGCCTGGGAGGTGGTGCGCCGCGCCGATCATCCGGCAATCGGGCTCGTGCTGGATACGTTCCACATTTTTGCCCGCAAGACCGACCTCAAGCCGATAGGCGCCATTCCCCGGGATCGCATTTTCCTGGTCCAACTTGCGGACGCCCCTCTGCTTGACATGGATGCACTGTCGTGGAGCCGGCACTTCCGCACCTTTCCTGGGCAAGGGGAATTACCGCTGCTCGATTTCATGGAGGTCCTCCGGGCAACCGACTTCGACGGGCTCCTCTCGCTCGAAATCTTCAACGACCAGTTCCGCGCCGGTTCCGCCCGCAATGTTGCGGTGGACGGCCAGCGCTCGCTCGTGTTTCTGCTTGATCAATTGCGCGAGCGCACCGGCATGGCGCCAAAGGAACTCGCCACCTTGCCGCCACGATCACGCTGCTTCGGCACCGAATTCATCGAGTTCGCCATCGACGAGGGTAACGCGCCGCCATTCGAGAAACTGCTGAGCGGGCTCGGCTTCGTGCGTTCCGGCTTGCACAAGTCAAAAGCCGTGACGCGTTGGTCGCAAGGTGCCATCAATATCGTGGTGAATACCGAAAAGGATGGTTTTGCTCATTCCTTCAATATCACCCACGGTACCGCCGTATGCGCGATCGGCCTCAACGTCGACGACGAGGCCGCCACCCTCGCCCGTGCCGAGCGTCTGCTCGACAAACCGTTCCATCAAGCGGTTGGTCCGGGTGAACTCGAAATTCCGGCGGTACGCGGTCTCGGCGGCAGCCTTCTTTACTTTATTGCCGGCAGGGGCGAGCTTGGCAGTATTTGGGATTTCGACTTCAAGCCGACCGGTGAGACCGCTCCGAGCGCCGGCCTCACGGCGGTCGATCACATCTCCCAATCGATGCATTATGAGGAAATGCTCACCTGGGTGTTGTTCTACACATCGCTGCTCGATCTGAGCAAAACCCAGGAGCAGGACGTCCTTGATCCGGGCGGGCTCGTCAAGAGCCAGGTGGTGCAGGCCGCCGACGGCGCTTTGCGCATCGCGCTCAACGCCTCCCAGTCCGTGCGCACCCAAGCCTCGCGCTTTCTTACCGAGGCGTTCGGTTCCGGGGTTCAGCACATCGCATTGGCGACCGACGATCTGGTCGCGACAGTCGCGCGCCTGGAAGCGAACGGCGTCGCGCTGTTGCCGATTCCTGAGAATTATTACGATGATCTTGAGGCCAAGACCGATCTCCCGCCCGAGCGGATCGAACAATTCAAGTTGCACAATATTCTCTATGATCGCGATGGCGCGGCCGAATATCTGCAGGTCTATACCCACACCTTCGAGGAGCGTTTCTTCTTCGAGATCGTGGAGCGGCGCGGCTACCGCGGATTCGGCGCTCCCAACGCCGCCATCCGCCTCGCCGCGCAGACCCGTTTGGCACGCCATCCAGCGGTGCCGCGGCGGTGACCGGCGGCGCGATGGTATCTTTCGATAGGCCGAGCGGTTCACTCTTCACCTCTCCCCGGAGGGGAGAGGTGACCGACAACGCGACAACATTGTGATTCAGCCGTACCGGAATCTGCTCTACAGCGCCGGCAACAGCCTGCCGTCCTCCGCAACCGGTGTGCGATCCGCATTGAGTACGAGTGAAACGAAGCCGTAGTAGCCGGCCGTGCCGATCAGTTCGACCAGCATTCGCTCACCGAACCGCTCCGTGGCGGCGGTGAAGGTCGCATCGCTGATATCCTTCTCGTGCAATAATTCCACGACGAAGTCGTAGACGAGTGTCTCGTCCGTCGACAGCTTTGCCGGACGCTTTCCCATTTCGATCGCGTCAGCGATGGAGGGGTCCAATCCGGCCGCAGCGGCATGCTTGCGGTGGGCGTTCCATTCATAGTGAGCCGACCAGAACCGCGCCACCACCAGGATCGCGAGTTCACGCAGAGCGGGCGGCAATGTGCTCTCAAACCGGATAAAGTCGCCAAGATGCCGCACCCGATCGGCAAGCTCAGGGCTGCGCAGCAAGGCGTGGAACGGCCCGCGCAACCCGCCCCGCGGTCCGGTGGCCACCGCCTGCGCAACGCGCTGCTGATCGAGAGTCATGTCACGCTGGGATAGCGGCTTGAAACGTTGAGGCATTGTTAAGATTTCCATTGTTGCGAGATCGGAAGAAAGCGTGCCCGCGAGTTTAGACCAGCGACGCGCTGCGCGTCGATTGGCCCGTTGACTTGCAAGCAAGCCATCGCCATGTGGCCTCAGCGAGCGCCATAAGGTAAAACTGCCTGAGAAGTCGTATAGGTGACGACGCCAAGTCTGCGAGCAACGTTAAAGAAGTTGGAAGGAAGTCATCCATGGCCAAGCAACGCATCAGCTATGTGCCCCTCGAAAAAATGGATGCCGAGATGCGCAAGGAAATGGAACGCTGCCAGCGGGAGGGTACCCCACGCCCGGAGAGTTCGGCCATTCGGGCCCATGTGCCGGCGGCATTCTGGTTTTTCGCCAACTCCTGGAACGACCTTTTCCGCAACGGCGTGTTGGATCACGCCATCAAGGAACTGTGTCGACTTTACGTATCGCGTTCGGTCCAGTGCGAATACTGCGGCAATCAACGCTCGGTTAAAGCCACCTCGAGCGGCGCGCTGATCGAAGACCAGGTGATGGACCTTCTCAATTTCGAGAAATCGACTAAATACAATGACCGCCAGAAGGCGGCGCTCTCCTATGCGGAAGCGATCGTCTGGCATCTGCAGACCGATGATGCATTCTGGGATCGCCTGCATCGCCATTTAAGCGAGCCGGAACTGGTCGAGCTCGGCTGCATGATCGGCCTCACGCTGGGCCAGCAAAGCTGGCTGCGGCTCCTCAACATCGAGCATCACGAGGTGCTCGCTGGAACGTCCGCTTCAATGGCGCCCGGCTACGAGGATGCGCGCAAGCTCGCCGACACGAAAGCGATGGCGGATTACTGGGCGAGACCGCAGCCGGGTGCTCCGACCGGGAAGATCGCTTAGCGGGCGGAGCTGCCTATCACCGTAGGATGGGTTGAGCGCAGCGAAACCCATCATGGTCGTGCCGCGCGGATAGGTCGTTGATGGGTTTCGCTGCCGCTCAACCCATCCTACGGTCCTGCGTGGTTGCCTTGTCCACGAGAGCGATCAGTCCGCGTAGCAGTTCGATGGGACGTGGCGGGCAGCCCCGAATGTGCAGATCGACCGGGATCACCTTGTCGACGGCGCCGATGACCGCGTAGCTGCCCTCGAATACGCCACAGCCGCAACCGCAGTCGCCAACCGCCACCACCCATTTGGGATCGGGCGTCGCCGCATAGGTGCGTTCGAGCGCGATCTTCATGTTGTGGGTGACCGGCCCCGTGACGAGCAGCACGTCGGCATGGCGCGGCGACGCCGCAAATTTCAAGCCGAACCGTTCGACATCATAGACCGAATTGTTGAGTGCATGGATTTCGAGCTCGCAGCCATTGCACGATCCGGCATCGACTTCCCGGATGGTGAGTGAGCGGCCGAACAGGCGCCGTCCCCGTAAGGCGAGCGCACGTCCAAGCTCCTCCAGCCCGGCCTCGTGGGCGCCGGGAGCCTTGAGGGTCACCGGACGGGCGAACAGCGATTTCAACAGCAGAGTACGCATGCCTATGCGGATTCCATTTCAATCGATTTACAAACCCGTGTCATCGCCCGCGAAGGCGGGCGACCCAGTAATTTCGGCGACGTTGAGGCGTACTGGATTCCCGCTTTCGCGGGAATGACACTGGAGAATTTGCAAGCGCCGTACCGATTCCATTCCTCTAGAGATCGTGCCCCGAATAGGAACAGTTGAACGATTTATTACAGAGCGGGAAATCGGCCACGATGTTGTTCTCGATCGCGGCTTCGAGCAGGGGCCATTGAAACCACGATGCATCGCGCACGTGGCAGCGCGCCACCCGCCCATTGGCATCAAGCCGCAGCCACACCAGCACGTCGCCGCGAAACGCTTCGACGACGGCTACTCCTTCGCGGGTCGCAGACGGTTGCGGCATCGGCGTGAGCACCGGACCGGCGGGCATATCGGCGAGCCAGTCCTTGATCATCCGCATGCTGGCGCGCACCTCGTCGATGCGTACCCGCACGCGGGCATCGACGTCGCCCGCGGTGTACAGCGGCACCGCGAAGGCAAGCCCCTGATAGGGGGGATAAGCAAGGTCGCGACGTGCATCAAAATCGCGGCCAGAGGCGCGGCCCACATGGCCGCCCGCGGCCCAGCGTTTGACGAGGTCGGGCGCCACGTATCCGGTGGCGCAGGTGCGATCCTGCAGGGAAGGGGTATCGTCATAAAGAGCAGCGATCTCGTCGAACCGGGGCGCGATGTCGTCGAGCGTTCGAATGATCGCGGCGCTGCCCTTCCCCGCAATGTCCTGCGCAACCCCGCACGGAACAATCCGGTCCATCATCAGCCGGTGATCGAACGCCTCGTCGCAGGCCGCCACCACGCGCTCGCGGAAAATGCCGCAATGGGCATGGATCAATGCGAACGCCGCGTCATTGCAGATGGCGCCGATATCGCCGAAATGATTGGCAATGCGTTCGAGCTCCGCCATGACGCCGCGGAGCGCGACGGCGCGTGGCGGAGCTTCGATGCCGAGCGCCGCTTCGACCGCGCGCGAGAACGCGAAGCTGAGTGCGACGGCCGAATCCCCCGACGTTCGGGCCACGATGCGCGCTGCTTTGGCGAGATCGACGTCGGTCAGCAACCCGTCGATGCCCTTATGCACGTAGCCGAGGCGCTCCTCGAGCCGCGCCACCGTTTCGCCGTTCGCCGTAAAACGGAAATGCCCGGGTTCGATGATTCCGGCATGCACCGGACCAACAGGAATCTGATGCAGGCCGCGGCCGTGAACCGCGAGGAACTCGTAGTCGACGGGGTCGCGGCGCGGCGCTGATGTTCTGGCGCCGAGCGGAGCCCGCAGTTCCCATTGGCCGTGGTCGAGCCAGGGGCGGCGGTCGGGCGCATCCTCCGCCCGATGGCCGTAAAGATCGCATACGGTCCGTTCGAGCCGGATCGCCGGTGGGTGGAACTGGCCGACGGATGGAAAGCTCGCCCTTCCTATCCTTCCCCCGCTTGCCCCCACCCTACCCTCCCCCGCATGCGGGGGAGGGACGGGGAGGGGGGATGCGGAAGAGGGTAGGGAAGGCGCGCAGGCCAGCGAAATCACGCACGGATCGGAAGCAGGCGTCCGAAGCGCCATGTGGACTGCACGTGCCTCGCCCCAAAGCCCGAGGAGATCCGCCTCCCCCTCGCCGATCGACTTGGCGATCGCGATCCAGGCTTGAGCATCAACATCGAAGCGTCGCCACGGCGCGTGAAATGCAACGGGCGCGAGTCGTGCGAGGATTGCGGCGATTGCGCTGGTTTCCATCGCCATCATCCGAGCAGCGCGGCGACGCCGCGGAACCATTGCACGACCGGACCGGGCAACCACACTCCGGCGATGAGTGCCAGCGTCAGGTGCACATAGGCCGGAATATATGACGCCTGCGCCGGATGGGCCTTGCCGATCGGTTCGCCGAACACGATGTCCTGCAGCCGCAGGATGAGGGCGCCGAATGCGATGAGCAATCCGGCGACGAGCACGACGCTCAAAGCCGGCTGTCGTGCGAAAGTCGAGGACACCAACATGAATTCGCTGGTAAACATTCCGAATGGCGGCAAGCCCGCAATTGCGATCACGCCGAGGGAAAACAGCACAGCCAGCACCGGGTGGGTCACCGAGAGGCCGCTGATCGCAGCGATGCGCTGAGTACCCTTGACCTGGGCGATATGACCGACGGCGAAGAATATTCCGGACTTGATGAGCGAGTGCATGGTCATATGCAGCAGGCCGGCGAAGTTCGCGAGTGGTCCGCCCATCCCGAAGGCGAACGCCGCAATGCCCATGTGCTCGATCGATGAGTAGGCGAACAGCCGTTTGATGTCGCGCCGCCGGTATAGCATGAACGCCGCGAACATGAGGCTGACGAGGCCGAGCCCCACCATGATGGCGCCGACGTTGATGGCGGCCGCATTCCCGGCCAGCACTATCTTGAAACGCAGCAGTGCATAGAGCGCGACGTTGAGCAGCAGGCCGGACAGCACCGCCGAGATCGGCGTCGGGCCTTCCGCATGGGCGTCAGGCAGCCAGGCATGAAACGGCGCAAGGCCGACCTTGGTGCCGTACCCGACCAGCAGGAACACGAAGGAAAGCGACAACAGCTGCGGGTCGAGCATCGGGGCGCTCTTCACCAGCAGGTCCCACGACATCGCCGGCAAGCCGTCGCCTACCACCTCTTGCGCCACCAGGTAGACCAGGATGGTGCCGAAAAAGGCAAGCCCGATGCCAACGCTGCCAAGGATGAAATATTTCCACGCGGCCTCGATCGCTTCCGGCGTGCGATAGATGCCGACCATCATCACTGTCGAAAGCGTTGCAACCTCGACGCCGACCCACATGAGTCCGATATTGTTGGCGACCAGCGCCACGTTCATGGCGCCCATCAGCGTCTGGTACATGGCGTGATAGAAACGCAGAAACAACGGCGTCAGGCGCCCGATCTCGATTTCATGGGCCAGATAGGTCGCACTGAAAATGCTGGTGGTGAATCCGACGAAAGTCGTCAAGACGACCAGAAATATATTGAAGTCGTCGATGATGATGAGATCGCTGCGCGGGTGAGCGGTGAACAACAAGGCCACTGCAGCGCTCAGCGTCATAGCCGAGGCGAGGATGTTCAGGGAAGCACCGAGCCGATAGCTGGAAACCAGCGCGAGAATCGGAATCGCGATCGCCGGGATGATGAGGGTGGCTTCCACCGGGCCGATCATGCGTCGCTCCGCTCACCACGAAACCGATCGAGCGCGCTCACATCGACGGTATCGAAGCGTTCGCGTATGCGGAATACGAAGATGCCGAACACGATGAAGGCGATCAGAATGGAGAAGGCGACCGATATCTCGACCACGAGAGGCATGCCCTTGGCGCCGGTAGCCGCCAGTACGAGGCCGTTCTCCAGTGACATGAAGCCGACCACCTGCGTGACGGCGTTGCGCCGCGTGATCATCATCAACAAACCGAGCAGGATGACGGCAAGCGCAAAGGCGAGATCCTCCCGCACATAGATGCTGACCTCGCCCACAGGCTGCACCAGCAGAATCGACAGAGCTACCAGGCCCAACCCAGTCAGCATCGTCAGGCCGGAGCCGATCACCTCCTCGATCTCGCGATGAATTTGCATCTGGCGAATGATATGATGCAGAGCAGTTGGTATCACAAAACCTTTGACAATAAGTGCAATTGCCGCTGTCACGATGAGATGTGGAGCGTCCTGCACCAAAGCCTGCCACGCCACCGACAGCGATAAGGCAATGGCCTGCAGAGCGAACACGTTGATGACGGCCGCGATGCGGTCCTGGTAGAGCAGAGCAAAACTCAAGACCAGCATGCCGCCGGCAAGAAGATGCGCGACGTCGAACCACAGCTGTGACATCAAAAACCTTTCGAAACGAACAGGAGAAATACCGCCAGCGCCGCAGCCGCAAAGGCGCTGCCCACGAATAGCGGGTAACGGAACACCCGCATTTTTGCGACGGTTGTCTCGCTGATCGGCAACAGCACTGCGAGCACAAGCAGCTTGGCGAGATAGGCGACGATCCCGAGCAGATAATCAGACAGGCCGGCGCCCGGGCCCGCGATGCCGAACGGCATGAACAGGCAAATAATGAGCGAGAAATAGAGAACGAGTTTCAGCGCTGCGGCGGCTTCGATCATAGCGAGATGGCGGCCCGAATACTCCAGCACCATCGCCTCATGCACCATCGTCAGCTCAAGGTGGGTCGCCGGATTGTCGATCGGGATGCGGGCGTTCTCGGCGATCGCCACGAGCAGGAAGGCAAACAGGCCGAGCCCGAGCGACACCCTCAGGCCGGCCGTTCCGGCCGAGAATACGGTCGCGACAGCGGAAAGCTGGGTCGTGCCCGCCACCAACGCGACCGTGAACACGATGAGCAGCATCGCGGGCTCTGCCAGCGACGCGATCATCATTTCGCGCGAAGACCCGATGCCGCCAAATGCAGTACCTACGTCCATTCCGGCAAGCGCCAGCGCGAAGCGGGCAGTGCCGAGCAGGGCCACGATGGCGATGAGGTCCGCCGACCACGAAAACAGGAGGCCGGTTGCATAAGACGGGACCAGCGCAGCCGCGACCCACGTGGCAGCGAAGATCAGATAGGGGGCAGTGCGGTAAATCCAGGACGCATTGTCGGCCAGTACCGCTTCTTTATGCATCAGCTTCCACAGGTCGCGATAAGGCTGCAGCACGGGTGGGCCGACGCGGCGCAGCAGCCGCGCTTTCACCTTACGGGTAACCCCGATAACGGCCGGCGCGATGGCGACGACCAGCACCATCTGAATCAGCTGCAGAAAGAGATCGAGGATCAGCGCCATGCCGCCACCATCACAAGCAGGGCGATCAGGGTGCAGAACACCAGCGTGAGATAGCGGCGGATAGTAAGAAATTGCAGCCGATTAAGGGACAATGAAGCGGCGGTAACCGCGCGTGCGATCGGCCCGTAGGCAAGGCGCCACGCCGGATCGATGACACGCAAGTGGAAACTGCCGGCGCGGAGTTCTCCGGGCCGGGGCATGTCAATGCGCTCGTGCACGCTGAACACCGCCGTGCCGAACACCCGGCGGATCGGCATCGAAAAACTCGCGCTCCCATATTGAGTCTGCGGCGCATCGAGCGGGAAGCCGCAGTCCCAGATCGCGCTTCGCCGCGTGGCTCTGGTAGCGAAGCGATGGATTACCATCGCCGTCATGGTGCCGGACGCGATCAGAAATGTCAGGATGACGAGCCCGTTATAGGAACTACGGCTTTCGGCGATCGGCACGATCGACAGCCACGGCACCGCCACTTGCTGTGGCATTGTGTCCCCGACCAGCATGGCCATCACCGGCGAAAGTGCGTCGATGACAAAGCCCGGCAGCACGCCGGCAAGGAAACAGATCGCAGCAAGCAGGTACATCGCAGTGAGTGAGAATGTATCGACTTCGTTCGCCACCTTCGCAGCCGATGAGCGTGGGCGACCGAGGAACGTCACACCGAATGCCTTGACGAAGCACGCCGCCGCGAGCGCAGCCGAAAGGGCGAGGAGCGCGCCCGCGGCCGGCACCGTGAGCTTGAGGCCCCACTGGGGCAAGTCGGGGCTGACCAGAATCGCCTGGAAGGTCAGCCATTCGGACACGAAGCCATTGAGCGGCGGCAGAGCCGAAATCGCCGCGCAACCGATGAGGAAGGCCACCGCGGTCTGCGGCATGCGGTGAATGAGGCCGCCCAGCTGCTCCATATCGCGTTCGCCGGTGGCGGCCAGCACCGCGCCGGCGCCGAAAAACAGGAGGCTCTTGAATATCGAGTGATTGAACACGTGAAACAATGCTGCAGTGAGCGCCAATGCCGCTGCCACATTCATGCCGTTGGCGCGAAACGCCAGCGTCAGTCCAAGCCCAATGAAGATGATGCCGATGTTTTCAACCGTGTGATAGGCCAACAGCCGTTTCAGATCGTGCTGCATGAGGGCATACAAGACGCCGATAGTGGCGGTGATGCCGCCGAGCGTCAGGACGACGAGTCCGAGCCATGGGTTGGGCGGTCCAGCGAGATCCAAAACGATCCGTATGAACCCGTACACGCCGACTTTCGTCATCACGCCGCTGAGCAGTGCCGAGACGTGGCTGGGCGCGGCCGGATGGGCGAGTGGCAGCCAGACGTGAAGCGGTACCAGGCCGGCCTTCGACCCGGCGCCGAGCAGCGCAAGCACAACTGCGAGTGTCGTCGTGAAGGGGGTATGGGAGGCGAGCCGGATGGTCTCGAAGGCATATCCGCCGGCCGGCCCTGCCAGGAGGCCGAAGCCAAGCAGCAGACACAGCGTGCCGAAACTCGCCATCACGAGATAGATGAAGGCTGCGCGTCCGCTCGCGGGATCGCGATGGCGCGCCAGCACGATCGCCCAAGACGTAAGTGACATGAATTCCCACGCCAGCAGGAATGTGAAGGCATCATCCGCGAATACCACGAGGTTCATGCCCGCCAGAAAGGGTCCATAAAACGGGAGCACGCGCGCAGGCGTCTCTTCGTGGCGGCCATAACCGAGCGCATAGAGGCTCGTAACTGCAGCGCCCAGATTGACCACCACCAGAAAAAAGGCGCTGAGCGCATCGATGCGAAATCGGGCGCCGATGCCCGGCAATCCGATCGGCAACACCAGCGTCCACGGCGGTCCAGATGACAGAAAGCACGTCAGCGCTGCGCCAAGCGCCACCACCGCCACCACCAGCGCACCGCCATAGATGAGCGGAGTCGCGATTTTGCTGGGGCCGGCGGCGACCGCAAGGCCGGCAAGACCGAGGAAGGCCGCAACGCACCACAGGCCCGTGACGGCTGGCAAGTCAATCCCGGTCATCTATACGTCTCGTGCCACCCCGATTTCACCTTGCGACAACTCAGCCCCCTTGAAGCACTCAGCCGCATCGGCAAACACAATAACCAAGCCAAGCGAGCCGCTGACCGCAATTGAGGATGGGTCCGCCCGCCACGATGTTTGCGTTTGTAATACGGACCGGCAAGCTGAACCACAATGGCCTCGCGCCATCCCCAGGTATTGACGCCTTATTCGTGCTAAGCTTGTGGCTCCACTTAGAGATTCGACTATGCCCGAACGCGATAAGCTATCGGTCTTCGTTCCGGCGGAACTCCTGGAATCGGTCGTCGCTTATTTCCAGCCGCGCCGGGTGATTCTGTGTCCTGCGCCTCCTCAAATCTCCACCTGTCCGCCGAGTTCGATCACGCGGTTCGGAGGAATATGGAAGAATTCGGTGGCCGACAGTGCATTGCGATGCATCGCCTCAAACAGTTTGCAGCGAAAGGCGCCAAACCGTGACTTCCGTTCCGGCACCAACGTCACGCGGCCGACAAAAAACGACGTTTCCATCATGTCGAAACGCAGGTCGTACATACTGCACCGTTCCAGCACCCTTGGAACATTCGGGTGCTGCATGAAACCGTAATGGGCGATCACGGAGTGGAAATTCTCGCCAAGATGCGCGACTTCGACCCGTTTTTCGGGCGGCACGCGCGGAATGTTTTGCGTGATCACGTGCAGCAACACGATGCGCTGGTGCAGCACCTTGTTGTGCTTGAGGTTATGCAAAAGCGGCACCGGCACCACATCCACCCGGCTCGTCATGTAGACAGCCGTACCGGCAACGTGCGTCTTGGTATGGACGTGCCTGAGGAACTCCTTGAGCGGGAGTGTATCGCGTTCGAGCTTGCGAGCGAGCACCGCGCGGCCCTGCCGCCACGTTGCCATGGCAAAGTACAAAAGTGCTGCGACGACCAACGGCACCCACCCGCCTTCCACCACCTTCATCAGGTTGGCGGCAACAAACGAGAGGTCGACGATGAGGAACGTGCCGGCAACCGCAATGCTCAGAAGCAGGCTCCAGCCCCACACCTCGCGCATGGCCAGGAACATCAACAGCGTGGTCAGCAGCATGGTGAGTGATACCGCGATGCCGAATGCCGATGCAAGATTGTCGGACGAGCGAAAGCTCAACGCGAGACCGAGGGTCAGCATCATCAGGGCCCAGTTGACGAAACCGACATAGATCTGTCCGTAGCCTTCCGACGACGTCTGGGTGATATGCAGCCGCGGGCACAGGCCGAGCTGGATGGCCTGACGCGTCATCGAGAACGTGCCGGTGATGATGGCCTGACTAGCGATAATGGTCGCCGCCGTGGCGAGGATCACAAGCGGCACCTGCATGATGGGCGGACACAACGCGAAGAACGGGTTGGCATCAACCGCGACTGCGCCCTCGGCCACCACAGCGGCCTGGCCGGCGTAATTCAACAGCAAGGTGGGCAGCACGAGAGTGTACCACGTGATCCTGATGGGTTGCGGGCCGAAGTGCCCCATGTCGGCATAAAGCGCCTCCGCACCGGTCGCACACAGAAACACGCCGCCAAGCACCGCAAATCCCGTCAGGCCATGACCAAACAGATAGTCGAGCCCGTAACGAGGATCGAGCGCCACCAGCACGCCCGGATGTCGCACGATACCAAGGAGCCCCAGCACGCCGATGGAGACGAACCAGAATGTCATGATTGGCCCGAACACTCGCCCGATGCGGGCCGTGCCCAGGGGTTGCAACGCGAACAGAGCGACGAGAACAACGATTGAGAGCGGCAAAACGTAAGGGTCGAACGCCGGAAGCGGCGCTTTGAGCCCCTCGAGCGCGCTGAGCACGGATATTGCCGGCGTGATGGCGCCGTCGCCGTACAACAAGGCCGCGCCAAGGATTCCGATGGCAATCACGCCGGGGCGCTCGCCATGCTTGATGCCGAGAAGCGACATCAGCGCCAGAATGCCGCCCTCGCCGTCATTGTCTGCGCGCATGACAATCGCGACGTATTTGACCGATGTGGTGATGAGAAGGGTCCACACGATCAAGGAGAGGATGCCGAGCGCAGCGGACGCGCTTTCACCCCCGCCCCACGCGAGAGCTGTCTTGAGCGTGTAGAGCGGACTGGTGCCGATATCGCCGTAAACGACACCGAGGGCAGCGATCGCTGCGACCGCCAGATTGGTCTGGCGTGGGCGCCTGCTTTGGTCCGTTTCACGTGCAGCGATTGCCATCGTGCGATTCTGCTCCCCGCAGGTTTGGCCCGCGAACGTCCATACGCAAACGCTGAACGGGGGCATTTGGCCCCGCGCTATCGGGACCCTCGACACCAGTCTACGGCACGTAGTTACTGGTTTTGCGACATGTATCCACCCCGCAGGCAACTGCTCTCTGCAACAAACAAAGTGTCCCGTGCCGTTGCTTTGTCTAAAGATAAAGCGTCTTCATCTGAGGTTCCGGATAGCGCGTGCCTGCGGCCGATCCGGTCGGTATCGCATCTGAAATTTCACTGATATCGCTTTCGCTCAAATTAACAGCAAGCGCGCTCAAATTTTCCAGCAGTCGTTCCTTCCGCTTTGTTCCTGGAATCGGGATTATGTCCGGCCCTTGGGCGAGAAGCCACGCAAGGGCAAGCTGGCCCGGGGTGCAGCCATTGCGCTGTGCGATTGCCTCGATCTGCTGCACGAGATCAAGGTTATGTGCCAGGTTTTCGGCAGCGAAACGCGGATGCCGCCGGCGCGTATCCGTTTCGGCCAAGCCTGCCGTTTCTTCCACCTTCGCGGTCAACAAGCCCCGGCCTAATGGCGCGTACGCCACAAAGGCTATGCCGAGTTCTCGTGTCGTGGGAAGCGTCTCCTCAGCCTCGATACGATATAGCAACGAGTACTCGTTCTGAACTGCAGTGATATGGTGGACACGGTTGGCCCGCCGAATTGTCTCCGGTCGCGCCTCGCTCAACCCGAGAAAGCGGACCTTGCCGCGCTCCACCAGCAGCGACATGGCGCCCACCGTCTCTTCGATCGGTACTGTTGGATCGATGCGATGCTGATAGTACAGATCTATGGTCTCGACTCCCATGCGCTTAAGGCTCGCATCGCAGGCGCTGATCACATATTCGGGTCGCCCGTCTGCAGTTTTTCCCCCTCGGCCGCCAAGATTACCGAATTTGGAAGCCAAGATGATCTCGGAACGCCGTCCCACAATTGCCCGACCGACAAGCTCTTCGTTATGTCCCCAGCCATACATGTCGGATGTGTCGAGCAGTGTCACACCGCGATCGATCGCTTCGTGGATCAGGTCAATTGCGGCATCGTCGTCACTAGGGCCATATACATTGGAAAGGGACATGCAGCCGAACCCAATGGCTGAGACTTCCCTTGAGCCCAGGGCGCGCTTCTCCGTGACGCGATAATTGGCCACTTGATACCTCCACACCCAATTGGATCGTAGGTCGAAATGATTTCACGTCGGTGGATGCTCGCTATCGTTCACCCAGCACCAACGTGCTGCTCATGACCGCCGCATCGCGCGCGAACTCGACATCCACTGTTTGTCCCGGAGCCAAGTCCCTGAGCGCATCCGCCAGCGCCCTCAGATTGGAGGTCTTGACGCCGCCGAGGGCCAAGAGCCGGTCACCCGGTTTGAGCCCAGCGTGTTCAGCTCCGGAACCCGGTTGCACGCTGCCCACGCGCACGCCTTCGCCCTGGTCGGTCATGTCGGGCACGATGCCGGTGGCAGCCCGGCGCGGTACGGTGGGCGCTGCTGGCCGCGACCGAGCTGCGGACGCACTCCCTGAAAAATTCAGCGGCTCGGCTCGCGCGGCCAGGTAATCGACCGCCTCCTTCAAGATCGCCGCAACCTTGGCCATCCCGACATAGTCGATCCTGTCAGCTGTGTCTGACGGGCGGTGATAGTCGCTCGCGACGGAAGCAAACAGTTGCACGGACGGAACGCCGACCTCGACAAACGCCGTGTGATCCGATGCGTTGATCTCCTGCGCGACCGCTTGCGTCGGCACGCCTGTCACCGCAGTCGCGCCCATGAAGATGAACGGCAATTCGCGCGCAGAGCCAGCGCCGAAGATCGTAACCTTGCCATCCCCGAGATGCCCCACCGTGTCGAGATTCAAGTCCGCAATATGGTCGGACAGCGGGAATGCGGCGCCGGGTGTCTGCGCCGCCCTGACGTAGTGACGCGAACCCGCGAGACCGGCCTCCTCTCCGGCGAATGCCGCAAAGATGATGCTGCGTTCGGGTCTTGCATCGGCCATCAGCCGTGCCAGTTCCAGCATGACGGCAACGCCCGATGCATTGTCGTCAGCGCCCGGGTGCAATTGTCCTTTGGCACCGGCGCGCGCATCCGGCCAGCCAAACCCCAGATGATCGTAATGCGCGGATACGATCAATGCATGACCGTTCAACGCCGGGTTAGCGCCTAGCAAGACGCCGATCACGTTCCTGGCCGTCAGCGGCGCTCCGCTTTCGCCCGTCATGCCGAAGGGCTGAAAATAGCGATCGTCGACGCGCGCTCCGGGCGTCAACGGCGAAAGACCGAGACGCGCGAAACGTTCCGCGATGTAGTTTGCTGCCGCATCAAGGCCGCTGCTGCCGGCACCCCGTCCCTCACGCTCAGGCGCCGCCAGCCATTCGACATCGGCCTTCATACGCGCAGTGTCGAACTGAGGCCTGACCTCGGCAAGCGCTTTCCTTGGCGCCAGTTTGATCGGCTTGGCCTGAGGCGTCAGGTTGCGGGCAAGCGGCGTGTCGCCGACCGGCCACTCGCCGGTGGCCTCATTGGTTGCCTCGTCACCGGCAAACACCAGCCACGAATATTTGCCGTAATGGGGCAGTTTGCGCGCCAGCGCCTCGGCTGCGGCCTCGCTCGACGCCGCGACATAAATGACCACCGAATCCGGGTTCTTCGGATGGCGCACCGCTGCGACCACGCTTCGCGCGGCGGCCCCCACCCTATCGCCCGCGGACGGCAAATTGGGCGTGCGCAGCCCGCTTGCATCGAGCGATGCTCCATAGGCCTTGAGCGCTTCCGCCACCACCGGCGCAAACTTGTTGCCCGCGCCCAACACCCAGACGGCCCGGTCGGCGGGCAAGGCATCAAGTTGACTATCCATGACGGTCTCGACGCCATCCCGGCTCCATGCCTTGACGAGACCCGCATAGACGGGCGCGCTTTGCGCGCTCATCACGATCAGCACCTTCTTGGCACCGAACGCTTTCGATAAAGACGGCGGGATTTCGAATGGGCTCAGCCGGCGATAGACCTGAAACTGCGGATCGATCTCCACGCGCTGCGCGGGGCCCTTCAGGTCCAAGCTGACGTCAATGCGCGCTTTGTCGGATGGCATCGAAATGGTTCTGGTCTCGACCCCCTTGTCGGTCGCAATGACCACGGGAACGTCCAGCGCAAATAAACGCCCATGCTGCACCTGAGACAGCGTGATGTCGACGCGCTCGTCACGCCCTGCTGCGTGTTCAAGCCTTAGTTCCGGCGTCCCGACCGCCTTGGTCCACTGCTCGAAGAACGCCCGCAGACCGAAACCTGAAACCACCTCAAAACTCTTTTCGATGTCATCGAAGGACGCCGCGCGGAAGCGGTTGTCGCGATAGAACGCTTGCAGCGCTCGGATGAACTGTGCGTCACCGACCTTCTCGCGCAACATGTTCCACATCATCGCAGTCTTGCCGTAACCGATCGCCTCCGTGACCGCATCATGCCGGCTCACAAAGCGCGACACCGGGAAATCATTCTCGGGCGTCACGTAGTCGGTGACTCTTTGCAGGATGGCGCGACGATGATCGGCGCCTTGGCCGCGCTGTTCGGCGATCAGATGGTCGGCGAGATAAGCGGTCAAACCCTCACACCAGTTCCCGCCCGCCAAGTCGACGAAGACGCCGTTGCCCCACCAGTTATGCAGCAGTTCATGCGGGTAGGACGAATGCAGGATGAACGGAAACCTGATGACCTGTTCGCCCAGGAGCGTGAAGGACGGCATGCCGTAGCCGGTCTCCCAGAAGTTCTCCACCAGCGCGAACTTGGAATACGGATAAGGACCCAAAAGGCCGCTATACATCTCCAGGTATTGCGCGGTCGCGTCGAGGTATCGGTCTGCGAGCACCTGATCGGGCTTGCGAAGAAAGGCAAATGCTTTCACCGCGCCCGCATCCCGCGAATATTCAGTAAAAGGCGCAGCGATCAGATGCACCTCCTCGGTTGGCGTCGCGACTGACCAGCGTTCCGGCGCGCTTCCCCCGCTTAAGGGGGACGGAGGGGTGTCGCCTGAAGTGCGCTCACCTTGGCTGACCGATTTCCAACCCGCCGGTAGCTCAACGGCGAGCGTATAGGTCACCAGTGTATTCCCGACCCGCGGCACCCAACGGGTCGAGCCTGCAAGGAAAACGCCTCTTGATTCGATCAAGCCGGGCGATTCGCTGAACGCGCGCGCGTATTCGCTACCCGACTGCTGGACCGTATAGTCGATGACGCCCTCGTAATCGAGTTCACCGGTCAATTCTTGTCCGGGCATTGCGCCCTCGACACGATAGACATTGACGGGCACGCGGGGCGCAGGGTCGTGATTGTCGCGGTCGGCGGCGGGGTCAGAACCCTGCAGACGCGACGTGGCGTCGAGCAGCTTCAGCCCGCCGGATACGGCTTGCATGTTGAGATCGGCGTTCAACGAAATTGTGAAGGGCGCGGTAACGAGTGCGCCGGGAATGCGGAAGCGGTCGCGAACCTTGAGGCCATGGTTGGCCGGATCAAGCGAAACGACGAGGTCATGGTGGACCACCGGGCTCTGCGACCGCTCGGCCGATGCGGCGGGATCGATGCCCGTGCAAAGGGTGGCGCAAAGGAAAACGAGCATCGTTCTCGCAAAGGTGGATCGCATGGCGTCACGTTCGGTCATGAGGAGCGATTATCGAATAAGTTAGAGCGGATTTAGGCCAGGTTGAAGTGCTCCTGATGGGATTGGAGCATCGATCAAATCATCACATTGGAGGGCCCCACAAGTAGCGTCCTCCGCCCGCCGTAGGGGCGACCCTTGTGGTCGCCCATTCGTCGCATCCAGCAACAGGGCCACCACAAGGGTCGCCCCGACATCACATTGGGTGAAGCGAGCGACTAGGGCTTCGGACCGATATTCAGCGAGGAGATGTCCATCACATAGGTGTAAAGCCCCGACATGAATCCCGGCCCTTCGGAACGGGCAAACAGCATCTTGGTGCCATCAGGCGAGATCGACGGAAAGCCGTCGAAGCTGTCGTTGAACGTCAGCCGCACCGGCTCGCCGCCCTCCAGATCACCGAGGAAGATCTCCCAGTTCGACGGATTATCGATGAGCGGACGCACAAACACGTAGTGCCGTCCGTCGGGCGCCGGATAGGGCGCCCAGTTCATCCAGTCGTCGTGGGTGCGCTGGATGCGTTCGCCGGTCTCGACGTTGATGGTAAAGATCGTCATGGGGGTCGGCCGTCGCGTGCCATAGATGGCGCGGCTCCAGGCGCGCATGGTGATGGTTTTCGAATCCGGCAAAAAGAATGGCGCACCCTCTTGCAGATCCGGCGTATCGGTGAGCCTCTTCTCGCCGGAGCCGTCGGCATTCATCATGTAGAGATCGAGGGCGCCGTCGACCTGACGGGTAAACACGATCATCTTGCCGTCTGGCGAAATCGACACCTCTGCGTCGTAGTGGACGTTGTCAGTCAAGCGCTGGCGATTTCCCCCGTCGATATCGGCAATGTAGAGTTCGGTACCTTGTGGGTAGTTGCGCTCATCCGACACGTTTCCGAGCGGAAAATCCATGTGGTCGCGCGTGGACGTGAAGGTCACACGCTTCCCGTCGGGAAAGAAATAGGAACAAAGGTCCTGTCCGCGGTCATTGACGCGCCATTTGGCCTTACCGTCGTCGGAAAAGATCCAGGTCAGCGCTCCTGTGCTGCGCCCCGGCGCGTGTGCCCCGTCGGGGTCCTGCGTCTGCGCAATCACATGATAGTTGTCAGGCGCATAGTAGGCTTCGGCGGACGACGGTATGTTCGGAATACGCCAGGTCGGCAACTCTTGGGGCGACGCCTTCGTGGGTTTGACAACGGAATAATCAGTGTGCCCGCCCAGCACGCGCAATTCTCGCGGGCTCGCGTCAGTCGGTTGCGTCAGCAAGTCCGGCTCCGACGCGCCTGGCTGCGCCAGCGCCCACGTCGCAACAGCGCATGGAACAAATAAGAACGATATCGACAGGGCGGATCGTGATCTGGTCATGGGCTCCTTTAGGTCGCACGCGGATCAGCTGGAAGTGGCCCTCCCCATGTCTGCTGATTTGCATGCAAGGATGCGGAGCGATCCTTGCGCATCATGTCGTAGCCGAAGTAGATGAAAGTAAGTCCGATGAATTCCGTGATATACAAGACCTCGACGTAGCCAAAACGGGTAAAGGTGCCACCGATGCCGGGAAGCAGCGCACCAATGGCAATGAGAGTGTTGCCGAGGAAGCGGGGCCCTCCACCACGCTTCCCATATCTGACGGCGGAGTAGACGCCGATGCCAAAAAGAGAAATGTATCGGATGGCCAAATACAAAGCGATGAATGTGAAAAGAACAATCCATACGATGATTGATAGGATGATTGATGAAGGGAGCAAACTCCGGACCTTGAGAAACGGAGCGTTCGCTTTATCCTTCCCTAGAAGGTATACGATGGCCGAGTAAACTGCGCCGCCGAAAAGAAAAACAAAGGCGTAGAGGTTGAGCAGGGGAGAAAAAGCCCTCACCCATTGCCATGCGAACACTCTGCCGGTGAGGCGGTAGTCGAAACCTTCCGGAATTTCAATCGGCGAGGACAATACGCAAACAGCAGCGACGAGAATGACCGCCGAACACACGAGAGCCGACATGTCGGCAAAGCGTTTTTTCATCAGCAGGTAGATGGTTCCCTGGGCCAGGGGGTATCCGCCAAGCAAGGCGCCTACGATATACCAGATCTTGGTGTTCCATTCGGTCCAGCCAAAGATGGCATTGATGCTTTCCGTGAGTGTGCCCAGCCCAAACGTGAGCACGCCAAGCATCCACCACAGCAGGTACGGCGGCCTCTTGACGAGGTAGTGCGGTACGATGCGGCTTAAGAAGAAAACCGAAAAGACCGTGGTGAGAACCGGTATATAATTGACCATATCAGTTCACGGGCTGAAGCTCGAACACGAACGCTTTTGTACACCTTGATCGCTGCGCAGATCAATGAGATCAATTGCAGCGAAATCGCGACTGTGATCAGCAGGGGATGTCGACGCGCTACGGCGTGACGCATCGTCCGGGCGAGACGCCAAGGATATCCGCGCGCAGATTGCGTCAGCGCGCCGCGAAACAACCTGATCCATCATTACGAGGGTTGCGTCCGCCGGCGGGACGGCGCATGCTTTAAAATTGGAATAAAGAGAAAGTCGTTGCTGCCGCATCAGTTCGGTGCGAGGTGCAGGTGAGATATGAAAAATACCACTGATTCATGCCAAAGAGACTTCGGTCATTCGATGCGCACTGCTAAACGAGGGCTGCGACTCCGCACGCTCGCCTTGTCGTTGTCCTTGGTTGCCGCGACGATATGCCTGTCCAGGGCTTACGCGGACGCCGTTTCGCCGGCCGAAACGGCCCAGGCCTGCGCCACGTACGGCGGCTGGATCGACGTGAAGACGGGGCAATCCATCGACAGGGGCGAATTGTTTCGCGATCTCGCTGCCAAGTCCGCGATCGTACTGCTCGGAGAGTCACATACCGACGCGGATCATCATCGCTGGCAACTGCACACCCTGGCGGCGTTGCAAGGCCGCGGGGGAAGCATTGTCATTGGCTTTGAAGCATTTCCGCGTCGCCTGCAATCTGTCCTGGACGATTGGGTCGAAGGCAAGCTGACGGATGAGGCTTTCCTGAAGACGTCCGAGTGGCGGCAAGTCTGGGGCTACGATGGGGCTCTCTACATGCCTTTGTTCCAGTTTGCTCGTCTCAACCGCATTCCGATGATAGCGCTGAACGTCGAGCAGAAGCTCGTCTCGCAGGTTGCCCAACAGGGTTGGGAGGGTGTTGCTGCCTCGGAACGCGAAGGTCTTTCCGACCCGGCTCCGGCCGGTCCTGACTATCAGCGTGAGCTCGCTCGTGTCTACGCCATCAAAAAGGCAATGCCGCCTGGTGCCGCCGATCGCTTGCTCAGCTCTCAGGGAGCGAGCTTTCCAGAGCCTGACGAAGCGGCGCTGGCGGAAGCCGCGAAGGAGCCCGAATTTAAACATTTCGTCGAGGCCCAACTGACCTGGGACCGCGCCATGGCGGAGGCGCTGGCCGGTGCCAAACGCAAGTTCTCCAACGCGACCATCGTAGGAATTTTGGGAAGCGGGCATGTCGCGGAGGGCAGCGGCGTTCCCCATCAACTGAAGGCTCTCGGGATTGCCGGGCTGACGACGCTTATCCCAGTATCTGCCAACGAGGCCTGCAAACTCGTTGGCACCTCCTATGCCGACGCCGTGTTCACGTTGCCGCCCACAGACGATGCACCGCCCGCGGAGCGTCCACGGCTCGGCGTCGTGCTGGTAGAAGGCGACGGTGGGCCGCGCATCAACCGCGTGGTCAGCGATAGCGTGGCTGAAATTGCGGGCCTAAAGACGGGGGATCATGTGGTGCGGGCTGCCGGGCTGGAGATGCGAAATTCCGGCGAACTGGTTGACGTTGTGGCGCGTCAAGCGCCCGGAACCTGGCTGCCTTTGAGCATCCGGCGCGACGGACAGGAGATCGAGGTGATCGCCAAATTCCCGACGCGTCCGCGACAGGATCGATGACGCGGCAGTTACGTTGCGGCGTCTAGGTGGTTTCGCACTGGCGATGGTGCCCGACCGGCCGTCAAGACCCGAAGCGTTCATAGTCGTTTCGGCGGCCGCAAGATGTTGAGTCGGCGCAGGAACCGGGCCCGCGAGCCTATCGATACTCTCTGCGAGCTTGTGCGCAAGCCTATCCGTAGCGCCGCCTTGGCTGCCTCGCCGCCGCGGGAACTTTACTTGACGCCTGAGGAATGAGTTGCAAGCGTAGGCCGACGTTCGAAGTGACCAAATAGCGTGGTTCGCGATGGATCGCACCAGGGAGCATGGATATGCGTAATGTCAATCCACTGAAAAGCCTTCTTGCGACCGGGGCATTGATCGCGTTGATCTGGACGGTATCGGAACCGAGACTTGCTGCCGAACAGGGCGCATCGATCCCCGATTTCTCCTCCAATGACGCCGCATGGGTTTTTGGCCTGGGCGATTACATCGCGATCCCCGGCGAGCCCAGTCCGACGCGCAATGATCCGGCCCATCCATATGTCTCCAACAATGAATTTCGCGCGCGCGGAGCCCAACCCACGTTTCGGATCGCCGACCTCAGCAACCCCAACATCAAGCCTTGGGCGAAGGAGATCATGAAGCGGGAGAACGACAAAGCACTTTCCGGCGGGATGCCCTATTCGGCGCGGGCGAGCTGCATGCCGGCTGGCGTTCCAGCCTTCGTGATAGCCGCGGTCGAGCCGATTCACTTCATGCAAACCCGCAAGCAGGTGACGATGATTTTCTCGGGCGACGCTCAGGTTCGCCGCGTCTATCTCGACGTGCCGCATTCGGCCAACGTTAAGCCTTCCTGGTATGGAGAATCCGTCGGCCACTACGAAGGGGATACGCTCGTGGTGGACACTATCGGACTAAACGATAAGACCTTTGTAGATAACTATCGCACGCCCCATAGCGAAAAGCTGCATGTGGTGGAGCGCTACAAGCTAATCGACGATGGCAAGACGCTCCAAGTGACCTTTCGGGTCGACGATCCGGATACCTTCTATCAACCATGGTCGGCGATCGGCAGGCTGAGGCGTGTCCAGATGCCAATGCATGAAGAAGCGTGCGCGGAGAATAATCAGCATCTGTTCGACTATCACATGCCGGTGGCAAACAAACCGGATTTCTGACCGCGGTCGGTGGTAGCCGCAGCGCCGTCATCGAATGCGCTGCAGGGATCGGCGAGAGCGGGATCGGCCGACCATGTTGGCATGACGGTGCACCTCTGATAGCCGCCGACTCGAACAGAGCAGGCAAATCCATCACGGGGTGGAACATTCGCAATTTCCACAGTTGAGATAAGATCGAGGCCTAATCAAGCGGACAGCACAGGCTGGAGCCATGGCAACCCCGATTGCGGTCAGGCCATCCGACGTCCTCGTCGTCGTGGACGTGCAATACGATTTCTGTCCCGGCGGGCGACTGGCAGTCCCCGATGGCGACGCCGTCATTGACCCGATCAACCGCCTTGCACAGCTGTTCGCCAATGTAGTGCTGACGCAGGACTGGCATCCGGCCGGACATCTGTCGTTTGCATCGTCGCATCCGGGATGCGCGCCGTTCGAGACAATTGCGATGCCGTATGGACCGCAAGTGCTGTGGCCGGACCATTGCGTCCAGGAAACGCCCGGCGCCAATTTCCATTTCGCCCTCGATATCCCGCATGCGGCGCTGGTGGTGCGCAAGGGATTCCGCAAGGAGATCGATTCCTACTCGGCTTTCTATGAAAACGATCAAACGACGCCGACCGGGCTTGCCGGGTATCTGCGCGAGCGTGGCCTCGCGCGCGTCTTTCTCGCGGGCCTCGCCTTCGATTTCTGCGTGCGCTATTCGGCCGAGGACGCTGCCCGAGAAGGGTTCGGGGTCGTCGTTTTCGAAGACGCCTGCCGCGACATCGACCTTGAAGGATCGGTGGCGGCGACGCGGGAGAGCTTTGCGGCGCGCGGGATCGCGTGCGTCACGGCGGATGCGATCGCGGCGGCTTAGGCTAGATTGTCGTCGACCGTTCCGCCCGCTATCGTGATGGCGGCGGAGGACGCGGCGCCGTAAAGGAGGTCCCGATGTGCACCCGATCTATCATCGCAGCAACCATTGGCGCAGCACTGGCCGGCTTGACCGGGTTTTTGGGCATGTCAGCGCCCGCAATCGCGCAGCAGTCCATCACCATCCGGGCTGGAACCGTCTTGGACGGAAAAGGTGGCGTGCAGCGCAACGCCATCATTGCGGTCGAAGGTTCGCGGATCATCAAGGTTGGCGACGGCGCGGCGGAGACCGCGACCTACGACTTCCCGCGGTTCACGGTCCTGCCCGGCTTGATCGATGGGCATGTTCACATCGGCGCGCATTTCGGCAAGGATGGCCGTGCCTCGACCCCCGGCGAGACCCCGGCCGAAGCGGCGCTTTACGGCGCCGCGAACGCCTACGCCATGCTGATGGCCGGCTTCACCACGGTGCAGAGCATCGGGGCAGCGAGCGACGTGCCGCTGCGGGACGCGATTGCAAGCGGACGGCTTCCCGGCCCGCGCCTGTTGACCGCCGTCACGCCGCTCACCGATACCAGTCTGACGCTCGATCAGGTCCGGGCGCATGTCCGCAAGGCCGTGGCCGACACCGCCGATGTCATCAAGATTTTCGCCTCGAAAAGCATCCGCGAGGGCGGTGGCCAGACGCTGAGCGACGAGCAGATCAACGCCGCGTGCAGCGAAGCGAAGGCGCTCGGCAAGCGGGTCTGGGTGCACGCGCATGCGGCTTCCGCGGTACGCGCTGCGGCGCTCGCCGGCTGCACCACCGTTACCCATGGCTCACAGATCACCGACGCGGAAGCCGACCTGATGGCGGCGCGCGGCACCTATTTCGAGCCGCAGACCGGCCTGCTGCTGCAGAACTACCTTGAAAACAAAGCGCGCTACATGGGTATCGGCAACTACAACGAAGCCGGCTTCAAGTTCATGGAGGACGGCATTCCGCTCAACGATGCGATGTTCAAGATGGCGATCCGTCACAAGGACCTGAAGGTCACCATGGGAACCGATGCCGTGGCCGGCGCCCACGGTCGCAACGCCAACGAGATCGTCCATCGCGTCAAGGTGGACGGGCAATCCGCCATGGATGCCATCGTGGCGGCGACCTCCCTCAATGCCGAGGCGCTCGGCTTGCCTAGCATGATCGGCACACTCGCGCCCGGCATGGAAGCCGACCTGATCGCGGTGAACGGCGATCCGCTGACCGACATCACGGCGCTGCAGCGCGTGGTATTCGTGATGAAGGGCGGCAGGGTCTATCGCAACGTTGCGGGGCGGTAAGCGGCAACTTTGTCGCAATCGACCACTGTGGCCCTGGTGGTGGCTTCTTCTGGGCCGCTGATCCGTCCCTAGTCGGGCGGTAAAACTACGCTGTAACCGTGCCGCGGTTCTCCTCCGGAGGGGTGGGTGGGGGCGGCGAGTACGGTACGGCCGTCCTCACCCCTCCCGCCTCCCGACCTGCGTGACCTTATTGCCATTGTCCCGCGGCGGGTGCACGGTCC
>Ga0066395_10000094_pt1 | contig 32004 bp, 30 predicted proteins | sample PanSoiPlot1MoBio_FD_61218 | JGI IMG/M metagenome (GOLD analysis project Ga0066395, IMG submission 61218) | Tropical forest soil microbial communities from Panama analyzed to predict greenhouse gas emissions - Panama Soil Plot 1 MoBio | ecosystem: Environmental > Terrestrial > Soil > Tropical... | reverse complement strand
TCGAGACGACATCGGCCTTGGTCTGTTCCCCCATTACGGTGATGCAATGGGTGCGGTCGCGCAACGCCCCGAGGCCGGTGACGTGATCGGCGTGGAGGTGGGTGTCCAACGCCTTGACGAGTTTGAGATCAAGCTCCCTCACGAGTTGCAGATAGCGATCGACCTTCTCCAGCACCGGATCGATGATCAGCGCCTCGCCGCCCGACCGGCTGGCGAGCAGATACGAATAGGTACCGGATGCCTGATCGAAGAGCTGGCGGAAGATCACGGCCTGATCCTTTCGGTCATCTAAATTACAGCGGATTGCGATCGTTTCGAATCACATCCCGCTGTCGTCGCCGGGCTTGTCCCGGCGACCCCGAGCGTTGGGGCACAGAGCAAGCACAATCGGGGTGGCCGGGACAAGCCCGGCCACGACGCGGGACGCATTGCAGCGCTTCAATATGATCGGGAAGCGCCCTTAGGATGCGATCTCACAATCCATTGTCCCGTGGACGTCTTCGTCAAACGCTCGATTGATTTTAATCATGGCCGGCCATCTTTCGGTGAGCCAGCTTTGGCGCTCAACCAAGCATCCCCCACGAATTTTTCGCGGCGAGGGCAATGGAGGTGACAATGCGTAAATACATCTCGTATGCGATAACGGCCGTGCTTACCACAGCGGCGGCACTGAGCGCGACAAAGACGTCGACGGCAGGCGCGTTTCCGGTCGACACCGTCACGGCGGAGACGGTTGCGCAGCAAGATGTGATCCAGGCTCACTGGAACGGCGGAGGGTTTTTCGCAGGCGCGGTCATCGGCGGCCTCTTCGGTGCGGCCCTTGCGAGCCCTTATTACTACCCGGGCTACTACGGCTATGCACCCTATTACGGGTATGGGGGCTATCCGTATTATGGCCACTATGGTTACGGGGGCTATCCGCATTATCGCTACTACGGCTATGCGGGCTATCCGCGTTATCGCTACTACGGTTATTGGGGCCACCGCCATTGGTGGTAGCGCGAGGGGACGGCATTCCGCGCCATCCGGAGCTTCGCGCCGGATAAGTGGAAGGACGCGCGCGGTCGCACCTGAGCTGCCCATTGAGGCATTGCGTGCCATGATGAGCCACGCAATGCTGGCAAACGAACCGAGGGTTACGCTGATTTCGGGAAGCCGTAGAGCATTTCGGGGTTGTGGACGAGGATGCCTCGGCGCGTTGCCTCGTCAGGCGCCCATACGGCGAGCAGGGCGAACAGCAGCGCGTCGTCCGGCAGCGTCCTGTTCTGCTCGCCGGGATGCGGCCAGTCGCTGCCCCAAACGAGCCGCTCGGGCGCGGCCTTGACGAAAGCCTGCGCAATCTTGGTCGCTTCCGGATAATCCGGCGGCCCGAGCTTGCTGTTGGAATAGGCGCCCGACAGCTTGATCCAGGTACGGCCCTTGTCGAGGAGACCGCGCAGGACCGCGTGCGAAGGATGCTCAGTGCCGGCCGGCAGCGGCGGGTGGCCGAGATGATCGAACACGGTCTGCGATGGCAGCCGCAGCAGCAAGTCCGCATGCGCCACGATGTCATCGCCGTCGACATTGAACTGCACGTGCCAGCCAAGCGCGTCGACGCGCTTCGACAGGGGTTCGACCATGTCCCAAGTGACGACCGCGTTCGCGCCACCGAGGGAGAAACGGATGCCGCGGATGCCGGCATCGTTGAGGTTCTTCAACTCCGCATCGGTGATTGTCGGATGCACGACGGCGACGCCTCGCGCGCTGCCGGCCAGCTGCTTGAGCGCATCGACCGTTACGCGGTTGTCGGTCGCGTAGTTGCGCGGCGTCACCACGACAACGCGCGTCGTTCCGGTGCGCTTCTGCAGGAGCCGATAATCCGATACGGTGGCGTTTTTCGGGTTCTGTCCGGGCCGCGGATTGGACTCCGGAAAGCGCGGATCGTAGATATGCATGTGGCAGTCGGCGGCATTGACCGGTGCCTTGACTGTGGCCGGATTGGTGCCGGTCGTATTCGGAACAGCCTGCTGTGCATGGCCGACCGTCCGATCGAGCGCACCTGCTGCGGCGACCGCCGCGGCCGCGGTCAAAAAGTTTCGACGACCCATGGTGTGGTCATTCATTGATCGTCCTCCCCTTGCACCACAAGCGGCGTCATTTCGTAGAATGTAAACCAGATTGCGTGGCAGGCTAGGCCCTGCCGGTACGACCTCGAACCCCCGCCCAGCGCGAAGTCTCGCTCTCGCCCGGTACTTGTAAGATGATACAACCTTTAGGAGATTGCTAGTTAACCAATGTCGATTCCTCGACAGGGAAACCCGTGCTTCGTCAGGATTTACCTGACGACTATTTGCGGGTTCTGCGTTCAGCGATCAGCCAGTGTGGTTTAATATTCTTCCATCGAAGGGCGAATTTGAGATTGAGTCGCTGATCGCTGCGGGCATAACAATTGTTGCGCATATTTCCGGCTGAACATCGGGGCTGATGCATGACCTTTCTTACGCGAGTTCTATCGCCTTTGTGGGTGCCTTCGCGGCAGAGCATCGGAGAAGACGCTCGGGAAGTCTCGTTGGGCCCCCTTCTGCTGCATACGTCGGTACTATTCGTCGTTTCCCTTGCCAGTATTAAATTTACCCGCACTGCAAACTCGATCGCTACGCTTTGGCCGTCGAACGCAATTCTTCTGGCAATCCTGTTCCGGTCCAAGCGCGACTCACGGAACTACGGCGTCGTATTCCTGGGCGGTGGGACCGCCATTGTGCTTGCCTATCTGGCCGGTGGCTACAGTCCTGCACTCAGCGCGGTTTTGACGATCGGAAACATCATCGAGATAGCTGCCGCCTGGGCACTTCTGGCCATATATCTGGACAAAGATTCCGACCTCATCTGCATTCGGAATCTGTCAGTTTTTATGATGCTTGCGGGAGGTGTCGCTCCTCTGGTGAGCGCGTTGATCGGTGCCACAGCCGGGGCCGCCGCGCATGCAACTCCGTGGTTGCCCATCTGGCTGAACTGGTACGCGTCCCATGCTCTCGGTACGATCATTGTGGCGCCGTTCCTCCTAAGCTTGAGGTTCGAGCAGTGGCATGCGCTCCGCATCAAAGAGCGGTATGGCGAAGCTTTTGGTATCCTTGCCCTGATCGTGGTGGCAGCCCTTGTCGCGGCGTTCTACCGATCGTTTCTCTTTGCTTTCGCGCCGGTGGTTTTGTTTGCGACATTTCGGTTCGGGGTACTGGGAGCCGCTGTCGGCACATTGGTACTCGCCCTCGTCGCCAGCCTATTCGTCGTCGAAGGGATCGGCCCAGCGGTCCTGTCGCAATCCGATTTGTCGGAGCGAATATTTGTATTGCAGATTTTCCTGGCCATCACGGTTTTCTGGTCATTGCCAGTGGCCGCCGTGCTGGCGCAGCGTGACCGCTTGTTAGCCGACCTTTCCTCGGCAAATTCACGTTTGGCGGTGGAAGACGAAAGAAAATCGCAGATTGTCGCCGGCCTGAGCCGGCGGCTGGTGAACGCGGAAGAAAGGGAGCGCCTGCGGCTGTCCCATGAGCTTCACGATCAGACCGGCCAGAGCCTCACGGCCGCGATGCTGGAACTTAAGGACATCGAACCGCTCGTCACCGAGGTGGGCCGCAAGCGCCTGCATGCCCTTCGGGAGCGAATGGCGGAGATCGGAAAAACCCTCCATCGGGTTGCCTGGGAGTTGCGACCGGCATCGATCGACGAACTGGGACTGGTGAGTGCGCTCAACAACTACATCTCGGAATGGGGTTCGCGCTACGGCATCGAGGTTGATTTCTACAGCGGTGGTGACGCCAAATTCGATGAGCTGTCGGATGAGGCGCGCACCACCATCTATCGCATTGTCCAGGAGGGGTTGACCAATGTGTTCAAGCATGCGCTCGGAGCGACCTCCGTGAGCGTGATCATCGAGCATATGAACGCGATGATCCAGCTGGTGATCGAAGACAACGGCTGCGGCTTTGATACCAGCGTCGCCGCCGAGCCGGTCGATAACCGCAATGGTTTCGGTCTGGCCGGCATGCGCGAGCGCCTGTTTTCGCTCGGCGGCGAGCTTGAGATTGAGTCATCGGTCGGCGCCGGAACCACGATTTTCGCCCGAATTCCCTGCAACTCCGAGAGAACCACAGCATGAGCGAAAAAACGCGTATCGTTCTCGCCGACGATCATCCGATTGTTCTGAACGGATTGCGCAATCTCGTGCAGGCCGAGGACGATCTTGATTTCGTCGGCGAAGCTACGAGCGGCATCGCGGCGTTAAACCTCATCCGCGAGCTAAGGCCGGATGTTGCCGTGATCGACATCTCCATGCCCGAGCTGAATGGGATCGCTCTCGCTCGCCGTCTTGCGAGTGAAATGCCTTCGGTGCGCATTGTGGTGCTGACCCTGCACGAGGACTTGGCCTTTGTGAGACAGGCACTGCAGGCAGGCGTGCACGGATATGTTCTCAAGAGATCAGCAGCCGAATGTCTCATTCAGGCGATCCGCGCCATCGTCACTGGTGGTGTGTATATCGATCCTGCAATTGCCAACCGGAAGATCTGCGCCAGCCCAAAAGGCTGGCAGAGGATTGCCGCCAATGGCCCGGATCTGACCGAGCGTGAGGCCGGGGTCCTCAAACTTGTCGCATTTGGGTTCACCAACAAGGAAATAGCGCGTCAGTTTGATGTTGGCGTAAAATCGGTCGAGACGCACAAGGCTCGCGCAGCCGCAAAGCTCGGACTCAAGACCCGCGCAGAACTGGTCCGCTATGCCTTCAGTCAGGGATGGCTGGCCGAGGTCTGACGAGTCGGCAGTGAGTCCTCTTGAGCACAAGCCGCGAAGACAGACAGAAATCGGCCGCCCCGCCCCTGTACAGCCGCAGGCCGATCCGGTATTGCGCCTGCGCACGCCATCATTTTGGCACGGCGTGGGCGCAAGACGCCGGTGAGAGCAAGGTGGGCGGCGATGACCGCACAATCCAATGCAGAGACCTTGATCACGATTTTTGGCGGCTCGGGATTTCTCGGCCGGCACTTGGTGCGGGCGTTGGCAAAGCAGCACTACCGCCTCCGCATAGCGGTCCGCCGGCCCGATCTTGCGGGTCATCTGCAACCGCTCGGCCGTGTCGGCCAGATTCACGCAGTACAGGCTAATGTGCGCCATCGACCCTCGGTCGCGGCGGCGGCGCGCGGCAGCGATGTGGTCATCAATCTGGTCGGCATTCTGTTCGAATCCGGACGTCAACGGTTTGACGCCGTGCAAAGTTTCGGCGCCGAAGGCATCGCGTTGGCGGCCGCCGCGCACGATGCCCGCATGATCCACGTCTCCGCCATCGGCGCCGACGAAAACTCGACCGCCGCTTACGCCAGAACAAAGCGGCGCGGCGAGCAACTGGTATTGGCCGCAACCCCCGACGCGGTCATTTTCCGGCCATCGATCCTGTTCGGCCCCAACGACGACTTTTTCAATCGCTTCGCCGGCATTGCACGGTTATCGCCAGCCTTGCCGCTGGTCGGGGGCGGGCATACGCGCTTTCAGCCGGTTTTCGCCGGCGACGTGGCCGACGCGATCGTCAAGGCCGTTAATGGCACGACGAGGCCGGGCTCGATCTACGAACTCGGCGGACCGGAAATCTTCACCTTCAAAGAACTGATGGAATTCGTGCTGGCAACCATCGGCAGGCGTCGGCTGCTGGTGCCGTTGCCTTTCGGGCTTGCCAAGCTTCAGGCAGCCGTTTTCGAACTTGTTTCCAAGATTCCGTTGCGATTCCTTTCGAAGCCGCTCTTGACCCGGGATCAGGTCGAGTTGCTGCGGTATGACAATGTGGTCTCGGACGCAGCGCGTCGTGACGGTCGCACTCTCGAAGGGCTTGGAATCACGCCGCGATCTGTTGCCGCAATCGTGCCAAGCTATCTGTGGCGGTTCCGCAAATCCGGACAGTTTTCACGATCGCGTGGTCTAAACGAGTCGTAGCATTCGTAGCAGGCCGCAGGATGGGCAAAGCGGAGTGCGCCACTGTTGGCGAGCCGAGGTAGGCACGGTGCGAACAGCGTCTTGGCCTACCTTTTCAGACCTCATCCCACCAGCGCGAGTCCGATCAGGCCGAGTGTGCCGACAATCACCCGCCACCAGACGAACAGGTCGAAGCCGTGCCCTGACACGTAGTCGAGCAACCGCTTCACCACAAACCATCCGGCGATGAACGACGCGACGAAGCCGACCGCCACGATCAGGAAGTTGGCGGAACTCATGTGGGCGCCGTTCTTGTAGAGATCGTAGACAAATGCGCCCGCCATGGTTGGCATGGCGAGATAAAACGAAAACTCGGTGGCCGAACGCCGGTCGGCGCCGAGCAGCATGGCCGATACGATGGTGGCGCCGGAGCGCGACACGCCTGGAACCATCGCAAGGCACTGGCAGATGCCGATGCCGAGATAGACGGGGAGTGAAAAGCCCATCGCGTCGCGGTAACGTGGCTTCAAATCGAGGCTGTCCACGTAGAGCAATACAGCACCGCCGGCGATCAGGCTGAAGCAGACGATCCAGGGGTTGAACAGGACGCCCTTGATGAAGTTGTGGAACAGCGCTCCCACGATCGCCGCGGGCAGGAATGCGATCAGCACGCCGAACACGAAGCGTCGCGCTGAAGGATCGGAAATCATTCCGAACGCGATGTCCCTCAGCTTCGCGAAGTAGATCGCCAGCAGGGCGAGGATCGCCCCCAACTGGATCAAGACCGCGAAGGTATTGCCGAAATCGTCGTCGCCGAATCCAAAAAAGTGCTGCACCAAAAGGAGGTGCCCGGTCGACGATACCGGGATGTATTCGGTAAGGCCCTCGACGATGCCGAGGCAAGCTGCCTTGAAAATATCGACCAACATGAACGGAACTCCATCGCAAATGGCCAAAGTCGCGGGTACCGGAAGGTGCAGAACGTCACGAATCACTGTGCTTGTGGCGCAACCCGGCCGATCGGGCAAGAGAACGCCCGGGCGCTAAGCTGTTTCAATGTGTCGAACTGATTTGATTGCGTTTTTTTTGACCGAAATGATCCTGCTAAGAATTGGGCGGCGGCATGGTCGTGAAAAAATCAGAAAAGCAGGCCGAAGCCCGCCTTTCTGATTTTGTGCCCTGAAGGCTTATTGCCCGGCCCCGAGGGGGTCATCCGATAGGAAAATCGCGCGCCAACCGCAACCACCCGATAAGCCATGCTGCCAGGAGAGCGCTCCAGTACCTTACTATGTTACCTCCGAAGCGATTGCCGTAAGGGGGCCGGACCATTTTGTGAAAACGAACTACCCCTTTTTCTTCAAGAAAAATCAATGCGCTGCATACGAGCGCCTGCTCCGGTAGCATGATCGGCTGCGATGCCGCGAAACCGTAAACCGGCATCTCCATATTTTGAACGCGTTAAGGATTTCTATACCGTTGCGTCTCGATGGTAATCAGTCGTCAAGCTGGCCGTTCCTACTCTGACCCGCAACCGATGCTCACGCTGTTCCATCATCCGCTCTGTCCACATTCCAGGTTCGTCCGCATTGCGGCGGGCGAGTACGGTCTCAATCCTACGTTGATTGAGGAGCGCACGTGGGAGCGACGGACCGAGTTTCTGGTGCTCAATCCGGCCGGTACTACACCAGTATTGCTGGAAGAGGGGCGTCCCGCGGTGCCGGGCGCCTCGATCATTGCCGAGTATCTCGACGAGACCCGCGGCAATGCGCTTGGATCTCATCGGCTGTTGCCTATTGACATTGGGGCGAGAGTTGAGGTTCGCCGGCTGTTGAACTGGTTCAACGAAAAATTTTATGCCGAAGTCAGCGGTCCGCTGGTAACGGAACGGGTCCTTAAGCGGCTCATGACACGCGCCCACGGCGGGGGCGCGCCCGAACCCGATGCGATTCGTGCGGCACTGTCTAACATCCGCTACCATCTGGACTATATCAGTTGGCTGGTGCGCTCGCGCAATTGGCTCGCCGGCGAGCGTCTGAGTTATGCAGACCTTGCCGCCGCGGCGCATCTGTCGGCGATCGATTATCTGGGCGACGTGCCGTGGCATCAAGACGAGGCAGCCAAGAATTGGTACGCGAGGGTGAAGTCAAGGCCGTCATTCCGGCCGCTGCTGACCGAGTCCTTTCCGGGGATCGCGCCATCCCGGACCTATGCGGATCTCGATTTCTGAGGACGCCGGCCGACATCAAGCGGGCACTTGTGAAGGCCGCGGCAGCGCTCGGTTTTGATGCGATTGCGGTGACCAGTCCCGTACCTGCGTCGGCGGTGCAGCAAGGCCTCGCGGAATTCCTCGCCCAGGGCCTTCATGGCGACATGGACTGGATGGCGAGGCGAACGGAGCGACGTGGGGATCCACGGATATTGTGGCCGGACGTGCGGGCCATCGTCATGCTCGGGGTCAATTACGGCCCCGACCACGATCCGACCGCAATCCTTGCGAGCCCCGAACGGGCTGCCATCTCGGTCTATGCCAAAGGTGACGATTATCACGACGTCATCAAAAAGCGGCTCAAGGCGCTGGCACGCTGGCTCACCGCGCAGGCAGGTGGCGATGCCAGAGTATTTGTCGACACCGCGGCCGTGATGGAAAAACCGCTGGCCGCCGCTGCCGGGTTGGGCTGGCAGGGCAAGCACACCAACCTGGTGTCGCGCGAATTCGGCTCCTGGCTGTTTCTCGGCGCACTCTTTACCACGTTGGAGTTGCCTTCCGATCCGGCCGAGACGGATCACTGCGGGACCTGCAGCGCATGCCTCAATATCTGTCCCACCGCGGCATTTCTGGCACCGTATCGTCTCGATGCGCGGCGCTGTATTTCGTATCTTACCATCGAGCACAAGGGGCCGATTCCGCGCAGTCTGCGATCCCTGATGGGCAATCGTATCTATGGCTGCGACGACTGCCTCGCGGTTTGTCCGTGGAACAAATTTGCCCGGCAGGGGCGCGAAGCGAAGCTTGCGGCACGCGCGGAACTCAAGGCGCCGATGCTCGCCGAGCTTGTGCGGCTTGACAATGCAGCATTTCGCAAGCTGTTCGCCAGAAGCGCCATCAAGCGAACCGGACGCGACCGTTTCGTTCGTAACGTCCTGATTGCCATCGGTAACAGTCGCTATTCCGCGCTCGCAGCTTACGCCGAGTCCCTTCTGACGGACCCCTCGGCTATCGTACGAGGCGCAGCCGTGTGGGCGCTGGGCCGCCTGGTTTCAAAACAGGCCCTGACGGAAATGGCCGCGAAGTATGGAACCGGTGAGCGCGATCCATCCGTCCGGGAAGAGTGGGAGTCGGAGGGCACTGCCGCATGAACACGCTTGTTTGTCCCGGCTTTGGTTATTCAGCACAGCATTACGTTGCGCTTTACGGCAAGCGCTTCGATCGGATCGTCGGCACGACGCGCAGCGAGAACAACGCCGCAACGCTGCATGCGCAGCGCTTCGGCGGCAACCGGGTCGAGATCGTCGTATTCGACGGCACCACGGCTTCATTGGCACTTGGTGCTGCCATGGCGGACGCGACCGTGTTGCTGGTCTCCATTGCGCCTGATCGGAACACCGATCCGGTGCTGGCGTATTTGCGCGATGCCATTTCGGCTGCACCTCGACTGCGCGCGATCGTTTATCTCTCCACCATTGCGGTATACGGCAATCACGACGGCCGCTGGATCGACGAGACCACCCCACTGACGACGGCGTTGACGCGCGCCAGCAACCGCATCAAGGCCGAGCACGCCTGGCACGCGCTTGGGGAAGTACAAGGGATCCCCGTTGCAGTCGTCCGTATCGCGGGAATCTACGGACCCGGTGCGAACGCGCTGGAAACCGTGAAGGCGGGTCGGGCGCGACGCATTATCAAGCCCGGACAGGTCTTCAACCGCATTCACGTAAGCGATCTTGCTCAGATCATCGACAAGGCCGTGGATATGGCCCTGACGCGCCGCGCGGGCGGGATTTTCAACGCTGCTGACGATGAGCCGACGGCCCCCGGCGATCCTATCGCTTACGCCGCAAGCCTGCTTGGAGTCGCGCCACCGCCTGAAGTTACCTTCGAGCAGGCCGAAAAGACGATGACGCCCTTTGCGGTCAGCTTCTACGGCGAAAACAAGCGGGTCCGGAACGACCGCATAAAATCGGTGCTCGGCGTTTCGCTCCGCTATCCGACTTATCGCGAGGGACTGCAGGCGCTTGCGAACGAGATGTCTGGCGGCACCTTGGCTCAGAACTGGGACGCTACGGCTTCCAGCCCCATTACGTAGGCCAGCATTTTGACTTCACGTTTCTGCTCGTCATTGAGACGCACGATCAGCGGAAGGGCGGCGTTTTTGAGCTGCAGCACCTCGGCACTGTTCGGATCGATATAGGCGTGGGCACCGCTTAATTGAGCGGCGTGAGGGTGCGCCTCCAGTGCACTCTTGGTATACATGATCTTCCGCAGGGCGGCTTCGACCGCCGGCCACATCCGTTCCTGTTCTGCTGTCAGCTTTAATCGCCGTTTGATGCTGGCGATCTGTGCGTCATTGAGCACATTGCCCGAGCGCGCCGTGACCCGGCGTGGATTTGCAACTGGCGTCGGCACGTTTGCCGGCTCAGGTTTCACCGTCTCGACGGCGGCAGGGGGTTGTTGCGCCGGTTCCGAAATCGACGGCTCAGTGGTTTCGGCCTCGGTCGGCTCTGGCTGATCGGCCGACATGACGGGATAGAGGGTGTCCTGGTTGAACGTCTCCCAATGCTCGACCGGCATTAGGCCGGCCGTCGCGAACGTCGCCGGAAGGGTGGGCAAGGCAGCGTCCGCCGACGGGAAGCGTAATGCCACGATTTCAGCTGGAGACGGGGTGGCAGACCGCAGCGACCCGGCGCTCAAGCTTATCCCCAAGCTCGCGAGAGCGGCAAAACTCATCACGATGAGACAAGCCAATGCGAGCTTGCCTGCTCTTGCGAAGACGTGACGCACCTATGCGACCCCCAAGTAAAACCCGCGAAACACCTAACTTGTTCACAAACGTAGTTTAATTATGGCTAACCAAATGGTAAAATTTGCCATATTTCCCCACAGCACATACCGCGACAGCCCGGTTTGCGCAACCCAATCCCGGCTGCCAAGCACCATAGCACCTAACTCGTCTCGCTGATGCAAAATTCCGCAACCACCCTGATGAGGCGGTCGATATCCTCAAGTCGTGACAGGCGATGATCGCCGTCCTTTACCAGTGACAATACGACATCGTCCTGTGCCAGGCGCGAGACCAGTTCGACAGCATGTCGCCATGGCACATCGGGATCTGCGACCCCTTGCAGGACGCGCACCGGACATCCGGTTTCGATCAGCCCGCCGAGCAAAAGATGCTGGCGGCCATCTTCGATGAGGGCGGCTGTTATCGGATAGGGTTCGGCGGAATATTGCGACGGCCGCTCCCACACGCCCCGGGACTGGAGCTGCCGCTGCACCTCCGCGGGAAATCGCTTCCACATTAATTCTTCGGTGAAATCCACCGCAGGCGCGATCAGCACGAGGGCGGTCAACGATGCCGGGCGGCGCGCCGGGTCGCGGCGTCTGAGCTCATGCGCAAGCAGCAGTGCCAACCAACCGCCCATTGACGAGCCGACCAGCACTTGCGGACCGCGACAATATGCATCGAACACGGCGACCGTTTCTTCGAGCCACCGGCTGATGGTGCCCTCAGTGAATTTTCCACCTGATTCGCCATGCCCGGAGTAATCAAAGCGCACGCAGTTGCGCTGATGCGCCGCCGCCCACCGGTCGAGCGCTACCGCCTTCGTGCCGCCCATGTCCGACTTGAGGCCACCCAGCCACACGAGGCCAGGCGTTGCTCCGATTCGCCGCCGGACCGCTATGCCGCGCATATCCTCTCCGCGCCCGACGTTCAGAAATTCGAGCACCGGCGGTGCCGGATCCGGTTCGTCGACGGTCGGCGATTCAAAATCTTGTCGCATAGCTTCCCCAAAGATCGTTGCGGCAGGCTGACTCGCGGTCTATATCATGCGGCTTCGAATGAGCCTCGCGATCGGCGATAATATCTTCGGCGCCCGAAGGCGACGAACGTTCTAGTCCGGAGGGGGAGTGACGACCATATCGACCGCGGCGCGTTCTGCCGATGAAATGTCGCGGTCCGATCGTCCGCGCCTGCCCGTTTCGGCTGTTGCGTCCGCTGCGGCGCATAAGCTGGTCGTCTTGATAGTGGTGCCCACAGTTGAAGCCGGGGCCGCCGATGAGGGCGCTGTGGAGCTCGCCCGCATACTCGGTGCGAATGGACATCACGCCATTGTGGTGTGCAGCGGCGGTCGCCTCGAACCGATGCTCGCTGCCAGCGGCGCCGAAATGATGTGGCTCGATGTGGCGAGTCGAAGCCCATTAGCCATTTTACACAATGCTTTCGTCCTCAAGCGCCTTATCACCCGGCATCGTTGTGCGGTGGTTCATGCGCTTGCGCGAGCGCCAGCATGGAGCGCGCTCATCGCGGCCCGCATGGCCGGTGTACCGTTCGTGACGAGTTGGTACAACGGATTTCGGAACCAGAATATCTTCAAGCACTTCTATAACGGCGTGATGGCACGCGGCGAGCGCGTGATTGCCGCAAGCGATCAGATCGCCGAGGCGATCGCGGCACGTTACCGCGCCGCAGCGGGACGCATTGTCGTGGTTCCATCCCATATCGACTTCGGCAGTTTCGATCCCGCGCTGGTGACCCCGCAACGTATCGCGGACGTACGGTCCGCATGGGATGTCGGGGTAGATACCCGTGCGATCGTGGTGATCGGACGCATCCTGCGCCGCAAGGGGCACCACGTCGCTGTACGGGCGGCCGCTCGCCTCAAAGAAATGGGGTTGCGCGATTTCACCTTCGTTTTTGTCGGAGAGGACAACGGCCGTTCCGGCTACAGCGGCGAATTGTGGGATTTGGTGCTGGCGACGCGGACGTCCGACGTCATCCGGATTGTCGGGCCGCCAGGCGACGCGCCGGCCGCCTATGGGGCGGCGATCGCGGTGGTTGCTCCCTCCATCCAGCTGGAAGGCTCGCACCGGAATGTCCTGGAAGCGATGGCAATGGCTCGGCCGGTGATTGCCTCCGACCTCGCCGCCGGACCTGACGTCGTGTTGGCGCCTCCCCTGGTGACAGAAGACCGCATGACCGGCCTGAGCTTTCGGAGCGGGGATGACGGTGAGCTTGCCGCCGCCTTGATCAGGTTGTTGTCTGCTCCGGAGAGCACTCGCTTGGCCGTTGGGCGTCGCGGTCGCGAACGTGCCATGGCGCGGTTCGCCGCCGAGGGCGCCGCCACCCAAGTGCTCGCCCTCTATTCGGAACTCGTGCGGTCGCGGGCTTGACCTATACCGCCGCAGCAGACATACGACCGAAGCTCCAACTCACCACAAAATCCCTGCAACACCGTTGACTTGTTAACGTTTTGTCCCGATCTTCAGAGGTCTCCGCGTAGCAAAGCCGCCCGGACGTAGCCATGGCCGGCGCCCGCCGCCCGAGAGCTTGCGGTCCGAAAGGTCGCCGCGTTGGGGGTGCAGCAGCAACAGCAAAAGGAGAAGACAGCCATTCGTCGCCCTATGAGAGCCGCGCCGCCCGTCGCCAAAGATGGTCCGCGCATTAATGATGAGATCCGCGAACGCGAGGTTCATCTGATCGATAAGGACGGTGCCAACCGGGGTACAGTTTCGATTTCCGAGGCGTTGGCACTGGCACAGGAGGCCGGCCTCGACCTCGTCGAGATCTCCCCGAATGCCAAACCGCCGGTTTGCAAGCTGCTTGATTTTGGCAAGTACAAGTTCCAGGAGCAGAAAAAGCAGGCGGAAGCGCGCAAGAAGCAGAAGATCGTCGAGATCAAGGAGGTCAAGTTCCGCCCGATGATCGACGATCATGATTACGACGTGAAGATGCGTTCGATGATCCGGTTCTTCGGGGAGGGCGACAAAGTCAAAGTGACGTTGCGGTTCCGTGGCCGCGAAATGGCGCACCAGGAACTCGGCGTCAAGTTGCTGGACCGCCTCAAGGGCGACACCGAAAAGGTCGCAAAAGTCGAGATGGATGCCCGATTCGAAGGACGCCAGATGGTTATGGTACTGGCGCCAAAATAGGTTTCCGCTCCCCTTTTTCTCGCCCGCATGGGCTGCCCTGACATACGGCGGGCGCTGAGTTCCCGTACCAGCGCCCGTTGCGGGCTTGGCGGTCCGGCTTTTTTCCGGCCGGCGATTGCCATTTACCGGATGCTCTGCCATAACGTCGGCCTCCCGCCGCCCGGCTAAAGGGCTGCCGTGGCGGCGGCGAAGTGCTCAGCCAGCACACACACCAGTGGACCCCCTCATACGAGCCTACTGCTCAAGCCAGCGGTGATGGCGGAGCCGGGTCGCGAGGTCCGGGTCGGAACAGGAGAGCCAAATGCCCAAGCTGAAGACGAAGTCAGGCGCGAAAAAGCGCTTCAAGGTAACTGCCTCCGGAAAGGTGCTTTTCGCTCAGTCGGGCAAGCGCCACGGCATGATCAAGAGAACCACCAAGCAGATCCGCGAGCATCGCGGCACCAAGGTGTTGTTCAAGACCGACGGCGACAGGATCAAGAAGTACTGGCTGCCGAACGGGTAAGCCCTGCGCTGACCTTCATCAGCCCCCTCCCTTCCCTCCCCGCTCGCGGGGAGGGAAGGGAGGGGGCTGCCGCCAACAACTACGCCCAGATTTCGAAGGAGATCCGCCATGGCCCGCGTCAAACGGGGCGTTACCGGACACGCCAAGCACAAGAAAGTCCTCAAAGCCGCCAAGGGCTATTATGGCCGACGCAAAAACACCATACGGATCGCCAAGCAGGCGGTCGAAAAGGCCAACCAATATGCTTTTCGTGACCGCAAGCGCCGTAAACGCACCTTTCGGGCGCTATGGATCCAGCGACTCAACGCGGCGGTACGCGAATTCGGGTTGACGTACAGTCGATTTATCGCCGGCCTTGGCAAGGCTGGCATCGTAGTCGATCGCAAGGTGCTGTCGGATCTTGCTATTCGCGAGCCGGCCGCGTTCCAGGCCATTGTCGATAAGGCCAAGGCCGCCCTGGCGGTTTGAGGCATTGGCGCCCACTTAAAGCCGTGGCACTGGTTTGGTCTGCTCCACCCTACGATTTTGGACCCTTGGCAAATCGCCGGGCGTAATCCTTCGCCAAATTGGCGCTGCAGAAGGCCTCAAAAGACCGATACATAGTGCCGGACTCGTTGCGGTATTTGAGCGCGCACTGTCTCTGCTGTCGATCGTAGGATTCGCGTTGCGACTTGCTGAGTTTGGTCAGAAAATTGCCCTCGCATTTTCGGATCACGACCTCGCCCAATGCCACGTCGCCGCTCGCGCCATAAGAACAGGCCTCGAACAGCTCCAATGATTTCTCGCAAGTCGGCGCCTGGTCCAATAGCTCAAGGATGTTATCGCGGTCGCGCTCCGGACAGTCTGGTGTCGCGGCGGCCGCTGGCGCGATTGTCATTGCGACGGTTGAGACGGCGCAGAGCAGCTTTCTGAACATGGCTTCACCTCCACCGTCACGGATCATTGCATAATCGGCTACGGGCGGCCATTGCGGCACTCGATGAGGGTATCATGACGGATATTACGATTCTTGAGCACGAGTTGATGCGCACCATCGAGGCTGCGGGCGACGAGCCCGCGCTGGAGGCCGCGCGCGTTGCCGCACTCGGGAAACGGGGCTCGATCTCGGCACTGCTGGCGACACTCGGCAAGATGTCGCCCGATGAGCGCAAGGCAAAAGGCCCGCTCATCAACGGCCTCAGGGACAGGATCACGCAAGCCGCGGCGGTGCGGCGGGAGGTTCTCAAGAACGCGGCGCTTGAACGCAAGCTCAATACCGAAGCCATCGACGTAACCCTGCCGGTCCCGGAAGTTCCAGCAGATATCGGTCGCATCCATCCGATCAGCCAGGTGGCAGACGAACTCACCGCGATCTTCGCCGATATGGGGTTCGCGGTCGCCGAGGGACCCGACATCGAGACCGACGACTACAACTTCACCAAGCTCAATTTCCCGGAGGGTCATCCGGCACGGGAGATGCACGACACTTTCTTTTTCCACCCGAGGCCGGACGGTTCACGGATGCTCTTGCGTACCCACACCTCGCCCGTGCAGGTACGTACCATGCTGGCGCAGAAGCCGCCGATTCGCGTGATCTGCCCGGGCCGCACCTATCGCTGTGACAGCGACCAGACGCATACGCCGATGTTTCATCAGGTCGAGGGATTGGTCATCGACAAGGGCTCCCATCTCGGCCATCTGAAGTGGATTCTTGCGGAGTTCTGCAAAGCATTTTTCGAAGTCGACGACGTCAAAATGCGCTTCCGCCCGTCATTCTTCCCCTTCACCGAGCCCTCGCTCGAAGTCGACATCCAGTGCCGCCGTGACAAGGGAGAGATCCGGTTCGGCGAGGGCGACGACTGGCTGGAGATTCTCGGCTGCGGCATGGTGCACCCGAACGTATTGCGCAATTGCGGAATCGATCCGGACCAGTTTCAAGGCTTCGCATGGGGCATGGGGATCGATCGCATCGCCATGCTGAAATACGGCATGCATGATCTGCGCGCTTTCTTCGAGGCCGATGTCCGGTGGCTGTCCCACTACGGTTTCCGGCCGCTCGATTTCCCGACCCTGGCAGGAGGGCTGAGCGGATGAGGAATTCCCTTCCCCCGCTTGCTTGGAGGGAGCATGACCCGTCCCCTCCCCCGCTTGCGGGGAGGGTTAGGGAGGGGGCCGATCCGTGGCAAAGGCGAATCCAATGGTTCATAGGGACCAAAAGCCGAAATGGCAGGTTTCGGAAAAGCTGCGCGGCAACGCGAAGGCTTTGCGGCGCGACATGACCGAGGCCGAGCGCATCATCTGGGACAACGTGCGGGCACATCGGTTTCAGGGCGCCGGCTTCCGAAGACAAACGCCGATCGGCCCTTATGTGGTCGATTTTGTTTGTCATGCTGCCAAGCTAATCGTCGAATTGGATGGCGGCCAACATTTCGAAGCCGAAGATGTCGTGAGGGACGCGCGGCGCGACAGTTATCTCGCGACTCAAGGTTATCGCGTTCTTCGTTTCAATAATCTTGATGTGATGACGAATAAGTCTGGAGTGCTCGATACAATTGCTGCGGCGCTCGGAAAAAGCCCCCTCCCTAACCCTCCCCCGCAAGCGGGGGAGGGGACAAGGCAGGCCCGCAAGCGGGAGAGGGAACCAAGCCGCGCTTGTGGCGAGGATGCCCCATGAAATTCACCCTCTCCTGGCTCAAGGATCACCTCGACACCAGCGAGCCGCTCGATGCCATCACCGACAAGCTCACCATGATCGGCCTCGAGGTCGAGAATGTGGAGAACAGGGCGAAGCTACTGGCTCCCTTCACCATTGCGCGGGTGATTTCGGCCGAGCCGCACCCCAATGCGGACCGGCTGCGCGTGTGCATGGTCGACACCGGATCGGGCGATCCCGTGCAGGTCGTGTGTGGCGCCCCGAATGCCCGCGCGGGCATGAAGGGCGTGTTTTCGCCGCCTGGCACATTCATTCCGGGCAAGAACATGACGCTTGGCGTCGGCACGATCCGAGGCGTCGAGAGCCGCGGCATGCTGTGCTCGGGGTTCGAGCTTGGTCTGTCCGACGATCACGAAGGTATTTTGGACCTTCCGCCGGACGCGCCGGTCGGCGCTCGCTATGCGGAATGGGCGAATCTCGATGATCCGACGATCGAGATCAATCTCACACCCAACCGTCCTGACTGCGCCGGCGTCCATGGCATCGCCCGCGATCTCGCCGCCGCCGACATGGGCAAGCTCAAGGGCGCGTCGATCAAGCCGATTGCTGGCTCTTTTCCCTGCCCGGTCGGCGTTACGCTCGCATTCGGCACCACCCCTTCGCTGTGCTCCGGTTTCGTGCTGCGCCTGGTGCGTGATGTCAAGAACGGCGCCAGTCCGGAATGGATGCAGCGTCGCCTCATCGCCATCGGCCTGCGGCCGATTAATGCGCTGGTCGATATCACCAACTACATCACCTATGATCGCGGCCGACCGCTGCACGTGTTCGATGCCGCCAAGGTCAAAGGCAATCTTGTGGTGCGCCGCGCCCGGCCGGGTGAATCCCTGCTGGCGCTCGACGGCAAGACCTACGCGCTTGACGACTCCATGTGCGTCATTGCCGACGAGCAGGGCGTTGAGTCGCTTGCGGGCATCATGGGCGGCGAGGCCAGCGGCTGCTCAGAGACGACGAAGGATGTGCTGATCGAGTCGGCGCTGTGGGACGAAATCAATATTGCCCACACTGGCCGCAAACTGAACATCAATTCCGACGCGCGCTATCGTTTCGAGCGCGGCGTCGATCCGGCCTTCATGATTCCCGGTCTTGAGCTCGCGACCCGGATGGTCCTTGAGCTGTGCGGCGGAACGCCATCGGCGATTACATCGGCCGGCAAGCTTCACATTCCGGATCGGCTGATCGATTTCCCGCTCGACGAGGTGAAGCGCCTTGCTGGCGTCGAGATTCACGTCGCGCAGCTCAAGCTCGTGCTTAACAGGCTCGGCTTCTTCACCGCAGGCGCCGGTCCGGTCTTAAAGGTTGCGGTTCCGACATGGCGGCCCGACGTGCACGGCAAGGCCGACATTGTTGAGGAGATCGTGCGGATCATCGGGTTCGATCGCGTGCCGATGACGCCGTTCGAGCGCGGGGATACCGGGCGCACGCCAGTCCTCACCGTGTTGCAGAATCGTACGAGGAAAGCCAAGCGCGCGCTTGCGGCCCGTGGTCTTGTGGAGGCCGTCACATGGTCCTTCGTGTCCAAATCGCAGGCCGAATTGTTCGGCGGCGGCAATCCCCAGCTGGCGCTTGCCAATCCCATCGCGGCCGATCTGTCGGATATGCGGCCAAGCCTCATTCCGGGATTGGTCGGCGCTGCGCAAAAAAATGCGGATCGCGGCTACGGCGACGTGGCACTGTTCGAGGTCGGTCAGGTTTTCCGCGGCGACCGCCCGCAAGATCAGTTGATGGCAGCTAGCGGCGTGCGGCGCGGCCTCGCCAGGCCATCCGGCTGGGGGCGTTACTGGGCGACCGGAAACAAGTCCATCGATGCCTTCGATATCAAAGCCGACGCGCTTGCCGTGCTCGCTGCGGCTGGCGCCCCGATGCAGGCGCTGCAAATCGTTCCGGGCGGTCCTGCGTGGCTGCATCCGGGGCGTAGTGCGACCATCCAGATCGGACCACAGAATGTGCTTGGCCATTTCGGTGAGCTGCATCCCCGGGCGCTCGAAGCGCTGGGCGCCGAAGGACCAGTGGTGGCGCTCGAAGTTGTGCTCGATCGCGTGCCTGAACCGAAAGTGAAACCGACGCGCGCCAAGCCGCCGCTCGAACTCTCGCCGTTCCAGCCGGTGGAACGCGATTTCGCGTTCATCGTCGATCGTACGGTGAAAGCTGGAGATATCGTGCGGGCCGCACAGAGCGCTGACCGCAAATTGATCGCCGGCGCGACGGTCTTCGATGTTTACGAGGGCGCCGGCATTGATCCGGACAAGAAATCGATCGCCATCGCGGTCACGCTGCAACCGCGCGAAAAGACCCTGACCGATCAGGAGATCGAAGCCGTTTCGGCCAGGATTGTCGCCGAAGTCGCGAAGCGCACCGGCGGCGTGCTGCGAGGGTGAGGCGCCGATGACAAACGATCGCGCAGTTCTATTCCCTCCCCCGCAAGCGGCCGCAAGCGGGGGAGGGAGAGAGCACCCTCACTATCGCCGCGATGCTGCCGGCCGTTTCGGCTCCGGTGGCTCACTGATAAAGCCAAGCCTTATCAGTGCCGCATCGGCTGCGCGCTCACCTGATGCCCAGGCGCCGCCGACCGTACCCCACATGGTTTCGTGGGTGGCTTCGCCGGCGAAAAAGAGGCGGTTGCGCACCGGTTCGGCAAGCGTCGCGCGCGCCCATTGGCCGCCCGGTGCGGCGGACGAGAAGGCGCCGAGTGTCCACGGCTGGTGGTTCCATCGGGTCGCGCTGGTGCGCCTCACGGATTTCCGGATATCCGCGCCATACAGACCGGCAAGCCAATCCAACGCGAATGAAATCATGGCCGGCTCGCCTGCCGCCGCTAGCTCGCCGCCGAATTTTCCCCCGACTTCGATCGTGCACAACGCGCTGCCTGATATATTGGCCAGTATGGCTGCCGTACGGGCCGATTCGGATTTCTCGAAGACAATTTCATCGCGCTGGAGCCCAAGCGGGTTGCCGGGTAATTCAAGTGCGATGTGATCATAGCTGCCGAGCCGAAGCTTCTCGATGGCGTCAACATGGCGCCTGGGCAGTTCCGGATCGAACCTCAGCTTGTCGCTCATCAGCACCCCGGTTGATACCGTCACGATGACCGTGCGGGCCGACAAGCGACCCCTGGCGGTGGCGATTTCGATGTTGTTGCGCTCGCTCCAGTCGATCCGCGAGGCCGCAGTAGTCAATTGCACCGGCAGGCCCTCGGCGAGTTTGGTGATCAAAGCACCAAGGCCCTGCCGGCAGACCGCATCGGCCTCGCGCTCGGTGGATCGCGCAAAATCCGCCGTCGACAGCTCGCTCAATTCCCTGGCGCTACCGAACGGGCCCAGCACGAATTCGATCGTTTGTTGCCAATCGCCGAGGTCCATCGGGAGTGCCTGCGCGCAGGAGATATCCCGGCCGCGGCCTGCCTGCACGATGGCACGGCCGGCTCGCACTGACGCCGTGAGATAGTCTTCCATTTCGCCTGCGCGTGCGTAGCGCCGGCCGATTCGCACCCGCTGCCCGGGCGGGGACGGATAGATGTCGAAGCCCGACTTCGCGGCGAGCGGCGTGACCGGATTGGTCTCCGGCGTGCGGATCCAGTGAGCACCACGATCAAAGGGAACTCCAAAGGTCGAGGTGTCGGTGAAGCAGCGACCCCCGATGCGGTCGGACGCTTCGATGAACGCGATGCTGGCCTTGGTGGTGCTGAGGATGCGTCGCGCCGCCGCGATCCCGGCCACTCCGGCCCCGATGATCGCGATGGCGACCTGGCCCTTGATCGGTGCCGCGATGGCTGGAGCGCCCACGGATGTGGCTGAGGCCGCGGCTGAAGCGGCGGATGCGGCGAGGAACCGGCGGCGGCTGAGCGCAGTCATGATGAATCATTTGCTGACGGATCGTTAGCATGTCTCAACGGAACGCAGTTCGCAAATGGCCACAAATTCGTGTTTGCCCGTGAACCAAATTGCAATGACTGTCGTGATAAATTTGCCACATTAGAAGGGGGCGCGGCTGCGATCGTACGTGCAGGCGCGGGAGACATCATGTTTTGGGCACAAGACCGCATCGGGCGGATGCTGGTACGAGCCATTCACACCCAGCGATCCCGATACCCTCGCCCGTTCGCTCCAGCCGGGCGATGTGCTTTTGGTAGAGGGCAATAACCACATCGCCGGGGCCATCAAATATCTCACCCAGTCGACGTGGTCTCATGCGGCGCTCTATGTCGGAGCGATACCGGGCAAGTTCACCGGCAAGGAACCCCACGTCCTGATTGAAGCCGAGATCGGCAATGGCGTGATCTCGGTGCCGCTGTCGAAGTACTGCAAGTTTCACACGCGCGTATGCCGTCCGGTCGGCCTCACGGCCGAGGATCTCGACAAGGTGTGTCGCTACGCCATCGACCGCATCGGCTTCGATTACGATCTCAAAAACATCATCGATCTGGCGCGCTACCTGATGCCGCTGCCGGTTCCGCAACGGTGGCGCCGCCGCATGATCGCGCTTGGTTCCGGCGATCCCACCCGCATGATCTGCTCGGCCCTGATCGCCCAGGCGTTCGAGTCTGTGCGCTATCCGATCCTGCCGAAGGTCACCAAGGCGGAGAGCCGGCAGGCGCGGCGCGACATTCTGGAAATCCGCCACTCCTCGCTCTACGCCCCACGCGATTTTGACATTTCGCCGTATTTCGAAGTGGTGAAACCCACGATTACCGGCGGTTTCAACTACAAGGCCATGCATTGGGCCGACCTGCCGCTGCCGCCGGAGGAGGACAAGGCACTGGTCCCGGCGCGTTCGCTTGCTGTCGGAAAGACCCGCCGGGCCAAGCGCAGCCGCGCGCGCCGCATCGGGCTGGCGAAGCGCGTGACGATGCATCGCCGGCGCATGCGCGCAGACGATGCGCCGATCAAAGGCTTGCAGGGGCCACCGCCGTGACGGCGCCCTGTTCCGCGACACCATTCTTGACACTGTTCGGACCACGCCAGTAAATGGCGGCCACTTGCCAACCGGTGCAGGCGTCTGCATGGCCGGCAGGGGCCGTAGCTCAGTTGGGAGAGCGCCGCAATCGCACTGCGGAGGTCAGGGGTTCAAATCCCCTCGGCTCCACCATAGTAGCCCTGCAATTTTGCGTGGCCTGAAAATTCAGCACGTCGAAGAGTCCAATCCCGGGGCGGGCCCGTGGTGCCGGAGAATCCTGATTCTTCTGTGACGATGCGTCTGGCTGGATACAAACGTTGCGGCGGAAGCACAACTATTAATTTACGAGATTCTTCATTTTCTCGCAAAGGGCGTAGGCCGTATCAAATGGACGTGACCGAACGGTTCGGTCATCTTGACATCCAGCCGCGACGCTTGTATTTACTGACCGAACCGTACGGTCAATATTTTCCCACAACAGCCGCACGGTCCACATGAGGAGATAACGCCATGTTTACGAAAGCCACATTGGGATTAGCCATCGTCCTCGCTACCGCCTCGGGCACCTGGGCGGCGACCAGAACTCAACCCGTCGCTCCCGGACAGGTCTTGAACCTGAACGTGTACAACCCGAATGGGGCTTATGCCGGCTCCGATCCGGATGCCAGCATTCGCTTCGAACTGCGGCGGGACTGGGGGCGCGGGCAGTAAGCGAGTTGAGACTGCCAGAACCACTGAGGCCGGCCTTCGGGCCGGCCGGTTCTTGCAGCGACCGATTCGTGCCACCAGGGCATGAAAGCGGCCGCGATCAAGTCGCAACGAGAAAGATAGACACCATGAGACGGTTATTGGGAGCTGTGATTTTGGGCCTTGCGATCGCCGGTGGGCACATCAACGCCAACGCCAGCGTGCCGCTGCCTCTTGTCGAACAGGCCAGTCCCTCGCTTGCTCCGCTTCTCAAGCAAATAACGCCCGCCGTGGTCAGCATTGCCACCAAGGCCGGTCCGATCTCAGCAAAGAGTTCGCCATCCGGCAAAAGCCAACCGGTGCAGCGAGCCTCTACGACGCGCGAGTTGGTGGATCGCCCGATGCGGGCGAGCGGTTCGGGCGTGGTGATCGACGCGGCCAAGGGCATCATTCTCACCAACGCCCACGTCATTGAAGGTGCGGCCGAAATCACTGTCGCTTTCGCGGACGGTCGGGAGTTTCCGGCCGAGCGGGTGGGCGTCGATACCGGCACCGATGTGGCGGTCATCCGCGCGCAAGCAGAGGTGGCTCCAGCCATTCCGATCGGAGATTCAGATCAGCTTCAGGTCGGAGATTTCGTGCTCGCCATCGGCAACCCATTTCAGATCGGCCAGACGGTGACCTCGGGGATCGTCAGCGCACTGCATCGGAATAATTTGGGACTCGAGCGGTACGAAGACTTCATCCAAACCGATGCCGCGATTTATCCGGGACATTCGGGGGGTGCGCTCGTCAATCTCCGGGGTGAACTCATCGGTCTCAGCACGGCCTTTCTGGCTTCGGGGAACACCCATCCGGGCATGGGACTGGCCATTCCGATAAATCTTGCCCGCTCTGTCGCAGACCAGATCCTGAAGCGCGGCGATGTCCGCCGCGAGAAGCCAGGAGTCATGTTTTGACGATGTTCAATTTTTCGGCAGGCCGCCGGCCGTGGAGCATATTGGCCATGCCGGCATCTTGATGCGCCGCCTGTTGACTCCGGATTAGGCCGGGTTGGCTCACGGCTGCGCGCAAAACCATAGGATTTTCGGCCCTGCGCATTTGTCGGTGGTACTGCTGGACAAGACCTTCCCGTTTTCAGCACTGATTCTCAGCTTGTCATCCGCACCTGCACCACCCAGCGGCCACGGCCTCAATACGTAATCGAAAATGGCAGAGCCGGTTGAACGCTTGGTTTGATTGCTGGCCTCCCAGTCGACGATCCCCGTTACATTGCATTCCGTCAGACCGCATGTCGCCTCGGCATTGCGCGGTTTATAAGCCCGGACTGGCCACTGCTCCATAACTCTCAGTTTATCCGTCAGAATATCCTGTTTTGAGGTCATTTCGCCGTAGTAATTAGTTGATTCCCAATACAAGTCATCAAACACGTTCGGAAAGTAGTTGGTGTTCCAATTGGCAAAATAGTAACTCACAAAGATCAGGGCCTGCTCCTTCAAGCCGGGCTGCTTGAGCGCAGGCTGACGATTCGCTAGAGCGGGTTCTGGGTTGACCACGGTTACGTTTATTCCAATCCGTTTTGCATCGGCAGCGGTCAGCCACCTCATGTCGTTTGGTTTGGCTACCGTGGCATACATCACGGCCTCGTAAGGCAGCCCGATCTTGGTCAGGTACGCCCCAACCACCGCATTCGCCATGCCGGCCTCCTGACCCGTGTCGCCATCGTAGGCGGCGTGGAATCCGATCCGGGCTGCCGCGGCCATATAACGCTGGCTGCCGGCCAACCATGCCAGGGAACAGGCCGAATTGCAGTAGTCCTGAACATAGGTGGCAAAACCCTTCTGTCGAATCACCTCACCTATCTTGATGGCCGGTATCAACCTCCCACCGTTACTTCTAAACACGACTGTCGCTTGACTCAAAAAGCGGATTCTTGACTGGAATGCCTCTAAGTCGCCGAAATCTATATCGCCGTCTATCGTGACAGTTGATTGATTGACTTCGATCTGAGCCGCGCAACACGGCCATGGAGCACTCGAAAGCAAGGCCACCAGAGCCAGCTGTTTCATTGCCGCGCCTACCTGTTATGTGTCCGCCTGATAGCTTGTATGTATGGCGTTGGGCTCACCTGGTCCGTCTATGACACAGCGCCCCTGCCTCACCGCATTGAACGTCAAGGCCATGGGCCTCGCAAGCCGTTCTTAAGGGGCTACCATCCCGGCAGAAAGAGCTGAGGGCGGGTATAGCGTACGCAAAAAATGAGGCCCTCGATTGAACAATATCAGCGACCCTCGCTCATGATACCGGCTGCTAAGCCTCATTTTGCCCCTAATTCGCTGGTTATGAACCGCGGCGTTCTGGGGGCCAGCTTTTTGAGCGTTCCTCCCGTGGCCTCCTTCACTGCCCCGACCTAACTCGGGTCGGGGCTTCTTCGTCAACAGGCCAGTCTCCCCTTGACAAATGTTCTTGTTATGTTCTTATGTCGGAGAAGGAAGCCGACAGTCTTTATGTACCTGAGGACTTGGCGTTCAGCGTTCTCGATACTGTTCGTTTGAGTTTTAGAGGGGCGTAACGTGACACGTGCAGATGAGTTTCAGCGCAGAGCTGATGAGTGCCGCCGCCTTGCCGCCGCCGCACGCAATGCCAGCGACAAGAAATTCTGGTTGGAGCGAGTTGAGCGGTGGCAGGCGTTGGAAAGTCAAAACGTATGGTGGCCCAAGCCCCGATCATCACTCAGTCGGCAGGCCGAAGCCGCAAGCGATTGAAGGCGAAGCGGGTCGGTTCTGCATTGACGTAGATCACGCGGAGCGTGTCGCGTTTTTGGACGCCGGTGTCAAACTTGACGCTGAACGATCGGCAACGGTTTCGAATCTTGCGGCCGCGATTGGTTCATCGGGCGCCGTTCAGGCGACAATCCAAAATCGTAAGCGATGGCCTTCGCGTTGCGGGTGGCGCTCCTTAGCGGCTCCGTTTGGTAGCTGCACAAAAAAGCTGAAGACCATTGGCGATCTGGAGCAGACACTCTTCCGGGCTCGGGATGGATTTCATCAGCGCCTCTTGGGCGCGCCAAAAGTGATCCATTGCCATTTGGAACATCGCGTCGGGATGATGGTGTTGTCTTTGCACGGCCGCGCAAAATAGTTGGAGGCCATTGGCAATTTGCAGCACCCGTTCTTCATTGGTTGTGGCCTGCTGGGAGCGCGAGAAGTGATCAATTGCCATGTCAAACGTGCTGGTCATCAAAGCCTCCGGGCTTGGCGGGAAAGGGATTGCGGCATGGTAGTTGGTAAATTGGACTGGGTTGCGGTTCATCATCGCAAAACGCAATGATGCCATCGAAACCGGCACGGACCGATATCGACGCTCATTTCTTGTGCGCCAAGGTCATAAAGGGACCACCGTGATAACGAAGCGGGTGATCCATTGGTTTAGATCGGTCGCTGCTTGCTGAACCTGTCGTGCTGGTAACGAGCGGGTTGTTTACCATTGGGCGTGATACGTATACTCGCCCGCACTCGCAATTCCTAACTCAATTCCCCTCGCTTTATCCCATACAGGGCGAGCATCGGCCCCGATCTTGCCCCACCCCATCCCAAGGTCGGGGCCACATCCGGCCTTACTGCCCATCATTCACGAGGTGCTATGGCCAAGCTGTTTTTTTGCGCATTCCATGAACTTCTTTGCGCTTCCAGTCTACCAACCCTGGTAGGACAGAGTTGAAGGCAGCGAGGGAATGTAAGTTCGACCGGGACTTCTACGACTAAGCGCCTTATCGGCCAGCCCTAGCCGGCCTTATCCTGGTGGAGAGTGCTATGGCCTGGACATTCACAATCGAAGACGGATGGTACGGCGGCAGGTTGCTGAAGGTGACCAAATACACCAAGCAGGTGAATGGCGTCGAGATCAAGATCGTGCACGATATTTCGAATCCGCGCACACGACAGCTGCGCTGGACGCAAACTATCTCGGAGAATGGTTCGTTCTTCAAGGCTTGCGGCCGCAGTACGTACGTGGATCCATGGGCACCGAGCACTGATCCGCTGACAGGCCACACCGTTTGCAAGGCGGACGACAACAAACCCTTCTACTGGACAGACGCTGAATACAACGGAGCCGATGGTCCGTACTTCTACGACAAACCCAGTGAATCAGCTCCGGCCAGCGGCAACACCTGGCTCCGCTTCATAACATCTCTGGCGGAAGCTCGCTCGAGGAACGTTATCGTGCTCGCATCGGTCGTCTGGGGCTTCGATCGGGATTCGACGGGAGCGGTTGTAGTGCTCGAACCGCGTCGCGCCACCGCGAACGAACGCCGCGGACACATCCGGGTTTTGAAGGATATGTATCCCAATTACGACTACAGTTATTTCGCGCCGGACGTGGAGCCCAACGCATCGGGCGGGATCCTCGTTTGATGCACGCCCGGTTCCTGCCGCATAGAATCGGGTCCCACTTTCGAGTCGAGTGGGACATTTTCGCAAAAACCTGAATGATTTCAATTTAGAATTTTGCACGTGGTGCCCAGGGGCGGAATCGAACCACCGACACCGTGATTTTCAGTCACGCATCGAATGCAACACGGTCAGGGCCGGTGATACGGCGTGAAACAGGTCAGCACGCAAGTGGCCGAAATTATGTCGTATTTCATTGCACCTTGTTAGATCGCGTTGCATGGCGTAGCAGTTCGTGGTGCTGACCCGGTGCTGACCCGGCACCAATTCGAGAGGGAAAATCCATGCCGACAGCGAAACTGACCGTCGCGTTCTGTGGCCGCGCCACTGTTGAGCCTGGCGCCAAGCGAACAATCTATTGGGATACGGGTACGGTCGGCCTCGGGCTCAGGGTCACCTCGGGCGGGCACCGATCGTTCGTGGTTCAGTACCGCGCCGGTGCCCGTGGCCGCGCCGGCACCGATCGGCGGCTGACCATCGGGAGTGGCATTGCTTTGGACATCGCCCGCCGCGAAGCCAAGAAGCTCCTCGGGCAAGTCGCAGCCGGTGCCGACCCGCTGAAGGAGCGGCGCGCCGCCGCGGCACAAGCTGCCGAGGCGAACGCGAACTTATTCGCGGCGATCGTAGACCGTTTCATCAAGGAATGGGCCAAGCCGCGTCATCGTCGGTGGGACGACGTAGAGCGCCTGCTTAAACGCAACTGCAAGGCATGGCTGAAACGGCCGATCAATGACATCACCAAACAGGACGCCCGCAAGCTGTTGCGCGGTTTCATCGCTGACGGCCATTCCCAGAAAGCCCGTGTCACAAGAGCATGGCTAAAGAAACTGTGGCGTTGGGCCTACAGCGAAGATCTTGTCGCGCAGCCGATCATGGAAGCGGTCTCGATCAATATCGAGAAGCGGACGCGCGATCGGGTTTTTAATGACGACGAAATCAAGGCTACTTGGACGGCGGCCGGCAAGTTAGGGGTGGAGGAAGCGACCTTCGTCAAGATGATCATATTGTTGGCCCCGCGCAAAACGTCGCTGGCCTGCGTCACTCGCGCGGACCTCAACGACCCTGAGAATCCGACGTTGTGGACGGTGCCGTTTGAACTGACGAAATCTCGCAAGACTTCCGCCCCTGACCGCATCTACCCGATTCCTCTGCCGCCGCTGTGCCAGTCTTTGTTCAAGGTCGTGATGAAAAACGGCCGCCTGTTTCCATCGCTTCCGGTCCACAAGACGAAGAGCGGACAGCGGGTTCTCCACGGGAACGATCTGAAGCTGAAGCTGGTAAAGCTGGGAGCACCTGCCGATTTCCAGTTCCATGCGTGGCGTCACACCATTGCGACGTTCCTGAAGAATGCCGGGCATAGCAAGTGGGAACGCGGCCTTGTGCTCAATCATGCTGAGAGCGGCGTCACCGCCGACTACTCGCACGGTTACCCGATCGAATTGAAACTAAAGCTACTGACGAAATGGGTTGACCACGTTGCTTCGCTGATCGGCTATAGGGCACCGCGAAGCAACGTCGTCGATTTTGCCGACCGGCAAGCCGCTGCCGTCTAGAGTTTGAATAAGTACGGCCCGCGCGAGTAGTACTGAAGCACTCGCGCGAGCCTGACCGCTGCGAACCTGTGCAAGAGGTTCTTCATGGCTGACGATGATCCTATCACAGATGATTTCTTCCCGTCGTCTCCGCTCACATCCAGAGATTTGCCGTTCACGCCCCCCGCCGGCGCTGTATCGCAAGAACCTGCCGAGCTAGACTTTGAGACGCCTCCGCAAGCGTTCGCATTTTGCGAGAGACCCGAGCATCCCGACCTGCCTCAGCTCTTGCTGCTGGCAGACGTAGGCGATGGCATCACGACGGACGAACACAGAGTTGCACTGGAAAAGCTGCTGACCATCCTACGTCAGCAAGTCAATGAACTTAGACGGGGCGAAAGAAGGTCGATGGACGCCGCGCTGCTCCAATTCTTGAAACGTGTTCTTGCCGAACGGGGGATGCGCGCACTTGCCAGTGCCGATCCGGCCGACGCAGCTAAATTTCTCTACGGACCGCGCAAACGTGGGAAGCGCGCCAGTTCGACTACTGCTGAACGCGATTTGCAGATTACCCGTGAGGTCATCGAATTGATCGAATCGGGCAAGACGTACGAGAACGCAACCGCCGACGTTGCCGAGCGCCGGGACCTTTCGCGGGAGCGAGTTGAGAAGATTTATAAGCACTACCGGCGACAGGCGCGCCTGCGAAATGTGCGCATCTAGGGCCAGTTCCCCCGTTGTTTTATTCGGTAAATATCGCGACCGTGACTGCTACACTGTAAAACGCCATCCATGTCGGTCAGGCTCAACCCCTGCCCGATGAGGATACGATGGAAAGTTCCGCTGCAATCGATCTTGCAGCTCAGCCGGCGGACAGCGCAAACGCCCGGATCAGTGATGATGATCTTTTGACCACCCCTGTCGCGGCAAAAGACATCAATCTCAGCGAATCGTACCTGGAAAAATTACGCATTTGCGGAGGCGGCCCGGAATTTTTGAAATTTGGCCGGGCCGTTCGCTACCGCCGCGGCACCCTGCGAGCATGGCGCGACAGCCATGCGATGCGTACGACACGCGAAGCTGCTGTTTGAGCGGCAAAACGGCGGCCTGACGGTCGCCGTTTGCCTGTTGCGATCCGTCTCAGGGGCGTTGGCGCGCCCGTACAGCAACAGATAGGGCCGGTGACGACGGCCCACGGAGTGCAAGTGCAAATGTCGAATTACCATGCCGATTTCTGGCTTGTACAGCCCCCACCTGAATGTGCCGACCTTCTCGCGACCAATGACGGGGAGATTGAAATTTGGTCGCAACGACGGCGGCGCACAGACTCGTTTCGGCAGGCGGATCTTCGTAGAGCCATCCTCGACGAACTTAAAACTCCCGCCGGCATACGACGAAGAAGAGCTGTAAACCGCAACGCGGTGCTTGTTCTCGCCTTAATCGGTCTCGACGCCATAGAACACGAGCGCCGTCTTTTTCCAGAAGCAGGTGACGCGCTTTGGGGCTGGGGAGGGGTGCCCTTTAATGTCTAAAGGCCGCGCCCCAACCCCGGTCGTGCTCTCGATCGCGCTGAGCTTGGCCGAGGAAATATTGAAGGTCTTCTTCCTCAGCCGGCGCAAAACGCCCATGAAGGGCTCACACGGCTACCTGGATGCGACCAACAAACGTGACGAGCTGATTGCGCTGTACTGGAGGCATCACGAGTACGGCCCTCCCTCGTACGTTGCCTATGCCACGGGTCCTATCGGTGCAGGAGGCAACGGTGTTGCAGTGCTTGATCTCGATTTCAAGCACCCCGAAGCAATCGCGTGGTGGGAAACCAACAAGCATCGCCTGCACACCCGCACTTATCGAACGCGGTCCGGTGGGCTGCATCTCGTTTTTTTGGATCACCCCAAGCTGCGGACCGTCGCTGGCGCCATTGAAACCGGCGTCGATGTGAAGGCCAAAGGGGGTTACGCCGCCGCATGGTGGGCGCACGGCTACGAGATCGTGAACAATGCTCCGATCACACCATGGCCGGACTGGCTCGACATTCCGCCGGACAAGGCCGTCACGCGCCGCCAACAGTCGCAGTCGGCGAGTTTTCGCCCGCGCGTTGATCTTCCACCTCTCACCAGAGCGTTACTCGGTGGTCTCTCTGATCTGTGTGAGCGACCGACTGGAATCAAGGAAGGCGAACGTGACGACACTTTGATGCGATACGCTGGCCACTGTCTCGGCATCGGCACGACGCCCGAACAGACCTTGGCAGATTGCCTTGCCTGCAATGCCACGTTCGACCCACCGATGACAGAAGCGCAGGTCCTGAAAATCGTCAACAGCATCGCCCGAAAAGAGGCCGCTAAACGGGCTCAGTTTCGCGCTGACAAACAATTTCTGATCGACATGTATCGGGAGGCATGACAGCGATGTCGAATGGGCTGCCACAGCGGCTTGAAGAATTAAATAAGCAATTTTGTGTCGTCAGAGTTAAGGGCAAAACACTGATCTGCAAAACTGCCCTCGAACTCGAATTTATGACCGTCCAGTCGTTCAAGGATTGGATGGCAAATAACCAGATTTTGGGCAAAAAGGACAAACCGATTTCAGTCGCCAATGCGTGGCTCGCTTGGCCCAACCGTCGGCAGTATGAGGGTGTGGTTTTAATCCCCAAGGGCGACGTTCCGAACGGGCATCTCAACATCTACCGCGGCTGGGGCGTGACGCCAAAACAAGGCAAGTGGCCGTTGCTGGAAAACCACATTTACGAGGTGCTAGCCAACGGCGATGAACATGCTGGTGATTATATGGTCTGGTGGTGCGCGTGGGCCTTGCAAAACATGGAGAAGTGCGCCGAAGCCGTACTTGTGCTTCAGGGCGACAAGGGCGCTGGGAAAGGCGTGCTTGGCAATGGCCTATGCAAAATCTTCGGCAGGCATGGTGTCCACATCGCAGAAGAGAGCCTTCTGACGGGACGGTTCAAAGGCCACATGCTGGAATGCCTGCTCCTGTTCGCCGACGAGGCGGTGTGGGGCGGCAACAGAAAAGGGGCCGGCGGGCTGCAGGGACTAATCACCGAAAGCCCGTTGCACATTGAGCAGAAATTCTGCGACGCTATCCCCATGACCAACCGACTGCACATCATGATGGCGGCCGACAAGGAATGGGTGATCCCGGCTGGACCG